>ENA-OQAZ01000021-OQAZ01000021.1-human-gut-metagenome-genome-assembly--contig:-NODE-21-length-63174-cov-5.420988_pt1 | contig 63174 bp, 62 predicted proteins | sample MGYA00242737_ERZ504531 | MGnify/ENA primary metagenome ERZ504531 (study PRJEB26092, sample SAMD00036244) | human gut metagenome | host: Homo sapiens | study: EMG produced TPA metagenomics assembly of... | reverse complement strand
GTACGTAGTTTATCACTTTCGCTAGAAAATTCTAATACTGAACACATAATGGATTAAGATTATAATGAAGCCACAAAGGTAGGAAGGAAAAGAGGGGAAAAAAACACGCACGAGGCCGAATGCTTACGCTTCGCTTAGGTGAACAGCCGCTTTCACCCAAGTGGAATAACTGCTTCACCTGGGTGAAATATCAAATGGAGTGAGGTGAAGGTATGATGAGAATAGGTTCTTCTGATGCCTACGAGCTACCGGGAGGTAACGAGGGGCTGATTTTACATTCTGTCCGAGAGCATCCCCGAAGCAGATGTATTTCGCCACCGGCATACCGATTGAGGAGGTTTTGAAAGACTGTTGCACGGGAAGTTATTGGTAATGAGTGAGTTGTTGTGATGGAATGCTTTTGTGTTTTATGTAAATGAGTCAAAAGTGATTTTTGTTGTCGTTATGTTGTATGGGCGGGCTCATGGGCCTGCCCATACGGTGGAACATTTGATGGTTATTTCGAATTTTTGAAATATCCTCTTATTGGATGAGTCCTGTTTACATCTTTATTCTCTTATTGCGTACTTGCCTCAGAATGGTCTGCAACTCAAATACTTTCTCAGGATACTTTTCTGCTACATTCTCTTGTTCGCTCACCTTTTCCATTTCATATAACTGGGGAACGTTCAGGTTTCCGGTTTCTATTTTTTCTGCTTTCATAAAGGTAGTGGGATCATCATTCGGTTCAATGTATTTCCAGTCTTTGGTACGGACGGACAACGTGTGGTTCATGGATTGTTCCACAATCCAGGGGCGGTCTGTCTTGTCGGTTCCTATCAGATTCCCTAAACGGTCATAACTGTCCGGAGCGCTGCCTTTAGGTAATCTGGCGTTGATCAAAGCTCCTAAAGAGGCTAGCCAGTCAATCTGTGACATTAATACGTCCGAGTCTCCTGTCTGTTTTATCTTCTGTGGCCAGCGGACAATGACCGGAACGGCTGTTCCACCCTCGAAAGCGCTGTATTTGTTTCCTCTCCACGGACCGGAAGGTGTATGTCCGTTCAACAACTCTTCTGCCTTGTCCTTATATCCGTCGTCTACAACCGGACCATTGTCGCTGGATAGAATAATCAGCGTGTTTTCAGTTAGTCCAAGTTGGTCCAATGTTTCCATCAGCTGGCCTACCGTCCAGTCGAATTGGGCGATTGCGTCTCCGCGTAGTCCCATAGGATTCTTTCCACGGAAGCGGTCATGGGGAAAACGAGGAACGTGTACATCATTGGTTGCAAAATACATAAAGAAAGGCTCGTCTTTATGCTGTTTGATAAAGTCGATGGCATGAACGGTGATGGAATCGGCAATGTTCTCGTCTTTCCAAAGTGCTTTTCCGCCCCCTTTCATAAATCCGATGCGGCTGATACCATTGACGATGGACATGTCATGTCCGTTGCTGGGATGTAGGTTATACAGTAATTCGGGATTATCTTTGCCGGTCGGTTCTCCCGGAAAGTTCTTGGTGTAACTCACTTCTATGGGATCGGACGGATCATAGTTGGCTACCTTGCCGTTTTCTATAAATACACAAGGTACACGGTCGGCTGTAGCGGCCATGATATAGTGATAGTCAAAGCCTAAGTCACCTAAAGCGGCTGGTAAAGGAGCATTCCAATCCTGTCCGCCTGTCTTGTCTCCCAGGCCCAGATGCCATTTGCCGATGGCGGCTGTAGCATATCCGGCACTTTTAAACATGTCTGCCATGGTGTATTGTTCGGGACGGATAATCATTTTTACATCTCCTGCGGCAATGTCCGTGTCCGGTCTGCGCCATGCATATTCTCCTGTCAGCAAGGAGTAGCGGGATGGGGTGCTGGTAGCGGCTACGGTATGTGCATTAGTAAAACGAATGCCTTCCGATGCCAGTTTGTCAACATGGGGAGTTTCTACATTCTTGGCTCCGTAACATTTTAAATCTCCATATCCTAGGTCATCTGCCAGAATAACGATAACATTGGGCTTTTTGGGGGCCTGCGTACTGTTTTTTTGAACGGTTTCTGCTGTTGCAGAGGTACAGGCGGCTAATGAGGCAAGTAAGGATATGCCTGCATAATTTCTACTTTTCATCTCTATTTATTTAAGGTTTGATCCGGATACATGTCTATTTTCACTTTCCGGTTTCTCGACCTGAAGGTGAAGAACGACGGAAAGTTATCAAGAAAATCTTGAAGCAGCAAAAAAGAGGGCCGAAATATGATTTGAAAGTGTCTGGAATTAGATGATAATGCCCCCACCCAGTACTACATCATCCCTATAGAAAGCGGCTGCCTGTCCCGGAGCAATGGCTGTCAGCGGCTCGTGCAGTTGTACATGCAGGGTGTTATCCGGTTGCAGGGTTACTGTGCAGCGGTTGGCTTGTTTCCGATAGCGTATTTTGACGATGATGTCGTCCTTGTTTAGTAATAAAGCGGGATTGGTGATGTGCCATTCTTTCAGTCTCATTTCTGTTTTTTCCAGTGCTTTCAAGTCGCTCAGTATGACTTTGTTTTCTGCCGGAATGATTTCTTTGACAAAGACAGCCCGGTTAAGATCTATGCCCAATCCTCTCCGCTGGCCGATGGTATAGAAAGGATAACCTTTGTGCCGTGCGATAAAATTCCCCATTTCATCGAAGAATTTACCCGGTAGGATACTTCCTTCAGGTAATTCCTTATGCAGGAATGTGCGGTAGTCCATGGGGCAGAAGCATACTCCCAGACTGTCCCGTTTATGGGCGGCTTTCAGAAAACCACGCTCTGCCGCGATTTCACGGACACGGGCTTTAGTCAGGTTGCCCATAGGGAGAAGCATACGTTGCAGGATTTCTTGTGGCAGCCCCCATAGGAAAAAGGATTGGTCTTTATCCGGGTCGACACCGGTAGTGATGTGATAGCATCCATTGATGAAGCGCCGGCGTACATAATGTCCTGTAGCGAAGTGATAAATTCCCATTTCATCGGATATTTTCTTCAAAAGAGGCCATTTCAGGTAGTTGTTGCACAAGGTACAGGGAACCGGGGTATGACCTGCCATATATTCGTTGATGAAATAGTCAATGATGGTTTTCCGGAAGGTGTCACGAACATCGTATGTGAGATGGGGAATGTTCAGACGTTCACATAAAGCGCGGGCGTCCTCCAGATACTCAGTATCATTTTCTTTTTCATAAAAGCGGAAGGTGATGCCGGTTACTTCGTATCCTGCATCCTGCAATAGAAGGGCGGCTACGGAACTGTCTGTTCCTCCGCTCATGCCTAGTAGGACTTTATTATTGGATTCTGTTTCTCTCATCTTTATAGCAGTTTTGTGAGGATAGATGCCGGAATATCCATTTTGGAGAAGGCAAACAGTTTCTTTCCCAAATCTTTCAAAGAGGCTCCGATGTGATATACGTCGGATTGGTCTATAATAAGAAAACGGTCATGTGCCTGGCTATTAGCCCATTGGCGGAATTGGATTCCTCGTTTCGTATTTACACGGTATCCTACTGATATAATCACATCTAAATTATAATATTCTAAGTTACGGGTAATCTGTCTGTTGCCTTCTTGGCGAACTGTTCGGAAATTCCGAACGGTTGAACTTTGGATTAGTTCTTCTGATTTATAAATGTTCTTTAGATGCTCGCTTATATTGGCTTTGCTGGATTGGAATAGTTCTACTATTTGTGCCTGGGTCAGCCACACTGTTTCATCTTCAATGCGCACTTCCATCCTCACTGATTCATCCGGCTGGTAGAGTATGATTTCTCCTTGTTGTTCCATGTGTTCGATTTTTTGAGTACAAAGCTAGCAAATATAAATCAGACTGATCTTGTTTTCAGGTTATAATTGAAATGTAGGATGGGAAATGAAACTCCGATGACAATCTATATGATAGTGCCATCGGAGTTCTGACATACTCTTCTTATTAAGGAAGGAATGCTTGCTATGTTTTTATTTTACCGGCATCAATGTGAATCCCCAATGATATTCCTTATTGGCGGGTAGGGTATGTTCCGGCAGAGGCGGTCTCCCCAGCTGTCATAACCGGCTACACCTTGTTGCTTCATATCAATACATACTTCCACAAAATTACGTGGGGTGATATCATTGACATGTGTCATGCGGCGTATTACATTTTTAGCTTTTTCCTCATTATGGTTAGCAACTTCTTCGGGAGTGAAGTTAGTCCACTGACGGGGACGGCTGATAGCTTCTTCCGAGTCAAAGTCCTCTACGGAGTTGCGCAGGGCATTGAATCCGATAGTGCTGTCGGCACGTATTAACAATCCTTTTCCGCCTTTGCGGGTCAGTTCTACCCAACGGGTGTCGGTGCGGTGTCCGTTTTCTTGCGGACGGACATAGTTGTTGGTGTACATCTGGTCGGCTGTAGTGCGGTAGAGATCAACGAAGCTGCTTGCATTACGGTCGATGTAGTTTTCACCCGGTCCGCGTCCGAAGTATTCTACCTGGTTCATATCGGATGGCAAATGGAAACGTACACCGATACGTGGTACGTTCAGTTTGGAAGAGGCAAGGCGTTGAGCATCCTGTCCCGGTGTGAAAGTGGCCATTAAGGTAGCTTCTGATACTTCCGTGTCGGCAGCCTTCATATCGGTAGAAGTAAAGGTGATGCCTGCATGAACCACACCGTCGGGATAGATGGTATATTTCATGATGTACAGATTGCCTGCCGCCAGTAGGTAATTGACTGTTAATACGGTCTTGTTGCCGTCTGTTGTTGTGGTAACATCTGCTACATTGAAATTCTTGCTGGACTGTTTCCATATTTGCTCGCGCTTAGGGCCACCGTTACCATAATCATTGTCCGTCGGTGCGCGCCAGAAGTTAGGCTGAATACCAAAACCTTCAGCGAAATATTCTGTACCGTTTACTTTGTATGAAGTCACGAGTCCGCTTTTCTTGTTGAAAACGAACTGCATACGTGGTGATAATACGGTGATGATGTCACCATCCGTGCTGACGGTAGTCTTGCCGCTTGCTTTATGTCCGGTCATAGCCAATGGTTCTATGGGCAGGCGGAATTGTTCGGAAGCAATATCGTGTCCTGCAGGAATCAAGGGCTCCGGTTCTGTGGTGGTAACTACAAAATCTACAAAATATTCTGTGCCGGCCTTGGGTTTCAATCCGTTGAGGTTGATGTTCAGTTCTTTGGAACCTTGCGGTTCGATATCTAATGATACTTTTCCGCCTTTGATTGTTTTTCCGTTTGCCTTTACGGTATAACTGATCATATACTTTTTCAAGTTGGTGAAGTAGAAACGGTTTTTTACCAGGAATTTGCCGGCAGCCGGGTCGATGGCTTCGAAACCTACATTCTGATGTGCATATTTCACTTCTGTCATGGCCGGATGCGGAGTGCGGTCCGGAGCTACGATTCCATTGCATAGGAAGTTTCCGTCGCTGGGTGCATTGGTCCCGTAATCACCTCCGTAGGCCCAGTAGGTACGTCCATTTTCGTCTGTTTCCAGAATACCTTGGTCTACCCAGTCCCAAATGTAACCGCCTTGCAGGTTCGGGTACTTGTAGATTGCTCTCCATTGTGCTGCCAGATTACCATTGGAATTGCCCATAGCGTGTGAATATTCGGATGGTGCGATGGGACGGTCGCTGCCTTTCTTGCCTATTTCTTCCAGCCAGGCGGCACTGGGGTATTGGGGTACATACATATCTGTGTTCCATTCCCAAAGGGCGCGTTCATAATTTACAGGACGGTTCATGCCTTTTACTTCGCGTTCTTTCAGCCATAAATAGGTCTGATAGAAATTATAACCGTTTCCGGCTTCGTTTCCTAATGACCAGATGGCTACAGAGGGATGGTTTTTGTTACGCTCGTACATATTAATGGTACGGTCCATGTGCGGCTTCAGCCATTCGGGATGGTTGCCCAATGTTCCGCCCCGGCTTAAGTTATAATACATACCGTGGCTTTCGATGTTGGCTTCATCATATACATAGATACCATATTCATCACACAATTCATAGAACTTGCGGTCTTGCGGATAGTGGCAGAGGCGCACGCTGTTGATGTTGTTCTGTTTCATCAGGGTGAAGTCCTTGCGCATCAGCTCTTCGGGAACATAATGTCCTGTTTCGGGATTATGTTCGTGTATGTTTACACCTTTCAGCTTGATGGGTTGGCCGTTGACGAACAAGCAAACGTATGGTTTGCCGTTTTCGGCTATCTGATCGGTTGGTTTGATCTCGAAACGGCGGAAACCTACCGTATAAGGAATGATTTCGCTTGTTTTTTCTCCGTCTTTCAGAGATATCAGTAACCGATACAGGTTAGGGTGTTCTGATGTCCAGGTCTTGACGTTGCTGAGGGCGGCTTCAAAAGAGATGCTCTTCTGCCCGTCTGCTGTAACAGGACAGGGGGTGTTACCTTCTGCAACCACTTTCTTTGCGGCATCCAGCAATTCGTATGCTACGGTTACCTCTTTGTTGGCTGCTGTATGGTTGGTTACGTCCACATTCAGTTTGAAGATACCATTCTTATAAGTGTCGTCCAGTGTAGACACCACATTGAAATCTTTGATGTGGGTTTTGGCTGTGAGAACAGGAATACATCACGTTCAATACCGCTCATGCGCCAGAAGTCCTGGCATTCCAGATAAGAACCGGTACTCCAGCGGAATATTTTGATGACCAGCGAGTTTTTGCCGGGTTTCAGGTAGTTGTTGATTAAGAATTCTGCCGGATTCTTGGAGTCTTCGCTGTATCCCACTTCCTGTCCGTTGACATACACGTATACACCGGATTTTGCTCCTTCCAAACGGAGGAATATGTCGCGTCCATCCCAATCGGCGGGAATTTCGATATCACGCTGATACACACCGACCGGATTGGTTTCGGGTAACTGCGGCGGTTGTGGATTTCTGGGTTTGAATTCGTATCCATGATTGGTGTAGATGGCCACTCCGTAGCCCTGTACTTCCCAGTTGCCGGGTACTTTAATCTCCTTCCAGGCTATGTTGGCATCCGGTTGCTCAATGTTGGCAGGCAGATCTTTGTATGCATCTGCATAATAAAAGTTCCATGTACCGTTTAGTAGTTTGTAATAAGGGCTGTTCTCATACTCGCCGGTCAGTGCCTGGTTCCGGTTGTCGTAAGTCATGAAAGCTGTGCGTGGATATTCCTTGTTGACGGCTACGGTCTGAATATCTTTCCAATAAGGTAGTTTTGTATCTTCCGCATGAAGAACTTGTGTTGAATATGCGCATACAGCAGCGCTGATCAGGAATTTAAATAAGGTTGTCATTTTAGGTTTCATAGGTTCAAATAGAAAAATGAAGAAGAAAGGGCGCTAGTACCGGCGCCCCTTTCCTTAAGTCCTTTTATGTAAAATAGCAATTATTTAATTGCGTCTGCCAGTTCAGCACCTGGTTTGAACTTGGTTACTTTTTTAGCAGGAATAGTAATCGTTGCTTTTGTGGATGGGTTGATACCTGTTCTTGCACTTCTTTCAGCAACAGAGAATGTTCCGAATCCGATTAATGATACTTTGTCCCCTTCTTGGAGGGCTTTTGTTACAGTTGAAACGAAAGCTTCAACTGCTTTTTTTGCGTCGACTTTGCTCAAGCCGGCTTCAGCGGCGACTGCGCTGATAAGATCTGCCTTATTCATAACGAAAATGATTAATTATTAAATGTAACACAAAAATTTTACCGAAATCAGTGACAAATATATGCTTTCAAAATTAGAAATCAAACAGATAGCCTAAAAAAGATGCTCCAAAAATCAAAAAAACGTAAGAGAACTCTTGTTTTCTGTTATATAACAGAATAAAATTGTAAATTTGCGCGCAATCAATGTTTTATAAGACGAAGAATATTTATGAACAGTATACCTACAGTAACCAAGAATTTATTGATAATAAATGTGTTGTGTTTCTTTGGCGGCGTGGTAGCCATGAAGTATGGAATTGACTTGAACGACCTGCTGGGACTGCACTTTTTTATGGCATCTGATTTTAATCCTGCCCAGTTGATTACTTATATGTTTATGCATGGCGGTTTCCAGCATATCTTTTTTAACATGTTTGCTTTGTGGATGTTTGGCCGTACGCTTGAACAGGTCTGGGGACCGAAACGTTTCTTATCCTATTATATGGTATGTGGTATAGGTGCGGGACTGGTGCAGGAGCTGGTGCAATATATACAATATGTGACTGAATTATCGCAGTATGACAGTGTGAATACGGGGATTGCCGTGATCCCGATGGCGGAGTACTTGAATCTGATGACTACAGTTGGCGCTTCGGGAGCGATATATGGCATTTTGTTGGCATTCGGTATGCTGTTCCCCAATAGTCAGATGTTTGTATTCCCTATCCCATTTCCTGTCAAGGCTAAATATTTTGTGATGGGATATGCTGCTTTGGAGATATTTTTGGGCTTGGGTGCTTCGACCGATGGCGTTGCCACTTTGCACACTTGAGGTATGATTTTTGGCTTTATATTGATAATGTATTGGAGAAAAAAGAATAACAATGGGCAGTTTTATTACTGATTTGAAAAATAGTTTCAACAAAGGGAACATATATATCCAGTTTATATATATTAATGTAGGGGTATTCATTGTAACTTCCTTATTGGGAATTTTATGGATGCTGTTCAACCGGAATGGAGCATTTGTGCTTCAATATTTGGAACTGCCGGCCTGGACGTTGCAGTTTGTCAAGCAGCCTTGGTCTTTGCTGACTTATATGTTCATGCACGCAGGTATTTTGCATTTGCTGTTTAATATGCTGTGGCTTTATTGGTTCGGGCAGATGTTTCTGTCTCTTTTCTCGGCAAAGCATTTCCGCGGGCTCTATCTGTTGGGAGGTATTTGTGGCGGTTTGTTGTATATGATCGCTTACAATGTTTTCCCTTATTTCAGTGATTCTTTGTATTATTCTTATTTGTTGGGAGCATCAGCTTCCGTACTTGCTATCGTTGTGGCCACTGCGGTACGTGCACCGGAATATAGAGTAAACTTTATGTTTATTGGGACTGTTAGATTGAAGTATGTGGCTCTGTTTATGGTTGTGACCGATTTGCTGTTTATGACATCGGGCAATGCCGGTGGCATATCGCTCATTTAGGAGGTGCTTTGGCCGGATGGTGGTTTGCTTCCGGATTGTCCCGCGGACATGATGCTACGTCATGGATAAACCGATGCTTGGATTGCTTCTCGGAAGGTCTTTCGTTTCGTCGTCAATCGAAAAGACCGAAGATGAAAGTTCATTATGGTGATAAGGCAAAAGATTACGATTATAATGCCCGTAAAAAACAGCAAAGCGAGGAGATAGACCGTATATTGGATAAATTAAAGAAATCCGGTTATAACAGTCTGACTACCGAAGAGAAGAAAAGCTTGTTTGATGCGAGCAAAAAGTGATATATGAAATATATTGGTCGTTTTTTGGGATGGATACTACTGGGCATAAACTTGTGTATGGTGGTATTGTTACTGGTATGTGCTTACAGCCTTATATTGATCCTGTGGCTCATCCGGTATGGTCATGTGCCGGTTTGGCTTTTCCCGCTTTTTTGATTGTTAATCTTTTGTTTCTGGTCTTCTGGTTGGTGATTTATCGTAAATATGCGTTGCTTTCATTTTTAGGCCTGGTATGTTCCATTGGTGCTATCCGTACTTATTTCCCAGTCAATGTATTTGTATCTGATGTACCGGAAGGGGCAATCAAATTCTTATCCTACAATACGATGGCCTTTGAAAAGAACCGTGCGAACACCAAGGATAATCCGAACCCTGTGCTGGAATATTTAAGAAACAGCAATGCGGATATAATCTGCCTGCAGGAATATATTGTAGGCGGACGGTTAACCAAGAAAGAGGTGGATTATGCTTTAAGAGATTATCCTTATAAAAATTATCATAAGATATCGGGGGCCAACGGTTTGGGTTGTTATTCCCGTTTTCCTATTTTGTCGGCACATCCGGTGAAATATGCCAGCCTTAACAATGGTTCCATCGCTTATAAAATCAAAGTGAATGGTGATACCTTGCTGATTGTTAATAATCATCTGGAATCCAATAAGCTGACTGAGAAGGATAAAGAAGTCTATCGCGAAATGATGAAGGATCCTGATAAGCAAAAGGTATCGCAAGGGTCTCGTTTGCTGATCGGAAAACTGGCGGAAGCATCGGCTATACGTGCCGTTCAGGCTGATTCCATAGCTCGTTTGGTGGCCGGTTACAAAGGGGGAGGCATAATTGTATGCGGTGACTTCAATGATTCTCCTATATCATACACTCACAGGGTGGTAGGGGAAGGTCTGAATGATGCTTTTGTGGAGTCGGGAAACGGCTTTGGCATATCTTATAATCAAAATCATTTTTATTTCAGAATAGACAATATTTTATTGAGCAAGAATTTAAAATCTTACCGTTGTACGGTGGATAATACGATAAAGAGTTCGGATCATTACCCCATTTGGTGTTATGTGGCGGAGAAGTGATTTTACATACCTTTAATTGACAGATTATGAAAAGACTATTATTTACGTTAGCGACGTGTTGTGTAATGTGTGCATGTGAACAGAAAACAGAAATGAATCCGTTCTTTACGGAATTCCAGACCGAGTACGGTGCTCCCGATTTTACTAAGATCAGACTGGAGCATTATGAACCTGCTTTCTTGAAAGGAATAGAGGAGCAGAATGCGGAAATTAAGGCAATAGTTGATAATCCCGAGGAACCTACTTTTGAAAATACCATTGTGGCGCTGGATAAAAGTGGCGGGATTCTGGCGAGAGTAAGTGGGGTGTTTTTTGCATTGACCGAAGCGGATACAAATGATTCGTTGACGGCCTTGAATGAAAAGATGGCTCCTGTACTTTCAGAACATAGTGATAATATTTATTTGAATCAGGATTTGTATAAACGGGTGGCTGATGTGCATCAACAGGAACAGGAAGGTAAGATAACTCTTACGACTGAGCAACACCGGCTGTTGGACAAGTATTATAAAGCTTTTGTCCGTTCGGGTGCCGGACTGGATGCCGGAAAACAATCCCGTTTGAGGGAGATCAATAAAGAATTGTCGACTTTGGGGATTGCTTTCGACAATCATATCTTAAATGAGAATAACGCTTATCAGTTGGTTATCGAGAATGAGGCTGATTTGGCCGGGTTACCCGAATGGGTGAAAGCGGGGGCCGCAGAGGAAGCGAAAGCTGCTGGAAAAGAAGGGAAATGGCTATTCACTTTGCAAAACTCCAGTCGCTTGCCTTTTTTGCAATATGCTGAAAACCGTGAGCTAAGAAAAAATATTTATGAAGCTTATATCAACCGGGGGAATCATGATGATGCGAATGACAATAAAGAGATATTGGGAAAGATCATGGCATTGCGTTTGGAACAGGCAAAATTATTAGGATTCGATTGTTATTCCAATTTTGTACTGGATGAGAACATGGCTAAGAATTCGCAGACAGTCATGGATTTCTTGAACAACCTGTGGGGATACTCACTGGAAAATGCAAAGAAAGAGGCCGCCGAGTTGCAGAAAATAATGGATAAGGAAGGTAAGGGAGAGAAGCTGGCTGCATGGGACTGGTGGTATTATGCCGAAAAATTGCGTCAGGAAAAGTATGATTTGAATGAAGATGAAATCAAGCCCTATTTCAGTTTGGAAGATGTGCGTAGCGGATTGTATACCGTGGCCAACAAGCTGTATGGCATTACATTGACCGAACTGAATGATGTGCCCGTATATGAGCCGGATGTGAAAGTGTATGAAGTAAAGGATGCCGATGGCTCATTTTTGGGATTGTTCTATGCGGATTACTTTCCACGCGCAGGTAAGCGTGGTGGCGCATGGATGAGTAATTTTCGTGAACAGGCCGGTGAAGTACGTCCTTTAATTTATAATGTGGCAAGTTTTACTAAACCTGCAGGAAATATGCCTTCTTTACTGACTTTGGATGAGGTGGAAACCATGTTTCATGAGTTTGGACATGCATTGCACGGTATGCTGACCAAGTGTAACTACAAAGGAGTGTCCGGTACCAGTGTGGCGCAGGATTTTGTAGAACTTCCTTCACAGATTATGGAACATTGGGCTGTAGAACCTGAAGTGCTGAAACTCTATGCCAAGCATTATGAAACAAGAGAAGTGATTCCGGATGAGCTGATTACGAAAATCCAAAATCAGGGTACTTTTAATCAAGGTTTTATGACTACGGAATTATTGGCAGCCGCTTTGCTTGATATGGAACTGCATAACCTGACTGATACAGACAATCTGAATGTCGTTGCTTTTGAAAAAGAAACGATGGACAAGCTGGGCTGATTCCTGAAATAGCTCCTCGGTATCGCGCCACTTATTTTAGTCATATTATAGGTGGATATGCTGCTGGGTATTACAGCTATCTATGGGCAGAAGTTCTTGACACGGATGCTTTTGAAGCGTTTAAAGAACATGGAGTGTTCGATAAAAATACCGCAGATTCTTTCCGTAAAAATATTCTAGAGAAAGGTGGAACGGAAGATCCTATGACCCTTTACAGAGGTTTTCGTGGGCTGATCCCAGCTTGGAACCCTTGCTTAAAAACAGGGGTTTGAAATAAAATAGACTGTGAGATAGAATAATTTAGGCTGCAAAAAATGCTTTTGCAGCCTTTTTTCTCTTTTGGAATCTAAATATTTGTGTTTGATACCGTGGGAATGTGAAAAAAAAACTATATTTGCAACCTTGTATAAACTAAGAATTAATCAAAAAGTAAAAATAATAAATTTCAAAGTAACATGCAAAACAAAGGATTTGTAAAGGTTTTTGCGGTATTACTCACCCTTGTATGTGTGTTTTATCTTTCTTTCTCTTTTGTGACCCGCTATCACATGGACAAAGCGGCACAAGACCCGAAAGGTGAAGCACATTACCTTGATTCTATGCAGAATGAAAAAGTTTATTTGGGTAGTTATAGCTGAAACAGTGTCGCGAGATGGAGATTGGTCTGGGTCTGGACCTGAAAGGTGGTATGAACGTTATCCTTGAAGTTTCTGTACCGGATGTAGTGAAGGCTTTGGCTGACAACAAGACTGATGAAGCTTTTAACAAAGCGGTTGCAGAAGCATCAAAACAATCTATCACTAGTCAGGATGACTTTATCACTCTTTTTGTAAAAGAGTATAAGAAACAAGCTCCCAATGGCAAATTGGCTGAATTATTTGCTACTCAGCAGTTGAAAGACAAAGTAACCACCCGCAGTTCCGACAGTGAAGTTGAAAAAGTATTGCGCGAAGAGGTAAAGGCTGCTATCGACAACTCTTATAATGTATTACGTACACGTATTGACCGTTTTGGTGTGGCACAGCCTAACATTCAGGCGTTGGAAGGAAAGATGGGCCGTATCATGGTGGAACTGCCGGGTATCAAAGAACCGGAACGTGTCAGAAAACTGTTGCAGGGATCTGCTAACTTGGAATTCTGGGAAACTTTCGACGCAAAAGAAATAGTTCCTTATCTTTCTTCTGTAGATAACAGACTGCGTGATATTCTTGCCGTTGAAAGTGGTGCTGCTTCTGCTGATTCTGTAGCTACTGATACTGTTGCTGTTGCACAGGCTTCTGCAATTTCTGCTGCCGACAGTCTTGCAGCCGCATTGAAAGGCGAAACGGCAAGTAACTCTGCCGCAATGGAGCAGATGAAGAAAGAACATCCGTTGGCTTCTGTTCTTCAATTAAATCCGAATGGTTACGGGTCGGTGGTAGGTTATGCCGATTATAAAGATACTGCTCAGGTAAACCAGTACCTTGCTATGAAAGAAGTGAAAGAAATGTTGCCGAAAGATCTTCGTTTGAAATGGGGTGTAAAGGCTGCTGACTTTGACAAGCAGGGACGTATCTTTGAATTGTATGCTATCAAGTCTACTGAACGTAACGGACGTGCTCCGTTGGAAGGTGATGTGATCACTGATGCTAAAGATGAATATGACCAGTTCAACAAGCCTTGTGTCAGTATGTCTATGAACACTGACGGCGCACGCCGCTGGGCTGTTCTGACAAAGAACAATGTAGGCAAGGCTATCGCTATCGTACTGGATGGTTACGTATACAGCGCTCCGAATGTAAACGGTGAAATTACGGGGGGACACTCTCAGATTACCGGTAACTTTACTCCGGAGGTGACAAAAGACTTGGCTAACGTATTGAAGTCTGGTAAGATGCCTGCTCCTGCACGTATCGTTCAGGAGGATATTGTTGGTCCGTCATTGGGTCAGGAATCTATCAATCAAGGTATTATTTCATTTGTTGTTGCGTTGATTCTGTTGATGATCTATATGTGCGCTATGTACGGATTGATTCCGGGTATGGTTGCCAACTGCGCATTGGTTGTTAACTTCTTCTTCACATTAGGAATCCTTACCTCGTTCCAAGCTGCACTGACCATGTCTGGTATTGCCGGTATGGTGTTGTCATTGGGTATGGCTGTAGATGCTAACGTGTTGATTTATGAACGTACAAAAGAAGAATTGAGAGCCGGTAAAACTGTTAAGGCTGCTTTAGCAGACGGTTATTCTAACGCATTCTCTGCTATTTTTGACTCAAACTTGACATCAATTATCACTGGTATCATTCTGTTCTATTTCGGTACGGGTCCGATTCGTGGTTTTGCCACTACGTTGATTATCGGTATCCTCTGCTCATTCTTTACAGCAGTATTCTTGACCCGTATTGTTTATGAGCACTTCATGAATAAAGACAAGTGGTTGAACTTGACATTCACTACAGGGATCTCCAAGAATCTGATGCAGAACGTGAATTACAACTTTATGGGAATGATGAAACGTTCATTCACGGTATTCGGAGCGATTATCGTTATCTGTATCATTTCATTCTTTATCCGTGGTTTGGCGCAGAGTATTGACTTTACCGGTGGACGTAACTTCGTAGTTCAGTTTGAACAGCAGGTTGAACCTGAAACAGTGCGTGACCTGTTGAAGAAGAAAATCACAGAAGATAATGTACAGGCTATTGCTTTGGGTACAGACAAGAAGACAATCCGTATTACAACCAATTACCGTATTAATGAAGATTCTCCTACTATCGACTCTGAAATTGAAGAGTTCTTGTATCAGTCTTTGAAAGATGGTAACTTGCTGGGCGAAGGTACTACATTGGAAATCTTTATTGACCGTGATAATCGTGTCGGTGGTTCTATCATCAGTTCTCAGAAAGTAGGTCCTAGTATCGCTGATGATATCAAGACTTCGGCTGTCTGGTCTGTATTGTTTGCATTGGTGGCTATCGGTTTGTATATCTTGCTGCGTTTCCGCAATGTAGCTTATAGTGTGGGTGCGACTGTTGCATTGGCTGTCGATACTATTTTGATCATCGGTGCATACTCGTTATGTTATGGATGGGTTCCGTTCTCATTGGAAATTGACCAGACTTTTATTGGCGCTATTTTGACCGCTATCGGTTATTCTATCAATGACAAGGTGGTTATCTTTGACCGTATCCGTGAGTTCTTCGGTCTGTATCCGAAACGTAACCGTATGCAGTTGTTTAATGATTCATTGAATACTACTTTGGCTCGTACCATCAATACTTCATTAAGTACATTGATCGTATTGTTGTGTATCTTCGTGCTGGGTGGTGACAGTATCCGCAGCTTCGCCTTTGCAATGATTTTGGGCGTTGTGATCGGTACATTGTCTTCTATCTTCATTGCTGCTCCTATCGCTTACCTGACTATGGGTAACAAGATGCCGGAAGAAACAAAGGCATAAGAAGGTTTCTTTTAAGAAATAAATAAAAAGAGGAGGATGCTCATATCATGAGCATCCTCCTCTTTTTATAAGGTCGATTGGAATTGGTTTGTGGAAAAAGGGTAGATGAATCTTCTGTGGCTTCAAAAATTAACTTAAGTACATTGGGTAAGTAACTTAGCTTACTTGGCATTTCAACTTAACTTGCTTGTCCCATGAAGTTAACTTGCTTTTTTACGCAGTATCTTGCAGATCAATTCTGTTTGGCTATAATCGTGAAAATAGTTATCTGACTACTCTTCCTGAAGTGTTTCCTTGCATTAACTCTTCCACTTCTTCTACTGTTACTTGATTGAAATCTCCATATATGGTATTTTTCAATGCAGATGCGGCAAGGGCGAATTCCAATGTTTTTTGGTCATTGTCGGGGTAGGTCAGCAAACCATAAATCATGCCGCCTACAAATGCATCTCCTGCACCCACACGGTCTACTTCATGGACAATATCGTAAATGCCGGTATGCCTTAATGTTCCTTTAGAATAAAGTATGGCTGCCAGCAGATTGTGATTGGAAGTGATGGTATTACGCAACTCCAGAAACATTTTCTGGCATCGGGGAGCTTGTTCTGATACTTTTTGACCGAATACTTTGAAACCGGACAAATCTAATGGATATGAGGTGTCTACAGCTTTAAAACCTACCGGGGGAATGCCGAAAATTTCTTTGTATTCGGGTTCTGCACCAAAAATGACATCACTATATTGAACAAGGGGGAGCATTACCTCTGATGCGGATTTACCGTAATTCCATAATTTTTTGCGGAAATTTAAGTCGCATGAGATTGTTAATCCCAGGCGGTCTGCTGTTTGCAGTGCTTCCAGGCAGGCATCTGCTCCTTCCTGTGACAGGGACGCTGCTATACCCGACCAGTGGAACCAGCCTGCATCGGAAAGAATCTTTTCCCAGTCTATCATGCCGGGACGTAAAGTGGCAAAGGAAGAGCCTTCACGGTCATATACTACATTGGAGTTACGAAATGCTGCACCGCTTTCCAGAAAGTATAATCCCATGCGTTTCCCACCATAAATAATGCCGTCTGTACCTAATCCGTAAGCTTGGAGTGAGTTTACGCAGGCTTGTGCCATTGCATTCTCGGGAAGTCTGGTAACGAATTCTGTGGGGATGCCGAAGTTGACCAGTGATATGGCTACATTCGCTTCACTTCCTCCATAAGTAGCAATAAACTCGTTTGTTTGGGAAAAGCGCTGGAATTTGGGGGCGGTCAGCTTAGCATTACTTCTCCGAATGTAACGACTTTCTTGTTCTGGGTAATAGCTCTTGTATTCATAGTATGTTTTTAATCAGTATGTTAATTTGCACGAAGATACGATCAAAATTTTATATAAGTGCAAGAAATGTATAAAAATAGCCTTCTCTATCTTTTCCATATAGAATAGAGAAGGCTATTTTATTTATTCAATATTAGTGGTTTATTTATTGAATCGTATTTTTAGTTTGGCAAGCATATCCTGTGTCATGCTGTCTAGATCATATTCCGGTTTCCATCCCCATTCCTCACGGGCACAAGTGTCGTCCAGTGAGTTCGGCCATGATTCGGCGATAGCTTGACGTAGCGGATCTACTTTGTACTCCATATGGAAGTCGGGCATATACTTCTTTATATTGTTATAAATAATTTCCGGATCAAAACTCATTGAAGCAATGTTGAACGAATTGCGATGAATTAGTTTGTCGGGATTCGCTTCCATGATTTCAATGGCTGCACGTAAACCGTCAGGCATATACATCATATCCATGAATGTACCGGCTGCAATAGGACATTCAAATTTTTCACCTTTTACAGCCGAATAATAGATGTCTACAGCATAATCAGTGGTCCCGCCACCCGGAGGTGTGACATACGAAATTAATCCGGGGAAACGAACGGAGCGGGTATCTACGCCAAAACGGATATGGTAATAATCGCTCAGTAATTCTCCTGATACTTTTGTAACGCCATACATGGTACGCGGATTACGGATAGTGTCTTGCGGGGTCTTGTCTTTAGGGGTGTTGTTGCCGAAGACACCGATAGAACTTGGGGTAAATACGGCGCAACCCATTTCGCGTGCTACTTCCAATACGTTGAACAGGCCTCCCATGCCTATTTTCCATGCTAGTTGAGGTTTGGCTTCTGCTACAGCCGATAGTAAGGCTGCCAGGTTGTAAATGGTGTCGATGTTGTACTTTGATACAGTTTCGGCAATTTGTTGTTCGTTGGTGATATCTACGATGGCAGAAGGGCCTGATTCTTTTAATTCCCCTTTAGGCTCAGCACCGGGAATATATCCGGCTACGATATTACCATTGTAAATACTTCTCAATTTCATGGTTAGTTCCGAACCGATCTGACCGGTGGAGCCGATAATTAATACATTTTTCATAGTTTGCTATTTGCTTTAAGTTTTCTTTTGGAAGCAAAGATAGATAGAAAACTGCATATTTTATCAAAATTTTCTCTATAATTTAATCGGATATCAAAAAAAAATAAGAACTTTGTCAAGTCAGACTGATTTTTAAACTTAAACTATATACTTAATAAAAAAACAAAGCTATGTATGGTAAAATGAAGGAGTTCCTTGCGAAGGAACTGGCTGATATTAAGGCAGCCGGATTGTATAAAAATGAACGTATAATTACCACACCTCAGCGTGCGGACATCAAGGTGAATGACGGAGAAGATGTGTTGAACTTTTGTGCCAACAATTATTTAGGTTTGTCAGATAATCAACGCTTGATCAATGCTGCCAAAGAGGCGATGGACACACATGGCTTCGGTATGTCTTCCGTACGCTTTATCTGTGGAACTCAGGATTTGCACAAACAGCTGGAAGCTGCCATTTCTGATTATTTTAAAACAGAAGATACTATACTTTATGCAGCTTGTTTTGATGCTAACGGTGGTTTGTTCGAACCGCTGTTTACAGAAGAAGACGCTATTATTTCAGATGCGTTGAATCATGCATCTATTATAGATGGTGTACGCTTGTGTAAGGCAAAACGCTATCGTTATGCCAATGCTGATATGGCTGACCTGGAACGTTGTTTGCAGGAAGCGCAGGCACAGCGTCATCGTATTATTGCTACAGATGGTGTATTCTCGATGGATGGTAATGTGGCTCCATTGGATAAGATTTGTGAACTGGCGGAAAAGTATGACGCGTTGGTTATGGTGGATGAATCTCATTCGGCCGGTGTAGTAGGTCCTACAGGGCATGGCGTGGCAGAACAGTTTAATGCATACGGGCGTGTGGATATCTTTACTGGTACATTAGGTAAAGCATTTGGTGGGGCAATGGGAGGATTTACCACCGGTAAGAAAGAAATTATTGATATGTTGCGCCAGCGTTCCCGTCCTTATTTATTCTCTAATTCTGTAGCTCCTGCCATTATCGGTGCTAGTCTGGAAATGTTTAAGATATTGAAAGAAAGTGATGCTTTGCATACTAAGCTGATGGATAATGTGAATTATTTCCGTGACAGGATGCTGGCTGCCGGTTTTGACATCAAACCAACTCAGAGCGCGATTTGTGCTGTGATGCTTTATGATGCGAAACTGTCTCAGGATTTTGCCGCCAAGATGCAGAAAGAGGCATATATGTAACCGGTTTCTATTATCCGGTTGTTCCGAAAGGACAGGCACGTATCCGTGTCCAGTTGTCTGCCGGGCATGAAAAGGCACATTTGGATAAGGCAATTGCTGCATTTATTAAAGTGGGCAAAGAACTTGGGGTGATTAAATAAGCAGATTTGAAAACTATCCAGTAAAATAAGAGCAGTAAACGGTTGTATAACAATTGTTTACTGCTCTTTGTAGCCCCGAGGGGAATCGAACCCCTATCTAAAGTTTAGGAAACTTCTATTCTATCCGTTGAACTACAAGGCCCCTTTATGGTACAAAGGTACTTCTTTTTGTTAAAATGGCAATATGAAAGATTGAAAAATGTCTTAAGTGGGAAGAAAATAATCCTTTCTTTGTTGTTTTGTTGTTTTTTGTCTGTTTTTTATAATCTAATAATGTTGTTATTCTGCTATAAACTTTCATGTTGTTCATAAAACATGGATAAAAATAATAAATTGTAAAAATGAATCGTTTTTGATGCTGTCATAATGATAGGAATTTATGCTTTTAAACAGGTAATTATCTCTGCTTTTTCTTAGCTTGGAAACAAATAAACCTTTAATTTTGTACATTTTGATATTCAAACGTAGTTTGATAGCGGAATATTTTGTCCTTTGACAGAACTTTCCGAACTTTGCAAACAGTGAAATTTTGTAACCCTAAATAATAAGTTATGGCAGATGAAATGATAGTCAAGGAGTTGGACCAAGTGGTGGTCCGTTTCTCAGGCGACTCAGGCGATGGTATGCAGCTGGCCGGAAATATCTTTTCTAATATTTCGGCTACAGTGGGAAATGATATCAGTACATTCCCCGATTACCCGGCGGATATACGTGCCCCGCAAGGTTCGTTGACCGGTGTGTCAGGTTTCCAGGTGCATATCGGTGCGGGTAAAGTTTTTACCCCTGGTGACAAATGCGACGTGCTGGTCGCAATGAATGCCGCTGCATTGAAAACACAATACAAATTTGCGAAGTCCACAGCTTGTATCATTATTGATACAGATTGTTTTCAGAAATCAGATCTGGACAAGGCGGCTTTCAAAACAGACAATCCGATTGAAGAAATGGGTATTAAGCAGGATGTAATTGCTGCTCCTATTTCGCAGATGGTGAAAGATTGTCTGGCAGATACAGGCATGGACAACAAGTCAATGTTGAAATGTCGTAATATGTTTGCTTTGGGATTGGTCTGCTGGTTGTTTAATCGTGACCTGGCGGTTGCTGAAAATTTCTTGCGCGAGAAATTTGCAAAGAAGCCGCAAATAGCTGAAGCGAATATTAAAGTGATACACGCCGGATATGATTATGGGCACAATACGCATGCGTCTGTGGATCATACTTATAAGGTGGAAACTAAGTCTAAAGTACCTGGAAAGTACATGGATATCAGCGGAAACAAGGCTACGGCTTATGGCTTAATTGCTGCTGCCGAGAAAGCAGGTCTGCGTTTGTTCCTGGGATCTTATCCCATTACTCCGGCAACAGATATCTTGCATGAACTTTCTAAACATAAATCATTGGGAGTGACTACGGTTCAATGTGAAGATGAAATTTCAGGTTGCGCTACGGCTATCGGTGCCTCGTTTGCAGGTGCGTTAGCAGCTACTTCTACTTCGGGACCGGGTGTTTGTCTGAAATCAGAGGCTATGAATCTGGCTGTTATTACAGAATTACCATTGGTGGTTATTAATGTACAGCGCGGCGGTCCTTCTACTGGTTTGCCTACTAAGTCTGAGCAAACAGATTTATTGCAGGCTTTGTTTGGCCGTAACGGTGAATCTCCTATGCCGGTCATTGCCGCAGCTTCTCCAACTCATTGTTTGATGCTGCTTATGATGCTTGTAAGATTGCCTTGGAACACATGACCCCGGTGGTGTTGCTGACTGATGGTTTTGTAGCAAATGGTTCCGGTGCATGGAAGTTGCCTGATCTGGCGAACTATCCGGCTATTAACCCACCCTATGTTACTCCGGAAATGAAGGATAATTATACTCCTTACAAGCGTAACGCCGAAACAGGTGTCCGTTATTGGGCATTGCCGGGACAGGAAGGTTATATGCATATTTTGGGAGGCTTGGAAAAAGACAGTGATACAGGTGCTATTTCTACCGAGCCTGAAAACCATAATTTGATGTGCCGTTTGCGTGCCGAGAAGGTTGCTAAAATTCCAGTGCCTGATGTTAAGGTGCAAGGCTGCGTAGAGGATGCAGATTTGCTGATAGTAGGTTTCGGTGGAACTTACGGTCATTTATATTCAGCAATGGAGGAAATGAACCATGCGGGCAAGAAGGTTGCTTTGGCACATTTTGTTCATTTGAACCCGCTGCCTCACAATACGGCAGAAGTGCTGAAGAAATATAAGAAGGTAGTCGTGGCTGAGCAGAATCTTGGTCAGTTTGCCGGATATCTCCGTATGAAAGTGGACGGATTTGTTCCTTATCAGTTTAATGAGGTAAAAGGCCAGCCGTTCGTAGTCAGCGAGTTAGTTGATGCTTTCACTGAGATTTTAAATAAATAATAACCGTAAAGAAAGTAAAGACTATGAACGAATATACAGCAAAAGATTTCAAAAAGGGACAACCTCGCTGGTGTCCGGGTTGCGGTGACCATTTTTTCTTGGCTTCGCTGCACAAAGCGATGGCTGAATTGGGAGTGGCTCCTCATGATACTGCCGTTATTTCGGGTATCGGATGTTCCAGCCGTCTGCCTTATTACATGAATACATATGCCATGCAGACTGTGCACGGTCGTGCGGCTGCTATTTCTACAGGCTGCAAGGTGGCTAATCCGAAGATTACTGTCTGGCAGATTTCAGGGGATGGTGATGGGCTGGCTATTGGTGGAAATCATTTTATACACGCCGTTCGTCGTAATATCGACTTGAATATGATTTTGTTGAACAACCGTATATATGGTTTGACCAAAGGACAGTATTCTCCGACCTCTCCCCGTGGATTTGTTAGCAAATCATCTCCTTACGGCACTGTGGAAGATCCGTTTCATCCGGCTGAATTATGTTTTGGTGCGCGTGGGCGTTTCTTTGCCCGTGCGGTAGCTACGGATGGTCCTGGTACAGTGGAGATTCTGAAAGCTGCTGCCAATCATAAAGGTGCGGCTGTATGTGAAATTCTTCAGAACTGCGTCATTTTTAATGATGGAACACACGAATCAGTATATACGAAAGAAGGTCGTTCAAAGAATGCCATTTATTTAGAACACGGTAAACCGATGTTGTTTGGTGTAGACAAAGAATACGGGCTGATGCAGGAAGGTTTCGGACTGAAAGTGGTAAAGCTTGGTGAGAATGGTGTGACGGAAAAAGATATTTTAGTGCACGATGCTCATTGTATGGATAATACTTTGCAGTTGAAACTGGCATTGATGGAAGGACCGGATTTTCCGGTTGCATTAGGGGTGATCCGTGATGTGGAAGCGCCTACTTATGATGACGCCGTTAATGCACAGATTGAAGAAGTGGCCGCAAAGAAAAAATATCATAATTTCCAGGAATTACTGATGACAAATGATATTTGGGAAGTGAAATAATATTTTCATTTTCCCTGTAGGAACCGGATCTACAGAGTTGTTCTAAAAATTAAATGGTTAGTAATAGGCAGTGAATAATTGCCGGTTACTAACCATTTAATTTAGAATTTTAGTGTGTAAGAGAACACACCTGAAACTGTCCTTATAGTTTGAGCTTTAGAGTTTCTCGCCGAATGATAAATCACCGGCATCCCCTAACCCCGGAACAATGTATTTGTGCTCGTCCAAGACAGGGTCTATGGCGGCACACCATAATGTGACATCATCGCCGGGAAAAAGTTCTGCCATATGCGCTACCCCTTGTTGGCTGGCAATGACACAGGCCATCTGCAATTTAGCTGGTTTGCCTTTGGTAAGGAACGCTTTCCAGGCAAGTTCCATGCTTTCACCGGTGGCAAGCATGGGATCAACGAGAAGCAAGGTTCTGTCATTCAATGAAGGAGCGGCGATGTATTCAATGTGTACATCTACAATACGGTGTTCATCATCTTTGTAAAAACGGAATGCGGAAACGAAAGCGTTGTCGGCATGGTCGAACATGTTCAGAAAACCGGTGTGCAGCGGCAGTCCGGCACGGAATACCGTTGCGATCACTATTTTGTCATCGTGTGTGCTGGCCGTGGCAGTTCCCAAGGGTGTCTGTACTTGCTTTACGGAATAGGTTAGTGCTTTACTCATCTCGTATGCCATGATTTCTCCTATTCTTTCAATATTTCTGCGGAAACGCATACGATCATTTTGAATATGTACATCGCGCAATTCCGCTACATATTGGTTTAGGAGAGAATTGCCTTCACTGAGATTGATGATTTTCATATCTATGCTTTTGTTATATTGTTGACTTTGACCTGCAAAGAAACAAATAATTTCTAGATTTGTAAAGTACGAATTGCATTTTTGTTACACAAATATAAATATTTGATTATTACGGAAATTTTTCTCTAATAACTTCTTTTTTTTAAAATAAAGCACTAATTTTGTAGCGCCTTAGACAAGGGGGTGTTGAAAAACATCTTCTTTCAGAAAATAAAGAGTAAAAATAACATTATACAATAACCAAATTAAATCATTAAAAAATGGCAAATTTAGATTTAAGCAAGTACGGTATTACCGACGTGAAGGAAGTTCTCCACAATCCTTCTTATGATGTGCTTTTCGCTGAAGAAACTAAACCGGGATTGGAAGGTTTCGAAAAAGGACAGGTTACTGAACTGGGTGCTGTAAACGTAATGACTGGTGTTTACACAGGTCGTTCTCCTAAAGATAAATTCTTCGTTAAGAATGAAGCTTCTGAAAATTCAGTATGGTGGACTTCTGACGAATATAAAAACGATAACAAACCTTGTACTGAAGAAGCTTGGGCTGACTTGAAGTCTAAAGCTGTAAAACAATTGAGCGGCAAGCGTTTGTTCGTTGTTGATACATTCTGCGGTGCTAATGCTGCAACTCGTATGAAAGTACGTTTCATCATGGAAGTAGCTTGGCAGGCTCATTTCGTAACTAACATGTTCATCCGCCCGACTGCTGAAGAACTGGAAGCTTACGGAGAACCTGATTTTGTATGTTTCAATGCATCTAAAGCAAAAGTTGATAACTATAAAGAACTGGGCTTGAACTCTGAAACAGCTACTGTTTTCAACTTGAAGACTAAAGAACAAGTTATCCTGAACACTTGGTACGGTGGTGAAATGAAGAAAGGTATGTTCTCTATCATGAACTACATGAACCCGCTTCGTGGTATCGCTTCCATGCACTGCTCTGCTAATACAAATATGGAAGGAACTAGTTCGGCTATCTTCTTCGGTTTGTCTGGTACAGGTAAGACTACTTTGTCTACTGACCGAAACGTAAGTTGATCGGTGACGACGAACACGGATGGGATGACGAAGGTGTATTCAACTACGAAGGTGGTTGCTATGCTAAAGTTATCAACTTGGATAAGGAAAGTGAACCCGATATCTACGCTGCTATCAAACGTGACGCTTTGCTGGAAAACGTAACAGTTGATGCTAACGGTAAGATTGATTTCGCTGATAAGAGCGTAACAGAAAACACTCGTGTTTCTTATCCTATCTATCATATCGAAAACATCGTTAAACCTATCTCTAAAGGTCCTCACGCTCAACAAGTTATTTTCTTGTCAGCTGATGCATTCGGTGTATTGCCTCCGGTATCTATCTTGAACCCTGAACAAGCTCAGTATTACTTCTTGTCTGGATTTACAGCTAAATTGGCTGGTACAGAACGTGGTATTACTGAACCGACTCCGACATTCTCTGCTTGCTTCGGTGCTGCTTTCTTGTCATTGCATCCTACTAAGTATGCTGAAGAATTGGTTAAGAAGATGGAAAAGACTGGTGCTAAAGCATATTTGGTTAACACTGGTTGGAACGGTACTGGTAAACGTATCTCTATCCGCGATACTCGTGGTATCATCGATGCTATTTTGGATGGCTCTATTGATAAGGCTCCTACTAAGGTTATTCCTTACTTCGATTTCGTTGTTCCTACAGAATTGCCGGGTGTTGATCCGAAGATCCTTGATCCTCGTGACACTTACGCTGACGCTGCTCAGTGGGATGAAAAAGCAAAAGACTTGGCTGGTCGTTTCATCAAGAACTTCGCTAAGTTCACTGGTAACGAAGCAGGTAAGAAATTGGTTGCTGCCGGTCCGAAATTGTAATCTGAATTTTACAGATTTAACATATAAAAAGTGGTTCCTATCGGGAACCACTTTTTTTTTATGCTTGAAAATGCCTAGATTTGTTGCAAACCAAATATGATAGCAAATGAAATTATTTAGATTAATGTTAGTTGGTGCAGGTATGTTCGTATTATGCAGCTGTACATCGCAAGGTTCTCAACAGAAGGAAGTTGTTACGGATAGTGTTTCCGTGAGTCAGGTAGACCCTGTAATAGAAACTATTATGAGCCGCCGTAGTATACGGAAGTATAAGCCCAAGGCTGTGGAACGTGAAAAAATGCAGACTATAGTGGAATGTGGAATCAATGCACCTAATGGAATGAATAAACAGTCATGGGAGGTTCGTGTAGTAGATAATCCGGAATTTATCAATGGTTTGACTGAAATTTTCAAAAAAGAAAATCCCAAAGCGGCAGAACGTCCGGGATTTCAGAATATGTTCAATAATGCTCCTACAGTAGTGTTTATTGCTAACGATCCTGCATATGATATGTCACAGATAGATTGTGGTCTGTTGGGTGAGAATATGATTTTGTCTGCTTGGTCAATGGGAATAGGTTCCTGCTGTTTGGGAGGGCCTGTGCGTTTCATGAAATCACCTGCAGCTGCCGAATATATGAAACAGTTGGGATTCAGTGAAGGGTATGAGTTGCTTTATGCGATTGCTTTCGGTTATCCCGATGAAATGCCGGCTGCTAAACCTAGAGAAGTTAGTAAAGTAAAGTTTGTAGATTAAATATAAAAATCCGAAGATAATATGGTCTCCGGGATTTTTTATATTAAAGGTAGATTGATTAGCTTTTGTTAGCTCTCTTACGTTCTGTTTCGTCAAGAATCACTTTACGCATACGCATACTCTTTGGAGTAACTTCTACATATTCATCTTCCTTAATGTATTCCAATGCTTCTTCCAACGAAAATACTACCGGAGGAATGATGCGTGCCTTGTCATCAGAACCTGATGCGCGCATATTGGTAAGCTTCTTCGATTTAGTTACATTGATAACCAAGTCGTTTTCATGAACATGTTCACCTACTACTTGGCCGGCATATACTTCGTCTTGCGGATAAATGAAAAATTTGCCACGATCCTGTAATTTGTCAATAGCGTATGCAAAAGCTGTTCCGCTTTCCATAGCAATCATAGAACCGTTGCTGCGACGTTCTATCTCGCCCTTGTATGGTTGGTAGCATTTAAAACGGTGAGCCATGATCGCTTCTCCGGCCGATGCTGTCAGTACATTGGTACGAAGACCGATAATACCGCGCGAAGGCATATCAAACTCAATGTTTACACGGTCACCCTGTGTTTCCATAGAAACTAAATCACCTTTACGGCGGGTTACCATATCGATCATTTTACTGGAATATTCTTCGGGTACGCTGATCGTTAATTCTTCGATAGGTTCGCATTTTACTCCGTCTATTTCTTTGAAGATAACCTGAGGCTGGCCCACTTGTAATTCGTATCCTTCGCGGCGCATGGTTTCAATCAGGACAGAAAGATGAAGCACACCACGTCCTGAAACAATCCATTTACCGTCCTCCAGTTCGCTTTTGCGTACACGCAATGCCAGGTTCTTATCCAATTCTTTGGTCAAGCGGTCTTGGATGTGGCGTGAAGTCACAAACTTACCTTCTTTGCCGAAGAAAGGAGAATCGTTGATAGTGAATAACATACTCATGGTCGGTTCGTCAATGGCGATGGGGGGCAATGGTTCCGGATTTTCGAAATCGCAGATAGTATCACCAATTTCGAAGCCTTCTACACCTACTACAGCACAGATGTCTCCCGATGAAACGGCATTTGTCTTTTTACGTCCTAAGCCTTCAAAAGTATGTAGCTCTTTGATTTTAGACTTTATCAGACTACCATCACGCTTTGCTAGTGTAATATTCATACCTTCTTTCAGCGTACCACGATGTACACGTCCTACAGCAATACGACCTGTATATGCTGAATAGTCTAAAGAGGTGATTAACATTTGAGGAGTTCCCTCCAACTGCTTCGGTGCCGGAATATGCTCAATAATAGCGTCCAACAACGGAACCAGGTTTTCTGTCGGGGTCTTCCAATCAGTACTCATCCAATTATTTTTGGCAGAACCATAGATAACGGGGAAATCCAACTGATCTTCTGTAGCATTCAGGCTGAACATCAAGTCGAATACCATTTCGTATACTTCTTCCGGACGGCAGTTGGGTTTATCCACCTTGTTCACTACAACTACAGGTTTCAAACCGATCTGTAATGCCTTTTGCAATACGAAGCGTGTCTGCGGCATCGGGCCTTCGAATGCGTCTACCAATAAGATACATCCATCAGCCATATTGAGTACACGTTCTACTTCGCCACCGAAGTCGGCGTGTCCCGGAGTATCAATAATATTGATTTTTGTTCCTTTGTAGTTAATTGAAACGTTCTTTGAAAGGATAGTTATCCCTCTTTCGCGTTCCAAGTCATTATTATCCAATACCAGTTCACCATTTGTCTGGTCGTTGCGGAACAAATGTCCCGCCAGCATCATCTTGTCCACCAAAGTCGTTTTTCCGTGGTCTACGTGGGCGATGATCGCAATGTTTCTAATGTCTTGCATACTATACCTATATATTTGGCTGCAAAGGTACGATTTTTAATTCAAAAAATATTTGGCTGTTAACGATTATTTTTTATCTTCCGTATCTTCTTTACTATTAAATGTAGAGGGAGTGGTGCCATAGAAATCGACAAAATGCTTTCTGAAGGTGGGGATGTCATTATAACCAACCATTTCGGCTACCTCCTGAACATTGTATTTGCGGCTTCTCAGTAATTCGGCAGAACGTTTTAACCGGACTCCTCTTACTAATTCTATGATAGTGAAATTAGTGAGTTGTTTTACTTTTCTGTAAAGGGTAGGTTGACTCATGTTCAGCATTTCGGCCAGTTTTTTCACATTGAATTCCGGGTTTTGCAGGTTCTCATTTACAATATTCAGAATTTGTGTGATGAACGGGTCTTCTATGATGATTGTTTCCGTATTCTCTTCTTGCGAGCCGTTGACGGTGATGGAAGGCATTAGTAGTTTGGTATAAATCCGTTTCAGTTCAGTCCGGCTTTTTATTAAACGTTTTACTTTAGTGCGGAGAATCTCCGGATTGAACGGCTTCAGAATATAGTCATCAGCTCCTAATTCTATTCCTTTCACTATATTTTCATCATCTGTCAAAGCTGTCAGCAGAATAATAGGGATATGGCAAGTTTTTAGATCTTCTTTCAGGATACGGCAACATTCAAAACCGTTCATGACAGGCATCATGACATCCGTTATTACAAGATCCGGTATTTCTTTACGTGCCATTCTTACTCCTTCTTCCCCATTTTCCGCCATAATAATATTATAGGTGGCAGAAAATAATACTCTCAGATAGAGGCGGATATCTGCATGGTCCTCAACAACCAGTAGTTTGTATTTGGTTTCGGGGTTGTCAATAGGTTTGGCGGTTATACTGTTTGCTATTTCCTGTTGTCTTTTATCCTCTGCAGTAATCATTGCTTTATCTGAATCTTCCATTATTGTTTCGGGTTCGATGAAACATACGTTTTCATCATTGTTCAAATGTTGTTTACCTAGAGGGATATAAAGAACAACTCGGGTTCCTTTGTTTTTTTCTTGAGTGATTTGGATATCGCCGTGGTGGGCTAGTATTGTCGTTTTCATAATTTCAATGCCTAATTCGGGATGTAGCCGGTTGCTTGGAGGATTGTAATTGTCCGATCCAAGGAAGATGACAGAGGACTCTTCTATCATTTCTTTCCCGTCATCCTCTATAGTAAAAAGGCAGAAATCTTTTCCGTTGATAGTACTGGTGTTTACAGTAAAGTGGATGGAACCGGAATACGAGATATGCCGGTAGGCATTGGATAATATATTGCTTAGAATAAAGATTATCTTTTTCCGGTCAATCCATATTTCCGTATTTATTTTGTTGTCTTTGTCATAATGCAGGTTAATGGGACTGACGTTCAGTAGTTCGTGAGATGCACGGACTACAGTGTCGGCTATCACGCTGGCAGGATAAGGGGCCACATTCAATTTAGGACTGTAACTTTCTTGCTGATGAATATTCAATAGCTGGTTACAAATGTCTTGCAGCTGATTGAATTCCGATAGGCCATTTTTGCTTTTTGCAGGAATGATTCCGGGAAGGCCGTATTAGTAATCATTTCTTTTAACGGAGCGGTGATGAGTGATAACGGGGTGCGTAATTCCTGTGCCAGCATATATCTGATTTGGTCACGCAATTGATGGTTTTTCTCTTCTTCTTTTCTTATTTCCGTTTCTTCTTCCAGCTTTTCTTTCAGTTTCACTTCTTTGGCCTTGTAACTTGCCGTTTCTGTAATTTCCGGTTAAAATACATCCATGTAAGCAAAGAAATAATGATAATAGCCAGGATGTATGCGGCGATGGCCCATCCGGTTGCAGCCCAATATCTATTTACATTGATAGATAACCGGGTTATTTGTTTATTTTCTTCCAACGGATAAGACGAGCGTATTTCCAGTACATATTTCCCAGGAGGGATATTGCTGAGTTTTATATGATCGTCATAATTCGTATTCCATTTTTCTTCTGTGGGTAACAGGCGATATTTCACTGTGTTGGGCGAGGTTCCGTATTTCAGATCACTTAAATAGAGAATCAGGTTGTTGTTATTGTAGTCTAAAGATAAATGTTCTATCAGGTACGCAGGTTTGTCCAGAATGACTTGTCCGTTTATTTTTTCTCCTATTTCTACTTTATTGTAATTAATATCTATATCGGAGATATGGAATTGGCAGTTACTTGAACTTTCTTTTAAAGTGCGCGGTTCAAAATAGAGTAATCCTGTAGAGTTCGCCCATAGCAATTTCCCGTCATTCAGCCGACATACATCGTAATAACTTTCCGGTAATGCGTAGGTATATGATGCATTGTTCTTGTTATTCAATGTGATAAAACCAGCATTGCTTCCCAGCCAGGTATTTCCGTTCTTATCATCTATCATACAGCTTATGTGTCCGTTAGGCAAGTCTTTTTGTAAGATCATGATAGAGGATATGGTTTTCTCTTTTCCGTCTATTTGGATAATTTTATCAGTGTATGAGATAAGCAATTGGTTATAGTTGTTCAGATAAAGTGCCAATACTTTTCCGGGTGTCAGGTTTCTTGCCTTTTCATAACCACCGGTGAATTTTATTTGTTTTCCTTTACGCTGGCACGGTGTATTCCTTTTTCAGTACCTAGCCACATGGTTCCATCTCCATCTTCACATATAGCGGTTATTTTTTTGAATTCTTTCGTATAAGGTTGTGCTGCTATGCATTCGTGTGTCTGATGGTTATAGACCATTATTCCTTTTTCGGTGGCAATCCATAAATGGTTTTGTGAGTTTAGATATAGTTTCAAGATAGAAGCAGTTACAGCAGAGTCTGCTGTTTCGGGGTTTAGTTGGTGAATCACCGTTTCACCGGTAGTAGGATTTACCCAAAGGATGTTTCCTTTGTCATCGCCGAACCATAATCCTCCATTGCGATCTTTGTGCAGGCAATAATGATTATTCTTGTGACTTTTCTCCCATAAGGAAAAGTGCAGATTAGGAGAGATCTTATTTTCTGTACTTTTATATATGCCATCTTTTTCGGTGACCAGCCAGATGTATCCGTCGGCATCTTGTGCTATACTATTCACATATCTTATTTCATCGTTCAACGGGATACGGTTGATATCGTTTCCTTTGAGATTCAGTTTCAGCAATCCTCTGCCGAAAGTTCCTACCCAAAGCACATTGTTGGACTTGTCAAAATGAATGTCGGTAATTCTGTTTTTGAGGATGGGGGCATAGTAAGAATCATGTTGGGTCAGATCTACAATGTGGAATGGCGACTGGAGGTAGTTGTCCGTTTCAAATCTTATGGCTGACAGTGAACTCCATGTGGCTATAATGAATGTGGTCTTATCTATTTGGATAATATCGCGTATATCTTTTTGAATGAAGGATGACTGGCTGTTATCATTCAGTGTGCGTGATGTTTTAGTGTTTGTATTATAACAGATGATTCCTTCGGTTTGGTCACAAATCCACACATTATCATTATATATATGTATTTTTTCAATGTTGTCGGCTTTCACAATACCTAGATCGGTTCCATTTATATGCTCGCTACTTTTATCGGAAACGTTATAAAGCAAGATTTGATTCTCTGCTGTCAGTGCGCATAAAATATCTTCGTTATTATAAAGTCCTAGGACTTTTGTTTTTATATCTATAAGCGGTTGGGCAGTCAGTCTTATTTCATCTGCATTTTTCTCCATATTTAACTCTACTATGGCATTGGAGGTCAAGGCATATAATTTGTCTTGCAGTACACATATATCCTGTATATCTTGCAATACCTCAGGAGTAGGTGAGATAAGTGGCATATAGATTCCACGCATCTTGTCAAAACAGGCTATTTGGTTTAAATTGGCGATATGAGACATAGCAGATTGTTTGATGTTTCATATAAATGAGTTAAGGCACGTGGCTCTTTATCAATCAGATTGTAATTATGAAAATGTATTCCGTCATAGCGACTTAGTCCAACATCGGTTCCTAACCATAAAAAGCCGGCTTTATCCTGATAAATTCCAGTCAATGTATTGTTGCTCAATCCGTTTTGTTTGGTAAGTAGTTGGATACCACACTGGCGGAAATAACTTTGCGCATTAGTAGTTGATAGACAAAAACTACATAATAAGGTGATTATTAAAGATTTCATCATAATAAATTGTTTCACTTTTATTCCCCTGTAATCAGATTGGTCACGTACAATCTGCTTGATATTATTCCTTAATCTATTTTAGGAATTCCTACAAATATAGCAAACTATATTTTCATAACCAACTAAAAGTCATAGGAATATATTCTGTTTTTAGTATCAACAGGTTCGGTGAAAAGAAAGGATAGTAGGTATTCCGTTCACACAGTTTTGTCTTGTCTTGATTATTAGACGATTGTATTTGAATGAAATACACCCCTTGTCTCTTGCTATTTTATTAAGGTATGTATACCAAGCTAGAAACAAGGGGGGAATGATGGTATATATTATAAAGTGATTATTGTATTATATATCATAAATTGTAGGAAAATGCAGCATCATGGTTTCGGGGATTATAGTTGCCATTTATAGTGACAGGAATCTGCATATATTTGATTCCATTATCTATTACTTTCATATAAATATAGCTTTGGGATTCGAATTTATAATTTTTTGTGGCATTATCGGTAGCCAGGCTGAAACCTTTAAGATACCATTTAATCAAAGAAGAAGAACATTCCGCCTGATATCCGCCATAGTAGAGGCTTCCGTCATTGTAACAGTTCATATTTAACTGGATAGTGAAAGCATATTTATGATCTATTGTTTGCTTCATTACAATTCTAAGCCATGTTTGTTCTCCTTTGGTGGCAGTTTGAATATCAAGTTCTTCTTGAGCATCAGTATGTTTTCGTAGGCAGATAGAATATGGTCGGCTTCAGAAAGGCTGATAGCCGGTAACTCACTTAATTTTAACTTGTCAGAATTGTTTTCCTCGTATGTAACGCTTCTGGCTCCATACGTTTTTTCCAGGAGATACGTTGAAACTGAGTTTTCAACGGGGTCATTACCATCTGCAGAGCAGGATGCCAAACTCATCATGACGAGCATGGCAATTATTAAATGCATTGCCTTCATAGAACTATAATTTTTTATTGTTTTTTTTGATTATGTGAATGATTGACCCATTATCATCCGATACAAAAGTAGGTATTCTTTTCATGTATCCAAATAATTTTCAAGCTTTTTTGATGAAACACCCTCTTTTTGATGAAAATACCTGCTATGTTGGAAAGAAGGAGTTGTTTGGCTATATAAGGGGGCGTTTTTATCATGATGAAAGGATTTTCATTTATGGATGGAGAAACTCCGTTGGTGTTCCATTTGATAGTTGAAATGTTTCTCATTGAATGGATGTTCTGTTTTTGACGGAAATAGGAACTAAGATTGTTTTTTGTTCATTCTGTATTTTGCCGAAACCACCTCTTAATAAAGATTAATTTGCCAATATCCTGTTAAAAGAATAGCCTCTACCTTTGTGATGTAAAAAATAACTTAGCTAGAGAGAATTGAATATGGTAATACGAAGATTTTTATTTTCATGGGTGTGTCTGCTGGCTTCTTCCTTATTTATGTATGGACAGGTGGCTGTTAAGACTAATGTGGCGATAGATGCCGTCGCCATACCAAACTTAGGAGTGGAAGTAGGGTTGAGCAAGAAGCTTACAGTGGATATTCCGTTTTATTATAATCCTTGGAAATACAGCGATAATAAAATGTTGAAACTGGTGATGGTACAGCCCGAGTTGCGTTATTGGCTTTGTGATAAGTTCAATGGTCATTTTTTCGGTTTCCATTTAATGGGAGGAGCATACAATACTACCGGTATTGATTTGCCGTTTTCTCCTTTCGATGATTTGAAAGACTTCCGTTATAAGGGACATTTTTATGGCGGCGGTGTCAGTTACGGTTATCAGTTTGTGCTGGGACGCCATTGGAATCTGGGCGCCACCATCGGTTTGGGTTATGCTTATGTGCGTTATAAGAAATATGAGTGTGAAGAATGTGGAGATATGTTGGAGAAATCCAACAAGAATTATTGGGGTCCTACTAAGGCTGCTCTGAATCTTATTTATATATTCTAAAAATTACGGATTATGAAACTTATATGTTATATACTTCTTATATTATTGATACCGGCTATTCCGGTAGGTGCACAGACATTATCAGGTGGTCAGGTACAAGTCAGCAATCAGTCAATCCTGATTAGTGATAATGGACAGGTGATGATAGGAATGGATATCACGTTGCCGGCTGCAATGGAGCTTTCTTCCAACTGTGTGGCAACTCTGACTCCGGTTTTGAAGACACAGGATAACAGTTATAACAGGATTTTGCCTGCTATTTGGGTATATGGGCGTATCCGTTCCATCGTGCAACAGCGTGAACGCAGTATTCCGTCGGATGCATATACCATTCTTCGTCGTAAGAATGGAACGGAACAGACTGTAAATTATTCAGCCCGTATTCCATACGAGAAATGGATGAATGGTGCAGAACTGGAACTGCAGGCTGCTATACGTGGCTGTGCCGATTGTCAGAAAGAAGAAAACAGTGCCTTTATAACTCGTGCCAATTTGGAACGCTATGTGGTAAAACCTGTCGTGGCATTCGTTTCTCCTGCTGTCGAGCTGTGAAGAATCGTGCCGAGGAAGGACGTGCTTATTTGGATTTTCCGGTAAATCAGATGAATATTTATCCTGATTATCGTCGTAATCCATCCGAACTGGCTGCTATCAAACATACGGTGGATGTAGTGAAAAATGATGTCAATACTACCATTACTGAAATAGCTATTGTGGGTTATGCTTCTCCTGAGGGCAGATATGCGGCCAATGCGCGTTTGGCTCAGGGGCGTGCTGAGGCATTGAAGAGTTATGTAATGAATGAGTATGGCTTTAAAGCGGATTTGTTCAAGGTGAATTCTGTACCCGAGGACTGGGCCGGACTGCGTGCGTATGTGGCTAAGAATGATTTACCGCTGAAAGAAGAGATTTTGTCCATAATAGATAAGAATGAGAGCGATTTTGACGTGAAGGAGGAACGCATTAAGGCCTTGGATGGTGGAAAGGTATATGCCGCATTACTACAGGATTGTTATCCGGCTTTGCGTCACTCTGATTACACTGTACGTTATGTAGTTCGCGGATTTGATGTGGAAGAGGCAAAACAGATTATAAAGCTCCGTCCCCAGCAGTTGAGCTTGCAGGAAATGTTTCTGGTTGCCCAAACATACGAAAAGGGGAGTGACGAGTTTAACGAAGTGTTCGATGTGGCAGTGCGCATGTTTCCTGATGACCCAACAGCGAATATAAACGCTGCCGCTATCGAACTCCAACGGGGTGACTTGCAACAGGCGGTACGTTATTTGGACAAGGCCGATGCACAGGCGAGTGCGACGCTGAACAACAGAGGCGTACTGAAACTGTTGCAAGGGGACCTCGACTCTGCTGAGAATTATTTCAAACAGGCACAGGCCAAGGATTCCGTCGAAGCCGGAGCCAATTTGGAAGAAGTGACCAATAAACGTAAGGATGAAGCAATCTTTGTAAAATAAGACATATAGACAAACAGTACAATAAAAGATGTTAGAAGAAACTTGTTCTTTGCGAAAAGCGCAAGGTAAAATCCGGGGTAGTGGAGTCTATTCCCGGATTTTGAATTAAAGTTCAGCGCATTAGTGTCCTCACAGTGTTTTTAAGTTGAATTTTACATAATCTGTCGGTTGGGGGCTTTATGGAATATGTCGGAAGTCGAAGTTCCGGCAGTGGCAAAAAAGATCAAGACGTTTTTTAAAAAAGCTCGCCATCTTTTTAAAAAAGCTCGCCGTCTTTTTTGAAAACGACTTGATCTTTTTAAGAAATACCCTTGTCTTTGAACATGTAGTATTTATATACGTACGCATAAGCCTATATAATTGTATAGGTCTATGGATATGTACGTATGTGAAGGAATGTGTACTTCTTGATGAGAGAAACACTTGCTCACTACATTTTTATGTTTTTACGGGTGATTCCCACTTTAGATTTGGCTTCCGCATATGTTGATGAGGCGGCTTTTATGGAGGGATATTTTGCTGAAATGCCACACTGTCCGATCTGTTTGATGTAGTGAAAAAAAAGTACATGTTATCCTTGTTTTTTTTCTCTTCTTTTTTAATGGAAAAATGTAAGAGGTGATTCTTTCAACGTGTAGGGTATTTTATTCACGTATGATGGAAATGCCCTGTAAAAGACGATATAAAGTCATTTTGTCAAAGATACCAATCTATTTTGTCGAAAATACCGATTAAGGTTTATACGATTAACCACTTACCTTTGCTGTGTTGACAAACAAGAATGGAAATTACAAAAATAGTTTATAATTTAAAAACTTAGGATTATGAAGATTAAGGGATTATTATTAGGAATGTTGGCATATGCTGCATGGTAGCATGTACGAATGAGGACATTGTGAAAAACAATGTGAATCAACCAGAGAAAGTGAAGGGTAACCTTTCATTAGTGATAAGTTCTACATCAAACTCATCACGCGCAGCTGATAATGAAGAAAGCGGTGTAACGGATCCAGGTATCGAAGGTGAATCAACTGTAACAGATGCCGTTATAATTTTAAATAGACTAGATGAAAATGGAAATCTTACTAAAGAAGAATTCGGTGGTTATTTAACAAAGGCACAATTGAATGAAACTACGGCTAGTGGAGAGACCATTTATAATCCTTTCTTTACATTGGCAAATTCTGGATGGTATAAAGTGCTTGTTGTGTTAAATCCGACTGAGTCAATAGAAGCTATTGCCAACAGCCAACAATCGACTGATAAGTCTAAGTATGAACAAATTGCAGAAAGTTCTTATACAACAACTGGTGATATAACAATAGCTGCTGCCGGTCAATTTATGATGGTGAACAAAAAAGAGATAAAGGTAGACGTTTTATCCAACAACTATGAAGATCCAACAATAAAAGAGGTAGAGGTGGAACGTGTTGTTTCAAAGATAAATTATGTAATTGCTAAACCAAATAACTTATATCCTCTTACAGTACAAACTACTGATTATGCCATTGCGGAAACTACAAGTGGTTACTATATATATCCCGATAATAAAGCCGTTCGTTTGACAGGTTTGCATAAGGCAAAGAATTTGGATAATGATAATTCTGATGTTTGGATACATGAGGGAACAGATGGAACTGATAGAAGAGCTTTTATAAAGACAGAAAAAACTTATGGTCAGACAGGTGAACATATTTTTACTCTTCTTGAGCCGTTCCCCAAATTTGAATATTATACTACATCTACTGATGGTGAGCTTGACTGGACAGTGAAACTGGATAAATACGCGTTGGTGAATCTTTCAAATTCTGTGTATACGGCAAGACATTTGACGGATGCGAGCTGGGAAAACTTCAGGACTTTAGGCTTGTTAGGTGTAGACAATATGGCCTATATGGTTGATCCTAATTCAAAGAATAAGAATAATGTAACAGATTACGACCAAGTTTTTGGATCATATTTCTATAACGCATTGAAAAATGTAAATGCGGATAAAGTTGATGAGGCCAGCGATGATAGCCAAGTTTATTTCCAAGATCTTCCCACTGCTAATATTAACGATAATGAACAGGTAGGTCATCGTTTGGCTTATTGTTTAGAAAATATTGTGAAAAAAGAAAAGCAAGTACCAGCTTTAGTGACTGGTATTATTTTCCGTGGTCAGATTGGCGATGAAACGGGTGAGCCTGTTGGTACCATTTATAAATGCAATAATAAATTTTATACATCTATTGATGCTGTAAAAGCTGATAATGGTGCAGATGCATCTTATGATACTTATGAAAATGGACATTGCTATTATTATTCATCTGAAATTTGCCACAATAAAGGAGATCAGTATATGGATAAGGCAATCATGAGAAATAATATCTATGTACTGAAAGTTACTGGATTCGAGAATATCGGTGGTGCAACAATAACAATAGATCCTAGCGGTGAAGAGAGTGATAATAATTTCTATTTGCAATTGAATGCTAAGATTATTCCTTGGATTGTACGTTTCAATAACATTGAGTTCTAACAAACACTATGACAGACAGGGGAGGATTCATCTCCCTCCCCTTTATACCTTTCTATATTCTAACATTATAAAATGACCAAAAGCATGAAAACAGTAAATACATTCGCCCGACAATTCTCCTTCAGCCTGATGATGGCCATGACATTGGGAAGTGCCGTTGTGTCGTGCGACAGCATACTCGGTGAAGAAGAGGTAGATTGCTCTGTAGAGTACAGAGTGAAATTCAAGTATGATTATAACATGAAGTATGCCGATGCTTTCTCGCGCGAGGTGGGGACTGTGACACTTTATGCTTTTGACGATAACGGCAAGTTGGTATATCAGAAGACAGAAGAAGGCGATGTGCTGGGAGAAGAAGGATATACCATGAAAGTGGATTTGGAACCGGGTGACTATCATCTTGTCACTTGGGCGGGACTGAATGATGAGGCTTCATTCTCAGTGCCTTTGGTTACGGCAGGGGAATCCTCGCTAGATGAACTGCAATGCAGGATGGATCGTCTGTACAGTCGTGCGGCTGATGGAACGGCTGTTGTGAACAGTAAACTTTCTGCGTTGTGGCACGGTGAAGTGACCAAGCAATCTTTCTCGCGGGCAGCAAGCTCGCAGGTAGTGACTGTGCCACTGGTGAAGAACACCAACACCATACGCATCATTCTCCAGCAAATGGACGGAGTGACTGTGGAGGTAGATAAATTTGAATTTACGATTACAGACGACAACGGTTTGATGAACTATGATAATAAGCTGCTGGAGGACGAAACATTAACATATTATCCCTATTACCGTATGCAGGGTGGCACGGATATGGGAATACGTGCCGATGGAGATGCAGAGGACAGCAATATCAGCGTAGCTATTGCACAGATTACCGTAGGGCGTCTGGTGGTTGAAAATAATCCCCGCCTCACCATAACCAACAAGGAAACAGGGGAGCCTGTACTTTCCATACCATTAGTGAAATACTTGCTGCTTACTGAAGCAGAAGGACATGAGATGACCAATCAGGAGTATCTGGATCGCCAGGACGAATACAATATGACTTTCTTTTTGGACGAGAGCATGAAGTGGATTAATACTAGCATCATTATCAATGATTGGGTGGTACGCTTCAACGAACTGGACATGTAATAACGAAACTAAAAAAGCAATCTATGAAAAGAGGTTTATCCTATATAGTGATGGCGGTGTTCTGCGGACTGTGCTTCTCGTCGTGTGCGAAGGACGAGTTGGCGGCGAAGGCTGGGGGGGACGGAAGAGCGCCGGTACGTCTTGCATTGTCTCTTTCGGGGAATTCTTCCAGAACGGTTGACGCGCCCACAGCAGATGGTAATTGGGATTTTACCACTCCGGAACAGGGGACTATTGTGGAAGGCGATGTGTATGTACTAGTGATTGATGCGGTTACTCAAAGACTGAAATATTTGGTAGAGGATTTGAGAGTGATTAATGATTATGCCGACCAAAAGATACTGGAAGGGACTATGCAGAGGACGATAGGTAATGAACAGGTACGGTTGGTGGTTCTCGCCAATTTGAATCAGAACCAAATTCAGGGAGTCAGTGAGGGAATGCAGGCATATCTTAATACGATGGTAGCAATACTGCCGTTGAAATCTATAATAAATTGGTTTATAATTACACTGGTCCGACCCCGTGGAATCTGCCGAAAGGCGTCTGCCGATGTGGGGGATCAGTCCCGCTACCGGTGTCCCTCCTGCAGGACCAAGCTTAGAGTGCAAACTGTATAGGGCAGTGGCTAAGGTGAGCCTTTGGGTGAACGGGAAACAAGGGCTTCAAGATACAAAAGGCGATTTTATTATTACCGGCATCACGGTGAATAACGCTAATGATAAAGGGTATTGTGTGTCACAAGCTACGTTGAGCCCCGATGAAACAATTCAGTACCAAAGTCCTTACGTAACAGGGTTGTCGATGAAGCCGCAGAACTTTGTTTATACGGGACTGAATGTGACAATGGCTTATGAGGATTTGATTTATTTGCCGGAACAAGAAAATAACGACAGCCGGGCAGTATCCTTGGATGTGACTTACACGTATGGAGGTGAAACCAAGACAAAAACGATCGAGTTCAGAAAAGATGGGGTTGGAGATCGGTTTGAGGTGGTGCGTAACCATGTGTATATATTTAATATAAAAGTGACCGAGACTCCTGCTGGAGGCGGTTTGAAGACGGATGTGGAAACTTATGTGGCAGATTGGGATGAAATATTGCTTAGCCCGGGCTATGAATAAACAAAAGGAGGAAAAATGAAGACAATAAGACTGATAATGATGTTTTTCATCATTTGTATGTTGGGTGCTTGTACGGCAGAGGAGTTAGCCGGTCCGGAGTCCGGAGTGGAGGACGATGCTCCTGTGGTCATAGCAATATCACCAGCCGATATTACTTCTGTGAACATGAACAGCAGGCTGCCGGAGATAACTCCATATTCTCCGTTATTGATGATGTGAATGTAAAAGTGAATTATGGAGGAAATACGGTAATCGTCTATCTGGTTAAGAATGGGGATTCGTTCGAAGTTTCCGGTAGTGTGGAGAATGGTAGTGCAGAGGTCGTTTCTTCTAAAACAGCAGATGGAAAAGTATATATCCACATCAATGCCAAACAAGGTAACCAGGCTGTAAGAGTAGAGGTTATCGCTAATTATGGACGAAAGATTACTTTGTCATTGTGGCAGAGTGTTAAAGAGAGTTTGATTCAGTGGCCGGTGGATTTTGATGAAACATCCGTTTGTCTCCTTTACGGTGCATCCGAGCAGTTTATCTATACCGAGAATCCGCATGAGGGAGCTCAAGGTGGTAATAAAGGTTGCTATTTGGCTAAAGTTTCTTTGAAACGCCCGTATGCTATGATTAAAGTAAATATCAATACTTCCGGCTGGACAACGAAGTGACCTTGACGCCCCGATCAGTACAATTATGTAATGTGCCTAAGACTTGTACCTTGGCCTCGGATAATAGTATAACGGATTTTACTTCTTTTGACAAGGAAGGACAGAAGTATGACTTCCCATCCGGTTCGTTGCTTACGGGACCAAGTGGAAATGGCGAAACTCAAGTGATGTCCGAGCGTCTTTATCAGTTTGAGAATAAACAGACGGTTCATGCCCAAAACTGTACGGATGCCCAAAATGGTAATGAAAAAGTCAAAACCCCGAATCGTATCAAAAATACGATGGAGGCAGGTAAAGAAGTGTATGCTGCATTTACCGACTATACAGACAATGAGAACTTGGGTCGCAGATGTTCATACATCCTTGTTACGGCGGATTATGAATATAAATCGAGCAGTGCACATGTAAAGGGAACTATTAGTTACCGACTGTTTTAGGTAAGAACATATCGTATGATTTTGATGTGAACAGAAATATCATTTATAATGTTACGCTTCATTTGCGCGGAGCGGGAGGTGTGAAAGAATCGGGCTGCATGGATGAGAACGGTGTGATCAACATCTCGGGAAACACGAAGGATGCTCAATGGAGGGTAGACAGCGAATTGTCTGACTTGTTTATTCAGTTCAATGAAGGGCAAGATTATAATATTGACGGACATTTGGTGAAAATCAAAGTGGTGAGTACCGATAGGCAGAAATGGCAAATCAAAGTGATGATTTTGATGGCGTTTCTGGAGACTATTGGGTGATGTTTGAGTCTGATATGAGTTGGATTACTCCTAGATATGATGAATACAATGTGATACAAAAGGAGGGAACGGCAGAGCTTAGAATGTATTTAAAGGGATACGCTGATCAAAAAACGATTTGGGAGAAAGAATGGAACTCAGAGAAGCCGTATCGTTCGTGCAATATTTATGTGCGTAAACTGGATGCGCAAAACAAGCCTGTTGCGGGCAGCGAAATGAAATATCCTATCAAACAATGGTATCCTATCCAGATTACAGAACAATTGTATGTTGACAGAATAGACCGTTTTGCTGTTGGCGGTCTGCCCTGGGGAGACAATGGGTACACAACGAACCTGACGGACGGACAGAAAATAATAAAGGAGTATTATAAGAAGATAAATAAAGAACATTATTCCAGTGACAATGATGAAAGAAGTGTAATGGATAATGCGATAGGTGTGGCGGTTAATTCCAGTGGTAGTTCTACTCCTGTCACATCGGGTAATAGCTATATGGTTTTTTATCATTTCTCTTTGCCCGCAGAAGCAGAGTGGCAGCAAATAAATGGGTGATTACCAGTTCCGGTATTAAGTATAATAATTGGTCAGGTGTGCCTTATTGGACAGCTACGACGGAGGGAACTCAGTCAAAAGTATATATTCCGGGGCAGGGAGTGTCAGAAAACAGGTCAAGAAATGAGTCGCATCGTTTCAGGCTGGTATGGCGATATAATAGCTTAGGCTATTATTAAGTATAAAGGAGGATGTTATGAGCAACCTGTTAGAAATCATGGACAAGAAATCATGCGGTAAATCGGAAATTTATATATCTGAAGAAGACGGACGTTGGTACGCTTGCTACCGTTCTGCTCATTTGTTGAAGAAACTTAATGAAACGGTATTGAGAGGTGTTATGCTGGATAAGGTGGAAGTCGATTTGAATAAGTTACTGAACGGTCCTTGGATTGTGGTTCTGTGCTCGGACAATGAGATGATACTGATTAAAAACGAGTAATCTATAAAATTATGCGCGAGATAATAATGATGTTGGAAAGAGAATTAAGCAATGATGGCTTGATATATATCTACCGGGAAAGTGACGGTAAATGGTATGCCTATGAACAGTCTGCTTTTTATTTGAGCCGGATGATGCTTGAGCTTTCTTTAGACCGTTATGTGATGGAAAATGCTTTGTGGCTGGCAAGGGCGGAAATTGATGTAAACCGGATTCCTTGGGATAAAGTTATCAGTCATAGCCAATCCGAATATGTATTGCACTATACCCCTTATGATGGGTTCCATGAGTGGCTGGTTGAAATAAAATAGCGATAGTTTAAAAAGTGTCCAGTCCGAAATTCATGAAGAAACGGTTTCGGACTGGGCACTTTTATTCATCGGATGAAAAGAAATCGGGTTTACAATTTCATTCAATGTCAGTTGGGCAGCCTTTGCTATGATGTTCGAAGATATGCTGAAAGATGCGACAGTAAAAGAGATAGAAGATTATTTTTAAAATAAATCGCTCTAATTCATTGTGATATAAAAGATAATGTCTATCTTTGCACCCGCTAAATGAAAATTTTATATATCAAAAAATCTAAGAATTATGTATTTAGATGCAGCTAAAAAACAAGAAATCTTTGAAAAGTACGGAAAGTCTAACACTGATACTGGCTCAGCTGAAGCGCAGATAGCTTTGTTTTCATACCGTATTTCTCACCTGACTGAGCACCTGAAGCTCAACAGAAAAGATTATAGCACTGAAAGAGCTTTGACAACTTTGGTAGGTAAACGCCGTGCGTTGTTGAACTACCTGAAGAACCGTGATATCGAAAGATATCGTGCTATTGTTAAAGCACTAGGATTACGTAAGTAATTCAATCTCTATTGAAAAGGACTTAAAGAAAAGCCGCTCTCTGAAAAGAAAGCGGCTTTTCTATTTTCTGTTATTACGTTTCTACTGTTCTGTTGTTGAGAATTACTCTTTAGTAGGATAATACAGATTATCTTTTGTCATGTGCTCCAATACTTCATGCAGATATTTGGCCGACTCCCATTTGGCCATAGGTAGGTCGTGAAGCAAGTAGTTACCGCAATCTTTAGGGGCGGCTCCCGGAACTTCGCCTTCAAAATCGGCTACAAAGCGGAACGTTTCCTGCATCAGTTCTACAATATCTTCCGATTTTAAATCGCCTTTCATTAACAGGTAGTTACCGGTGAGGCATCCCATCGGTCCCCAGTAGACAATTTTGTCAGACCATATAGGGTGGTTACGCAGGTAGGTAGCGGCTAGATGCTCTATGGTATGCAAGGCTCCTTGTCCCAAAGCAGGTTCCCGGTTGGGTTCTTTCATGCGGATGTCAAAGGTGGTGACCGTTTCACCGCCCACTTCGTCTTTTCTGGATACATAGATACCGCGAAGCAAGCGGATATGGTCAATGGTAAAACTGGGTATTGTCTTCATATTATTCGTTTTTATAAATTAGCTGGTAATGAGGAAAGGAAGGTATGAGTGACCTCGAAGGAACGGTCGGCTATAGTCTCCCAAAAATTTGTGTATTGTTCCCAATGGTTGTCGGATCCCGGCGTATCGCTGATGATACGGAAACTGATGAACGGTACCTTATATATATAACAGATTTGGGCGATGGCTCCCGATTCCATATCTACTGCCAGCCTTCGTGGAACTTTTCTTTAATGTCGTTCAGTTCGGAACGGTCGGTGATGAATTTGTCTCCGCTGCATATCAGACCTCCATGAATGGCGGTCGGAGTATCCAGTGACATGGCGCAATCAAACAATGTGGCATTACCTTCGAATCGGGCGGGAAGTCCTTGTATCTGTCCGTACATATTGCCTTCTCCACACCATACATCATGATATACAACTTGTCGGCTCACCACAACATCCATTATTTTCAGGCAGCTGTCTATGCCTCCTGCTACACCGGTGCTGATGACACAGTCGGGTTGGAAGGTACGGATCAGTTCTACAGTACCGGCAGCAGCGTTCACTTTACCTATTCCGCATTTCATCAGGATAATGGTATTATTTCTAATGCTGCCTTCAGTATATTGGAAAGGACCTTCGGTGTATTCTTTCTTGTTTTCGAGCAGTTGCGCTACTTGTTTCTGCTCGGAACTCATGGCTGTTATAATTCCTATTTTCATAATTCAACTTTATTTATGGCTGCAAATGTACGCATTTTATCAGAGTATATCGTATCTTTGCAACGTTAATAAACAGATATACTTATGAACTTATTTAAAAGAATACTACCTGATATAGTAGTGATTATCCTTTTTGCTGTCATCTCATTCGCCTATTTTTTCCCGGCAGTGACAGAAGGGCGTATCCTTTCACAACATGACTCTGTGGCGGGCATTGGTGCCGGTGAAGAAGCGAAAGAATATCTGGAACGTACGGGAGAGCGTACGCGCTGGACTAATTCGATTTTTGGTGGTATGCCTACTTATCAGATGGCACCCAGTTATGATTCTACGGATACCCTGAAGGGAGTGGAGAAGTTATATCATTTGTATCTCCCGAATTATGTGTGGTATGTATTTGTCATGCTGTTGGGCTTTTATATATTATTGCGTGCATTCGATTTCTCGGTCTGGCTGGCTTCATTGGGGGCTGTGTTGTGGGCGTTTTCTTCTTATTTTTTCATCATTATAGCTGCCGGACACATCTGGAAATTTGTAACCTTGGCTTATATTCCACCACTATAGCCGGTATGGTATTGGCTTATAGAGGGAAATACTTGTCAGGTGGTTTGCTGACAGCGGTTTTTGTTGCTTTGCAAATAGTGTCGAACCATGTGCAGATGAGTTATTATTTTCTTTTTGTCATGCTCTTTATGGCGGTTGCGTTCGGAGTGGATGCTTGGCAGAAGAAGGAAATGCCGCAATTTCTGAAAGCAACTGGTGTGTTGTTGATGGCCGGTATTTTGGGAGTTTGTATAAATCTATCTAACTTATATCATACGTATGAGTATAGTAAGGAAACGATGCGTGGAAAGAGTGAGCTGGTGAAACCGGATAGTCATAATCAGACAAAAAGTGGTCTGGAACGAGATTATATCACTCAGTGGAGCTACGGTATCGGTGAGACTTTCTCTTTGCTTGTCCCTAATGTGAAAGGTGGTGCTTCCGTACCTTTGGCGGCTAACGAAAAGGCGATGGAAAAGGCGAATCCTATGTATAATAGTATCTATAGCCAGATAGGTCAGTATTGGGGTGAGCAACCCGGTACATCCGGTCCTGTATACGTGGGGGCGTTTGTGATGTTTCTGTTTGTTCTTGGGCTGTTTATAGTGAAAGGTCCTATGAAATGGGCGCTTTTGAGTGCTACAGTTTTGTCTGTCCTGCTGTCATGGGGAAAGAATTTTATGGGATTCACCGATTTCTTTTTGGATTATATCCCGATGTACGATAAATTCCGTGCGGTTTCTTCTATTTTGGTCATTGCTGAGTTTACCATACCTTTGTTGGCAGTCCTTGCTTTAAAGGAGGTAATGGCACGCCCTCAGTTGGTTAAGGAACAGGTCCGGTCGTTTTATATCAGCCTGGGATTGACAGGTGGCATCGCTTTATTGTTTGCATTAGCTCCCGGTTTCTTTTTCCCGTCGTATGTTTCAAGTATGGAAATGCAGGCATTGCAGGGTATTCCGGCAGATCAGCTGGCTCCGTTACTTGCTAATCTGGAAGAAATCCGTCAGAGTATCTTTACTTCGGATGCATGGCGCAGTTTCTTTGTTATTATGATAGGTACGGCAGTTCTTTGGTTATATGGCATGGGCAAACTAAAGGCGAAGGTGACGATTCTGGCATTGGCTGTCCTCTGTCTGGCAGATATGTGGAGTGTGAACAAACGTTATTTGTATGATGAACAATTTGTGGAGAAGGTGCAGCAGGATAATTCCTTTAAACCGACCGAAACGGATAAGGCAATATTGGCCGATAAAACGTTGGATTTCCGGGTACTGAACCTAGCCGGCAATACGTTTAATGAAAATACGACTTCTTATTGGCATAAGAGCATCGGTGGATATCATGCCGCCAAGCTGCGCCGCTATCAGGAAATGATAGAGGAGCATATCAGCACCGAGATGAATGGCGTGTTCAAGGCTGTTTCGGAGGCGGGAGGCGATATGCAGAAGGTGGCTCCGTCCGGTTTTCCTGTGTTGAATATGCTGAATACCCGTTACTTTATTTTTCCGCTGCAAGGTGGAAAGACTGTCCCGATACAGAATCCTTATACGCTGGGCAATGCTTGGTTTGTAAACGAGGTGCAGTATGTGGATAATGCCAATGAAGAGATAGATGCTTTGCATCGGATAGATCCGGCAAAAACGGCTGTCGTAGATAAAAAATTCAGTGCGGAGGTAAAATCGGCGGCTGAAACAGATACACTGGGTACAATCAAACTGACTGCGTACGAACCTAATGACTTGAAATATGAGGTTAATTCGAAGACAGGAGGAACAGTGGTTTTCTCGGAAATTTACTATCCTGGCTGGCAGGCATATATTGATGGTGTGGAAGCACCGCACGGAAGAGCGGATTATATTCTTCGGGCGATGAATGTGCGGCCGGAAAGCATGTAGTGGAATTTAAGTTCGATCCGAAATCGCTGCATGTTACGGAAACGGTGGCTTTTGTGGCGTTGGGTGTATTGACCTGTGTGCTGGTCTTGTTCTTATTCTTGCAGGTCAGAAGAGCCCGTAGGAAAATTGATTAAGGCCCGTCGTAAGCCAGACTCCGGATTATTTGTAAAGCAGGCGCAGAACGAACCATAAGTGGTGTGTCACTGTGCTTGCCCATCCATAGTGACGGCTCATAATACGGAAGCGTTCTTTCAAGGAGGCTTTATGGTTACGGGTGGTCATTCCTTCATTCAGGTAATCAATAAGAGTAAGATGGGTGTTATGGAGTACATCCGCTTTCTTCATGATACGGATACACCAGTCAAAATCTGCCGAGAACCGATATCTCAGGTCATATGGTTCCACCAGATCACGGCGGGCGAAAAAGGCTTGATGGCAGACTAGCATTCCTTGCTTGAAGCTTTTCCAGGTAAGCGTTGCGGGTGCGGACAGGCGGCGCATATATAAAAAATGCCCTTGACTGTCCACAATTTCTGTTTCTCCATATAGTACTCCCGGCAGAGCTGTTCCATTGATGGAATGTACCATTTGCAGCAAAGTATCATCCTCGTGCAGGCCGTCACCGGCATTCAAGAAACAAAGATAATCTCCGGTTGCCAGTTTTATTCCTTTGTTCATGGCATCGTATAAACCTTGGTCGGGTTCACTGATAACAGTGGTGATATGTTCCTGGTATTTGTGAATGATATCCAGTGTTTCATCTGTTGATCCCCCATCTACAATAATATACTCCAGATTCTTATAAGTTTGTGTAACAATACTTTGTATAGTATCCTCCAATACTTTTGCGGCGTTGTAGGTGACAGTAATAATAGAAAACTTGGGATGAGGATGATGGTTATGCATGATTCCCTGTAATCTTGTTATAGATTTCAACATATTTCTTGGCGATGGTACTTTCCGAATAGCTGGATACTGCCTTACGGCAGGCTTCTTCGCTCAGACTTTCATATTCTCCTTCGGTCAATGCCCAGTGAATTCCGTTTGCCAGATCCTTGGAAGACTGATATTCGGCAACATAGCCGTTGTGCAGGTGGTCAATCATTTGTGGAATACCTCCTACATTGAACCCTATGCACGGAATACCACAGGCCATTGCCTCTACGATGGTATTGGGTAGGTTGTCTTGTAAAGAAGGTGTGACGTATAAGTCGACTGCGTTGTAAATATCTACCAGTTCCTTCTCGTTGCTGACATAATTCATCGGATAGATAGGGAAAGGAAACAGGGAAGCGTATTGTTCGGCTTGGTTGCCAAAAACCACTACACCTAACTCTTTACTAAAATCAGGATACGAGGAAGCTATTTGTTTGCAAGCTGATACCAAATAGTCTATTCCTTTTCTCTTGTCTGTAATTTTTACGGAGCCGAAAAGCAATAACTTCTTGTCTTGCGGGAGGTGGCATTTTTCTCTGGCCTGTTTTTTATCACGAGGTTTGAACAGGTTGGTGTTGATTGCATTGGGAATATTGGTAATGGTCTGACCTTTAATCAGATCACTTTTCTTAGCCAATGATTCTAACCAGCGGCTACAAGCTACAAAGGTGATTTGTGCTCCTTCAAACAGTTTTTTCTTTTTCTGGAAAGTACGGTAGGCTATGTCTTTCCTGCTTCCTTTGTAAAGTTGCGGACAGTTGTGGCATTGTGTGGCATATTTATCGCAATCTCCTGCATAGTGGCAGATACCGGTAAAAGGCCACATATCATGCATTGTCCAAACGATGGGCTTGCCGGATTGGATGATACGCCGGATATCTGTCAGTGACAACATACCTTGGTTAATCCAATGCAGATGAATGACATCGGCTTGGGTAAATTCGGGCAATGCTGTGATATTGGTGCCGGTATTCGCTATGTCAACGGCAAACAAGTTATGTTTCTTGAAGTGGTTGGCTTGCCAGATAACGACACGCTCCCAGATGAATTGCCATACTTTCCACCATGATTTCTTTAGTTCAACGACACTTATCTGGTCGGTCTGCTTGTCGCGTACAAGCATTTTTGTCTTTATTCCGTTGTTTTTTAAAGCCTCCATGAGGCGGTTGGCTGCAATGGCGGCTCCACCTATTCGCTCAGACGTATTGATGATAAGTACTCTCATGTGCATAAAAGTTTATGCAAATGTACGCTTTTTAGGGGACATCTTGGATATTTCCAGTAAGCTTTCTGCTATTTCACGGGAAAAGATTTCCAAATTGAAACGTTTTTCTGCCAGCTTTCGGGCGTTGGCGCCCATTTTTTGGGCTTCTTCGGGATGGTCGGCTATGCGATGAATGGCATTGATCCACCCTTCCACGTCATCATAGGCTACGGTAATTCCTATTTCTTCTTTGTCTATATCCATTTCAAAATTAGGATACGTGAGCAAATGACAGGGATGCCTAATGCAAAGGCCTCTACCAGTGTGGTAAGACCTACGGTATAAGGAAAATCCATGCAGCAGATGACAACACAGCTTTTTCGTGCCACTTTCTGTGCCAACAAGTATGGGATGACACCGTCCGTATAATGTACTCGTACAGAATCGGGCAGACAGAAGCTTTCAATAATCTGTTGGTAGTTTACACTTCCATTGGTGGGGGCTATGTACAAGTCCAGTTGTTGATCGGTGGCGCAGAAAGCTTGCAGCATTGTGTCTACATCCCGGTTTTCTTTCCCGGTGGAGATAAAACCTTCCGGTTTCCGATCCGGCATTGTTTGTAGAAGATGGTCATAGAAAGCGAGGTCCGGCCCCCAATGGATAAGCTGAAGCTTTTCTTCGGGAGCTTTTCCGGTTGCTAATGAGTCTTTAATCAATTTTTTACTGAACAGGAACATATGATCAATGCCCTTATAAAAGAAACGTGAGATGCGTTCTCTTATTTTTCTGGATGAGGTTTTTAAAGCAGTGTGATGCCAAATGACAATGGGCTTGCGGTAGAGGCCTAATGCTCTGAGTAGGATGATAAGTTCCAACCCACGGAAAGATGTACCGTAGAGCACTTCGTATGGCTCTTTGCAGCACAGAATCTCTTTAGTGGCATAGAGCATTAGTTTCAGACGGCTGGGGAAAGCTTTGTATTTATGCATCACCGACCGGATTCCATATTTTTCCAGCAAAGGAAGTCCGTAGAGGATATGTCCCGGAAACTTATAATCTTTCCATTCCTCGTAACTTTCACGGGTTAATCGGGTGTGATAAAAATAAATAGTGAGTGGTTTTACCGGTGTTGGTCTCTTTTCAGCCATTTGTTAATTCTGTTTTTTATTGCTTTAGTGATGATGGAAAAATTGCCGTATCGCAGGTTTAGAAATAGTTCTTCAAAAGAACGTCCTATCTTAATCCAGGGATGTCCCCACCCCATAATGCGGTAGACAGCTTTTTTATAAGCTACATTCTCAATGACATAACGAGGATGCTTGAGAGGAAATTCTACTTCATACCGTTTCATGGTGAAGATGCGGCGGTATCCTTTAGGCAGTGTATGCACAGAACCGGCAAAATGGGTGGAATCTGCCGTGGCTCCCAAGTTGTTAATCATGTTGCGGGTGGGCACGATAGCCAGTCCCGAGTTGAAAAGCATGGAAGCGTGGAAGATGGTTTCATAATAGGCTTTGTTGTTTTCTTTATGGCGATGGCACATATAGATAAAGTCTTTACGGAATTTCCGTTCTTTAATGAGCTGTTCCAGTTGTTGCATATTGAACTTGTCTTCTAGAAAAGTATAATGTTCGTCCCATTGGTCAATGACCCTTTTCCAACTGGCCCATCCCCAGATAGAGAAAGTGGAGGCAAAGAAATAATCGTATGGTACACCCGGAGTAATCTCTTCGTTATTGAAACCCGCAATCATGGTGATACGGGGGTCTTGCTCGTATTTGTCTAACATTTCTTTACAGAATGTGAAAAAAGAAACGGAAGGCACATCGTCATCTTCCAATACGATACATTTGTCAACCATAGAAAAAGCCCATTTTTGTGAAATGTATTCCGAAGGGTCGCAACCGTAGTTTTTTTCCTGATACATACGGTGGACTTCGCAGTCCCAGTCTATCTGATCTGTCACTTCACGACATGCTTTTATACCGGGCAGGTCGTGTTCGCTGCGTGGTCCGTCCTGATAGAGGAAAAGCTTGGAGGGACGGGCATTCCTGACTTGTTCAACACTTGCGACAGCTGTTGCGGGCGGTTGAAGAACAAAATGAGTACGGGTACATCTACAAGGAACGGTTTCATAGTTCAATCTCCTTTATTTGTAAAATTCGAGTTTGTTGTAATGCGGATGTATATTCTCTAAATCTGGTAATTGCATATAGTCACCGTATATCTTCCTTAGCACAGCATCTGTTTGGCGTGGTACGGGGAACATTTTTCCTTCAAATTCCATTTCTGTCAGTGGAAAAATATCGTCTGTATAGCGCGGTTTGAAATAGGCGGTGCCAAAAGAATGGCGTAATTCTTTTCCGGGGAATAACTTGGCAATGAACCTTAGGATGGGAAAACCGATGCGGGTATTAAAATGATAAATCCTACGAATCCGTTTGTATAATGTGCTTTCTTTTATATTTTTATTATTCAACTGATTGTATATCTGCCCTTGCATGTGGCCTCCTATCCAAGCTAGACAATAAGGGATCTTTCTAAAGGAAAAATATCAATGTAGATACCGGTATAATGGAAAATACGGTCATATGAATTTGTTTCTTCCAAATGAGAATCCTTATCACGTAATTTGCCGTATATAAAGATGTAATTGGGATCTGTTTCATTAGTTTGCAATGCAAGATTGTCCGGAAGTTCTTGAGGAAGAACTTTCAGCAGACGCAGGTAATCTGAGCGAAGCATTTCTATGTCCAGATCATCATCCCAGGGAATGAAACCTTTGTGACGTGCTGCACCTATTAGAGTTCCGGAACTGAGCCAATAGGGTATTTGGTGCTTGCGACAAATCACATCAATAACCTCCAGAAGCTCTAACATACGTAGTTGCTGGCGACGGAGAAGGGAACCATCGGGATTAAATCGCTTTCTTAGTTCACTATCCATACATTAATTTTTTAGTAGTTTATAAAACAAATCAGCGTTGATGTAACCTGTTTCTGACAGGTCTTTTCCTTTTAATTCTCCTTCATGGATATATTCTTTGTTTAATACATCTTGCCCCCATAGCAATATTTTATCAATGTTTGGGGTACAAATATTTAATACATCGGCTATTGACTTGATTATCAATAATCCAAATGGAAAATCCTCAGTGAAATACCGGCTTTTGAAATCAGGCAGAAATCCTTTTTCTGTTTTTTCCATAGGAGCTGGAATATGTTTGAAGGCAATGATGGAGCGTATCTTGCGGGTAAGTGACCTTGCATCATAACTGTCATAATATTCCAATAAAGTAGGAATTGGCTCTATTCGGACCGGCAGTGCTTTCAGAATTTGTTGGAATTCATTGTCACAAGCAATGAGGAGCTCCGAACTTTCTTCATCCCAACTATTATAGAACCCGGGAATCTCATGATATGCTTTTCCTCTACTCCAGGTATGGAAAAGTGAATAAAGACGGGCTGGATGAAGCAATGGATTGCTATTGGTCAGGCTGGCTTCTAGAAAATGATGAAGCATACGCACCGGCGTATCTAACATTTCTTGAAGAGTTCGTAGTAAAATATCGGATTTTGATATGTTTACGGTGGCTATTTGTAATTCCTTTTTGTATCCCAACAAGAGTGCTTTCTGGCCATAGGTTTGCACACGGGCAATGAATGGAGCACGCTGGAATCCGAAGAGTGAAGCTGTTTTGCCTAATATTCTATAAGCGGTAAAGAAAAAACCGGTACAACTGACTACACTTCCTATGCAAGTTTTTTCCTGCAAGAACGGTTGTATGTGGAGAAGTTCTTCCTCAATGGCAAATCCGGGGAGACAAAGCAATACGATATCAGAGTGTGGAATGACTTCTGCCGGGTTAGCCGTAACGCAGGCTAATGAGCCGGAGAATGTATTTCCCCGGCAATCTTCAATGAGTAATGATGGATTCCATTGGTCGGGATGCCGGGTGAGGACGGAAACATTAAAGCCTTTATGTGCAGCTACTCCTGCAATGACGTGCCCCAGACCGCCACCGCCACAAATACAGATATTGATACTCATGCTTGCAGTTTTTTTAAGTTTTCAGCCAGATAATTGTTGTCTTCAGTGTCGCGTATGGCGATACGGATGTAATTCCTGCCATCGAATCCTGTCTTGGTACTACAATCTTTTAACAAGAGATTATGCTCCAGCAATAAAGAAACGAGTTTGGTGGAACTGAAGCGGGAAGTTACTTCGCACAGGAAATAATTGGCTTGTGAAGGTATGACACGTAGGAAGTCAACCTGTTGCAATACCTCGAAAAAGCGTTGGCGCTCGGCTATGAATTTTTTACAGGCATTTTGATAATCATTATTATACTTGCTGTATATCTGTAAATAGAATTCGGCAAAGGAGTTTATATTCCATATAGCCATGTTTTTTCGTAAATAGGATATTATCTCTTTGTCGGAAGATGCGGCTATCCCCAAGCGTAATCCCGGAACTCCATAAGATTTGGAAATACTTTTAATGACTGTGAGGTGTGGGTATGTTTCCAGAACTTCATTCTTAAGCAGCGTATTTTCGATACTTTTTTCGCTGAAGTCAACAAAAGATTCATCCAGTATTAAGTGGATATTTCGCTGCTGCGTCCATGCCAGCAAATCCATAAGTTCGTTAAGGGGGATGAAGTTACCTGATGGGTTATCCGGATTGATCAAGAGTAAATGGCGGATATCTTTGTCCGCATAAAAAAGCATCAGTTCTTTTGCCGTATAATGAAAATCGGCATTCTGTGGATAGAATGCAATGATTTCTTCTGATTGCCGGTTGGGATATTCTTCAAAAGTGGGATAAATTACTCCCATTTTGCCATCTGAATGTTCCATCAGCGCTTTGATGATTTCGGCGGCTCCGTTGCCAACAACCACATAATCTTGCCGGATACCGAAGTTTTTTGCCATGACAAGTGTGTTCACTCCCATGCCGGAAGGGTATTCACGGAGAAGCACATTAAAATTAGCCTGTAGTTCTTCACACATTTTTTGTGGTGGAAAATAGGGGTTTACTAAATAGCAGAAATCTTTCAGCTTTGGGAAACGCCAGTATCCGCCATATCTTTTTTGGTAGCGTTGTAGCTGGTCCTGTTCGGCAAAAATGGTTTCAGCGATGTCAAGATCTTGTATATCATCAATCTCATACCAGCGTTCTCCTTCCAAAGGGAGTCCTTTCAGTTCACATCTCTCCAGCAGGGTGATTACCCGTAATACCTGTTCGTAATATTCGTTATTACCCAGGGCTTTGCTGTAGGCTTCAAGAAATGGCACATAACTGTTGCGGAGAAACTCCTTACTGAATTTATAGATATTGACGGTTTTGTAGTAATCGTCAATATCTGCGTAGCGGAACGTTTTTTTTTGAGATAAAATCAATGATGTCATTTTCAGTATTGAGCCGTACCATCGTGCCGTCCATCCATGGCTCATATTTAGCTACAAGTGCCAGATTGGGATAGGGGTTATTTAAAATTTTGTGGAAAAGTGTATCCTCAAAAATCAAATCGGATTCAATTAATAAAGTATCTTGCTTTTGCAATTCCTCTTTAGCAAGATAGAGAGAATAGATATTATTGGTCTTATTGTAGACAGGATTGTAAATATATTCTATCGGAGTATTTCTACTTTGTTTCTCTATGTGGGTACGTAATTTCTCTCCCTGGTAGCCTATGACTAAAATAATGCGTTCCAGATTTAATGAATCTAACTGTGAGAGCAGACGGTCTATCAGATAGGTCCCGTTTACTTTAATCATACACTTGGTGTTATCTTTGGTAAGATCTCCCAAGCGCTTGCCCATGCCGGCGGCTAGAATGATTGCTTGCATAATAAATTTAGGTATATATATTGCAAAAGTAGTAATTAATTAGCATTTATAAGCGATGTTATTTATATTTGCCTCAAATTTTAAACAGGAATGGGTAAAATAACATTTGTACCGGTAGGAGGATTGGCCAACCGTATGCGTGCAGTGGCTTCGGCGGTAATGCTGGCAGGAAAGACGAAAAGTGAATTAAGCATCATTTGGTTTCGGGATTGGGCACTGAATGCACCGTTTTATCAGTTGTTTAAACCTGTAGACAGGGAAGTGGCTTGTTTACGGGATGCTTCGCGGTTGGATTATGCATTATTAGACAGACCTCGTTCCAAGAATTTTCATTTCCCGCTTTTGTTTCAGAAACTGCTTTTCAAGTCTTGTCTGTACGAGCGTTCCATTACTCCTTTATGTAACCGGCATTTTGATTTTGAACGGTGGGTTAAAGAAGGTGGCTGTGTTTATATGGCATCATACACCGCTTTCCAACTTTATGATTATGCATGGATCAGTCGGTTGTTTGTTCCGGTAGACGAGATTATGGAAGAGGTGGAAAACCGTTGTCGGAATTTTTCGGATGCTATGATTGGTGTGCATATCCGTCGTACAGATAATCTGGCTTCTATCAGGCAAAGCCCTATCGAGTTGTTCTATCAGAAATTAGATGAGAAGATAAAAGAGGACGGCAAGGTGGCTATCTATTTGGCTACAGATTCGGAAGAGGTGAAGCGGGAAATGAAAGAGCGTTATGGTGACCGGATATTCTGTTCCGGAAAAAAGGCAGACCGTGGATCTTTGGAGGGAATAAGGGAGGGTATCACGGATATGTACACATTGGCTCGTACACAAAAAATATATGGTTCTTTTCAGAGTTCATTTTCGGATATGGCAGCTCAGATAGGAGGGGTTCCATTGGAGATTTTGAAATTATGAGTTGCGGAAATAAATCATTGTTTTAATGATTATCTGCAAACATTTTTATTTTTGCTCCTCTTCTTTCTATGGCATTTGCCAATTTGTTTTCTATTTTTCCTAATAGCAGCCGTCTGCTCCATTCTATAACAAGCGTCGTCAGACAGATAGAAACAAGTGTTCCCATAAAATACAGAACAAGTAGGTTGCTGTCTGCATAAGGGGTATACCAGGGTTGTAAACAGTGGATAAGAAGTCCTTGAAGCATATATAAGGCAAAAACGTATCCTGCTAGGTAATTGATGATGCGGGATGAAAAATGCCACCGGGTAAACTGGTAGAAAATCATGATAGAGGCGATGATAATCAGTAGATTATTATCTCGGGCGAATCTCAGTATGATATTTCCACTCATTGCTGTAAGCAGGGTATTCAGTATAAAAATACCGGCAAGGCTGCCTGACAAGATTTCCCGGCTATGTCGTTTCATGTTTTCCGGAAGACCATAGGTCTTCAGATATTGTCCTATGAGATAAGCTAGTGTGACATTGATAATTCCCTTGCCCGTGTCATTCTGAATTTCAAAAAACAGGATTGTCGGGGCAAATACAAAAAAGAATCCCCATAGTAACAGTAGTTGTTTATAACTTTTTTGTGAGAGGTTATGAACCAGTCGGTTTAAATAGGGCGAGAAACAATAAAGTACTACATAGCAGGTCATAAACCAGTATTTTTTGCTAAGTATCGGTAGCAATGAGGAGGCCAGCCCTGTCCAGGTATGCGGAGTGTGAAGCCATATTGTTTCGATCAGATAAGAAACGATGGAATAAAACCATACGACAACCAGCATTTTGAAAAATTTATGTGTATTGAAACGGATTCCAAAATAACCTGAGATCAGAATGAACAAGGTTACTCCGGTGTTTCCCAGTGTATTGATAAATAGTATGAATTCTTTGTTCAGCCAGTTACTGGTGTGGAAGGTATTTCCTAGAATATGCATGGATACAATCAGTATGATACTGATAATTCGTAAACATTCTAATCCGGAGTGACGTGTAGCAGCCATTATTTCTTGATTATATAGTGTAAACTCTCTTTAAAAGTGACGGAGCCGCTCAACCACAGGATGGCTGTGTAGAGTGTGCCGGCTATGATCATTTTGCTTGCCATTAATAAATACAGATTGGCAAAGCCGATAGTGATATAATAGGTAGCCGCCATTACTGCGGTAGCTATGAAGGCAAACGGAAGGATGTCTTTCAGCGCTGCAAACAAGCTGAGCCGTATTTGTTTCCATACAAAATAGTGCCATACAAACAGCCAGCAGATATTGATGGATACATACACTATAATCATGGTATGTACGCCGTATGGATAGAGCAGAAGCATGGTTGTTAACTGGATGATGCCTAAGCCGATGGTATTCCACATATAGATATCCGATTTTCCTTTGCTGATGACTAGGTTGGAATACAAATTGGTTATGGGAATGAATGCGCCACCGATGCAGAGCAATTGCAGGATGAAGGCACTGGTAGCCATTTGTCTGTAATAGTCAGTATAATCAGTTCGGGTGCGATTAATGATAATCCTAACATAGCCGGAAAAGAAATAAAGGCAGTGAAGCGGAGCATCTTCCGGAAAGCGCGTTGTTGGCGTTCCCTTTCATCCGACAAACTGGAAAGTACAGGTTGGGCCACACTGTTGACTGTTCCTGAAATTAATGAATGTCCCATATAATTCCATTTATTAGCTTGAGTAAAATAGCCTACTTCTTGTCCCGAATAGAATTTACCAAGGATAACGGTAAAGATATTATTATTGATGTGGTTGAATATATTGGTTACTAATAATTTGCTGCTGAAAGAAAGCATCCCTCTCAAAGGCTTGAAGTCGAAAGTAAGTGTAGGTCGCCAGGGTGAGAAGCACCAATAACAGATATTAATGGTTCCTACATAGACAATGCTTTGTGTGGCTATCCCCCAATAGGCAAATCCCAAGCAGGCCATAGTTATACCGATAGTTCCTGAGGCGGTTAATCCGATAGTGACCGCCATTGCCTTTTGCTTGACCATTAAGTTGCGGAACAGGTAAGCACTGTGGGCAATGCCCAAACTGGCTACAAAGAAACCGAGGAAAGTGTATCGTGCCAAAGCTGTCAGTTCGGGAGTGTGATAGAATTCGGCAATGAGTGGGGCGCAAAGGAACAGAATGAGGTAGAGACAGGCACTTAGCCCGGTACTGAACCAGAATACGGCATTATAGTCTTTGTGGGAGATATCCCGTTTGTTGGCTAGGGCGGCCGTGAACCCGCTTTCCTGCAAAGAGCCTGCAATAAGGGAGAAGATGGACAGCATTCCCACCATGCCATAATCTTCCGCATTCAGAATGCGTGACAGGAATATCCCGAAAAAAAGATTCAGCAGCTGCTGTACTCCATTGCTTAATCCGCCCCAGAAGAGGCCTTTTGCTGTCTTTTCTTTCAAGGATTGTTCTGCCATTTTTATAGATAGATTATAAAACAGTCAGGCTGAAAGCGGACGTTTCAGTTGCTTTCAGCCTTTTCTGTATTTGGGTGTATATTATTTCACTTCACTGCCCGGCTTTACCTCTCTTAATAAAGAGTCACCGCTAAGGTGCCGTCAAAGTTTTCAGCACTCAGGATCATGCCTTCGCTCACCAATCCGTTCTTGAATTGGCGCGGAGCAAGGTTGGCAATGAATAAAACTTGTTTGCCCACCAGTTCTTCCGGTTTATAATGTTGTGCGATACCGCTGACGATGGTACGGTTCTCCAGTCCGTCAGCAATCTTGAATTTCAGCAGCTTTTTCATTTTAGGCACTACCTCACACTCTAATACGGTACCTACACGGATATCTAACTTTTCAAATTCTTCAAAAGCAATTACCGGTTTTATCGGGTTAGCTTTATAGTTGGCAGCCTCGTTTGCTTTTTTGGTAGCCAACAGTTTGTCTACTTGTGCTTGAATGGTTTCATCTTCGATCTTTTCGAACAACAGTTCTGCCTTATTCAATTGATGTCCTTCTGCCAGCAGATCGGTACGTCCCAGTTGGTCCCATTCAAATGTTTCCATATTCAGCATTTTGCGGAGTTTTTCGCTGCTGAAAGGCAGGAAAGGTTCGAATGCAATAGCCAGATTGGCAACTAGTTGCAATGCTATGTTAAGGATGGTGGCTACACGGTCCATATCAGTTTTTGCCAGTTTCCAAGGCTCTGTATCGGCTAAGTATTTATTACCGATACGTGCCAGGTTCATTGCCTCTTTTTGTGCATCGCGGAATTTGAATACATCCAGTAGCTTTTCTACTTCTGCCTTTACGTCTGCAAATTCTTTTAATGTTTCTTTGTCGTAGTCGGTCAATTCACCGCAAACGGGAACTTTCCCGTCGAAATATTTATGAGTCAGCACTAAAGCACGGTTTACAAAGTTACCGTAAACAGCCACCAACTCATTGTTGTTACGTGCTTGAAAATCTTTCCAGGTAAAATCGTTGTCTTTTGTTTCGGGGGCATTGGCTGTCAATACATAGCGCAATACATCCTGTTTGCCGGGGAAGTCCTGCAAATATTCATGCAACCATACTGCCCAGTTGCGTGAAGTGGAAATCTTGTCACCTTCCAGGTTCAGGAATTCATTGCTAGGTACGTTATCCGGTAAGATATAGCTTCCTTCCGCTTTCAGCATAGCAGGGAAAACAATGCAGTGGAATACAATATTGTCTTTTCCGATGAAGTGAATCAAACGGGTTTCTGGATCTTTCCACCAAGTTTCCCAACTGTCGGGAAGTAATTCTTTTGTATTTGAAATATAGCCGATGGGGCATCGAACCATACATAAAGTACTTTTCCCTCAGCGCCTTCTACAGGAACAGGGATTCCCCAATCCAAGTCACGGCTTACCGCACGGGGTTGCAAGCCCATATCCAACCAGCTTTTACATTGTCCGTATACATTGGGGCGCCATTCTTTATGATTTTCAAGAATCCATTCACGCAGCCATCCTTCGTGTTTGTCCAATGGCAGATACCAATGTTTGGTTTCACGCATCACTGGTTTACTGCCACTGATAGCACTTTTCGGATTGATCAGGTCGGTCGGAGAAAGTGATGTTCCGCACTTCTCGCATTGGTCACCGTAGGCTCCTTCTGCATGGCAGTGAGGGCATTCACCGGTAATATAACGGTCGGCCAGGAACTGATGGGCTTCTTCGTCGTAATATTGCATGGAGGTCTTTTCAATGAACTCACCTTTATCATACAGGGTTTTGAAGAATTCGGAAGCCAGTTCGTGGTGTGTCTTTGATGTAGTACGAGAGTATATATCGAATGAAATTCCAAATTCTTTGAATGATTCTTTTATCAAGGTATGATAGCGGTCCACCACATCTTGTGGAGTAATACCTTCTTTCTTTGCACGAATGGTGATAGGTACTCCGTGTTCGTCAGAGCCTCCGATGAAAAGAACATCTTCTTTTTTCAGGCGGAGATAGCGCACGTAGATATCAGCAGGAACATATACACCTGCCAGATGACCAATATGTACCGGACCGTTTGCGTAGGGCAAAGCGGATGTGACGGTGGTTCTTTTGAATTTATTTTCCATTGTATGATGTCTTTTTTGTTATTTCTACCAGTAACGTGCAAAGTTAGTGATTTTTAGTAAGTATATGGAATAATCAGAAATATTTCTCCCTTAAAATCTCTGACAGGCCGTACTTATTATAAAATATGGTTATTCGGGGGCTTTGTCGGAAGAAGTGAAAATACAGAAAAATGTTATATCGTGATGCAGTGATTTGCACTTATTTGCATTTAATCTTAAGGAGAGAAAAATGATGAACTAAATTTTACTTATCCTGTTTTTTATAAAACCTTAAGTCGAACGAGACATGAATACGTGGTATAAATTCATTTTAAATGCACTTTTCTCTAAAAAGAGAGAGGATAAAGATTGGGAAACGACCGATAAGGAAGAGGATGTTCTTTCAAATTACATTGAACTGGACTCATTGATGCAGGTCATTTATCATGCAAAGGAAACTGAGTCGGGCAGCTAAACTAACCGGCCCAGTCTTCTCTATCAAGATTTCTATAGCTTATCGCTTCTGCCAGGTGGATGGAAGTAATGTGTTCGCTGTTGTCCAGATCGGCAATGGTACGCGCTACTTTTAGAATACGCCCGTATGCGCGCGCCGACAGGTTGAGGCGTGTCATGGCAGTTCGTAATAATTTTAGCCCTGCTTCATTGGGTTGAGCGTACAGATGGAGTAACCCAGCTTCCATTTGTGCGTTGCAGTAAATACCCGGATGGTTGGCAAAACGTTGAGCTTGTATTTTCCGGGCCTTGATAACCCGTTCGCGTATGCTTGCACTACTTTCCGCATGATGGCGTTCTGCCATTTTTTCGAATGGAACCGGAACTATTTCTATTTGGATATCTATGCGGTCCAGTAAAGGACCGGAGATACGGTTCAGGTACCGTTGCACTTGTCCGGGATTACAGACGCAAGCTCGTGTGGATGATTATAATATCCGCATGGACAGGGATTCATACTGGCTACCAGCATGAAACTGGCCGGATAATCCAGACTGTATTTAGCTCGTGCGATGGATATATGCCTGTCCTCTAGGGGTTGGCGAAGTACTTCAAGTACACTTCTGTTAAATTCCGGCAACTCGTCTAGAAAGAGCAAACCGTTGTGAGCCAGACTGATTTCTCCCGGTTGGGGATTGGTGCCGCCACCTACCATGCTACTTGCGAAATTGTATGATGGGGACTACGGAAAGGCCGGATGGCAATCAGTGAACTGTCTTTTCCTAATTTTCCTGCTACTGAATGTATTTTAGTCGTTTCCAGACTTTCACCCAATGAAAGGGGAGGGAGAATGCTTGGCATACACTTTGCCATCATGGACTTCCCACTTCCGGGTGAACCGATCATAATCAGGTTGTGTCCTCCGGACGCGGCTACTTCCAATGCGCGTTTTACACTTTCTTGTCCTTTCACATCAGCAAAATCGTATGGAAAGCTACTTTGGTGTTCATAGAATTCCTCCCGTGTATTGACGATGCTAGCTCCAGATTGCGTTCATTATTGAAAAATTCGATGACCTCTTTGATATTTTCTACGCCATATACTTTCAGGTTGTTTACTACAGCAGCTTCCCGCGCATTTTGTTTGGGAAGTATGAAGCCTTCAAAACCTTGCTCGCGGGCACTGATAGCTATGGAGAGGCTCCTTTGACTGGTTGAAGCTTCCATCCAGCTAAGTTCTCCGATAATAAGATAACGTGAAAGTTTTTCTTCCGATACGATTTGGGTAGCGGCCAATATTCCGATTGCTAGCGGAAGGTCGTATGCAGACCCCTCCTTGCGTATGTCGCAGGGGCCATATTCACTACAATTTGACAAGTGGGGAATTTATATCCGTTTACCTGTAAGGCGGAAATAATACGTTCATGACTTTCTTTCACGGCCGAGTCCGGCAGACCGACAAGGAAGAATTTTATACCTCGTGAACTATTTACTTCAATAGTTACAATGGTAGCGTCGATACCTTGAACGGCTGCTCCATAGACTTTTACC
>ENA-OQAZ01000020-OQAZ01000020.1-human-gut-metagenome-genome-assembly--contig:-NODE-20-length-63892-cov-7.964683_pt1 | contig 63892 bp, 57 predicted proteins | sample MGYA00242737_ERZ504531 | MGnify/ENA primary metagenome ERZ504531 (study PRJEB26092, sample SAMD00036244) | human gut metagenome | host: Homo sapiens | study: EMG produced TPA metagenomics assembly of... | reverse complement strand
CCCTATGAATTTTAATGATCATGTGGAAGAAAAGAAAAAGTAGCACCACATTCACCTTCAATGGCGAAAAGGTATTTTTAGCAGCAAGTCAGACACTGGCACAGTTTTCAGCTATTTCCAGACAAGCCGTATCGGACTTACACAAGAAGAAGTGGAGGCCAGACAGTCTCTCTATGGGAAGAACGAAGTGGAACATGAGCAGAAAAAGAACCCCATATCGACTTTCATCAAAGCTTTTATCAATCCGTTTATCGGCGTACTCACGGCGCTGGTCATCATTTCTTTTGTACTCGACGTACTGTTGGCCAACCCAGGTGAACAGGACTGGACAGCCATTATAATCATCCTGACCATGGTTATCGCCAGCAGCATACTGCGTTTCTGGCAAGAGTGGAAAGCCAATGCTTCCAGCGAAGCTTTACTGAAAATGGTGACCAATACCTGTTACGTAAAACGAGCCGGTAACCAGGACGAAGAAATCAACATAACCGACCTCGTTCCCGGAGATATTGTCATGATTGCTGCAGGAGACATGATTCCTGCCGACATGCGTATCATTGAAGCAAAAGACTTGTTTGTAAGCCAGTCTTCCCTGACGGGAGAATCAGATCCGATAGAGAAACGTCCGGAGACCAAAGGAAACAAGCACAGCAAAGGAAGTGTAATTGAGCTGGAAAACATCTGCTTTATGGGGTCCAACGTAGTCAGCGGATCTGCTACCGGTATCGTGTTTGCAACCGGCAACAGTACGTATTTGGGCACCATTGCCCGCAGCATTGCCGGACACCGTGCCGCTACAGCTTTCGACAAGGGAATCAGCAAAGTCAGTTTCCTGCTGATACGATTCATGCTCATCATGATTCCATTCGTTTTCCTGGTAAACGGTGTGACTAAAGGCGACTGGCTGGAAGCATTTATCTTTGCCGTATCGGTAGCTGTAGGCCTTACTCCTGAAATGCTCCCGATGATTGTTACTGCCAACCTGGCCAAAGGTGCCGTAGCCATGTCAAAGAAGAAAACCATTGTAAAAGACCTGAATGCCATTCAGAACTTCGGGGCGATGAACATTCTCTGCACGGACAAAACCGGTACCCTTACCTGCGACCAAATTGTATTGGAAAAGTACATCAACGCCGATGGAAGCAACGACGAAAGCCGACGTATCCTGCGCCACGCTTATTTCAACAGTTTCTTCCAGACCGGATTAAAGAACCTGATGGACAAAGCCATTCTGTCGCACGTAAAAGACTTGTCTTTGGAATACCTGAAGGATAATTATACAAAAGTAGATGAAATCCCGTTTGATTTTACCCGGCGAAGAATGTCGGTAGTGGTAGAAGACCATCAAGGAAAACGACAGATTATCACCAAAGGAGCCGTAGAAGAAATGCTGGACATCTGCTCACATGCTGAGTTTGATGGAAAGGTATACCCCATGACCATCGAACTGAAAAACAAGGCACGCGACATCATTGAGCAGATGAACAAGCAAGGTATGCGTGTCATTGCCGTAGCCCACAAAAGCTACCTGGACAAAACTTGCGATTTCCGTATCGAGGACGAGAAAGATATGGTACTGATTGGGTATCTGGCTTTCCTGGATCCTCCTAAGCAATCGGCAGCCAGCGCCATCAAGCAATTGCATAAACATGGCATTGAAATCAAGATTCTGTCTGGCGACAATGATGCAGTGGTTCGCACCATCGCCCGCCAAGTGGGTATCCGCACCGACAATGCCCTGACAGGCCCCATTTTTGAAACGATGAGTGAAGAGGAAAAAATGAAAGCAGTCAACCAGACGACCGTATTTTCCAAACTTACTCCAATACAGAAAACGGAAATCATCACCCTGCTTCAGGCGCAACAGCACACGGTAGGCTTCTTAGGCGACGGAATCAATGATGCCGCAGCGTTGCGTCAGTCAGACATCGGTATCTCGGTAGATTCTGCAGTAGACATTGCCAAAGAAAGTGCCGACATTATCCTGCTGGAGAAAAGTCTGATGGTACTGGAAGACGGTGTACTGGAAGGAAGAAAAACATTTGGCAACATCACCAAATACATCAAAATGACAGCCAGTTCCAACTTCGGAAACATGTTCAGTGTAATGGCAGCCAGTGCATTCCTTCCCTTCCTGCCCATGCTCCCCATCCACCTGCTGATTCAAAATCTGCTGTACGATATTTCGCAGACCACGATTCCGTTCGACCGGATGGATGCAGAATACCTCCGGAAACCACGTAAATGGGATGCCTCCGATTTGAGCCGCTTCATGATATTCATCGGCCCCATCAGTTCCATTTTCGACATCGTTACCTATCTGGTGATGTGGTATGCGTTCGGATGCCAAAGCATGGAACATCAAACGCTGTTCCAATCCGGATGGTTTATCGAAGGCTTGCTGTCGCAGACCCTGATTGTGCACATGATACGTACCCGGAAAGTCCCCTTCATACAAAGCTGTGCCTCCTGGCAAGTAACTGGACTTACCCTGCTGATTATGGCCATCGGTATCCTGCTGCCTTTCACCCCGTTTGGAAGCTCTATCGGACTGGAAGCGCTGCCATTAAGCTATTTCCCCTGGCTCTTCGGTATCCTGTTGTCCTACTGCATACTGACTCAATTAATTAAGAACTGGTATATTCATCGTTTTACCAAATGGTTATGACAAGATTCATGAAACTGTTCCTGTCCCTCGCCGCAGTGTCCTGTCACTGCGGCCTGGCTCAGGAACTTCAAGTAAGCTACACCACAGAACTACAAAGCGATTTCAAACAAGGAAGTAACTGGGTTAATCTGCTAAGACTGGATTTCACTCATTCATTAGGCAAACACACGACATTACAAGCCTCCACCATCAGTACAGCCAGAACCCGCATCGAATCACTGGCTGATGATTTTCAGACCTTTTCCAACATTGAAGAAGAAAACCATCCGCTTGCCCTCGCTACATTGGGCGTCCAGCAACAGTTCGGTCATTCCTCGCTCTTTTTCGGTATCCGGAACTTGAATGAAGACTATTTCACTTCCCCTGCTACCTCGTTATTCACCAACAGTTCATGTGGTATCTTCCCCACCTTGTCCGCCGATTACCAAATAGCCAATTATCCGGTAGCTTCCGTCGGACTGCATTATGAATTGCAATTCACACGATGGTCCTTACAAGCATCGGCATACAACGGAAAAGGTTACTACCGGTTTGCCGAAAAAGAAAACGTATTCCGGTTCTGCCCGCAGCAAGACGGAATACTCAGTGTCACTTCACTAAACTATCAGCACCATGACAGCAATTATCATGTGGGCTTTGCTCTACATAGCAGCATGTATATGGACTATGAAGAGGGAACTCCAGAAAAGACAGAAAAAGAAAGGAGAAAAATAATTTGGGGATATGCAGAGCAACGTCTTGCTCCCGGTCTGCATGCACTCCTGCAAGGTTCATTCCAGTCTGGTGCCTCCAGAGGATGCAAAAGTTATGCCGGCGCAGGTCTCACCTGGCAATGTGGAAAAACAGAAGGCGGACTGTTCACCGACTACGCCCGATTTTCCCCTTCATACGAATGGCCAGTGAATTTACATGGAAAATCCCCTGTTCAGGCAACGGATTTATACAACCCACCTTACATTTCATTCAGCAAGCAGGAGCACGCTATCTGATTGGCTTATTGCGCTTCAGCTATGTGCTCCCGACTACCTGACATTTATTATTTTACGACAAATTCATCAGTAAACAAGAAACCGCCGGCCTCAGGATTGATATCAGCCTGCACGCGTACGTAACGAGCCTCACAGCTACCTGTCCAGTCATACGTCTGAATGGTCAACTGTTCGTCCGTAATGGGCAGTGTAGTAGTGATGGTTTTCAAAAGTGTATATTCTTTTCCATCGTTTGAAATCAGGAAGCTGACTTTCTGCGGGAGGAACACACCCGGACCTCTCAACTGCATGAAATCAATGGAAAGCTGCTGAATAGGTTGTGATTTTTCCAAATCCACAATCACATCGGCCCCTTTTCCAAGGAATCCCTGCCAGCGCTGGTCGGTATATACCCAACCGCCGTGTATGCCGTTAGTCAATGCCGATTCTCCTCCTGCCGGATAAGAGTCCGAATAAGGACGTACATATTCCACCTTCTTCCCCTTTGCCAGATGATTATCCACGCTCAATGCCACCGGACGGTTTCCGACCTCATTTTGCAAGTCAAAAGTATGGTAGCCCATTGAGTTCAGCACCTTTACTTCCTGCAAAGCCTCTGCATGGAAACGTTTCCAGTCTTTCTGCTCCGGATTCGTCCAGGCTACTTCAGCCAAAGCCAGCAAACGAGGATAAATCATATATTCAGCATGCTCGGGTGTAGGTATATATTCCGTCCACACATTTCCCTGTACGCCCCACACGCAATCCAGTTTATCAGCGGGGAAAGCCTCCGTCACCGGTTCGTATGAATAAACCTTTTCCAGCGGGAGGTATCCTCCGATGGCTTCCGGCTGCGTACGCGGTGCATCCTGGTAGCTGTCAAAATAGCAATATGCTCCCGGTGACAAGATGGTACGCAATCCTCTTTTTACAGATTCCGCACCTTTATCTTCTCCACGCCACACTGTTACGGCAGAAGTTTCATCCAGTTCACCTGTCAGAATCTCATCCCAGCCAATCATCTTGCGGCCGTTCTCTTTCAAAAACTTCTCAATTCTGGATACAAGATATTCCTGCAATTCACCTTCTTCCTTCATTCCCTCTGCTTTCATGAGTGCCTGACAGTCGGGACATTGTTTCCAATGATTGGTACTTGCCTCATCTCCACCAATATGAATGTATTCTGAAGGGAACAACTCCATCACTTCTTTCAATACATTGGTCAGGAACTCATAAGTAAGTTCTTTTCCCGGACAAAACTCTCCACCAGGTTTCAAATCCCCTCCACAAGCCAGTTGCGGAAGAGCGGCCAATACTTCTTCCGAGTGAGCCGGCATTTCAATTTCCGGAATCACCGTGATATGACGCTGACGAGCATATTCTACGATTTCTTTCACATCTTCCTGCGTATAATATCCTCCGGAAGCTCCGGGAGCATCTTGTCTGCAATACGTACGTCCGCCGTTCCACCAGCTTTTCCAGTCTGGGAAAGGACGATAGGCCGTTTCACGCGTCAGTTCCGGATATTTCTTGATTTCAATTCTCCATCCGGCTCCATCCGTCAAGTGCCAATGGAAGCGGTTCAGTTTATACCGTGCCAGTGCATCAATCTGTTTCTTGACAAATTCTTTTGTATAGAAATGACGTGACACATCCAGGTGCATGCTCGATACGAAAAGCGGGGAGCATCTTCTATCGTCACTTCAGGAAGCTGGTACGTAGCATTTCCACTCTCACGCGCCAGCTGCACAATAGACTGAAAAGCATAAAACAGCCCCGAAGCTGAAGTAGCCTCAGCCTGAATACCTTTTTTTGTCACTTTCAAACGATAAGCTTCTTCTTTCATCTTCGCATTTTCCGGACTGACAAGTTTAAAAGTAATGTCAGCCTTTCCTTTCTTCTTATAAGTCAGCGACAAAGGAGAGTTACTCACATAAGATACAAAATCGTCTTTATCAGTTCCTGTCAGATTACATGAGAAAGAAGCCTGTGTACGAAGCACAAAATGACCGTCCCCACACACCATCTGCTGAGGATTAGGAATCACATACGTGTCAGATACCGAAGAAGCCATGGCAGAAAAAGCCATTGCCACACAGAAATAAAGGAATAACAAGGATTTCATCTTATCAATTATTTTAATATGAATTTCTTTCATGCATTTTTAAAGTTAACCATTTCTCTCCTAAAAAACAAATCAGTGCCAACTTTTCTGTTTTTCATTTTTGAGAAAGAACAAAAAAAATTCTCGTAAAACCTTGATTTTACGAGAATTACTATTTCCTTGCGGAGAGACAGGGATTCGAACCCCGGGTACCTCGCGGTACAACGGTTTTCAAGACCGCCGCAATCGACCACTCTGCCACCTCTCCAGAACTCTTCGTGAGAGTTGCCTTGTTTTTCAAAGGCGATGCAAAGGTACGCATTATTTTGAAATCTGCAAATATTTACCGCCTTTTTTGATTATTTTTTTTCATTGTCGTACCTTTGCAGGCAGAAAAAACGAAACAAACAAGCCATGATATACCCTCATAATTTCGAACAGAAGATAGGATTCGACCAGATACGACAACTGCTGAAAGGCAAGTGCCTGAGTACATTAGGCGAAGAACGAGTGGACGAAATGACTTTTTCGGACAATTACGATGAAATCAACCAACGCCTGGAGCAGGTAGTTGAATTTGTACGGATTACGCAGGAAGAGGAAGATTTTCCGGCACAATATTTCTTTGATGTACGTCCTTCTCTGAAACGTATCCGTGTGGAAGGTATGTATATGGACGAACAGGAGCTGTTCGACCTTCGCCGTTCACTGGAAACCATCCGCGACATTGTACGATTCCTTCAGCAATCTGATGAAGAAGAGGTAACGGAAAATTCTCCCTATCCTGCCTTGCGTGAACTGGCGGGAGATATTTTAGTATTCCCACAACTTATCGCACGTATCGACAGCATCCTGGACAAGTTCGGAAAGATAAAGGACAATGCTTCTGCGGAACTTCTGCGCATCCGCCGGGAACTCTCGGCTACTACGGGAAGCATATCACGCAGCCTGAACAGTATTCTTCGTGCTGCACAATCGGAAGGGTATGTAGACAAGGATGTTACTCCCACCATGCGCGACGGACGTCTGGTCATCCCGGTTGCTCCCGGCATGAAGCGCAAAATCAGAGGTATTGTACACGATGAATCAGCCACTGGAAAGACTGTATTTATTGAACCGGCAGAAGTGGTGGAAGCCAATAACCGCATCCGGGAGCTGGAAGGAGAAGAGCGCCGTGAAATCATCCGCATCCTGACGGAATTCTCGGCTACGGTACGCCCGCAAGTTCCGGCCTTACTCTCCTCGTACGAATTTTTGGCAGAAATCGACTTCATCCGTGCCAAAGCCTTGTTCGGTATAGATATAAAAGGACTGAAACCCTCATTTGAGAACAAGCAGATTGTCGACTGGTTTCAGGCTGTTCACCCGCTTCTGCAAATGTCACTGGCCAAGCATGACAAGAAAGTAGTGCCGCTGGACATTATCCTGACACGCGACAAGCGCATCCTGCTTATTTCCGGACCGAACGCTGGTGGTAAATCTGTCTGCCTGAAAACCGTGGGACTGCTGCAATATATGCTGCAATGCGGTATGTTAGTGTCCATGCACGAGCGGAGTCACGCCGGTATCTTCAGCCACATATTTATTGATATTGGTGATGAGCAGAGTATTGAAGACGACCTGAGTACCTATTCTTCGCATCTGACCAACATGAAGATGATGCTGAAATCATGTAACGGCGAAAGTCTCATCCTTATCGATGAGTTCGGAGGAGGTACGGAGCCACAGATTGGCGGTGCCATTGCCGAAGCCGTACTGAAACGCTTCAACCTGAAAGGTACGTTCGGCGTGATTACCACTCACTACCAGAACCTGAAGCATTTTGCCGAAGATCACGAAGGAGTGGTGAACGGAGCCATGCTATACGACCGCCACGAGATGCGGGCGCTGTTCCAGTTGCAGATTGGTAATCCGGGAAGTTCGTTTGCCGTAGAGATTGCCCGTAAAATCGGTTTGCCGGAAGAGGTTATTGCTGACGCATCGGAAATTGTGGGAAGTGAATACATCCAGAGCGACAAATACCTTCAGGATATTGTACGCGACAAGCGTTACTGGGAAACCAAGCGTCAGAACATACGCAAGCGGGAAAAACAGATGGAAGATACCATCGCCCGTTACGAACAGGAAATACAGGAGCTGGAACGCAGCCGCAAGGAAATCCTGAAGAAAGCCAAAGAAGAGGCAGAACGGTTGTTGCAAGAATCGAATGCCAAAATTGAAAATACCATTCGTACCATCAAGGAAGCGCAGGCTGAAAAGGAACGTACCCGCACGGCACGTCAGGAACTGACCGACTTCAAGCAGCAGGTAGAGAACCTGGAAAAGGCGGCTTTGGAAGAGAAAATCGCGCGCAAGATGGAAAAACTCCGCGAAAAGCAGGAACGTAAAAAAGATAAGAAAGCGAAACAAGCCAATACTCCTGAAACTCCGGTTGCTCCTAAGGTACGTCCTATTGAAGCAGGAGACTACGTACGCATCAAAGGACAGACCAGCGTGGGACAAGTCATGGAAATCAGCGGAAAGAATGCTGTGGTCATGTTCGGACTGATGAAAACCAACGTGAAAGCCGAACGACTGGAACGGACGGATGCACCGAAAGCTGCCCCGTTATCCAGCAAGGCGACTTTTGTCAGCAGCGAAACCCAAGACCGGATGTACGAAAAGAAACTGAATTTCAAGCAGGACATCGATGTCAGAGGTATGCGGGGCGACGAAGCCATACAAGCGGTCACCTATTTCATCGATGACGCTATCTTAGTAGGAGTCAGCCGCGTACGCATCCTGCACGGTACGGGCACAGGTATTCTGCGCACCCTCATCCGGCAATACCTGGCTACCGTGCCGGGAGTAGCCCATTTCCAGGATGAACACGTACAGTTTGGCGGCGCAGGCATCACGTGGTGGATTTAAAATAAACCCTACGGGATTTCTGCACATATATGCGATTATTGCGTATCTTTGCAGAAAACTTACACCTATTTTTTAGTATGAAATCAATCAGAGAATTATATCGCATCGGCACGGGGCCATCCAGCAGCCATACCATGGGCCCCGCAAAGCTGCCGAACAATTTCTTGCTCGTAATCCAGAGGCTGCCTCATTCGAAGTAACTCTGTATGGCAGTCTGGCTGCCACAGGACGTGGCCACATGACCGATGTAGCTATTTTGGATACCCTGCAACCTCACGCTCCCGTAGAAATTCTCTGGAAACCACATATTTTCTTCCCTTTCCACCCGAACGGAATGACTTTCAAGGCTTTCGATGCACAGAAGAAAAAGCTGGATGAATGGACCGTATTCAGTGTAGGAGGTGGTGCACTGGCCGAAGAAGGACACGACCGCACAGCCACCAACGATATTTACAACATGAATACCATGAGCCAGATTTTGTACTGGTGCGAACACACCGGACGCAGCTACTGGGAATACGTGGAGCAATGTGAAGGCCCGGAGATATGGGATTTTCTGGCAGAGGTGTGGGAGACCATGAAAGCCGCCATCCATCGCGGACTGGATGCCGAAGGGGTATTGCCCGGACCATTGAATCTGCGCCGCAAGGCATCGGCTTATTACATTCGCTCGAAAGGCTATAAAGACTCTCTTCGCTCACGCGGACTGGTATTCGCATACGCACTGGCTGTCAGTGAGGAAAATGCTTCCGGAGGAAAAATTGTCACTGCACCCACTTGTGGAGCCTGCGGAGTGGTTCCGGCTGTCTTGTATCACCTGCAGAAAAGCCGTGACTTCAGCGACGCACGTATCTTGCGAGCATTAGCAACTGCCGGACTGGTGGGAAATATCGTAAAGCACAATGCTTCTATTTCGGGAGCTGAAGCCGGATGTCAAGCCGAAGTGGGAGTAGCTTGTTCCATGGCATCTGCGGCAGCCAGCCAGCTATTCGGAGGCAGTCCGGCCCAGATAGAATATGCAGCCGAGATGGGACTGGAACATCACTTGGGTATGACATGCGATCCGGTATGCGGACTGGTACAAATTCCTTGTATAGAGCGTAATGCGTATGCTGCCGCACGTGCACTCGATGCGAATATCTATTCAGCCTTTACCGACGGCCATCACCGGGTGTCATTCGACAAGGTAGTAGAGGTTATGAAGCAGACCGGACACGACCTCCCATCCTTGTACAAGGAAACGAGTGAAGGAGGACTTGCCAAGAACTATCAACCCATGGAATAAAAGGGTAAAAGAAACGTAAGGACGCTTTCTCAAAAACGCCTTTACGTTTTATCTTAAACGCCCTTGCGTTTGAACCAAAACGTACTTGCGTTTTACTTAAAACGCACTTACGTTTTTAGCTAAACGCAAAGGCGTTTTTTCGGGACGGTAAATCGTATCATTTTTCTACTTTCTCACCTCAAAAACACTGTTGGAAATGACTTTCACCTGTCACTATGATTCTCCGTTGGGAGGAATCACGCTGGCTGCCACGGAAATCGGACTTTGCGGCCTCTGGTTCGACGGACAAAAATATTTCGGTCACGGACTGAAAGAAGAAGCCATGACGAAGGAAACTCCGTTGCTGCTTCAAACACGGCAATGGCTCGATGTTTATTTCTCCGGCCAACAACCCGATTTCTGCCCTCCCCTGCAACCTTCCGGCACTCATTTTCAGCAGACCGTCTGGCAAATCTTATCCACCATTCCTTACGGAGAAACCCGTACCTACAAAGATATAGCCATGGAAACCGCCCGCCGTTTAGGACGGCCTCACATGGCAGCACAAGCTGTAGGCAATGCCATCGGACACAATCCCATCAGCATCCTGATTCCCTGCCACCGCATAGTAGGAAGCAATGGAAGCCTGACCGGATACGCCGGCGGCATCTCGCGCAAGCAGTCACTTTTAGATATAGAACATATACCTTATTATATAAAGTAAAATCGTATGAAATCTTACCAAGCCTACTTATTTGACTTTGACTATACCTTGGCCAATTCTTCCAAGGGAATTGTGATGTGCTACAGAAATGTACTCGAACGCCATGGATTCCATCAGGTGGACGACCTTTCTATCAAACGTACCATCGGAAAGACACTGGTTGATTCCTTTTCCATCATGACCGGAATAACCGATGCAGACACGCTGGAGACATTCCGGAAAGAATATGTCAAGGAAGCCGACCAGCACATGACGGCCAATACCATACTTTTCCCTGAAACGGAAGAAGTGCTACGCGCCCTGAAAGCCAATGGAGCCCGTATCGGCATCATCTCCACCAAGTACCGCTACCGCATCATGGAGCTGATGGGGAAAATATTCCCCGAAGGATTCATTGACATCATCGTAGGAGGAGAAGACGTGAAAGAAGCCAAGCCCTCACCCGAAGGTCTGCTGCAGGCCGCTTCCCGCCTGAACTGCCCGAAAGAGCAGATTCTCTACCTCGGCGACAGTACCGTCGATGCGGAAACCGCCCAAAATGCAGGAGTTGACTTTGCCGGTATCCTTCACGGAATGACCACTCGCGAAGAGCTGGCAGCTATCCGCATACAGCCATTTTCCCCGATTTACTTCCACTGATAAAAAAATAGGAAATATATCCGTTTTTTTCAGATAAATAGTTGGTTATGTAAATATAAAGCCGTAAATTTGCAGCCGATTTTAGTCCGTGTAGGTAAAAAAGTAGCTACAGAGAACAGCTCACCTTACGGAGGAAACCCGTTTAATATTTATTTAAAAATGTACGTAATCGTAGAAATTAACGGTCAGCAGTTCAAAGCAGAAGAAGGCAAGAAACTGTTCGTTCACCACATTCAGAATGCTGAAAACGGTGCAACTGTTGAATTTGACAAAGTCTTGTTGGTTGACAACAACGGTACTGTAACTGTAGGTGCTCCTACTGTAGACGGTGCAAAAGTGGTTTGCGAAGTAGCTTCTCACTTGGTAAAAGGTGACAAGGTATTGGTATTCCACAAGAAGAGAAGAAAAGGTTACAAGAAACTGAACGGTCATCGCCAGCAGTTTACTGAATTGACAATCAAACAAGTTATTGCTTAATCATTAAAAACGTAGAAGAAAATGGCACATAAGAAAGGTGTAGGTAGTTCTAAGAACGGCCGTGAATCAGCTAGTAAGAGATTAGGCGTAAAGATATTCGGTGGTTCAGCTTGCAAAGCTGGTAACATCATTGTTCGTCAAAGAGGAACAGTTCACAACCCGGGTGAAAACGTAGGTATGGGTAGTGACCACACTCTTTACGCATTGGTAGATGGTACTGTATGTTTCAAGAAAGGTCGCGAAGACAGAAGCTATGTTTCTGTAATTCCTTGCGCTGAAGCATAATCTACTGAAAACGAATTTTGAAAAGAGACTATCTCCACGAGATGGTTTCTTTTTGTTTTCCATCCCCTCTCTTCACGAAGAAGACATAGAAATATCATAAATTTCCCCGTACGAATATGAAAACAAACCGTCTGATTCTCTTATTATTCATCCTATTTCCAGCCTATGTATTGGCCGGCAATCGCTTTCAAGAACTATACACCAATATCCATCAGTTTATCTCACAGCAAAAAGCTGAAGTGGGAGTAGCCATCATTGCAGACGGAAAAGATACTGTCACCATAGAGAACAACCGACGCTACCCGTTGATGAGCGTATTCAAATTACATCAGGCACTGGCTGTGGGAGATTACTGTAAAAGACATCAGCTCTCCTTTGATACCTTGCTTACCGTAGACAGCACAGACCTGCAGCCCAATACTTACAGTCCGCTAAGAGACCGGTACCCTCACGGAGGAAAGTTTTCACTTAAGCAATTAATGGAATACACCCTCCACTTAAGCGACAATAATGCATGCGACATCCTGTTCAAATTTACCGGAGGTCCTGCGGTGACCGACCGTTATATCCGTAGTTTGGGAATCAACGATTTTTCTATCCAATACACAGAAGACGACATGCACCAGGACCTGAACCTTGGCTATGAAAACTGGAGCACTCCGCTGGCTACCGCAGAAGTCATCGAGGCTCTACTTACCCGGACTTTATTCGACAAACCTCATCAGGAATTCATCAAAGAAGCCCTTGTCACCTGTCAGACTGGAACAAGCAGAATAGTCCACCCTCTACAAGACAAGCAGGTCACCGTAGGGCATAAAACCGGTACTGGCGACCGCAACGCATCGGGACAACTCATTGCCATTAACGATGCCGGATTTGTACAGTTCCCTAATGGTCACCGTTATACCCTCGTTGTTTTTGTCAAAGACTCACAGGAAAGCATGGAGGATACGGAAGCCATTATCGCACAAATTTCTGAAATGGTTTATCAGGCCTTCTCTAACCCCTGATAAACTCCTCTCACCAGCTGACAAGCCGTTTTCAAGTCAAGAGCCCCGGTATTCAGCATCAAATCATACCGATGAGGTTCTCCCCATTTCTCTCCCGTATAGTATTCATAGTGATGAATGCGGTTGCGATTCACCCGCTTGATTTCCGTTTCAGCACTTTCTTTCGCAATACCGTATTCGCTCACGCAACGGGTCACAGAATGAGACAAATCGGAATAACAGAACAGTTTCAGCACCTTCGGATAGTCTTTCAATACAAAGTCGGCACAGCGTCCCACAATGATACAAGATTCCTTTGCGGCCAGTTCCTGAATAATCTTACTTTCCGACACAAATAATACATCGTCTGAAGAAAGGCTGGATTCCAATGGCTGCTCACTATTTTTTGAAAGAATGCACTTCAACCAGAAGGAAGGAATGGACTGCTCGTTTTTCACAATATACTGTTCATCCATCCCGCTCCGCTGGGCTGCCATACGTATGAATTCTTTATCATAAAGTTTGATGCCCAATTCTTTGGAAAGCATTTCACCCAGCAGATGCCCTCCACTGCCATATTCACGCGCTATAGTAATAACCACATGTTGCCCTTGTGAAAAATCCGGTACGTTCCGCACAGAAGCATCTGTAATCCATTTATCTAGGAAACGGTAATACGGACTTACAAAATGCACAATCGGACCGACTACCAAGGCAGAAATCACAGTTCCTTCACGCACTCCGTACACCCCCGACATAAAAGCAAGTGATAACAAGCAAGCAATAGCTACCAATGTCACGTCAAATCCGAGTTTTATATAACCGAACTCTCCGCGAAACCGACGGGTAATGACCTTTACAAAATATTCTCCGGCCATCATCGCGGCATTGGCCTTTACCTCAAGTGCAATTCCTACAGCTAAAATCACACATCCAATCAATAAGGCCACAATCATATACACATATTCTACGGGATTGAGCCAGAAAAGAATATAATGCATACAAAGGTCAATAAACATACCAAAGCTGAAAGAGATAGGAATCTGCAGAAGATACATGCGCAAATCAGATTTCAAATCTTCACGTGTCATTAAGAACAATTCCAGTATCACAAAAAGAAGATTCAACAGGATGGTCCACTGACCAATGGTAAAGGGAGTGAACATACTCAATACGTAAGTCACACTCGTAATAGGCGAAGTACCTAATGCAGCTTTGGTAATGAAGGCAATTCCCAGTGCATTAACAAACAAAGATACGCAAAACAGCAGGTAGCGCCGGCACATAAATTTATTCATACTTGTTCTCTTTATCAAAAGTGCCGCAAAGTTCCCTTATTTTTTTCATTCCTTATTCATAAAAGGAAGACTAATTTTGGTCAAAAACGAAACAACTCTTAATTTTATCCACAAAAATAAATACGATGAATCCGACTCTACTTGAAATCATACAAACACATGGCAACGGAACTGAAAGCACATGCTACTGCGAACTTACCTCCTCATCGGTTCCTACCGGAAAAGCCGAATTGAAAGAAGGATTTTTCTTTCTTCTCGTCACAAACGGAACAGCCCAACTGGCAGATGAATATCAGACTTACGAACTTCAACCTGCACATTTAGTTACACTTACCCCCAGCACAAAATGCATGATTCAGGCTACGAGTTCTCACTTCCAGTCCATGCTCCTCTATCTGAAACCAACTTTCTTTGATAGCTTACCCGACGGACAGCCACTATATGAACAACTGGCACACTACTTGGGACACTATCAGCTACCGGTATTCTTATTGGAAAACGAACAAGCTACTTACCTGCAAAAAATCTTCGCTCTATTTGCACCATGCAGAAAAAATGCAGCCAACTATTACGACAGTATTCTGAACCACTTATGCAGTTTCTGTCTTCTACAGATAGCTGATATATTGACTCAAACCCGCCATGAAGTTCCGGATTATGCACGACGCTCCACAGATATTTTCAGGCTATTCAAAAAAACGTTGATGGAAAATTATCGCCAGCACCATGACATAGGGTTTTATGCAGAAAGTCTGCACATCTCAACCACCTACCTTTCACGTATCGTAAAACACATCACCGGACACACCGTCCGTTTTCATATCAGCGAACTGCTCTGTGCTGACGCACGTAAGCTGTTGGAATGTACAGACCTGGATATTAAGGAAATTGCAGAAAAATTAGGATTTTCAGACCAGTCCGTCTTTGGTAAATTCTTCGTAAAGAAGACAGGAGTTTCTCCTATGAAATTCCGCACACAGAGAGAAAGAGACAAAAAGAATTATCCTTTTCCCAATACTTAAGGCTCATAAGTCCATCCACAGTCATTATGATACACCATCAAACGGCTCATACCACCATCTACCGTAATATTTTCTCCATTGATAAATGAATTGCGTTCGTCACAAAGAAAATCCACCACACGGGCAATATCGGCAGGCTCTCCCACCCTGCCTGACGGATGCTGGGCGGTATCTCCCGTACTATAGACTGCTTCATAATGCGCTTCTTCATGATAGGCACCGGTATCAATCCATCCGGGAGCTACCGAATTTACACGCGCTATGCCCGACAAACTAACGGCCAAAGCATGAGTCAGCGATGTAATTCCTCCTTTAGCGGCTGTATAACTCTCCGTATCCGGCTGCGATTGAAAAGCACGCGTAGACGAAATGTTTACAATCGCTCCCATCCCTTGGAAATGGTCTTTGAACAACCGGGCCAACATATAAGGTGCCACTACCCCCACACGCTGCACATACAGAAAACTTTCATAATCACAGTCAGAAAGGATACCTCCCCGCATCAAGCAAGCATTATTAATCAGGCAATGTATACCTTCCGGATGTTCACGAAGCACCAAAGCTGCAAATTCCTCCAAAGCCTGTTTCTCTGCCACATCGCCGACAAATCCGGTCACCTGCCAGCCTCTCTCACGCATCTTTTCCACTTGTGTGAGAGTGGCCTGCTGATTCTGGTCTATAAAATATACACTATCCCCCTGAGAAGCAAAATGTGCGACGATGCAACGTCCGATACCTCCAGCTCCCCCCGTCACTACTATAATTCTATTCATAATACTGTTGATTCTTGTTTGTATCTAAAATTCTCTCTTACAAAGGTAAAAATTTACAGATGAATATCTGTAAGCTTCCATCAACAAGCAACAACAAAAAAGGCAGACTTCATCAAATCAATGAAATCTGCCCTCTTATGTTTATCAAAAATCTTCCTGATTCAAGTCCTACCCACAGCAATCAGCCAATCACCACCTCTCCATCGGCTGTGGCCTGATCTTCCCAGGCTCCGATACTGCCACCGGATACGGTAATACCGTCACGGCCCACTTTCAAGGTCAGAGTGCACGATTTGCCACTTTCCAATGCAGCCTGCGGATTACCCGACTGCTTAAATAAAGCATCCAGGGTAAAATGCTTGGTTTCACCACCTAAAGTAAGAGTGAAAGAAATCCCATCTGTCGCTTGGGGCACCAGATAGAACGAAGCTTTTGCCCCCGTTGCAGTAAGGCTTCCTTGTTCATCCTTCACCTCCTTCACACTTCCCTTCACTGCATCTACCACGCAAGTGGTCTTCGCAGAAAAAGTGCATGACATCAGGTCCAAATCCTCCTCCGTATACCCTTTTCCTGGCAGAAACTCCAAATTAAGACGATGCAATGCATGGCGAAAAGTAAGTGACACGGCTTCAGAAGTACCTACTTCTACCGGCTGGGCAGCGGCAAGCAACAAATCTCCATAGGAGGAATTGAACGAATTAAATTCAAAAGTGCCATCCTTCTCCACTTTCTGTGTGGGATAACAAGCTGAGAAAGTGACTTGTGATACCTCTTCTGAAAGTCCAAAATCAGGCCATTTAAGAAAATCAAGCTCATAAGCATAATCAGTCACTACTGGTGCAGCTCCTCCCGTTACACAAAGAGTCATCTTATCTCCTTTCTGAAAACTGCCGCTTCCATCACTTCCCAATTGTGGAGCACGCGTTTGAGAGGCAATACTGGCGACAATGGAAATTTTACCAGAATTACCAGACAAGTCACCCGAGCCACTGCCGGATGTGTCTTCTGATGTATTTCCTGAAGTATCACCATTCACATTTGCCGGTATATCGTTTGTACAAGATACTGCTGTCAGCATAGCAGCTATGAATGCATAAAGCACACTTTTTTTCATCATCATTCTTTTTATCATGATTATTATTTAAAGAGTCAAAGCATGAGGCGTAAATAGTTTTTTACAAAAACAGGAAACGCATTTCATCAATAAATTATACGCAAAGGAACATGATTTGTTCAATACAGTCTGTTGGTGATTCAAAACCTTACCGTTTATTTTCACCTGTTCACATATATATACAATCTCATACCTGCAACATAAGAACTTCATTTTCATTCTTCCCGAATTATTCGATAATTACACCGAGATTTCCTATCTTTGCGACTGATTAATATTAATGCACATTTAATTTTTTGACATGGAAAATAAATACATCACAGTAGCATATAAACTTTATGCGGTAACAGACGGAGAAAAAGAATTACGTGAAGAAGCCCCTGCAAGCCATCCGTTCCAGTTCATCTCAGGAATCGGTTATACTTTGGAACGCTTCGAAAAGGAAATCTTGGCACTGAAGAAAGGTGACAACTTCAACTTTACAATCCCTTGTGCGGAAGCTTACGGCGAAAGAGACGAAGACAACGTACGCCAGGTGCCCAAGTCTATGTTCTGCGGTCCGGACGGAAAATTCGATAGCGACAATATCTTCGAAGGCAACATCATCATGCTGAACGATGCAGAAGGCCATCAGTTCTATGCCAATGTAGGCGAAATCACTGAAGATAAAGTGGTGCTCGACCTGAACCACCCGCATGCTGGTAAAGACCTGATTTTTGAAGGTACCGTAATGGAAATGCGCGATGCAACCAACAAGGAAATGGAAAGCATCCTCAAACTGATGAGCGGTGAAGGCTGCGGATGTGGTTGCGACAGCTGTGGAGGCGGTTGCGGCGAACACGAAGCTGAAGAAGACGGCTGCTGCGGTGGCGGTTGCGGACACTGTCATTCATAATCTAATTTTTACTTAATCATAAAAAGAAGACGGCATGTTCCGTCTTCTTTCTTTTTCTACCTTTCTAATTCTGCTTTTCACATGATTCTCATAGCCGATAGCGGAGCGACCAAAACCGACTGGTGCTTCGGAAACACGTTACACGATTGCCAGGTTGTTCACACCGAAGGTATCAACCCTTTTCATCTGACAGAAGAGAAAATAAAACAGCTTCTTCAGGAAAGCCTGCTTGCACAACTGCCTTTTCCACAAGAAGAAGTGAAAGCCATTTTCTTTTATGGGGCTGGCTGTACCCCTGAAAAAGCCGGCAAGCTCTCCGGTTTACTCGCCGAAGCATTCCCTCACGCAACCATCCAGGTGGAAGGTGATTTGCTTGGAGCTGCCCGTGCATTGTGCAAGCATCAGCCGGGAATTGCCTGCATATTAGGAACAGGGGCGAACTCCTGCTTGTACGATGGTCAACGAATCACGCATAACACTCCTCCATTAGGCTATATTTTAGGAGATGAAGGAAGCGGAGCCTATTTAGGAAAACGATTTATAGGCGACTGCATCAAGCAGCAGTTACCTTCCGGCTTGCTGGAAGGCTTATTGAAGGAATATAACCTGACCGTAGCAGAGATTTTAGATAAAGTGTACAGACAGCCGCAGGGTAACCGTTTTTTGGCCAGTCTTACACCTTATATATATAAGCACAAGCATCAACCGGAAGTCCGAGAATTCCTAATTGAATGTTTTGGTGAATTTTTCCGCCGCAACATTCTTTCCTATCCGGAGCATAACCGGATTCCCGTCTCTTTTGTAGGCTCCATCGCATGGTTTTTCCAGGACGAACTGAAGGAAACCGTCCGAAAATTCAACCTCCACACCGGTATTTTCATTCAGTCTCCCATACAGGAATTGAAGGGCTTTCACCTTCCTGAAAAACGTAAGTGCGTTTTCACACGAACGTAAAGACATTTGAAAATCGTTGGAAAATCAAATAATTTTCAATACCTTGCACTCAGATTCCGAATATCTAACTATAAATAAAAATCATCATGAAGAACTTTAGAATCGAAGCCATTATTCTGGCCATCGGCCTGCTGCTGTTAGGCGTATTCATTGAAAAAGGATTCAGTAAGTTTGCAGAAAAAGACCGCAGTATCACCGTAAAAGGACTGGCCGAAATAGAAGTACCTGCCAATAAAGTAACCTGGCCACTGGTGTACAAAAGCCTAGGAAATGATTTGGGAAGATTGTACGACGACATCAAGCGTTCCAATCAGACCATCACCGGTTTCTTGAAAGAAAAAGGACTGACAGAGCAGGAAATCAGTGTGAACGCTCCGGAAATCATCGACCTGGCTGCCGAACGTTATGGCAACAACCAGAACCCGGCCAACCGCTACAATGTGACCACTGTCATCACCGTAACTTCCGACAAGGTAGATCTGATACGTGGACTCATCAGTGAGCAGGGAGAACTGCTGAAAAGAGGCATCGCCATCACCTCCGGAGAATACCAGTACAAGGTGCAGTATGAATATACCGACTTGAACAAGGTAAAACCACAGATGATTGAAGAAGCCACCAAAAACGCACGCGAAGCAGCCGAAAAGTTTGCCAAGGATTCCGGCAGCAACCTCGGCAAAATCCGTCAGGCCAACCAGGGGCAGTTCAGCATCACCGACCGCGACCCCAACACCCCTTATATCAAGAAGATACGCGTAGTCACCACCATTGACTATTCACTTGAAAACTAACAGAAAATCCAAAAAACTCATAAAAAACCGGAAAAACCTCCCTTGCTGAGCGTTTTTCTGGTTTTTCTATTTTCCTTACCCTTAAAAAAAGCAAGCAAGCCTTTTAATATTCAGGATTTTATTATACCTTTGCAGCCGATTTATATAAACAATATAAAGTCTAACACAATTAGTTATTTAAAAACAATTTTTTTATTTAATGGAAAACTTAAAGAACATTGCTCCTATTGAAGATTTCAACTGGGATGCGTATGAAAACGGTGATGCAACAACGAACGTAAGCAAAGAAGATCTTGAAAAAGCTTATGACAGCACGCTGAACAAAGTAAACGACCGTGAGGTTGTAGACGGTACTGTAATCGCAATGAACAAACGCGAAGTGGTTGTAAACATCGGTTACAAATCAGATGGTATCATTCCATTGAGCGAATTCCGTTACAATCCGGATTTGAAAGTAGGTGACACTGTAGAAGTGTACATCGAAAACCAGGAAGACAAAAAAGGTCAGTTGATCTTGTCTCACAAGAAAGCTCGCGCTACTCGTTCTTGGGATCGTGTTAACGCTGCTCTTGAAAACGAAGAAATCATTAAGGGTTACATCAAGTGCCGCACTAAGGGTGGTATGATCGTTGACGTATTCGGTATTGAAGCATTCTTGCCGGGTTCTCAGATTGATGTGAAACCTATCCGTGACTACGATGTATTCGTAGGTAAGACTATGGAATTCAAGGTTGTTAAAATCAACCAGGAATTCAAGAACGTGGTTGTTTCTCACAAGGCTCTTATCGAAGCTGAACTGGAACAGCAGAAGAAAGAAATCATCAGCAAACTTGAAAAAGGTCAGGTACTGGAAGGTACTGTTAAGAATATCACATCTTACGGTGTATTCATCGACTTGGGCGGCGTAGACGGTTTGATCCACATCACAGACTTGTCTTGGGGCCGTGTAAGCGATCCTCGCGAAGTTGTTTCTTTGGATCAGAAGTTGAACGTCGTTATCTTGGACTTCGACGACGAAAAGAAACGTATCGCTCTTGGTTTGAAACAATTGACTCCGCACCCATGGGATGCACTGGATCCTAACTTGAAGGTAGGTGATCACGTGAAGGGTAAAGTAGTCGTTATGGCTGACTACGGTGCATTCATCGAAATCGCTCCGGGCGTAGAAGGTTTGATTCACGTATCAGAAATGTCTTGGTCACAGCACCTGCGTTCTGCTCAGGACTTCATGAAAGTGGGCGACGAAGTAGAAGCTGTTATCTTGACTCTGGACCGCGAAGAACGCAAGATGTCTTTGGGTATCAAACAGCTGAAAGCAGATCCATGGGAAACTATCGAAGAAAAATATCCTGTAGGTTCTAAGCACGTTGCTAAAGTTCGCAACTTCACTAACTTCGGTGTATTCGTAGAAATCGAAGAAGGTGTTGACGGATTAATCCACATCTCTGACTTGTCTTGGACTAAGAAGATTAAACATCCTTCTGAATTCACTCAGATTGGTGCAGACATCGATGTAGTAGTTCTGGAAATCGACAAGGAAAACCGTCGTCTGAGCTTGGGTCACAAGCAGCTGGAAGACAATCCTTGGGATGTATTCGAAACAGTATTCACTGTAGGTTCTGTTCACGAAGGAACTATCATCGAAATGCTGGATAAGGGTGCCGTTGTAGCATTGCCTTATGGTGTAGAAGGTTTCGCAACTCCGAAACACCTGGTAAAAGAAGACGGTTCTCAGGCTCAGTTGGATGAAAAATTGCCGTTCAAGGTAATCGAATTCAACAAGGATGCAAAACGTATCATCGTTTCTCACAGCCGTATCTTCGAAGATGCTGCTAAGGCAGAAGAAAAGGCAGAAAAGAAAGCTTCTAAGAAGGCTTCTAAGAAAGAAGAAACTCCGATGATTCAGAACCAGGCAGCTTCAACTACTCTGGGTGACATCGACGCTTTGGCTGCATTGAAAGAACAGCTGGAAGGTAAGAAATAATTCTTTCTAAATAAAACTCAAAAAGGGATTGTACACTTGTACAGTCCCTTTTTTTTATCCTATATTTGCAATGTCAAATAACTTAAAAACCAAAAAACAATGATCAGACTAAACGTATTTATTCAAGTAGAGAAACAGAACTACGACCAAGTAGTAAGCATAGCAAAAGAGCTGGTAGCTGCTTCACAGAAAGATAACGGATGCGTAGCTTACGACCTCTTTCAGAGCACTACACGCCATGATGTCCTGATGATTTGTGAAACATGGAAAGATGCGGCTTCTCTTGCAGCACACGAACAAGCTGCACATTTCACTACCCTGGTTCCAAAGATTCAGGAATTAGCCGCTATGAAACTGGAGAAATTTGAATTCTAACAAGAACTCAAGAACCCGTATGATACGAAAAATCCCACCTGACCTGAAGTCTTGGTGGGATTTTTTCATAAAGAAGTGAATCATCTTCACTTCTATAAAGAATAATGAACGAACAAATCAAAGTTTAATTACCATTCAACGAACTTGCCGCGAGCCTTACGTTCTTTCAAAAGCTCTGCCAGACGCTTATTCTTTGAAGAAGCAATGAAACGACGTCCGAAAATGTTCGGAATAGCAACTCCTAAAGCAATACACATAATCACAAGTCCGGAATTTACACCGCTTTCTATTGCTTTCATCAGAGGAGTTACCTGATCAATGCTCTGCACATTGATATTGATGATACCAAACAGCATACGATACATCAGTACTCCCGGAATCATCGGGATGACAGAAGGAATAGTCAGCACATGGTTGGGCACATGGAACCAGTGAACTGCCTTAATGGCAATCAAGCTAACCAGCACAGCTCCTGAGAAAGAACCAATAACCAGTCCCATATCCAAACCGATATTGTCTGTGCTCGGTCCTAAGTTCACGAAGTTACGCGTACATACGGCAATAATACCTCCGATAGCTACTACCCACAACAAACGACGCTGTATGTTGAAAATCATCGAGAATCCCATGGCTGAAATAGCTGCAGCTATGGCATACTCCCAATACTGATGATGAGGAACCATACTGATGGTCGGGAAGAAGTTTTCAATATGGCAAAGTTTCACGGCAAATGCGATACCGAAAGCCATGGCAGCCACCATCAGCAAGGTATTCACCGCTCTGACAATACCTACCTGAATATAATTATCCAGCATATCGTCCACAAAGTTAATCAAAGGAACCCCAGGCACAATAAACAAGGCACAGGCAAGCAACGGATGCCAGGGAGTAGATGTCCATTCTGCAGGCAACAGAGTAGATGCCCACGCAATGATGGTAGCCACAAAGGCAGAAATAGCGATCCCCATATAATGATTCAAGCCAGACTCATTGCATACCTGACGCAAGCGCATACCCAATATGGCCGCAATTGATGCGTACAAGAATGCCACCCAGTCACAACCGAACTGAATACAGAATCCGCCACAGGCAAAACCGGCGCCAATCGCCACCTGCCACGGGGTGTAATTACGTTTTTTCTTACGAATCTTTTCCAGTTCTTCTTCATACTGGTCGAGCGTGTAATCATTTTCAATCGCACGCCAGGAAAGCTTACTGACTTCCGAAATGGCCGTCATATTCACTCCATGACCTTCAATTCGCTGGAATTTAGTAAAAGAATAGTCACCATCACTCACGTTCACCATCAACATGGTAAAACTGATGTTGATGTGAAGCTTCTCTTCGGGGATACCAAGATAAGCAGCCGTACGTTTCATGTTTCTTACAATACGGTTCGTATCGGCAAGACTCTCTACCAATAATTTTCCCGTACGCAACAATAAATCCACTCTACGATGCAATTGCTGATCGTGAGCCTTTACAGTTGTCTCTAAATGTTCCTCTAATATCATTTTGTTTAAAGATTATTTTGAACGCAAAGTTACGAAAAATATCAATTCTATTCGTACCTTTGCAAACCGAAGTTCTATATAAAATATGAATAAACTTTCACGGATAGAAGAAGAAAAACAGACCATAGAACAAATGATTCACTTTTATTGCCGACATAAGGAGAAAAATCAGGCCTTATGTTCTGCATGCAGCGAATTGCTTAAATATGCACATCAAAGACTGGAGCACTGTCCGTTTGGAGAACGAAAGAAGACGTGCCGCCAATGTACCGTGCACTGTTACCACCCCAAAATGAGACAAAAAATAAAAGAAGTCATGCGTTTTGCTGGTCCTCGAATGATATGGTATCATCCCATCTGGACCTTCAGACATTTGTGGAGGGAACGATGACCACAGTCAGATTGTGGAATTTTTCTACAATAACTTGTAAAATTCCACAATACATTTTTATTAATTCAAAGTTAAATCTCCCTGATTTTCAGCTCATAAAACATTTTTGTATCTTTGGCACAAATCTTGTCAGCCATTTTAAAGATAATGGCATCTAAAACTATAAAAGAATTGAACTTATGAAACGCTTTTTGACTAGGAAAGAATTAAAGGTAAAAAGAAAAGAAATGATTTACATGGTTATCGGCATCGCAGTCATTTTATCCCTTTACTATATCTTTACTCGAGAGAAGAAACCCGTAGCCGAAACACCGATTGTGTCAGTTATGCCAGCTAGCCAACAAAATGTACAAATTTTCGGTGAATATGTAGGACGTATCCGTGCCCAGCAATTCGTGGAAGTGCGTGCACGTGTAGAAGGTTTTCTGGAACAAATGCTTTTCGAGGAAGGAACCTCAGTCAAACGTAATCAAGTATTGTTTGTTATCAATCAAGACCAATATCGTGCCAAGGCTGACAAGGTACGTGCTCAGTTGAAAAAAGATCAGGCACAGGCGCAAAAAGCGAAACGTGACCTGGAACGTATCCGCCGCTGTATGAACAAAATGCAGCCAGCCAGCTGGACTTGGACAATGCGGTGGCTGCTTACGAAACAGCTGTAGCCAGCGTAGGTATGAGCCAGGCCGACTTGGAACAGGCTGAACAGGAATTAGGCTACACGATTGTCCGCTCGCCGATTTCAGGAGAAATCAGTGAACGTCACGTCGACTTGGGAACACTGGTAGGCAGCAATGGAAAATCGCTGCTGGCTACTATCGTAAAAAGTGATACCATTCTGGTGGATTTCAGCATGACAGCCCTGGACTACTTAAAAAGCAAGGAGCGAAACGTGACATTCGGTCAGAAAGACTCTACCCGCTCCTGGCAGCCTACCGTAACCATTACATTGCCTGATAATTCTATATACGAGCACAAAGGTCTGGTAGACTTTGCAGCTCCTCAGGTAAACCCTAAAACTGGAACATTCTCCGTACGTGCCGAACTGGCTAACCCAGACCACGTATTGCTGCCGGGACAATTCACCAAGGTTAAAGTGTTGCTCGACGTACGTGAAAATGCCACAGTCGTTCCCCAAAAAGCTCTTATCATTGAAAAAGGAGGAGCTCATATCTTTGTCATGCGAAAAGACTCAACCGTGGAAAGACGATTCATTGAGTTAGGCCCTGAATTCGAGAACGATGTCGTAGTAGAACGCGGATTATCAGCCGGCGAAATGATTGTCTACGAAGGATTCCACAAACTGGCTCCGGGAATGAAAGTCCGCGTACAAGATCCGGCAAAATTACAGAGCGAAGCGAAAAAAGAGGAAGAATAACTCACCCCTAAACAAATTTACGCATGAAAGTCAGCTTTTTTATTGACAGGCCTGTATTCTCGGCTGTCATCTCTATATTAATCGTGATTGTAGGTATCATCGGTTTGATGATGCTGCCTATCGACCAATACCCGCAAATTACTCCGCCTGTGGTAAAAATCAGTGCCTCCTATCCGGGAGCCAGTGCCGTAACGGTATCGCAGGCTGTAGCTACTCCTATCGAACAGGAATTGAACGGAACACCAGGTATGCTTTACATGGAATCCAGCAGTTCCAACTCAGGAGGATTCTCTGCCACTGTGACTTTCGATATCTCTGCCGACCCTGACTTGGCGGCGGTAGAAATCCAGAACCGTATCAAACTGGCGGAATCTCGTCTGCCGGCGGAAGTAATTCAGAATGGTATCTCTGTAGAAAAACAGGCACCCAGTCAGCTGATGACACTGTGTTTGACTTCGGATGATCCGAAATTCGATGAAATTTATTTGAGTAACTTTGCTACATTAAATGTACTCGACTTGCTTCGCCGTATCCCGGGAGTAGGGCGTATCTCCAACATCGGAAGCCGTTACTATGCCATGCAGATATGGGCAGACCCAGCTAAACTGGCCAACTTCGGATTGACGGTGCAAGACCTTCAGAACGCATTGAAAGACCAGAACCGTGAATCAGCGGCCGGTGTACTCGGACAGCAACCCGTAAGCGGAGTGGATATTACCGTACCTATCACCGCACAGGGCCGTTTGTCATCGGCCTCTCAGTTTGAGGAAATTGTATTGCGTGCTAACCCCGACGGTTCACTCGTGCGTCTGCGCGATGTGGCCAGAGTATCACTGGAAGCTTCTTCCTATAGCACGGAAAGTGGTATCAATGGAGGTAATGCAGCCATTCTTGGAATCTACATGCTTCCTGGAGCCAACGCTATGGAAGTGGCGCAGAACGTAAAAGAGGCCATGAAGGAAATCAGCAAAAGTTTCCCGGAAGGCATGGAATACAACTTCCCGTTCGATATGACCACTTATATCTCACAGTCTATTCACGAGGTATACAAGACTTTGTTTGAAGCATTGGTGCTGGTAATCATCGTGGTATTTCTTTCACTGCAGAGCTGGCGTGCTACATTGATTCCGGTCGTAGCAGTTCCTATCTCTTTGATTGGTACCTTCGGATTCATGCTGATATTCGGCTTCTCACTGAACATGCTGACCTTGTTAGGACTGGTACTGGCCATCGGTATTGTGGTGGACGACGCCATCGTAGTAGTGGAAAATGTGGAACGCATCATGGAAGAAGAGAAACTCAGTCCATACGAAGCCACCAAGAAAGCCATGGAAGGTCTGGTAGGCGCTATTATTGCTACCTCACTCGTATTGGCAGCGGTATTCGTTCCTGTAAGCTTCTTGTCGGGTATCACCGGACAGCTTTATCGCCAGTTTACTATTACCATCGTAGTATCTGTGCTTCTGTCTACGGTGGTGGCGCTGACCTTGAGTCCGGTGATGTGTTCACTCATCCTGAGACCTATCGACCCTAACAAACCCAAGAACAAGGTGTTCAGATTAATTAATGAATGGCTGGCCATCGGAAACAACAAATACATTATTTATATCAAGCATGTAATCAAGCACCCGCGCCGTATAATGGCAGGCTTTGGAATGGTATTGGTTTTCATCTATGTATTCCATCGCCTTGTTCCGACCAGCTTCCTTCCGATAGAAGACCAGGGATATTTCACCGTAGAGCTGGAACTTCCGGAAACAGCCACTTTGGAAAGAACACGTATCATAACTGACAGAGCTATTGACTTCATCATGAAAGACCCGGCAGTGGAATACGTACAGAATGTAACAGGTAGCAGTCCGCGTGTAGGTACCAGCCAGGCCAGAAGCCAGTTGACCGTCATCCTGAAAGAATGGAAGGAACGTGACAACACGACCATTGACGAAGTAATGGACCGCATACAGAAAGAGCTGGAAAAATACCCGGAAAGTAAAGTGTATCTTTCTACTCCTCCGGTAATTCCCGGACTTGGTACTGCCGGTGGTTTTGAAATGCAGCTGGAAGCCCGTGGCGATGCAACGTATGACGATTTGGTAAGAGCTACGGATACGCTGATGTATTACGCTTCACAACGGAAAGAAATTGCAGGATTGTCTTCATCACTTCAGGCAGAAATTCCTCAGTTGTATTTCGATGTAGACCGTGATAAGGTTAAGTTAGCAGGTGTTCCGATGGCAGATGTATTCTCTACCATGAAAGCTTACACCGGCTCTGTTTACGTGAATGACTTTAACATGTTCAACCGTATCTACCGTGTATACATTCAGGCAGAAGCTCCGTATCGTCAGCAACGCGACAATATCGGTCTGTTCTTTGTAAGAGGATCTGATGGTGACATGATTCCGCTGACAGCCCTTGGAACTACTGATTATACAACCGGACCGGGAAGTATCAGACGCTTTAACATGTTTAATACAGCCGTTATCCGAGGAACCACAGCCAATGGAGCAAGCTCCGGTCAGGTAATGGAAACGCTGGAACAGATTGCACGCGAAAAATTACCCGACAATATCGGTGTTGAATGGAGCGGTCTGTCCTATCAGGAAAAGAAAGCCGGCGGACAAACCGGACTCATCCTGGCGCTGGTATTCCTGTTCGTCTTCCTGTTCCTGGCAGCCCTTTATGAAAGCTGGACAGTGCCTATCGCCGTATTGATTTCACTTCCGGTAGCCGTTTTAGGAGCGTATGCGGGTATTACCCTCTGCGGTTTGGAAAATGACACCTATTTTCAGATTGGTCTGGTAATGCTTATCGGTCTTGCCGCGAAGAACGCCATTTTGATTGTGGAATTCGCCAAAGACGAAGTCGATAAAGGACGTGATATCGTAGAATCTGCTCTTCATGCAGCCAGCCTGCGTTTCCGCCCCATCTTGATGACCTCACTGGCCTTCATCCTGGGTATGCTTCCAATGGTGATTGCCTCAGGTCCGGGGTCAGCCAGCCGACAAGCCATCGGTACCGGTGTATTCTTCGGAATGATAGTAGCTGTTACCGTAGGTATCTTGCTCGTGCCGTTCTTCTTTGTAATGATTTACAAAGCTACCCACAAAATTAAAGCGAAACAGTAAACCTTACAGATGTAGCTTATGAAACTGAAAAATCAACTATATAAAATTTTGGTGATTCCCGTAGCAGCCCTCCTGATGGGAGGCTGCAAAATCGGGAAACAATACACCCGTCCTCAGATAGATTTGCCCTCTACCTCGACAGCACAAGCGTAGATACCGTATCTATTGGTGACTATCCCTGGGAACAGCTTTATACGGACACAATCCTTCAGCAACTCATCCAAAAGACCTTGGACAACAACAAGGATATGCTGATTGCAGCAGCAAAAGTCAAGGAACTGGCTGCCATGAAACGTATTGATTATGCAAACCTCTTCCCTCAAGTCGGACTTAAGTTCTATGCAGAACAAGAAGGCGAAGACCACGGAGGCGGGCACTATAAATCAGACGACCAGTATGATATAAAACTGGGAGTTACATGGGAAATCGACCTGTGGGGAAACCTTCGCTGGGCCAAAGACAAAAGTATGGCCGAGTTTATGGGCTCCATTGAGAATCAGCGGGCCTTGAAAATGAGTCTGGTGGCACAAGTGGCACAATCCTACTTTGAACTGGTGGCTCTCGACAATGAGCTGTCTATCGTGAAAAAGACAGTAGATGCCCGCCGGGAAAGTCTGCACCTCGCACGTATCCGCTATGAAGGAGGACTGACTTCAGAAACAGCCTTCCGCCAGGCACAGGTGGAATTGGCAAGAACAGCCACTTTGGTTCCCGATCTGGAAAAGAAAATTACATTGAAACAAAATGAAATAGCCTTCTTAGCTGGAGAATATCCCCACGACATAAAAAGAACAGTCCTGCCTGAAGATGTAATTCATGCAGCTTCCTTACCCGTGGGACTCCCCTCTTCCTTGCTGGAGCGTCGGCCGGATGTACGTCAGGCTGAACAGGCCGTCATTGCTGCCAATGCAGCCGTAGGAATTGCTTATACCAATATGTTTCCCAAACTGACACTAACAGCCAGCCATGGTTCAGAAAATGAAGAGCTTTCTCATCTGTTCAAATCGCCCAATTACCTATTGGCGGGAACCATTCTTCAGCCTATTTTCGCCATGGGAAAAAACCGGGCCATGCTGAAAGCAAAGAAAGCTGCCTGTGAACAAGCTGCCTACGCATACGAGAAAGTGGTACTGAACGCTTTCAAGGATGCGTACAATGCCATAGCAGAATATAATAAGGTAAAAGAAATCTATGAAACCCGCTTGCGACTGGAGCAGTCTTCGAAAATTACACTTGATTTGGCTCAGCTGCAATATATCAACGGAGTAATTGGTTACATGGATTTGCTGGACGCACAGCGAGGTTATCTGGATGCCCAAATCGGATTGAGCAATGCTGTACGTGACAAACAGATTACAATGGTTAATTTATACAAGGCCTTAGGAGGAGGCTGGCAATAATCCTCCCATAAAAAAACGCGGAAACTGATATATCAAACCAATCTAGTTTCCGCGTTTTTTGTATATTATACAGATTCTACGCCATATACCTTACGGTAAATTTCATCCCGTATAGATTCAAATTCTTTGTCTATCGTTTCTGTTCCTGCATACATCAGGAACATGGGAAGTGTTTCTCCTCCCTTTCGGTACGAAGGCTGTACATACTCTTTTTCGCATAAACTGAATCCGCACCGCTGATAAAAACCGATACGCCGGCGACTCCATTCGTCCACCGGTTTCTCCACTTCCAGAATAATGACTCCCGGGAATTGCTGCTGAAGGACTTCCATGATTTTCCGTCCATATCCTTTATTGCGCACAGATGGAGAAGTAGCCAGATGCTCCACATAAGAAAAGCCGGCAAACTTCCACACTGTAATAAGTCCGACCAGAAGTTCATCATCTGAAATCAAGTAGCAAGTAAAGGCTGCACAGTTATCCACATTATCTCGTTGTGCTACATCATCTCCGCTCCGCTTCAGGGAAAGACTCATGCAACAGGTTTTCTACAAAAGAATAGTCTTTGTCTGTGGTTTGAAGTGGTGTAAATTGAAGCATAACCCATAGATTTAGAAATTATTACTCTGTATAAAAACGAATCGTCCGTTCCAAGGAGCGCTGGCATACGGGACAGAACACAGGTGCCTCATTGATTCTCATCCGGCATTCCGTAGTCGGGCGATAAATTCCCTTTTTAGTGTAACCAGCTCCTTCGTATACCCCGACTTTTGTATAAATCAGTTTTTCATCGGTCTGAGGTTTTGTCGGCACAGGAGTTCCCGGTTCCAGCATATCCTTCCATTTATCTTCAAAATGAACCAAAGTCGTAATATTCGGTTCCCAAGGCTCTATGTCATAAGGATACAACGGACTGGGAGCCTCATCATACGCATATTCATCGGCCAACCCTCCAAAACTATGCCCAAATTCATGTACCACGACTGGTCTGAACATAGAGTGATGTGCCGTAGTTAAAGTATAGGAGTTGTAAATACCTCCTCCTCCGTAGGTATCCGTATTGGCAAGGATAATGATATGCTCGTATGGAATGCCTGCCAGCCAGTTATGAATGGCCTTCACGCTACGGGTAGTCAGATAACGGTCAGAGTAAAACGTATCAAAATGCGAGCTTACGGCTGTTTTTTTCCATTCATCCTTTCGGGGAATACTTACCCCGCTATCTTTTGACTCACTAAATACAGCCACAATATTGAAGCGGTCTTTCAGCTTCTTAAACGGTTCATGTGCAAACAAGGCTTCACACGCCACCGCCGCATCTTTGTAAAACAAATCCGATTCATTAGCTGCATAACCTTCTGCCATAATGCCACGTCAATGCATTTATCTGAAGAACCTCCTTGCCACAAATAGCGATGCGGTGTCAGATCTCCTTCCCCTCTTTGATGAATCAGAATATCAGAAGGATTAACCTCATGTACCAGCGTAGCGCTCACTTCGCGCGAAGCGTTCCGCAAAACGACGGTGATTTCTGCCGGCTGCTTGGGATAAGGTACCAAAAATGTATTTTCGAATCCACGTTTCACTACCTTGGCTTCCTGTTCTCCAATCCATTCCTGAAACAAGCTGGAGAAAGAAGTGCGGTAGATAACCTTCCGGTAGCCTTATCCTTCATAGTTATCTCTCCATTTCCCTCCAACGGAAGTTCCGACAAATGATGGCGTCTTCCTGCCCACTGCGGAAGAACCGACAATTCATCCAGACAAATGTCCTGCTTGTCTGCATTTCCCATAAAAATATAATCCAGACGAAGCGTCTTGTCTACAAAATAATCTTCAAAAGTCTGCGCAAAGGTACCGCTGCCGAGTGACAGCCCCAATGCTAAAATCAATGCTGCTCTTTTCATACGTTCTTTTATTTTCCCACAAAAATAACGAAATGTCTTGTTTCCACACAATCCGCAGTCTAAAAAGCATTTCAATATATCACTCTTTCATAAAACCAGTACTTCCAAGAAAGTACCACAGTACTGCAAAGGAAGTACTCCAGTACTTTCAGGGAAGTACTCCAGTACTTTCAGGGAAGTACTGCAATACTGCAAGGGAAGTACTGCAATACTGCAAGGGAAGTACTGACCTTATGACTTTTCCTGATATAATTAGACGTTTTTTCTTTTTATAAACTGGAACAGTAAACACTTTGCATACATGAAAACACTTTGAACAACACATAAAAAAAGCGGTGCCTCCACCAAGAGACACCGCCATCCCAATATTTATCATCAATTAATTAAAGAACTTTATTCCAATAAAGTATGTACGCGGCTGTGTTGGACCATAGAAATACTTGGAGTCACGATTCATACCTTTATCCAAATCCTTCTGGAAGGCATTAAAGATATTCTGCACACCTCCATTGACCTGCAACTTCAGATGGTCATTCAGCACAAAGGTGTAATTCAGCTTCAAGTTGAAATCCATAAAATCAGGGGTATGTTCCAGGCGGTCCTTCTCAATGTATCCGGCAAAGTGAGGAACAATCATACGTCCCGTATATACGCCGGAAAGAGAAAAATCAAAGTTCTTCAACGGGGCCGAACTGAAGGTAAAGTATCCATAGTAATCCGGCGTACGCGGCATGCGTTTGATAGCTGCTACATCTTCATCTTCGCTCCATCTCACCGCTTCCGTGTAACGGCTGCGCTGTACCGTAAAACCTAACTGCAACTGTGCTTCCTTTCCATGGGCAATCTTGTAATCGATATTGGCTCCATACACCCGTGCACCGTTCCCGTTTCTGCGTTCCTGCACCAATGTACCCGATACAGGTCCTTTCCTAAACTTTCCAGATAGAATACATCGTTCAACGCCGTATAGAAACCTTCAATCAGCAAGTTCGACTGGAAATGTCCGAAATTGAAACTCCAGTCTACAGAGCCACTGAAACTGTTGGAGCGTTCCGGTTTCAATCCTTCTGCCAGTCGCACTTCCATTGCCTCACCTCCTACGGCCGCCACATGCAAATCCTCATCGTATGCCTGAGGTGCACGGAAACCCGTCGACCAGGTCAGACGTCCCTGGAATCTATCAGAAGGTTTCCAGAGAGTATTGATACGCGGACTGAAAATCACGTTATCCACCAAATTGTGTTTATCCAAGCGGAACCCAGCCAATATCGTGAAATAATCCAGTTTCCATTCATTCTGCACAAATCCGCTGGCAATCTTCACATCCTGTCTCAAGTCACGTCCGTAACCCGTCATCACATCATGCAAGGAGTTATACTGATACTCCACTCCACCGGTAAAGGTAGCCGGAGAAAAGAGACAGTTGTCCATGTTTCCTACATACATAGCACCACCTACAGCGGTCAGGTCTTTGGTTTTTCCGTATGCATTCTCCGCCTTGTCTGCCCCATAATAGCTGTCACGGTCGGTGTGCTGTGCCGAAGCATATACAGAAAGCTTGTGCTTGTACTCATTGAAGAAAACATCATACGTCAGTCCCCCGCTGTTAATGATGTGCTTGGTCTGTTCCGTAATATCCGTTTCGTGAGGCTGCAAGTCAAACTTGTTTCCTCCGCGACGGAACTCGTTGGTGGTATGATACTCCAGACTGATACGGCTGAACTGTGTCGGACGGTAATATGCCCGCAGTCCGAATGTATTCATATTCAGTTTACCCAATTCAGAGAATCCGTCTCCATCCGCATCATACGGATTACGGTTGCGATAAGACTGATACAGCGCGATGCCATACGAATTGTCGGACGAAACCAGTGAGGCATTGGCTCCCATATACTGTTCCCACACCTTTCCGTTCAAGTTCGACATGGTAGAAGCCACCTGAAATGAATTACGAACGGGGTCTTTGGTAATGATGTTAATGGTACCCCCCACGGCATTGGCTCCAAATAAGGCAGAACCACCTCCGCGAACCACTTCCACGCGCTCAATCATATTGGTTGGAATCTGTTCCAGTCCATACACGCCCGAAAGCGCACTCATTACCGGACGACTGTTAATCAGGATTTGTGAATAAGGTCCCTCCAATCCATTAATACGCACCTGAGGGAAACCACAGTTCTGGCAATTGTTTTCCACGCGCAATCCCGACTGATAGTTCAGCGATTTAGCCAAATCGGTGGAATTGACAATTTCAAACAACTTTTTGCTCATTACATTCACCACCACAGGCGCTACCTTACGGCTGGTTTCATTCCGGTTGGCCGATACTACTACCTCATCCGTCATGATACTTTCTTCCTCCATAACAAAATGCATGTCGACCACAAAGTCTTTACTCACCGTCACCTTCTTTACCTGAGTGGTATATCCCATTATCTGCACCTTCAAGGTGTATTCTCCTGCCGGCAGCTTTTTAAAACGGAAATATCCTCCGGCATCCGTCACCGTACCTTCTCCTGTTTCCACCAACAACACGGTAGCATAAGGCAATCCTGCTTCCGAACCTTTCTCAATTACGTGTCCCACAATGGCATTTCCTTCTTTTACGGGACCATCAGCGTATGCAATAGTACAGCTGACAAGAGCGCATACCACTCCCATCAGCAAATTGATATATTTTTTCATTATTTGCTCCTAAAAAATTAATACTATGTTCTTCAAATTCCCAATAAGAAGATAGTACAGGAGGAGCACGAAGGTACATCCCATCCGTACAACAACATACGGCATGGAATGTATTCTTTATATAAGGTAATGAATAGAGCAGGTGCAAATCGGGAATCTTTACTTCCGTATGCCCAGGCTCCAATGAAGAAAAAGTCGACAGGAAATGCAGAGCCAATGTCTGCCCGTCACTATGAGAGTGAGAATGTGAGAAGGGATGCGAATGCACAAGCATCACCCCGTTTACCACATGCACGTGGGCAAACAGGGCAGTCGTGGCATAATATGCGGCAAACAAAGTGGCCAGACACAATGCCCATACTCGTATATGTTTGCGGAACCCTTTACACATTTTCCGTCTTCCTACGTATTTTATTCGTTATCTTTGTTTCCAAACAAAAGTTCATAATCACGCTTTGCAGCTGGTACAGTCCATTCTTCAGGAATAAACTTCCACTGGTTCAGCGGAGCCGGATTCAGTACTTTAACCTCCTCAATCCGTTTCATCAGGTAATAGCGCAAATCCTTATCCGTTGAAAAGACAATACGCTTTGCCAGTTCTGCTTTGGGAATACCTGCTCCCTTGGTCAGCAAGTCTCCTCCTCCATTTCCACGATAGGAGTTGACAGCTACCCGATATTGCTTGTCCATCTCGAACGGTTTGTCGTCGGCCATCCGTTGAATCTCAATTCTTTTTCCGTATGGTTTGGTCACATCCACCGTATAGATGATACCCGCCGCAGAATCAAAATTGAAGCTGGGATTACGGAAACGACCGAAACCGTTGTCTTTTTCGTTCAGCAACAGCAGGTGGTCATCGGGCGAAGTCATCTGATTCACCCAGAGGTCATACGACATTTCCAGAAAATCCTTTACTTCCTTTCCGGTCAACACCATCGTGTAGAGCATGTTCTCAAACTTATATAAGTTGAACATATCGCTCATACGAATGTCTCCTTCTTTAATCTCGGCATAAGCGACAAAGGCGCACAGAAAGAAATATCTGCTCCGGTAATATCCAGTTGCAACTGATGAATCAAATCAATAAAAGCAGACGGGCCAAAGAACGCATCCTTGGAAGAAATCGTACGTTCCATCCGTCCGATTTTCCGGGACACAAAAGCCTGCGTCGCCTCATACTGTTTCTGGAAAGTATGCATAAAATCCTTATCTACGGCATAGTCATCCATGTTCACCAGCTTTCCGTCGACCTGCTTCGATACAATCTTTCCATTCTGTTTCTTCACCGTTACGGTCACTTCTGACACCACTTTTGCTGTATTGGCCGGATCAATTACCAGCACAGAATCGCCCGATGCATTGGCCACTCTTTCATTCCAGCGGGTATGGTCGTGTCCCATAAAAACGACATCGAACCCTGGCACATTGGCAGCCACGCCTTTCGAGCCGTTTTCTACCACATTGTCCAGTTTCTTTCCATCCATTCCTGAATGAAACAGTCCAATCAAAATATCCGGTTGTTCTTTTTCACGAATTTCCTTCACCCATTTCGCCGCACATGCTTCCATGTCTTCAAAACGAAGTCCGGCCCATAACTGCTCAGGCAACCAGGATGGTACTGCCGGTGTAATCATTCCTAACACTACCACCTTCACTCCGTTCCGTTCCAATACCTCATAAGGTTTCAGATAAGGCTTTCCAGTCTTCACATCCACGATATTGGCCCCAAGTATAGGAAAGTCACACTGTCCTACCCAACGGTCGTACACCGCATGTCCTGTCTCCACATCATGATTGCCCATATTGCCCACATCATAGCGCATATAGTTCAGCATGGCAGCACATACATGTACGGAAGCAGTATCCATATAATTGTAGTAATAAGCACAGGCTGTCCTTGCAGAATATCACCGTTGTCCATCAAAATAAGATTGTCGCCATACACCTCACGTTCTTCCTTCACGTACGAAGAAACGCGGGCCAGACTTCCTCTCATCTGCTTGTTCTGTATAAAATCATAGGGGAAGTAGCATCCGTGCACGTCGCTCGTCTCTACAAATTTCAATGTGATGGTTTCCTCATTATTCGAGGCATTCAAATGCCCTTGGCCCATACCGAGTAATGTAATCAGGCTGATTAAAAAGTAAAATCGTCTAGTCTTCATTTTTGCAGACTTTTATATAAGTTTTTGCAAAGATACGAGAAGTTGCCGACATTCCCGCAGAATACTTCCTAAAATACCCAAATACGAAAGATTTCCCAACCGCTTTTTTATGCCATTTTTTCACTACTTTTGCAACCAAATAATATAAAGCCCCTATCAATGGAAGAATTCAGCCAGATGATTGCCGCCGAACTGAAACTGCCGGCACATCGCATAGCCAATACACTCAAACTGCTCCAGGGAGGAGCGACCATTCCTTTCATCAGCCGTTACCGTAAAGAAGCTACCGGCGGACTGGATGAAGTGCAGATAGGCGACATTCAGACACGGTATGAGAAACTGTGTGAATTGTCCAAACGAAAGGAAACCGTACTTTCCACCATCGAGGAGCAAGGGAAACTGACTCCAGAGCTGAAAGCCCGTATTTCTGCCTGCTGGAATGCGACCGAACTGGAAGACATTTACCTTCCCTTCAAGCCCAAACGAAAAACCCGAGCCGAAGCTGCACGTGCCAAAGGACTGGAACCGCTGGCCCTCTTGCTCATGATGCAAAAGGAAAACAACCTTGCCGCCAAGGTACGGAACTTCGTCAAAGGAGAAGTCAAAGACGAAGAAGATGCACTGAAAGGAGCACGCGATATTCTGGCTGAACAAATCAGCGAAGACGAGCGGTCGCGCAACCTGATGCGTAACCAGTTCCAGCGCCAGGCCCTCATTCAATCAAAAGTGGTCAAAGGAAAAGAAGCAGAAGAAGCTTCGGCCAAGTACCGCGACTATTTTGATTTCTGTGAGCCCTTGAAGAAATGTTCTTCCCACCGCCTGCTGGCCCTTCGCCGGGGAGAATCGGAAGGTGTCTTGAAAGTAAGCATTTTCCCGGAAGATGAAGATATGTGCAACGAACGTCTGCAACGGTTGTTCGTTCGGGCCAACAATGAATGTGCACACCAAGTGGAAGAGGCCCTCACCGATGCTACAAGCGCTTGCTGAAACCTGCCATTGAAACCGAGTTTGCCGCACTCAGCAAGGAGAAGCTGATGAAGAAGCTATTCGGGTATTCGCAGAAAACCTCCGTCAGCTGTTGCTGGCCCCTCCTCTGGGACAGAAACGGGTGATGGGTATCGACCCGGGATTCCGTACGGGATGCAAAGTAGTCTGTCTGGATGCACAGGGCACCCTTCTACATAACGAGGCATTTATCCCCACCCTCCCAAATCTGAATATGCACAGGCAGCCCGAAAGATTGTGAAGTTAGTGGAACAATATAAAATCGAGGCCATTGCCATCGGAAACGGAACGGCCAGCCGCGAAACAGAGCAGTTTGTAACCAGTCAGCGCTACGACCGTGAAGTACAGGTTTTCGTGGTCAGCGAAGATGGAGCGTCTATTTACTCAGCCTCTAAAACTGCCCGCGAAGAGTTTCCGGATTACGACGTAACGGTACGTGGTGCCGTATCTATCGGCAGAAGACTGATGGACCCACTGGCTGAACTGGTGAAGATTGACGCCAAATCCATCGGTGTGGGACAATACCAGCACGATGTGGACCAGACCAAGCTGAAGGCTTCACTCGACCAGACCGTAGAAAGTTGTGTCAACCTGGTGGGTGTGAATGTCAACACCGCGAGCAAGCACCTGCTGACCTACGTTTCCGGATTAGGTCCGACACTGGCACAGAACATTGTGGACTACCGTACTGAAAACGGTCCGTTTGAGTCACGCCGCCAGTTATTGAAGGTGCCGAGAATGGGGGCCAAAGCCTACGAACAGTGCGCCGGATTCCTCCGCATTCCGCAAGCCAAGAATCCACTGGACAATTCTGCGGTTCATCCGGAAAGCTACCCGATTGTGGAACAGATGGCAAAAGATTTGAACTGTACGGTAGCCGACTTGATTAAAGACAAAGAGCTCCGCAGTAAAATCGATTTGAAGAAATACGTGACCAATACGGTAGGTTTACCCACCCTGACAGATATTCTGCAGGAGCTGGATAAACCCGGAAGAGACCCTCGCCAGAAAATACAGGTATTTGAGTTTGACAAGAACGTACGTACATTGGACGACCTGCAGGAAGGAATGGAACTGCCCGGCATCGTGACCAACATCACCAACTTTGGCTGCTTTGTCGACATCGGTATCAAGGAAAACGGACTGGTGCACGTGTCGCAACTGGCCGACCGTTTTGTCAGCAATCCGGCCGACGTGGTACGCATCCACCAGCATGTACGTGTCAAAGTTATGAGCATTGACCACGAGCGGAAACGTATTCAGCTCACCATGAAAGGATTGAACAACTAAATTGACAGATAACAATGAAACAAGATGAAAAGGAGCTGTGCGGCTGGTTTATTTTCTGCCCCAAACAGCAGCTCCTTATGGTTAAAGACGGAGACAGGTTCCACATCCCATATTCCGTGGAACCTCCCGTACAGCTTCCTGCTGATACGCCCATACATACCGTCGGGGAAATTCTGGGCCATCCGGCAAAAGCATGTGCCCTTCCGCTGGAAGCACTAACAGAACAGAACACCTCATTTATTCCGACAGACCTGCGTGCTTCGTACGATGTACTTCCACTAAAAGAATACCAATGCGCAGGTAAAGCTTCTCAAATACTGACATGGGACAAGAACAGCCGCTTCTGTCCGGCTTGCGGTACCCCCACCACGCAGACGGGTCCCATCACCAAACGATGCCCTCACTGCGGACAGGAAATCTATCCGCGCATCTCTCCTGCTGTCATCGTTTTAATAAAGAAAGGTGACAGTGTACTATTGGTACACGCACGCAACTTCCGGGGCAATTTCAAAGGACTGGTAGCCGGCTTCCTGGAGCCTGGGGAAACACTGGAAGAGTGCGTACACCGCGAAGTGATGGAAGAGACCGGTATCCGTATCAAAAACCTGAAGTATTTCGGAAGTCAGCCCTGGCCTTATCCAAGCGGTATCATGGTGGGATACTATGCGGAATACGAAAGCGGAACCATCAAATTACAGGATGAAGAACTGAGTGCCGGAGCATTCTACCACCGCGACCACCTGCCGGAAATCCCCAAGAAACTAAGTATTGCGCGAAAGTTGATTGACGCATGGTTAAACAACGAGATATGAAAAAAGCAGTATCATTTCTTATCCGACTTTTTCAACAGCTTCTGAGCCGGATAACCAAATTCGGGAAACAGTGCATAAGCTGGTATGTACATACTTTCCGTAAATTGCCATGGTACGGGCGTACCGGAATGGGAATCCTCACCGGCATTGGCATGCTCATCGTCTTACTGGTCATGATTGACCTCAATTTCTTGTGGCTGTTCGGAAAATCACCGAGCATGTTCAACATCAAAGAGCCTATACAGCACATCGCCTCCGAAATTTACAGTGCCGACGGAAAACTGATTGGAAAATTCTACTCAGAAAACCGTACACCGGTGGAATACAAGGATATTTCTCCGATACTGGTCAAGACGCTGGTCTGTACGGAGGACGAACGCTTTTACAAGCATTTCGGTATCGACTTTGAAGGAGTATTTGCTGCCGCCAAAGACTACGTAGCTCACGGAACGGCACGCGGAGCCAGTACCATCACCCAGCAGCTGGTCAAAAACCTGTTCAAGGTACGTTCACAATACTCTACCGGACTCTTAGGACATATTCCCGGAGTAAAACTGCTGATTATGAAGGCCAAGGAATGGGTTACAGCGGTCAAGATTGAAATGCTGTACAGCAAAGAAGAGATTCTGACCATGTATTTCAACACGGTAGACTTCGGAAGCAACGCATTCGGCATCAAGACGGCCTGTCATACCTATTTTAATACAACTCCCGATAAAATTACCGTAGAACAGGCTGCCACACTTATCGGTCTGCTGAAGGCTACTACTTATTATAATCCTAAAATCAACCCAAAGAACAGTCTTTCACGACGGAATGTGGTATTGGGAAAGCTCTATGAACACCATGTGCTGAACAAGCATCAGCTGGATTCCATCCGGAAACTTCCCACCATTTTGAAATTCAAACAAGAGAATTATTACACTGGTCCGGCACTCTATTTCCGCGAAGCCATAGCCAATGAACTGAAGGAATGGTGCAAGGAAAATAATACAGACCTCTATGGCGACGGACTGAAAATTTATACCACACTCGACAGCCGGATGCAGCAATATGCCGAAGAAGCTGTCAGCCGTCAGATGCGCAAAGTACAGAAACGGTTTGATGCGCATTGGGGCACGCAGGCTCCGTGGCGAGACCGGAATGGGGAGGAAATTCCTCGCTTCATCGAAGAGCTGGCCGAAAAGACACCGGCCTACCAGTATCTGTCCCATAAATACGGTAACCAGACTGATTCCATCACCTACTACCTGAACCAGCCTCATCGTTGCAAGGTCTTCGACTATGACCTCGGACAAAAAGATACCCTGTTCAGTACCATGGACTCTATCCGCTACATGGAACGCTTCATGCACTGTGGGTTTGTGGCCATCGCTCCGCATACGGGAGAAGTAAAGGCATGGGTAGGCGACATCAATTTCCAGTCATGGAAATACGATAAGGTGCTTTCCAAGCGTCAGCCCGGCTCTACCTTCAAACTCTTTGTCTATACGGAAGCCATGAACCAGGGATTATCCCCCTGCGACCTGCGTGTAGATGAAAACATCCCCTGGGAAGTGGAAGAAAATGGAGAAAAGAAACTCTGGATGCCTCACAATGCCAATGGAGGTGCCACTCTCGATACCATGTCTCTGAAAATGGCGTTTGCCCAATCGGTCAACACCATTGCTGCCAACATAGCCCATGAAGTAGGCATTCACCAGATAGCCACTACCGCACACCGCATGGGTATCCAGACCAAGCTGGAAGAAACACCGGCCCTCAGCCTGGGAGCTTCTGACGTATCGCTATTGGAGCTGGTTTCTGCCTACGGCACCGTAGTAAACGATGGAGAAGCCATTCAGCCCATACTGATTACCCGTGTAGAGAATAAAGACGGAAAAGTTATCTACCAACAAGAAGCTGAAGCAACCCAGGCCATTCCTTACGCCAGTGCCTATCTTATGCAACAGATGTTACGAGGTGGACTGACTTGCCCGAAAGGAACTTCACAAGCGCTCTGGCGTTTCCGTATCTTTGATAAAGGTACGGAGTTCGGCGGAAAGACCGGTACCTCTTCCAATCACTCCGATGCCTGGTTTGTAGGTATCAGTCCCAACCTGGTAGGAGGAGCCTGGGTGGGCGGAGAGTACCGCAGCATTCATTTCCGCACGGGCGAACTGGGACAAGGCAGCCGCACCGCACTGCCCGTATTCGGTTATTTCATGGAAAAGGTATTGGCCAATCCAGAGCTTGCCGCACTTTATGCCAAGAAATTCCCAAGTCCTAAAGAAAAGCTGGACCGTTCATGGGATTGTAATGACTATTTCCCCCACTATTGTGACAGTGATTCCATTCTCATCACACTGGGCGATTCATTACTTTTCGAAGCAGAACATGCCTCTCCTACAGAAGATTAACCCATTGATTTTCAATATGAATCTAAATTCAGTTCAAAATGCACTTGTGTTTAAGACAAAACGCTTTGACGTTTGAATCAAAACGCAAGTACATTTAAGATAAAACGCCCTTACGTTTGCATTGAAACGTACTTGTGTTTCAAACCAAACGCAAAGGCGTTTTTTAACGACCTTCAAAACCTATTAAGTATGTAAAAATCTTATACCTTATTCTTTCTTTTTTAATTTTTTTCTTACCTTTGCGGTGCATCCTCACAAAGGGATGTCTGTAACAACAGAAACACTTTAAACAAAAAATATTAGAGATTATGATGACTATTGACAAATTCAACTTTGCCGGCAAAAGGCAATCGTTCGTGTGGACTTCAATGTACCTTTGAACGAAGAAGGTAAAATTACAGACGATACTCGTATCCGTGGTGCACTGCCTACTTTGAAAAAAATCTTGGCAGACGGTGGTGCTTTGATTATCATGTCACACATGGGTAAACCAAAAGGCAAAGTAAACGCTAAATATTCTTTGAGCCAGATTGTAGACGCTGTAGCTGCTGCTCTGGGTACTCCGGTTCAGTTCGCTCCTGACTGTGCTAAAGCTCAGGAAGCTGCTGCTGCTTTGAAACCAGGTGAAGTATTGCTGCTTGAAAACCTCCGTTTCTATCCGGAAGAAGAAGGTAAGCCTGTAGGTATCGAAAAAGAAGATCCTGCTTACGAAGACGCTAAGAAAGCTATGAAGGCTTCTCAGAAAGAATTCGCTAAGACTTTGGCTTCTTACGCTGACTGCTACGTAATGGACGCATTCGGTACTGCTCACCGTAAACACGCTTCTACAGCTGTTATCGCTGACTACTTCGATGCTGACCACAAGATGTTGGGCTACCTGATGGAAAAAGAAGTACAGGCTGTTGACAACGTATTGAAAGACATCAAACGTCCGTTCACTGCTATCATGGGTGGTTCTAAAGTTTCTACTAAGATCGGTATCATCGAAAACTTGATGGACAAAGTAGACAACTTGATTCTTTGCGGTGGTATGGCATTTACTTTCGCTAAAGCTCAGGGTGGTAAGATCGGTAACTCATTGGTAGAAGATGACAAACTGGATCTGGCTTTGGAAATCATGGCTAAGGCTAAAGCTAAAGGTGTAAACTTGGTTTTGGGTTGCGACTGTATCGCTGCTGACAAGTTTGCTAACGATGCAAATACTCAGGTTTGCGACGATAAGAACATTCCTGACGGATGGATGGGTCTGGATGCAGGTCCTAAGACTCGCGAAGAATTCAAAGCTGCTATCAAGGGTGCTAAGACTATCCTGTGGAACGGTCCTGCCGGTGTATTCGAAATGGACAACTTCGCTGGTGGTTCTAAAGTAATTGCTGAAGCTATTGCTGAAGCTACTAAAGAAGGTGCATTCTCACTGATCGGTGGTGGTGACTCTGTAGCTTGTATCAACAAGTTCGGTATGGCTGACCAGGTATCTTACATCTCAACTGGTGGTGGTGCATTGCTCGAAGCTATCGAAGGTAAAATCCTTCCGGGTATCGCAGCTATCCGTGGCGATAAATAATGCATAAATACTTTATCGTAAATATTTCAAGGCATGACTTTTCGGTCATGCCTTTTTTATTTTCTATTTTCTACATAAAGCTCCGTATTATTTTGATAAGAGATTGTTTTTTCCGAAATTTGCACTTATCAACAAAAGTATTATGCAGAAATTTATTTATCTCATTTGCCTTCTATTATCTGTCATATACACACGTTCAGAGGCACAAATATTTCAATATATCGGTATCGCAGACGGACTTAGCAGCCGAAGAGCTCTCTCTATTCAACAAGGAGAACATGACTACATCTGGATTCTTACCCACAAGGTATAGACCGCTATAACGGAAAGCAGTTTACACACTATCCGCTGATTAAAAATGGTGCAGTTGTCAACTGTTTCCCTAACCTGAATATTTTAAAGACTGACAGAGAAAAGAAGTTATGGGAAATCGGAAAAGACGGACTGGTATTCAATCTGAATGAGGCCAGAGACTCCTTCCAGTTGGTATTCGACTTGCATGAACAGTATCCGGAAACTCAAAAGTGTCCGATAACCTGCATTTATCTGGACGAAGAAAAAAATATCTGGTTCTGCACAGAAGGTTATCAGTACATCTACAATGGAGATACTCAGAAGACCAGAAAAATAAGTCATAAAATTCCAGGAAAAGTAACCTGCATCACACAGGCAAAGGGAAATAACTATTTTATTTCGACCGAACAAACCTTGTATTCAGCTACCCTGAACAAAGGAGAATTAACCAACGTACGGAAAATCGATATTTCCAATATCAACATCATTGATTACATTTATTATCATAAGCCTACCAACAAGCTTATCATCAATGCCCTGCTTGATAAGCTGTTTATTTATACCCCTGAAAGCGGAGAGCTGACAGACCTCGGAAAACACCTGAAAGACATCGGGGTAAACACCATCACGCCCAACCGGAAAAACCTGGATGAGGTGTTCATTGCAACCGATGGTGACGGAGTATATAAACTGGATGTCAAGAAAAAAGAACTTTCTCATTTCTTAAAAGAAGACAATGAGAGCTTCAACAAGATGAACGGAAGCATCATCAAGGATATTTACATGGACCAGAACAACCGTATCTGGAACGTAATTTATCCCATTGGCATTACCATCTATTCCGAAAAGTACCCTGAATACCAATGGTTCAAACATGCGTCGAACAGCAGTAACACCTTGTCAAATGACTGCATCAACGGCATCATGGAGGATTCTGAAGGAGATATATGGTATGCCACCTGCAACGGAATAAGCTGTTATGACACAAGTGAAAAGAAGTGGAAAAGCTATTGCACGGAAAAAGAACTTCCTCAATATGAAAACCATATCTTCTTGTCCGTATGCGAAATAAGACCGGGAATAATCCTGGCCGGAGGCTATATGTCCGGTATCTTCCGCATAGACAAGAAGGCCGGAACTACGACCTTCCATCAGCAAGGAAAATCGCAGGCACGTGAAACCCCGGACAAATACATCCGCGGACTGATAAAAGACAAGAATGAAGTTATCTGGAGTGGAGGATTCTACAGCCTGAAAAGCTTTGACACACGCACACAGGAAAAACAGGAATACAGCAGCTCCTATCCTATCACGTATCTTTTAGAAAGAAATGAAAATTCCTTCTGGGTAGGAACCATACAAGGATTGTATGTATTCGATAAAACGAAACGACAACTGTATCCTTACATGGAAAAAGAAGATTTCGGCTGTATCAATGCAATCTACAATACTCCCGACCTGAAAAAGACCTATGTCGGCACCTACGGGAACGGATTGTTTATCATTGATAATCAAACGAATGAAATCACACACTGCATGGCCAACAACAGCGGCTTGCAGACAAACAATATCTATAGTATTGTTCCGGACAAAAACGGGAATCTGTTTTTAGGTACAGAAAACGGACTGTCTTTCTACAACCAGAAAGAACAGACCTTTACCAACTGGACACGGGAACAAGGATTGCAAGGAGCAAACTTCAATCCGACTGCCGGAATACATACCCGAAACGGTCAGCTGATTTTTGGAAGCAACGAAGGTGTCATCATTCTGCCCGACAGCCTGGAACTGCCTCAAGCTTTTCCAGCCACATGGTATTCTCTAACCTGAACATCATGTATCATCCGGTGCACCCGATGGAAAAGAATTCTCCTTTGACAAAAATTCTGGACGAGACCAATTTCATCCAATTGAAATACGACCAGAACACGTTCTCCATGGATGTGTCTTCCATCAATTTCGACAATCCGTCGAGCATTCTGTACAGCTGGAAACTGGAAGGGTTCTATGACCAGTGGACTCCTCCCACCAGCAACGGAACCATACGGTACACCAACTTGTCGCCGGGAAACTATACGCTGAAGGTACGCTCCATTCTGCTCGACAACCAGCAGATACTGGAAGAAAGGGAAATACAAATCTTGGTAGAACGTCCTTTCTGGCTCACTTTCTGGGCATTCCTGATTTATGCCCTGTTCATTATCGGAGCGGCATACGCCTTCCTGCGCTATCAGATTATCAAGCGCGAACGGAAGACTTCGGAAGAAAAAATCAATTTCTTCACGCATGCCGCGCACGACATACGCACTCCGCTGACCATGATCAAGGCTCCTCTGAGTGAAATCATGGAAAAGGAAAGTCTGAGTGAAAACAGACAAAAGAACATCCAACTGGCCATGCAGAGTACAGAAAACCTGGCTGAACTGGCCAATAACCTGATTAATTTCCAGAAGGAAGAATTATATTCCTCACAGACCATCGTGACGGCGCACGAACTGAATCATTATCTGAGCAACTATATGCATCAGTTTGATAGTTTTGCCCGTCAAAAGGACATCACGCTTTCCTATGAAAGTTCGTTCGACAGTCTGGATGTGTGGATTGATACGAGCAAGATGGATTCCATTTTGCGCAACCTGCTTTCCAATGCCTTAAAATATACGCCACAAGGCGGACGTGTATCATTAAAAGCGGAAAGCAACAAAAACACATGGACACTTTTCCTCTCAGACACAGGTATCGGAATGAACAAGGAAGACCAGAAAAAGCTCTTCAAATATTTGTTCAGAGGATATAATACGGCCAACCAGACTACTACCGGATGCGGAATCGGCATGCTGCTGACGTACCGTCTGATTGAAAATCACGAAGGTAAGATTTCATTTACCAGCACCGAAAATGTGGGTACAACCTTCCAGCTGACCTTCCCGATACGAAGTAAAAACTATCAATATAAAAAGGAGGAAAAAGAGGGCACTGATAAAGTACTGACTACGGAACAAGAAACAGCAGGAAATATCACGACCGACATCCAGTTTACCGACTCACAGACAGACGAGCAGGCTCCATTAATATTGGTTGTAGAAGACAATGCTCCATTGCGGTCATTCATTATCCACAGCCTGTCGGACACCTACCAGGTGGAAGGTGCAGGCAACGGACAAGAAGCACTTGACTTCATCAATGAACGTCAGCCCGACCTGATTCTTTCCGACATCATGATGCCGGTAATGGATGGCAAGAAGATGTGTCAGATAGTAAAAAGTCAGATGGAAACCAGTCACATCCCTATCATTCTGCTCACCGCACTTGGTGATAAGGAGCATATTTTAGAGGGACTGGAAATCAAAGCCGACCAATATTTAGTGAAACCCTTTGACGTACACATATTGAAAGCTACCATACGCACGCTGATAGCAAACCGGAAGATGCTACGCAATCGTTTCAAATCGGCTGTCACGGCATTGCCGGAGGAAGCTCCTGCCGTAGAATTACCTACAAGTCTGGACGATGAGTTTATCCAGAAAGTGACCGAACTGGTCAAGGAAGGATTAGGCAAGAACTTCAATGTAGATACCTTATGCGCTTCGGTCAACATGAGCCGCACCAGCTTCTACAACAAGATTAAGGCTTTGACGGGCATAGCTCCGGCTGAATTTATCCGTAACATCCGAATGCAGGAGGCCGCCTGATGTTAAAGAGCCAGCGCTATACGGTAGCCGAAGTTTCAGACAAAATGGGCTTTGCCGACCCCAAATATTTTACGGATACCTTTAAAAAGTTTTATGGGGTACCCCCAAGCATTTATATGAAAAAGAACTAAACGCAATAACATGAATTTCTATTTAAGAGCATTTCTCATCTTCTTCCGGATAGGATTATTCACCATAGGAGGAGGATATGCCATGGTTCCCTTGATAGAAGCTGACCTGGTAGACAAACGAAAATGGGTGAAAAAGGAAGACTTTCTGGACTTGATAGCACTGGCGCAAACTGTGCCGGGCATCTTTGCCGTCAACATAGCCATCTTTATCGGCTATAAGCTGAAAGGATTCTGGGGAGCTTTCTGGATGGCACTTGGCACCATACTTCCCTCCTTTCTCATTATTCTGACCATCGCTCTATTCTTCAGACAATTCCAGCATGTGGAAGCCGTAGAACATGTGTTCAAAGGTATCCGTCCTGCGGTAGTAGCCTTGATTGCAGCTCCTACCTTCAAAATGGCAAAATCAGCCCGTATCAACCGATACAATATCTGGATTCCGGTGGTTTCAGCATTACTGATATGGCTTCTTGCTTTTCGCCTATCTACGTCATCATCCTCAGCGGATTAGGAGGTTACTTGTATGGACGCTACCAAAAGAAATATAACTAAAAGGAGATAAACTATGGTACTTTTATTACTGAACTATTCTATACGTTTTTCAAAATAGCTTATTCGGATTTGGTGGAGGTTACGCCATGATTTCCATGATACAAGGAGAGGTAGTCACCCGTTACGAATGGCTCAGTTCGTCCGATTTTACGGACATCATCGCTATCAGCCAGATGACTCCCGGTCCTATCGGTATCAATTCTGCGACCTACGTAGGCTATACGGCTATGGTAAATGACGGCTACTCGCACGCAGCCGGCATATTAGGCTCTACGGTAGCCACCTTCTCAGTGGTATTACCCTCATTTATACTCATGATATTTATCAGCCGTTTTTTCCTGAAGTACCAACGCCATCCGGCAGTAGAAGCCGTGTTTAATGGGCTGCGCCCCGGAGTAGTCGGACTGCTTGCGGCAGCCGCTCTCGTATTGATGAACGGAGAAAACTTCGGAACAGACACGTATCAGGTTGTCATCAGCATCCTGCTTTTTATCGGATGTTTCATTGCTTCCAACCGATACAAAGTAAATCCGATTCTGCTGATTGTATGCAGTGGTGTCTTAGGCTACTTTATATACTAAATCAACTTTACTCTTCACTCTCCGGTAAAATAGACTGGGGAGTGGGGATAGAAAAGTCATTGTCGGCAAACAAGGATGCCAGGCCCGATACCTGTTTCAAGCGAAGCAGTTCATCCTTATCCATACCTATATTTTTCATAATCCATTTATCCGACATGCCTGCCTGAGTCAATTCTGACACAATATTCGTCATCAACCCGATGTCATGAGTACCTCGCGCACGATTATGACGGATAGTAGAGCCCATACGGTTGGACAAATCCTTGTCAATCACTACCACCGGAAGCATACCTTTCTCCCGCTCATAAATCCGTCGGGAGGTTTTCAGCACCTGATAGCGGTGAAAACCATCTACAATAATATACTTGTCATTTTCCTTGTCATAATAGCATACACAAGGCATCGTGAAACCGTCTTCCCAAATAGACAGTTCCAGCAGCTTCATTTCCGGAGGAGCTACCACATTCGGATTATAATTGTTGGCACACACCTTCTCCACCGGTACGGCTTTTACATGGTAAACCGGACTTGTTTTCTCTTCTATGTCCATATCTTTTTATATTGTTGTAAAATATAATCTTTCATCTTTTTCTCTTCCTTGCTTACGGCAAATCCCATATATTTACAGGCATAATCATTACGCAGTATGCACAGACACATACGCTTGTAAGTAGGAATTTCTCTGAATTCTGCAATATCAATATCATCCAGGTACTCCATCATCACCGGACGCTTAGTCGTCTTGTAGTTGCTCTTGTTTCTCACCGTAATTGGGATATTCATGCTTTCGAGTTTGGCTATGGTCTCATCACTCAGGCAGCCCCCTTTCGTTCTCCAAAACTTAATGCTGGTATGAAGTTTACTCAAATATCCCCTGCGGGTTTCCTCCGGGAGTGTAGAAAGCAGAAACTCCATAAACGATTTCCAGGTATGCCCTTCCGGCAACTTGACTGAACCATATCCCATCGCATGTGTTCCTCCATAAATGGCAGAGAAATTAACCCCGTTCACACGCCCAATCATTCGTCCCCAGGTATCCGGCTCAATCACCTTGTATAAATGCAGACTTTCAATGGCTTCACCAATGAAGGGACTGGCCACTCGCTGACGTTCCAGACTTACACCTGCGTAATAATAAAGATCATACAAACGATTGTAATCCCAACCAAACTTTCCATTAGCAGTCCAGATATCCGTAGTTTTCCAGTCATAAATGGGATACAGATTAAATACATCGTTGGCAATCTTCGAACTCCACTGATAATTATGATAAAGCTGCTGCTTAAAACCTCCGTAAATGGTACGCCAGCGATTGTAACTTTCCTGTGTACGTATACCCACCAGACAAGCCGTACGGACAGCCTTTTTCTTTTCATGCAACCAGGCGGCAAAACGTAACTGAAACTCATAATCCCACATGTTGTCATGAAAAAAAGCAAAATCGTCTGCCTTCATAACCCCTTCCGGCATCTCTCGTACCCAAATGTCACGAAGGGCCTCATCCCATGGACGCCAGTAATGCTGGTACATGGAAGTACAGGTTCTCACCTTAAAAGGAACACAAATCCGATATACCTCCAGTATGTCCTTATTATTTTCCAAAATGCGATTGACAAATTCGATGGTATGGTCATATTGCACCTCATAATCCATAAAAAATACGCCAAGCTTTATTTTCAGATTGTTCCGACGTATATAATCAATGCAAAGATTCAGCAGCACTCCACTGTCCTTTCCACCGGAAAATGACACGTAAACGTTGTCAAACTCCTTGAAAAGTATCGCCAAACGTTCTTGTGCCAGCTCGTACACATTTTTCACGTTCTCATTCTTCTTCATTCGTTTTCTTCATTTTAAGATACAAACTCCATGCACGTACTATTTCAAATCCTTGCGTCCGGAAATAAGATTCATGAGGCTTTTGGACTACCGCCTCCAGTTCCTTTTCCGTAGATAGAAATTCATTTGTCACAGCTTCCAATAAACTCAAAAACACATCCTTTGTATCCTCCTCCACATAATAATTGTTGATTATCGCAGATTTTTCCGTATTTCCACAGGAAAAAAGCCTAAAACGTGATTGCCATCGTCTGCAAAGGCTACAAACCAAACAAACGATTCACCAGTTTTAAAAGGATAATTATGATTATACTTAATAATTTCCGGATTCATCACCAACGGAGCTACGCAGCTATACAGTTCAGGAGATGTGCCGGCCATTTTTATCACAGCTATCATATATCTATTATTTTCGTTTCAACTATGTCAAGCAAAAATAACAAATATCTTTCAAATAAGCTTATTCACTAATAATTATATATCATGAAGCAATGCCTCAAAAGTAGAATAGCATGTAGTCTGTCCGTTCTCATCCGTATAAAGAAGCATATCGGGTGCTTGCACATCCAGTAAAGGCAACTTCTGGGCGGAAGCACAGGCATCCAGACAAAAGTAGTGATGACGGTTCAAGGCATTTTGTGCCCAATGACGCAGCACCTCATCTTCCGCCTTTAACACAATGGATTTCTCTCCCGACACTTCAGGAGAAAAGCCACCGTGCATCAAATCAAACTTTATCCGGGCATGATTGGCAAACAATGTATCCATCCGGTTGCGCAATATCAAATCTTCCGTCACACCACATTCCAGTCCTCCGGTTGAAGAAAGCAACCAAAGGCGATCAGACAAGACCAGTGCCTGTTCAATATCATGCGTAGACAAAAGAATTGCTCTCTTTTCCTCTATAGCCAAACGATGCAACAGATTCATGATTTCAATGCGGCTTACCACATCCAAGAAAGCAGTCGGCTCATCCAATAATATCAACGGACATTCCTGCACCAGTGCTTTGGCAATCATCACTTTCTGTCGTTCTCCGTCAGAAAGTTCAGCCATATAACACCGTGCCTTATGAGCTATCTCTACGGCTTGCAGTGCATGTTCTACCAACTGCTTGTCGGTCTTATCCAAACGTCCGAAAAATCCTGTATAAGGCTGTCGTCCCAAGGCGACCAGTTCATATACTGTCAACCCTCCTGCTTGCGTACGGTCTGTCAATACGACCCCTATGGTTCTTGACAACTCACGTTCGGAGTAGGCAGACAAATCACGCCCCAACAGTTTCAAGTCGCCAGATAAAAACGGTTGAGCAGCCGCCAAAGTGCGAAGCAAGGTAGATTTACCTGCTCCGTTCGCTCCTAGCAGACATGTCAGTTCTCCACGAAAAAGCTGAAAATTCAGCCTAGAATGCACTTCCGTCCGCTTCTTCCCTACCTGATAACCGATTGTCAGGTTACGACCCTCTACCACGATTTCCGATTGACTCATCAGTTAAAATATTGAATTCGACGTTGGTTAATGATCACATAAATAATGACCGGCGCTCCTAAGATTGGAGTTACGGCATTCAGCGGTATCACTCCTGACTCTCCCGGAAGTACGCAAATCAAGTTACACAGCAATGCCAATGCTCCTCCGGCAAGCAGCGTAACAGGCATCAGCGAATTATGGTTGGAGGTACCCAGCATCAAACGAGCCAGATGAGGAACTGCCAGACCGATAAAAGAGATAGGGCCACAGAATGAAGTCGTTACCGCAGTCAGCAATCCGGTAGCCAATAATAAGAAGTTGCGTACCCGGCGAATATTCACTCCCAAATTTTCGGCATAACGCGGTCCCAAAAGCAGGGCATTCAAAGGCTTAATAAGCATGACAGCCACTAACAACCCTACCACGGTCAGTAATGAAAAAGCCGGAAGCTGTTCCAAAGAAACCCCACCAAAGTTTCCCATTCCCCACACCATATACGAGTGTACTCCTTCTGCCGTAGCAAAGAAGTTCAACAAAGAAATCAGTGAAGAAGTAATATAGCCAATCATGATGCCGGCTATGAGCAGCATTACATTACTTTTTATCAAAGAGGATAAAAACAAGACCAAAGCCAACACAGCTACAGCCCCCAAAAATGCGCCTAATATGACAGAGAAAAACCCGGAAAGTGTAAACACACCTGTGGCAATGGTTCCTCCTCCGGCGAGCATCACAAGCGCTACTCCCAAGCTGGCTCCTGAACTGATACCTAAAATAGACGAATCGGCCAATGGGTTACTGAACACCGTCTGCAACATCAGTCCGGAAGCCGACAAGGCTGCTCCACAAAGCAAGGCTGTGATGCATTGAGGAAAACGCGATTCCCAAACGATAAACGTCCAACTTGCCTTTTCAGCCTCTTCGCCGCTTAAAATGCGTAGCACTTCCTGCGCCGGAATATTTACCGAACCTAAAAATAAATTGGCTACCACTAAAAGCACTATCAAAAGAGCCAGGGTGCCGAATACCACATAATGCTTTTTATCAGAATGTATCATTCCGCTAAATTACTAAAATATTTCGGTTCATAGCCTTCCAGCAACTCGGGATGGAATATTTTTACCATATCTTTCAACAATATCTCCGGATGAAAAGGTGACTCCTCATAAAAAGGTATCCGATGGGTGTTGCATCCATAAATCCGACGTTCGCGGAATGCCTTGAAACGCGCATAAAGCGAATAATCCTTCTGAAGTTCCTTATAGGTCTTATCCTGTGGCTGATTGTATTTTATCAACCAGAAATCGGCATGCTCACCTTTGTCGAAGACGGTTTCAAAAGCCATCGGCACAGAACCGCTGTTCGGCAGTTCTGCAAAAACATAGTCTGCCCCGGCATCCGCATACAAGCGTCCAGTGGTACTCTGTCCTCCGGCGATATACCATGCAGAGCCATACTTCAAATCACTTAATACCGTAGGACGAGAGGTTGCCTGTGCCGCCAAATCCTTTAATGCCAGGTATTCTTTTTCTATCTGTGCAAAAAGTGAATCTCCTCTCTGTTCCTGCCCTACCAGCAATCCGTAAAAGCGCAGCCATTCTGCACGTCCTAACGGGGAGGTTTCCATGTAATCCGCACATTCGATTACGGGTACTCCCAACTTTCCTACCCGACCGTATCCTCCGCTGTTCTCAAACGGAGAAAGCATGATGGCATCCGGACGAAGGTCGATAATTTTCTCAATATCCGGATTCATTCCGTTTCCGCAATCTACGATTTCTCCATTCCGGCATCCATCCTGCACCTCTGGCATCTTAAAATATTCCAGGTTACAGACTCCCTTGATACTTTTTGCCTGTCCCAACTCTTTCAGTACACTTCCATGCACCACAGAATACACCACGGCCCGTTCTAACGGAACCCGTACAACAGTCCCTTCCGGCAAATTCTCAGGAACCGGCTGAGTCTTATCAGTCAACAGATAAGTATGCAATATTTTCAATGTATCCCATGGGTTACGGATAGAAACCATGGTATAATCAGGAAACTTTACCACAGACAAGTTGGTGGCATACCTCATTTTCAGGGTATCTCCTTCCTCCTGAACGGAAGAAGTCTTGCTTCCTCCGCCGCAGGCAGAGAGAAGCAAGACTGTAATTACTATATGGGCAGATAGTAAAATTTGTTTCATAAATCTTATTCAGCTAAGAAACGGATGTTAGTTGTATAGTTTCCGGTTTCTATCTTTTTCTTAAACTGTCCGTCTTTAGAATAAATATATACATCATCCAACGCACCAGAATTACGATTTCCAATATATACATCCTCAGATACAGGATCAACCGCTATAAACTGTGGACTTGGAATTGTAGATAAATCTACAAACGGAGTTTCTTTCTTCGTTTTTAAATCATACACAAAACATCTATGCGTATCAGGCAAATAATATTCAGCATAAAGAATATACATTTTGTCTCCTTTATTTGCTATATAAGTTGCATTACACAATTTTTCTACCTCATCCGTAGCCGGATCTATACGCTGAAGCGTCTGATAAATCCATTGTTCTTCAGGAATTTTATCACTACCAGCATAATTACCTTGTGATACCACATACACATAACCGTCTGCTCCTGTCAAGCACTGATAAGCAGGATTCAACATCACTGTAATTTCTTTCTCCTTAGTCAAAGACGAGGCATTTACTACGGCCACTTTATCTCCTGCACCGTAACCTGAAATATTCACATAAAGTTTGCCTTTTGCATAAGTCAAAGCTTCTGGATAAGCACCTACAGCAACCTTTCCCACTACATTCAAATTCAATGTGTCTAATTTTGAAACAGTTCCATCATAAGCTGTAACAAATACGAATCCTTCTGCTCCGATTGCACATCTAGGCTCCATCGTTGATCATCCGTCGTCTTCATTGGAATACTTTTCAACAGTTTCCCACTCAAATCCAACACTTCTATTTTAGAAGACGTACTTCCAATGGCATACATTTTCGAACCATACACACACAAATCTTGCACATCTCCTATTCCTTTTCCATTCTGTGCCTGATACAAATCACCGCTAACCGTTTGTTTTTCCATGTCAAACCATTGAATAGAGCCATCATTTGCTCCCCAATTTCCGGTATTTACAATATAAGCCCCATAAGTAGTAGTAGGCTCCGGATTAGGATTTGGATTTGGATTAGGATCATCCTCATTATTACATGCAGTCAAGCCACTCATCAAAGGGATTGCCATCAAAATCGAATAAAGCCAATTCTTTTTCATTTTTTTCTCAATTTAATTTATAAATAGTAATTAATAGAAAGCTTGTAATTTCTTCCAGGCATCGGATAAAAACGAATAACCTCATAATTCTTGCCAGAAAGATTCAAGGCATCCAACTGTACACGCAGCTGATGCCGTTTCCAAGAGAATTTACGTGACAACGATATACCATGGTCTGAATAAGGCTTAATACGATAATCCGGTAAGTTTTGTGCCAACGTATATCGTTCCGACGCATAAGTAAGATTATAAGACAAATTTACCCAAGGCGTTTCAATGGTAAAGTTTCCACCACCAGAATGCCGAGGTGTATACACAATCTGATTCCTCCATGTTTTGGAATCTGGATCGGTAACATCCTCTGCCTGCATAAAGCTATAATTAGTAGTCAAATAAAATTTCAACCAGTCTGTCACTCGTGATTCAGCAGATAAATTTACATCCACACCTATCGTCTTCACCTTCCCGACATTCATCATTTTCCAGACAAACATAGTCGGCACAGCCACAATCTTATCTTTTACCTTATTATAATAAGTATCGGCAGACAGACTCAGGAAATCAAGAAAACCTAATTTTGATCCGCTCCAAGTCACTCCCAAATTTCCCTGCTTGGTTGTTTCTGGACGTAAGCTGCTATTTCCTATCACCAAATAGTATAAATCATTGAATGTCGGAGTACGGAAAATATCTTTATAGGATGCCCGGAAGCGCAATCCGATTTCCCCAAAAGGTTTCCATGAAACACTAAATGCAGGAGAAAGACGCTTACGGTCTGCCGCCGCTGTTCCAATACGTACATCTTCCGTAATATAGGTGTTCAATAAAGAAGCAGTTGCTGTAAACGAGTTACGCTGATATTGCGCACCCAATGCGGTCAACAACGTATATCGCTGTGGAAACTGACATTGATCCAGGGTAGTATGTAAATAATTATAGGCAAAATCTTGTGCCAGAGACAAAGAAAATCCTTTGCCTAAATCTCCCCATAAAGTGGCTGACAAATAGGTTTCCGTCTGCCGATAACGGTCATCGGTTATACCTGAGGCTCATCATTATAGTCCCGGTTCCAACTGTAATTAAACTTACCCAAAGCCTGTAGTTTAAGTCGGTCAGAAAAACGATTTTCATACCGGAACTGCCCGAAATAGTTTTTATCAAAAAGCCGCTCTGCTGCATACGGATTATCATAGATCACCCCTCCCGGAAGTCCGCGTTCCGAATCAAAAAGATAGGCTTTCACTTGCAAGTCCTGTGTGGAAGTAAAACTTGTATACAAAGTAGCTTCCGCGCGATAAGTCCGTATATCACTGTTGTTTCGCTTACTATCAATCAGCGCATTCCCATTCCACATTTTAAAAGGGTAATTACCATCTGCACGCAAAAAATCACCATAAAACGATAAAGAGGTATTATCTGTCACCTTTTGATTATACAAAACGGAGGGATTGACCAGCCCGAATGAGCCCGCTTTCAAATTTGCATTCACATGATAAGATGTTTCCTGAAAATCAGGTCTGGAAGTCTGAATAGTCAATACGCCAGCAGAAGCAAAAGCACGTGCAGTCTGATATATATCATCACTTTGCCCAATAGTCATGGTAAGTTGAGATACGTTATCCAAAGAAAAACGTGATATATCGACTTGCCCTGACTGACAATCACTGACAGCTACCCCATCATAAATCACTCCTGTATGCTGAGTCCCCAAACTGCGAACCGAAATAGTCTTCAATCCTCCGATACCGCCATAATCTTTCACTGTCACTCCTGAGAAATGACGCACCGCATCAGCTACCTCATGCACGCCCAAACGCTCCATTTCCATTTTTCCCATCACCTGTAATGGAGAGGTAGCTTTAACAGCCTGAGGCGTTTTTCTTACACTCACCGTCACATCCGGAATCTGGTGCACCTTTCCTGTAATACTATCAGACTCTGCATGTTGGGCATAAATAATATCTACACCTGCAAACATGCAAAGACACATAGCTATAAAAAAGCGACAGCCGACAGTAATAGCCAGTTTCTTCAATCTTTTCATTCAAATTTTAATTGTAATTCTACATTACGCACGTTCTTGCCATCCTTTCCTCGAGAATGCAAGCATGACTTTGTTTTGCAGGTCTTCTGACTTACTCCCGTTTGTCTTGCCTTCCCATCTTCATTTAAAAGACAGTGGCCTTGCAGAGGGTAGACAAACGTAAATGTCTGGAGCTTACAGCAGCGGGACTGTCCGGGACTTTCACCCGATTCCCTTTTCATCCGTGATTTCGCCGAACCGGAAATCAATACGGAACAAAACATTGCAAATATACATTTTTCCTTGAAAACAAAAATAAATTCATACAGAATTATAGTACCATCCTACAAACAAGAACGAATTACCCTACATCTTCCTGATTTTCTCTTTATATATTTCACAAAACGTAGGGAAGAATTCTCTGTTTCACAGTGTGAGATTTGTGTCCCACACTGTGAAATATGTATCCCACACTGTGGTTTTTGTATTTCACAGTGTGAAACAGAGAATTTGTCCTGGAATTTTTCACTTTATGCAAATACATGGTAAAAAAAAGCCACAGAGGAGACAAAAAATTCACAAAAATCGTTACGAAAAGCATCTGCCTGCCAAACATTTTCTTACCTTCAGGCATTATAATACATATACAACATTCACATTACTTTATTTATTACTACACAATCATGATTTTTACAGCTGAAAACATACTGATGGTCGGGTCTGTGCTTATCTTTTCCGGCATCCTCATCAGCAAGACCGGATACCGGTTCGGTATCCCTACCCTTTTACTGTTCCTGCTCGTGGGAATGGGCTTCGGAAGTGACGGACTCGGACTACAGTTCAACAGTGCCTCGGACGCGCAGTTCATCGGAATGATGGCACTGAGCATCATCCTTTTCTCCGGAGGATGGACACCAAATACTCCGATATAAAACCGGTGCTCACGCCGGGTATCGTCCTTTCCACCGCCGGCGTGCTGCTGACCACCCTGCTGACCGGTGTTTTCATCTTCTATATCTCAAACTGGAACCAGACGAACATCAACCTGACGCTGATGTGTTCCTTGCTGCTTGCCGCCACCATGTCGTCCACCGATTCGGCCTCGGTGTTCAACCTTCTCCGCTCCCAGCGCATGAACCTGAAACAGAACCTGCGCCCCATGCTGGAACTGGAAAGCGGAAGCAACGACCCGGTGGCCTACATGCTGACCATCGTACTGATTCAGGTGATTTCGAGCGGAAGCAGTCCCGATTTCCTGCTGATTATCAAGGACCTGCTCGTGCAGTTCTTCTTTGGAGGAGTAATCGGCTATGCCATGGGACGGTTCAGCGTGTGGCTGATTAACCGCATCAACCTGTCGAACAGCTCGCTCTATCCCATCCTCCTATTAAGCCTGCTGTTCATCACCTTCACCATTACCGACCAGCTGAAAGGAAACGCTTACCTGGCGGTGTACATCATGGGAGTCATCCTCGGAAATACCCGGCTGGCTTTCCGGAAAGAAATCAGCACCTTCATGAACGGACTGACCTGGCTGTTCCAGATTGTCATCTTCATCACCCTGGGACTGCTGGTCAACCCGCACGAAATGCTCGACATCACGGCTGTGGGCTTGCTCATCGGCGTGTTCATGATTCTCGTGGCACGTCCGCTCAGCGTATTCCTCTGCCTGCTTCCTTTCCGCAACATCACGAACAAAGGCAGGCTGTTTGTCTCGTGGGTGGGACTGAGAGGGGCTACCCCCATCATCTTCGCCACTTATCCAGTGCTGGCCGAAATCGACGGCTCGCAGCAGTTGTTCAATATCGTGTTCTTCATCACCCTCCTTTCGCTGATTATCCAGGGAATGAGCATCACCCGGGCGGCCAAGTTCCTGCACCTGGACTTGCCGGCTCCTAAAGAAGGTAATGAGTTCGGAGTGGAACTGCCCGAGGAAATCGACACCCAGCTGAACGACCTCACCCTGACTGCGAGATGCTGGAAGAAAAAGATACCCTGGCGGAAATGCAGCTGCCCAAAGGCACACTGGTCATGCTGGTGAAACGCGGCAATGAGTTCCTGATTCCCAACGGACAGATGAAGCTCCAGCCGGGCGACAAGCTGCTGCTTATATCAGAAAATAAAAACAAGTCGGCTGATTAGTTCTCAGCCAACTTGTTTTTCAAATATTCATAAAAATCATACTGCGCACGTACATCATCGTTACCCGGTTTTCTTTTAAAGATATTCCGCAACTGATTGTCTACCCAACATGCTTTCCGATTGGCCGATAACTGGAGTTCCAGCATGTCTGTCAATTCCCGACGAAGTCTGCCGTCGAGAATAGGAGTTACCGCTCGATACGACGATACAGATTACGACGCATCCAGTCGGGCGAACCGATAAAAACTAACGGATCACCTCCATTCCCAAAGTACCACACACGGGCATGCTCCAAGAAACTGTCCACAATACGGGTAACCCGAATATTCCGACTAAACGATTCTCCCGGCACCAGGCAGCAGATTCCTCTTACAATCAAATCAATCTGTACCCCTGCCTCACTGGCACGATACAGTTCATCTATCATAGCCGTATCCTGCAAGGCATTCATCTTCAAAATAATCCGGCCTGGCTTTCCCTCTTTCACCAAATCTATTTCCCTCTGAATGAGGGCTTTCAATTCCGGAAGCAGATTGAACCGTGCTATCAACAGGCGTTTGAAACGAGGCTCTGTCACTTCCTTCCGCAAGACCTTAAACAGGGTACACATATCGTCCACTATCTGCTTGTTGCAAGTATACAAAGCTATGTCTGCATAAATCTTTGCCGTCTTCTCATTAAAATTACCCGTACTGACATACGCGTAGCTTCTTAACCGTTCTCCCTTGTCATTCTTCCGGAGAATCAATGCTACCTTGGCATGTACTTTCAGTCCCGGAATGCTGAATATAATGTCAATCCCTGCCTTCCGCATCAATTCGGCTGTAGCCAGGTTATTTTCCTCATCAAAGCGGGCTTTCAGTTCCACAAACACCGTGACATGCTTCCCGTTTCGTGCGGCAGCAATCAAGGCATTAATCACTTCCGAATGTTCCGCCACACGATACTGCGTAATCATGATTCACGACAAAATGGATCGTGAACGGCTTCATACAGAAAATGAATGAAATGTTCAAAACTGTGATACGGATAATAAAGCAGCATATCCCGTTTGGCTATCCGACGATACATAAAGTGTTTTTCGTTCATCCCAGGCAAGAACATCGGCTGCGGCTTGACGATGGCCGGAATATCCGGATTTGGATTGGGAAGGGACGCCAAGTCTTCCAGATTCAGATGCTTGTCGCCCGGCACAAGCTCTTCCCGGTTGATTCCCAGCGCTTCTACCAGGGCATCCAGAAAATCATCCGGCATTTTCCGGTCATACACAAAACGGCAGATGGCACCAATCTTACGTTTTTTCACCTTCTCCTTCAGTTTTTCCACCATGCTCTCTGCAGGTACATCATCTACAAACACGTCGGCATCACGTGAAATCTTACAACAGTAACTGCACTCTACCTCGTAGCCGATAAACACTTCCTTCAAGTTTGCCTTAATTATATCCTCCAGAAACATGAGGTAATAGTTTCCCTCATGCGAAGGAAGCTGTACAAAACGGGGCACCTTGCTATAAGGCATTTTTATAATATAATATTCCGGCTTCTCCTGTGCATCCTTCCATACCTTTACAGCCAGATACAAACGTCTGTCCCGCAAGAAAAAGCGTACGTTTTCCGGATCAATCTTCACCGGCTGAATATAGGGAAACACTTCTTCCATAAAAAAGCGGTGTACAAATTCCTTATGAAAATCCTCCACCTCGCTTTTGCTCTGGTAAAACACCACATGATTGCGCCGCAATGCAGGAAGAATCTTTTCTTCATAGATGCGTACACGGTCTTCCAGCTGCCGGTTCACGGTATCCGTAATCTGCCGGATAAGGGCATGAGCCTCATCCACGGTCATGTCTTCACTCTTACCTCCAGATGCAACCGCCTTATGTTCTGCCACACGTACCTGGTAAAACTCTTCCAGGTTAGACGAATAAATAGCTATGAAATTGATTCTCTCGAACAAAGGAAGCGTATCATCATCTGCCTCCAGTAATACGCGGTGATTAAATGACAACCAGCTTATATCGCGGTTGAAATAGTTATAGTGGCTTTCCATATACTGAAATCATTCAAGGTTTTTTCAAATGTAGTATCTTTGCCGGACAAAAGCAAAAGAAAAATGAAAAGAATCGGACTCTTATCTGATACCCATGCCTACTGGGACGAACGTTATCTGAAATATTTTGATACATGTGATGAAATATGGCATGCCGGTGACATCGGTTCATTGGAAGTAGCCGAACGTCTGGCGGATTTTCGTCCACTGAGAGCTGTCTATGGCAACATCGACGGACAAGACCTGCGCATACGCTTCCCAGAAATCAACCGTTTCCAGTTAGAAGGCACTGACGTACTCATCAAACATATCGGAGGTTATCCCGGGAAGTACGATCCTTCCATCCGAAAAACACTCATGACACAGCCTCCCAAGCTGTTTATCAGCGGTCATTCACACATTCTGAAAGTCAAATACGATTCCAGTCTGGGACTACTTCACATCAACCGGGAGCGGCAGGGAAATATGGTTTTCATAAGGTACGGACCCTTGTACGATTCAGTATGGAAAACGGAAATTTCTCTGACCTGGAGGTGATTGAGCTGAATGATTAAAACAAAAAAATCTTGTCACATTCAAAAAACTTTCCGAAATTTGCACTCAAAATAAAACTCTATATGAAAACTTATTTAGTTACTGGAGCTGCCGGATTCATCGGAGCCAACTATATAAAATATATTTTAGGCAAACATGATGACGTCAAAATTGTCATCCTCGACGCATTGACGTATGCGGGAAATTTAGAAACTATTTCACAGGACATCGACAATGAACGCTGCTTCTTCGTAAAAGGAAATATCTGCGACCGTAACCTGGCCGACCAGCTATTTGCTGATTACAAATTTGATTACATCGTGAATTTCGCAGCCGAAAGTCATGTAGACCGCAGCATCGAAAATCCGCAACTATTCTTGCAGACCAACATCTTAGGAACCCAGAACCTGCTGGATGCAGCCCGCCGGGCATGGGTCACCGGAAAAGATGAAAACGGATATCCTACCTGGAGAAAAGGTGTTCGCTTCCATCAGGTTTCTACCGATGAAGTATATGGTTCTTTGGGTGCAGAAGGGTATTTCACAGAAGAAACTCCCCTCTGTCCGCACAGTCCGTACAGCGCTTCAAAGACCAGTGCCGACCTGATTGTGATGGCTTACCGCGACACCTATAAAATGCCTGTAACTATCAGCCGCTGCTCCAACAACTACGGTCCTTATCACTTCCCTGAAAAGCTGATTCCGCTTATCATCAAGAATATCCTGGAAGGAAAACGCCTGCCTGTATACGGAGACGGTACCAATGTACGCGACTGGCTCTACGTGGAAGACCACTGCAAGGCCATCGACATGATTGTCCGCAACGGCAAGGACGGTGAGGTTTATAATGTAGGAGGTCATAACGAAAAACAGAATATTGAAATCGTCAAACTGACCATTGCTACTATTCACCAGATAATGACCGAGCAGCCGGAATACCGGAGCATTCTTAAAAAGAAAGAGATGACTCCTGACGGACAAATCAGCATTGACTGGATTAACGATTCGCTGATTACTTTTGTCAAGGACAGACTCGGACACGACCAGCGTTATGCCATTGACCCGACTAAAATTACCCGCGAACTCGGATGGACTCCAGAGACTAAATTTGAGGATGGTATCGTAAAAACCATCCGATGGTATCTTGACAACCAGAAATGGGTGAAAAACGTAACCAGCGGCGAATACCAGAACTACTACGAAAACATGTACAAGAATCGCTAAACAGCCTTTCTTTTATATTACATAATAGAATGTCATTCCGGAAAGAGATTTCCAGAATGACATTTTTTATTTTCAGCATTTCCTTTTCACTTTATCAGTAAGTAAAAAGAAATAAAAAAACATTTTGACAACTTATTTCTGAAATCGCTTGCACATTTACAAAATACACCTATCTTTGCAAGCAAATAAACATTTAAAGAAATTC
>ENA-OQAZ01000019-OQAZ01000019.1-human-gut-metagenome-genome-assembly--contig:-NODE-19-length-64502-cov-7.793072_pt1 | contig 64502 bp, 61 predicted proteins | sample MGYA00242737_ERZ504531 | MGnify/ENA primary metagenome ERZ504531 (study PRJEB26092, sample SAMD00036244) | human gut metagenome | host: Homo sapiens | study: EMG produced TPA metagenomics assembly of... | reverse complement strand
GCCAAAGAACATAATGACAGATGCGGAAGTGAAACTGACCGGATATCTCTCCGAGAAAAAATATCCTGAGTCATTCAGACTCGTCCGATATTACGACGAAGAGGATGACCGTGAGTTCACTTTCTTGCGAATGCAAAACAACTTTCTGCACTGGACGTCGCCAATCTTTATAAGAAAAGATGGTTAATCGAACTGTTCTTCAAATGGCTCAAGCAGCATCTCAAGATAAAGAAATTCTGGGGCACAACAGAGAACGCTGTTCGCATACAAATCAGTGTGGCTATTATCACGTACTGTCTTGTGGCTATTGTACAACATGATATGAAGTTGAAACGTTCAACCTATGAAGTTTTGCAAATTCTCAGCATATCATTGACTGACAAAACCCACTTGCGTGACCTGTTCGACAAGACTAATTTCAATGATGTCAAAGATCTAAATGATCCCCTGATTCCGGGGCTTTTTGATTAATTGTTTAACTCGTCCCATTTTAACGGGACACTAATGAAATCTCTGTAACTTTAGACTCTGGAAACATAGTGGTAATCGTTTAAATGTTATAATTGGGTACTATAAATTTAATACTTTTATCGCTATGTTTCTAATTATCAGAAAAATATATTTATTCTTATTTCGAACTCACGTTATTTATGTAAAAAACAAACGGATTCTTATGATTTTATTAGAATTTATACTTACATTTGACTGCGAAGAAACTCGCAACGAAAAAAATCGCAAACATGAAGAATCCATTTAAATTCGGAACAGTCGTAGAAGATGAGTTTTTCACAGACAGAATTGAAGAACTGCAGCAAGTAAAACAAACGCTTAATAGCGACAATCATCGTTCTTTAGGAGATGGATTCTTCACCAGATTCGGTAATATCCGGTTTAACAACGGACAGGTCGGTTCTGGAAGTGAGGGGGAAGATGAGTTTGCCCTGATTTCCTTCCGGAATTTTACTGGAAATCGAAAGTAATTTTCTATTTTTGCAGAATAAAGCAAACAAGTAGTGCATGGGAAATTTTGCTGAAGCAGGGAAAATTAAAGATGAGATGAAGAAAAGAGATGCCACCAGAAGGGAAAAACTCGCCGGATATTTCTTTGATTTGTCAAAGCTCATATTTGCAGGCATGGTAATAGGTCTTATATTACCATTGTTATCTGATACTGAAAACGCCAAAATGTGGATAATAGCCGTATTCGGTATAATATTAACAACCTTGTCGGCTTTGCTGGCAAATAAAATTTTAAAATAATGGATGTCTTGATTTTTGTATTTGCAGTAGGGATTGTAATCATAGGCGGATTGTATGCTTGGACATTTACGAAGCCAGGAAAAAAATGGTTGGAAAACTTGTAAGAAAACAAGAAAGCGAGATATGGATGCAGGGGAGTCCACATTAAGCCTGCTTGTCTCTACACAAAGATTTGCTATATTATAACCCGAAGTTAGACAAAAAAAGAGAATATCTTACCGGCCAGTTGAGGCAGGCTCAATAAAAGACTTACCCAAGAATGCGTTTATTATATACGCAGACTTGGGTAAGTCATTTATTTATTCTCTTACTTTTCTTAATATCCGAAGTTTTGTTTTATAACTCCGTGTGATGTATTAATTTCAGCTTGTGGTATAGGTAAAATAGTCCGATAGTCTGTATAATCGATTTTTCCGACTTTAGGGTTGTTTACCGATTTCTTATTTCTCCACATATCCCATGCCATATGTCCTTCACCGTTTAATTCGATTCGTCGTTCTTTCAGAATTTCATCCAATGTAACAGTATTGACATCAGAGTAACCAGTAATGCGTTTCTCTCTCAAATCATTGATGTATTTTGCTGCTGTCACTCCATTGTCATCAATGGACTTTAGTGCTGCTTCTGCCGCAATGAGATAAACTTCTGATAAACGAATGACTTTAGGATTATTCACATAAATTTCTCCATTATAGCCTGGATATTTTTGTGTGTAAAACCCGGTATTATTACCATTATCTGTTTCTTCTGCAATCAGTTCTTTCCGGACATCACCTGCTGGTTGTGAGGCAAGCAATTGTTTAAAAGAGTCACTTATGGCTGCTTCTGCATATCCTTCTGCGTGCGTGTAATATCCTAATGAATTACGTTGAGCATTGTATTGAGAAGTTACTGCAATTTCAAAAATATTCTCAGATGGAGTGAATTGCTGAGACCAAACACTTAAATAGTCTCCAATACTATATAATTTATAAGGACTATTTTCTATCACTTCTTTGGCATCTTTCAAAGCTAAAGCATTATGGTCTGTTCCATCTGCATTATCCATATATAAATGAACTCTTGAACGCAAAGCTAAAGCTCCCCAATAATTAATATGGCCAGTTGTTTTATCTTTCATATTGGCAAGCTTTTGTAATGCCGTATCAAGATCTGAAAATATGGTTTCATATGTTTTGGCCAATGATGTCCTTTCTCCAATATAATTTGCCGGGAAAGTTTGCGTTGCTAAAGTAATACCTAACTCACTGTTCATATCATTTACAGTGGAAGGTATCTTGCATACAAACGAGCCAAATCAAAATGGAATAATGCACGTAAAGCATAGAGTTCACCAAGTTGTTGTTCAACTTCGTCTCCAGAGAGTCCAACTTCTGCAACTTGCTCTATCACTTTATTCACTCTGGCTAAAGATTGATAAAATGAAAAGTAAAATGTTTCCGGACTTAAACTGGTTGGAGTTGCTAAATACCATGAGACATCGGTAGCTTGACCGTTTTTTCCTATGCACTGAAAGTCTTCTCCTTTCATATCGGCGTATAATGTAAAATCCCCGGAATAAATACCACGTGATGACGTGGCAGATGTCCAAGTCTGGCTTTCATATACTCCATTAACAGCATATACCAAGTCTTCGTATGATGTTATGGCTGATGACGATTCCCATGAATCTGCTGGCTCTTTATCCAAAACATCACAGGACACCATGGCGGTGGCGAATGTCAATATCGTTAAATATTTAAATTTCATAGTTATCATTTTTAGCTTATAATTCAATATTAATTCCAAATACACAACTCTTCAATTGTGGAGTATCTACTTGTCGATACCCATTAATAGCGACATCTGGATCTACATCTTTTGTCTTAGCCCAAATTAACCATGGATTGTTAGCTCTGAAATAAACTCTCAGGCGCTGCATGTATTTTTTAGAAATTGGAATATTATATCCTACAGTAAACTCACGCAATCGGATATTATCAGTAGATTTGATGTGGCGACTGGAAAAACGGTCTGCGCGATATGGATTACCATAAATTGGTTTAGGATTATCCACCACGTCACCAGGTTTTGTCCAATAATTTCCTGCCACATCAGCTGATGGAGTTGTACTTCCTAACCGGTATCCGTCACTATGCAAAAAGTATCCTGGATAATCGAACATGTCACCTCCAAACTGATAGGTAATCAAGAATGAAAGATCAAAGTCTTTATAAGTAAAGCTATTGGTCAGACCTCCTATGACATCAGGCAAGGCTTTACCGACTATGCCCCATTGAGCTTTACTGTAATCTGTTGTGACTCCTTTTGAATGATCATTAGGGTCAAGCCAGAATTCGCCTAATCCTGTATCTGGATTAACTCCCTTCCATTCTGGAAGATAGAATGTATACATTGATTCACCTTCACGATGTATATACATTTGTCCGTCACCGTATTGAATATCTGCACCATCAGGTAACTTTTCTACAATAGCTTGTTGATAAGTTAAGTTGAAGTTAGTAGTCCATGTGAAATCTTTTGTGCGAATATTTTGTGAATTAATTTCTATTTCCACACCATTATTTTTCAGCTCTCCTAAATTTTCCAAACGACTAGAGAAACCTGTGACATAGGAATTCGGTACCTGGAACAGCAAATCAGTTGTCTTTTTTAGGTAATATTCTACTCCCAATGTAACACGGTCAAACATATTCCATTCAATTCCTACATTCAGATTTTTAGAACGTTCCCATGTCAGTTGGTCATTTGGTAACTGATACCAGTAGATAGAAGGATTGCCTCCATAGCCAGATCCTGCATATAAATCTTTATAGCCATAATAGTCTGTTGGCAAATTACCATTCGTACCATAGGAAGCCTTAATTTTAAAATCAGTGAATAATGGCATATCTTCCATAAATCCTTCCTTGCTAAGTCTCCATGCTCCTGAAACAGACCAGAAATTTGCCCAACGGTTATCTTTGCTTAAACGTGAAGAACCATCACGGCGAAAACTGGCAGAAAGATAATATTTGTCATCAAAGTTATAATTTACATTTCCGAGATAAGAAAGCATACCTGCTCCGTAAGTTGAACTTGAAGCTGCATCAGGCTGTCCATTTACCAATTCCGGCAAATGGTTTGAATAATTTTTTGCAACCGTTACTATTTGAAGAAGATTCTGATTCTCAAGCTCAAAACCAATCATAGCAGACAGGTTATGTTTGTCATTGAAAGTATCGGTATAAGTCAATGTGTTTGAACTTGTCAATGTTGAATTTTGAAAAGTATAACGTGAACCCATACCTCCAACAGCTAGTCCATTTACGCTGTTCTTGTCCCAATATTCGAAATGTTTATTGTCTATATAGTCATAACCAAATACAGACTTAAAGAATATTTTATCCAAGAAATGAAGACCCAATTCTGCATTTGTCAGGCTGCGGAACATTTTACTTTGAATCCACTCCAGAGAATTTGCATCATCTTTACTACCCAGCATTAAATGAGGGTTTGTTATTTGTCCGAAACTTACATCTTCATTATATGTTCCATCCGAATTATATATCGGTGCTGTTGGGTCTAGCGCAAATAAAACTCCCAAAGGAGAACTTGTACCCAATCCTTGTGCCTGGTCATTCTGATCACGGAAACCGTTCTGGGTTGTTGATGCAATCATTTGCTTCACAGAGAAGTCTGCCCAGTCTGTTATTTTCTGGTCAATATTTACACGAGCTGAAATACGCTGGAAATCACTACCTAATACAATACCTTCACTTTTGTTATAACCAAGTCCCGCATAAAAACGTGTATTTTGATTACCGCCATTAAGTGAAATCTGATGATTTTGGGTAATAGCCGTGCGGTAGATTTCATCTTTCCAGTTAGTGCTCGTTTTTCCTGAAGGATCTTTCACAAAACCACTCAAATCATTATTCTGTTCAATTAACGCATAAGCATCTTCTTTGGAAGTTACTCCTTCATACTCCATATAATAATTCGCGATAGATTCTCGTGCATAACCAATGTAATCTGTTCCACTCATCATATTATATTGGTCAACAGCCATTTTATTCCATCCTACTTCTCCATTATAGGAAACACGAGTCTTACCTTCTTTTCCACTTTTTGTAGTAATAATTACCACTCCGTTGGCCGCACGGGATCCGTATAATGATGCGGCTGCCGCATCCTTCAATACCGTCATAGACTCAATGTCTTCTGGATTCAATGTACTAAGAATACTTTGTGATTTGCCGTAATAACTCATATCCTCATCTGATTTCATGACAACACCATCAATCACATATAATGGAGCTGTTGAACCATTGATAGAACCGACACCACGAATATTAACCTTTCCAACAGAACCCGGGTCACCTGTAGCAGATGCAACTCGTACTCCGGCCATTTTCCCGGAAAAAGCCTTATCCAAAGATTCTTTAGACCCTGAAGTGATTTGGTCTGCCTTGATTGATGTGGCAGAACCGGTAAATGATGATTTCTTGGCAGTACCATACGCCACAACCATCACTTCATCCAGCTGCTCCGCATCCGACTTCATCACCACTTTCACGTTCGGCTTGATCTTCACTTCCTGCGACTGCATTCCGATGAAGGAAATGACCAAAGTTCCGGCGGAACTATATTAGCTTTAATTCGTTGATTATCAAATGGTAAATTTATTTCCAATTTATTAATGAGCCATTTTAAATCAGTTATAACTGCAAAATTTATATAGTTTTTCTACCTTATTATTACTAATAGGATTAGAAAATGTATTTATATAGATGATGTAATGCATAATATTATATTATGTTTCTCGTGCGAGAAACATACGTTTTACGATGCGGAGCCGTATGTTTCTCATGCGGAAAACGTACGGCTCTGCACCGTAAAATATAAACTATAACAGAGCGTCTTCTTAAATTAATAATTACATTCTTAGATTAATGATTAGAACTTACATTTTTTCAAGTCTTTTACAATCGTTCCTGAAAAAATATCGCTATATCTCTGAGTAGTTTTTACACTTTGATGCCCCAATAGCTTTTGGACTGTAGTTATTTGAGCCCCGTTGCAAATTAAAAGAGTAGCATTAGTATGCCGGGCTGTATGAAATGAAAAGTGTTTTTCTATCTTGGCTAACACACCGATTTTTTTTAAATCTTTATTTACGGAAGAATTCGATTTTATATGAAAAAAATCACTTAAATTCTGATGATATTCTTGCAATAATCGGAGGGCTTTCCCCTGAAAGAGAAGATATAATGGTATGCTGACTTTTGTATCTGTCTTGACAGTTTTAAATATAAGCCATTTCTCTCCTTTTATCGTAACAATATTACTTTCATTAAGAAGTACAAAGTCTGAATATCGAATCCCCGTATAACAACAAAATAAAAATGCTTTCAAGCTATGCATTAATGATTTTGGACACGATGAAAGCTCTAGCTTTTCTAGCTTCCTTATTTCTTCAGGTAGTAAAAAACTATGTTTACTTTGAGTTGTTTTTATTTGGTATTTTCTAAACGGATATTCATCAGGCTGAATATATCCTCTTTTGATAGCTTCATTAACAAAGGTTCTTAATTGTCTCATGTGTTTGGCGATTGTGTTTGTTTCATACATTCTTTGCCTCATGAAATCTTCAAAATCAAGAAGAAATGTATAGGTTATATCTTCAAATTCAATAGAGGGACGAAAGTGATTGAGTAAATCCAAAGTCGTTAAAAGATTCTTTTTGGTAGTATCTTTACGCAATGAGTGTTCTACCCAATTTCTACCAAAGAGTAGAAATGTCATTTTCTCTGTATCATTTTGATGGTTGAAAGTTTTAAAAGCGGACAAGTTGATATAGACACCGCGTTTCCATGATTTCAATTCTTCCCATTGCAATTGTAAAATAAATTCTTCTAACATTCGGTTTAATTCTTCAGAATGCGGATGTTGGATAATTCTACTATGATGGTTATCCCATTGCTTTGGATTGACATATATTCCTGTCGAAATGTAAACCTTTTTACGATTTCTGTAAGCTTCCACTTGAATAAGAGCCTTACCTGATTTGTTTAACTTCTTTTTACGATTGTAGACCAATCTGAAATAAATCTTGTTCATACTATGTTGTTTTTAAGAAAATATGCAGATAATATGCAATAAGAAGAAGTTTATTACTTATATAACGTCTATTTTAGCTAAATTAAAACTAACAAGTATCTAGCAAAAAGGATTCATTATTTTGATTCGATGATAAATCCCAGATACAAGAAATGCATATCATTTACTTTATAAAAACATACTTTTGCATGAAAGTGGCAGGTATAAGTGTTAAAAAGCAAGCTTTTGGGGGAATTTTATTGAAAATGGTATAAATATTTAAAAAGATATTACTACTTTTGCGTCCTGTTAGAGTGAATGAATTTTTATTAATGTAAAGTTAAACTTTAAGAGAGATTTTTATGAAAAGAAAATTGATGCTGTTAATGACCTGCCTGATGATAGGTATTGGTCTGGTAAACGCTCAAATCTCAAAGGTAACAGGTAATGTTACTTCTGAAGAGGATGGTTTACCTGTAGTGGGCGCATCAGTATTGGTAAAAGGTACTACAGTAGGTACTGTTACCGACATTGATGGTAATTTTACGTTGACTAATGTGCCAAGTTCCGCCGGAACTTTGGTCATTTCTTTCATCGGAATGCAGTCGCAGGAAGTGAAGATTAAGCCTATCGTAAAAGTGGTGTTGAAGTCTGATGCTGAGGTACTTGATGAAGTTGTGGTAACTGCGTATGGTACTTCTACCAAAGGGTCATTTACAGGTTCTGCAGCAGTGATGAAAGCTGATAAGATTGAGAAACGTCAGGTGTCAAACGTATCAAATGCATTGGCTGGAGCTGTAGCAGGTGTGCAGATTTTGAGTAATAACGGTCAGCCGGGTGAAGATGCAAAAGTGCGTATCCGTGGTGTCGGATCAATCAATGCCGGAACAGACCCGTTGTATGTAGTAGACGGTGTGCCTTATGATGGAGATTTGTCATCTATCAACTCTGCAGATATTGAATCAATGACAGTGTTGAAAGATGCGGCTTCTACAGCGTTGTATGGTGCGCGTGGTGCAAACGGTATCATCATGATTACTACTAAAAAAGGTACTTCTGGTAAGGCACGTGTAAACTTCGATGCAAAATGGGGTGCCAACTCTCGTGGAGTAAAGAACTACGATGTGCTGACAAGTTCAAAGAATTATCTGGAAAAAGCTTACGAAGCTATCTATAATGGTTATGTACAGACCAATGGCATGACTCCGCAGGCTGCCAATGTAGCTGCAAACAATACTTTGCTTTCTGCTGGAAATGGTGGTGTAGGTTATCAGATTTATACAGTACCTGAAGGTCAGTTGCTGATTGGTAGCAACGGTTTGCTGACCCCGAATGCTACATTGGGCTATACAGATGAATATGGATATTATTATACTCCGGATAACTGGCTGATGAAACATTTAGAACATCTCTTCGTCAGGAATATAACTTGAATGTGTCTGGCGGTAACGATAAGTCTACTTTCTACATGGCTTTCGGCTATTTGGATGATCAGGGTGTAATTGAAGGTTCTGGTTTGACTCGTTTCAGCGGTCGTTTGAAGGGTGACTACAAGGTAACAGACTGGTTGAAAGTGGGTGCCAACATGAACTATGTAAACTCAAAGAGTAACTATCCGGGCGATCAGGATAATGCATCATCTTCCGGTAATGCTTTCTATATTGCCAATAACATTGCTCCGGTTTATCCGATGTATGTACGTGGAGCTGACAAACAGATTATGACACTGAACGGTCGTAAGGTGTATGATTACGGTGATGGTGTAAGCAGTCCTTCATCACGTGCATTTATGTCTATTGCCAACCCGGCAGGTGACCTTATTTATAATAAGACTGAATTTTTGGCTGACGTGCTGAATGCAAACTGGTTTGCTGAATTGACTCCGATTAAAGGTCTTACCATCAGCGCACGCTTTGGTATGAATATCGACAATACACGTTACAATGATTTGGGTAACGCATATATGGGTCAGAGTGCTTCTTATGGAGGTAATGCTTATCAGGCTGCAATGCGTACTTTCGGTTTCGACCAGCAGTATGTAGCTAACTATCAGTTTGCAGTGAAAGATGTACATCATTTTGATATTACTGCCGGTTATGATGGTTATTCATACCAATATACAGAATTGACAGGTTCTGGTCAGAATCTGTATGACCCTGAAAGCTTCTATATTAGCAATACAATTGATAAGAAGACTGCCAGCGGTATGAAATTGACTTATGCTACTGAAGGTTTCTTTGGTCGTGTCAACTACTCTTATGACGATAAATACTTTGGTAACGTTTCTTACCGTCGTGATGCTTCTTCTCGTTTTGCTCCTGAAAATCGTTGGGGTGACTTCTGGGCTGCAAGTGTGGCTTGGATGATTACACGTGAAGATTTCATGAAGGATATCACTTGGATTAACATGTTGAAACTGAAGGCTTCTTTCGGTCAGCAGGGTAACGATGATATCTTGTTCCCAGGTGGATATACTGTAGGAGTGATGGAGACAGCTAAAAACTATTATCCATGGATGGACCAGTATAACATGACTGGTGCAGACGGTGTGTTCTCTGACGGTACGATGATTGCAAAGGGTAATCGCGATTTGACTTGGGAAACTTCAACTTCTTATAACGTAGGTATTGATTTTGCCTTGTTCAATAACCGTTTGAACGGATCGGCTGAATACTTCGGTCGTAAGTCAAGTGATATGCTTTACAACAAACCGGTTGCCGGAAGTGTGGGTTATACTTCTATTCCGATGAACGTAGGTTCTATGACCAACTCTGGTTTTGAATTGGATTTGACTTATTTGATTTTCAACCAGAAGAACTTTACTTGGGATGTGAATTTGAATGCCACTTTCATCAAAAATAAAATCAACAAGTTGCATCCGGACTTGGATGGTCAGTTGATTGATGGAAACTACATTTACGAAGAAGGTGAATCAATGTACCGTATGTATTTGGTAGATTATGCTGGCGTAGATCCAGAAACAGGTTTGGCTCAGTATTGGGCAAAAGATGACAAGGGTGAGTTGTATAAAACAGACAATTATGCATTAGCTCAGACTACAAACAAGGTGGCCACAGACAACTTGATGCCGAAGGTATACGGTGGTTTGGGAACTTCTGTACAGCTTTACGGTTTTGATGCTTCTATTCAGTTGTCTTATCAGTTGGGTGGTCAGATTTATGACTCAGGTTATCGTTTCATGATGGCTGGAAAAGGTGACGGACAGAACTGGCACAAGGATATTTACAATGCATGGACTCCGGAAAATAAATATACGGATGTACCTCGTCTGAATGCACAGGATAAGTATACAAACTCTACTTCAACTCGCTGGCTTGCAAGTTCTAACTATCTGAGTGTAAATAATATCACTATTGGTTATACACTTCCGTCTAACTTGGTTCGCAAGATGATGCTGGAAAAACTGCGTGTATATTTCACTGCCGATAATGTAGGATTGCTTTCTGCACGTAAAGGTCTTGACCCACGTCAGAGCTATACAAGTGCTACTACATCACTTTATACTGCCATCCGTACAATTTCTGGAGGTATCAGCCTTACATTTTAATTAAAATATAAATAAGAAACAGATATGAAAACAAAATATATTTTTGCTTCATTGCTTGTATCTTCACTGGCTGTGACTGGTTGCCAGGATATGGATACATTGCCCGATGGAGGAATCGTGACAGACTCTCAGAAGGAGACCGTTTCTACACTGAATCCTGAACGTGGAGTGGCAAAGGTAAATGCGATTTTCTCTACTTTCAACCAGGCTTTCCCTAACTCAAGTGCATTGGGAGCTGAACGTCATAATGATATTGGTTATCCTACTGTCATGTTGTGTCTGGACTCTAATACAGAAGACGTAATAAGTGATAACAACGGTTATAACTGGACTGGATATGACTTGACATTTGAAGACCGTGAAAATACTTCCTTGGAAGGACAGATGGTATGGAATGACTTGTATTCTATCGTTTTTGCTGCCAACAATGTAGTAGGAAGCATTGATGAAAAAACAGAAGACGCCAATGAACAATTCTATCTGGGACAAGGACTGGCTGCACGCGCATTCTCTTATTGGGTAATGGCACAACTGTATCAGTTTAACTATAAAGGTAATGAGGACAAACCTTGTGTACCGCTGATTACAGAAAAGAATTCGGCAGATGCTTCTGTGAATGGTTGTAAACGTTCGTCTGTAAAAGACGTGTATACACAGATTGAATCAGACTTGAACAATGCTATTGATTTGCTGACTAATGCAGAAAAAGGAAAGGTAAAACGTGCTGACAAGCGTTATATCAGTCTGTCAGTAGCATACGGACTTCGTGCACGTATGTATCTGTCAATGCATGAATACGCTAAAGCAGCTGATGATGCGGCAAATGCTATCAAGGCGGCAACAAGTGAAGGTATTGCTATCGCTTCTCGTACTGCGGTAGGTAAACCGACATTTTGGAGTGTAGATGAGGTGAACTGGATGTGGGGTATCATTGTCAGCGAAACAGATGACGTGGTAGATACAGGTATCTGTAACTGGCCTTCTCACATGGGATCACTGAGCTATGGATATGCAAACTATTCAGGTGGTCGTCAGATTAGTTTGAAATTATATAAGGAGATTGATGATGCTGACATCCGTAAACAATGGTGGTTGGATGCCGCTGCAGAATCTGATGGTTTCTTAAGTGACGAACAAGCTGCTTTTGTGGCAAAACAGGGTTACAAGCCTTATACTCAGGTAAAATTCGGTCCCTATAATGATGTGTAGGTACTACTATCAATGCCAATGATATTGTATTGATGCGTATTGAAGAAATGTATCTGATTGCTGCAGAAGCATACGCTGAAGCTGGAAATCGGGCTGAAGGTGAAAAATATTTCAAGGAATTGCTTAACAACCGTTTGTCAAGCGGATCACAAGCTTATTTAACTGACTATGCTTCTAATCCTCAGGAAGCTGTTTATTTCCAGCGTCGTATTGAACTTTGGGGTGAAGGAGTAATTTGGTTCGATGTAATGCGTCTTAACAAGGGAGTAGACCGTCGTGGAGCTGGTTTCCCGAATGCAGAATGTGTATTTAATATTGCAAAAACAGACGATATCTTGTTGTGGCGTATACCGGAAGCTGAACTTCAGGCTAATAAGGCATTAACTGCAGAAGATAGTCCGGCATGGACTTTACCGAAACCAGTTGCAGATGAATAATAAGTTAGATTAAAGTTAAAAACTAAGAGTATTATGAAATTAAATAAATTCTTTTTCGGATTATTGATGACTCCGGCCGTAATGATGGTAGGATGCAGCGATTATGAAGATACGGAAGTGGCAAGCCGGAAGCAGATGCGGATGCAATTGGTGCTTATTTTGAAAGCAGTGCAGTTTCTGAACAGTTGTCACTGGGGCAAACATCTTTTAAGATTGTGTTGAATAGAGCTTCTTTTTCTGAAGCTGTAAATGTACCGGTTAAGGCAACAGATCCAGATAACTTTTTCTCTTTGTCAGATAATCAGTTTGTGTTTGATGCTGAGAAACAGGTTAGTAGTCCGATAACTGTTACTTTCAATCAAAGTGTAGTAGAGCTTCAGAAGACATATTCTTTGAAGTTGCAGGTTGCAGACGGAGTGAAAGATCATTTGTATGGTGCAGGTTATACAGATGCAACCTATTCTATGGTGATTGATTATGCCTGGAAGAGTGACTCATTGGCATCTACTATGGTGAAAGATGAGTATGCAGGTACATTTGATAAAGAAGGAGCTTTGGCTGCAGTAGAAATTGCAAAAGATTTTGAAGTAGACGAAGAAAAACCATCACCTGATTATACTAAGAATTCTTTGGTGCGTATCTCTAGTTTCTTTGCTACTATTGGTAGGTCGAAGGCAGCTGGAGAAGACACATTCAGTTTGTGGTAGATAAGGATCATAAAAATCCTCAATTCTTAACAACTGATTACCTGGCTAATAATGAAATTTCTCTGAAAGTCAATACAACAAAATTGGCTACAGGAATGACTCAGAAATTTGCTGAAGAGAAGGAGTATCCTATCTGTATGGACTTGGTAGGTATTAACGTGGAAGCAGCAACTGCTGAGGCTAAAACGGACAACGTGACTTATCAGGTAACATATGAACTTTATGCATTTGATGAGAAAGCTGATAAAAAATATCTGCTTTCAACAGAAGATGATACTGTACCAGTAGAAGGTAATACTCAATATAAAGCTAAATTTGAAGTGAAATTCGTAAAAGCTTCTGCTGAATAATCGTTATTATAGCTGAAATAATAAAAGAGGTATGTCCTGTGTGGATGTACCTCTTTTTTCGTCTTATTCACTTAAAAACTGGTCTTTTTGTTAGAATGAACTTCTTAATAATACAAAATAATTGCAATTTTATTCTATTTGTATTCACTTTTTATGCGGTTGAAGAAGTGAAAGCAAGTTCTTAAAAACCATCTGTTTATCTATTTTGATATCGTTTTACTCCTTATAAATAAATTTTAGTGTAAAATTGCCCGCTGTTTTATAATTTCTCTTTATTTTCTTACATTCGCGCCCCGTTTGTGATAAATGTATTAGACTAACTTAACTAAATTAAAAGAGAGATTTTATGAAACAAAGAATGACGTTGTTCATGGCCATTCTTCTGATAGGGATTGGTCTGTCAAACGCCCAAGTTTCTCAAGTGACCGGTAATGTGATGTCGGAAGAAGACGGATTGCCGGTAGTGGGCGCATCGGTGTTGGTAAAAGGTACTACTGTAGGGACAGTGACCGACATTGATGGAAACTTTACAATTTCTGGTGTGCCGGCTTCGGCAAAAACTTTAGTGGTTTCTTTTATCGGTTTGCAGAGCCAGGAAGTGGCTGTAAAACCGGTGGTGAATGTAGTGTTGAAATCGGATGCACAGGCTTTGGAAGAAGTGGTGGTTGTGGCGTATGGTACGCAGAGCGCACGTACGGTGACAGCTTCAGTAGCTTCAATCCGCAACGATGTGTTAAAGGACGTGCCTAATACAAGCTTGGACCAGATGATGCAGGGACGTGCCTCTGGTTTGAATGTAACGACTCCTTCAGGAGGAGTAGGTCAGGCTCCTGTGGTACATATTCGTGGTGTAAACTCGATTACTTCGGGTACTTCTCCTTTGTACGTAGTGGATGGAATGCCGATTCAGTCGGGTGATTTGGGCGGAGGATTGGGTAATGCCAATGCGTTGGCTGACATTAATCCGGCTGATATTCTTTCTATTGACGTGTTGAAGGATGCGGCGGCAGCAGCTTTGTATGGTTCACGTGCGGCAAACGGGGTCGTGCTGATTACTACCAAGCAGGGAAGCAGCGGAAAAGCAAAAGTAACGTATGATGCTTCTGTCGGTTTCTCCAACCGGACGAAGTTCATTGATATGATGAATGCACAGGAGTATGTAGACTTCAAGAATATGGCGGTTCGTAATGCATACGGAACAGATGTAGCAGCTGAACTGGCTGCTATGGATAAGACATTCATCGCTAATCCTGCTTATGGTGATAAGGCATTTAACTTGATGCCGGGAGTAGACTCTAACTGGGCAGATGCTATTTTTCAGAATGGGTTTACACAAGACCAGACTGTAGCCGTAAGTGGTGGAACGGAAAAAGTGAAATATTATATGTCGGCTAATTACAATACGCAGAAAGGTATTGTAGTGGGCGATAACTATAAACGTCTGGGCGGTAAGGCTAACATTGTGGCTAACGTAACAGACTGGCTGAAGATTGGTATGAACTCGAGCGTGAACGTAAGTTCTACATCGCAGGTGGATGCGGCACGTAACGGTTCAAACTTTGCAGTAGGTGGTTTCCCGCGTATGGCGCTGGCTAACTCTCCGAATATGCCTATCTATGATGAAAATGGCAAAGGTTATTATGAACATTCGTTAGGTGTGTTGGGTTATGGACCTAATGCGGTAATGAATACATTTTCGAATCCGGTGGCATTGGTGGAATTGGGTAATAAGACCAACGTGGATGTAAACCGTATTTTGAGCAGTTTCTTTGCAGAAGTTACTCCTGTGAAAGGTCTTACATTGAAAACCCAGTATAATATTGACGATGCACGTATCGAAAACTCTCGTTTCTGGTCACCTAATCATGGAGATGGAGTAAATAAAGGCGGGTATGCGTTCAATGCGGCAGTGCATAGCAGTATCTGGACCTGGACGAATACGGCAACGTATGATTTTACGGCTAATCGTCATCATTTCAATTTCCTGGTGGGTATGGAAGCTACTGAAAGCAGCTACAATGAATGGGATGCTTCTCGTACAGAATTGCAGGATGATAAGTTTACGAACTTCCAGGGAACTTTTGCCAATGCCACAGCTTCGGTAGTATTTCCAAGAGCTCTATGGTTTCGTATTTTGGACGTATCAACTATGACTTTGCATCGAAATACATGTTCTCTATCAATTTCCGTCGTGATGGCCTTTCTGCATTGAGCAGGATAATCGCTGGGGTAACTTTGGAGGTGTTTCAGCGGCATGGCGTGTGTCGGAAGAAGCTTTCTTTGAACCGCTCAAGCATGTGATTGAAGACTTTAAGATCAAGGGTAGCTATGGTGTGGTAGGTAATACGAATATCGATGACTATGCCTCACGTTCGTATTATTCTCCTTACTATTACGGTTCTCAGGGAAGTTATCGTTTAAGTAAGATTGCCGACCGAATTTGAAATGGGAATCTTCAGAAAAGTATGACGTAGGTTTCAGTGCACGTGTGCTTGATCGTATCGATATTGATTTTGATTATTTCTATACGAAATCTTCAGACTTGATTCTGGATGTGCCACAGGCTCCTTCGAAAGGTCTTCCTGGAAATATCCTGACAACCAACGCCGGAAAGATGACGAACTCAGGTATAGAGTTGACGATTTCTGCGGATATTTTGCGTGACGGTGCATTCAAATGGAATACAAGTTTTAATATTACGACTACTCGTAATAAGGTTGTATCTCTGGCTAACGGTCTGGATAATATTATCAAAGGTGATGCCACTGGATTGGAAATTACAAATATCACAGTACCTGGCAAGTCTATCGGTCAGTTGTATCTGACACCGACAGGTGGAGTAGATCCGGAAACCGGGTTCCGTGTGTTCTATGGAGAGAATGGAGAACGTGTGCTGTATAATCATGCCTCGAAAGCAAAATGGATGCTTGAAGATGGTACGCCTTATGAGGCAGCTTGAAACCGGTGATTTGCGGAAATACACTGCCGACATGGTATGGTGGATGGAGTAATAACTTCTCTTACAAGAATTTTGACTTGTCTTTGTTCTTCCAGTTCTCAGGTGGAAACTATATTTATAATGGTACGAAGGCGACGGTAAGTGACATGCGTTACTGGAATAACTCGAAGGAGGTACTTCAGAATTACTGGACTCCGGAAAGAAAGAATGCCATGTTCCCGAAACCAGTGTATGGCGATAACTATTCTAATGGTTCGGCCATGCCTATCAGCGAGTGGGTGGAAAAAGGTGACTATTTGCGTTTGAAGAATATCTCATTGGGTTATACCTTCAATACGAAGAACTGGGCGAGTGCCATCGGTATCAGCAAGTTGCGCGTATATGCACAGGTGCAGAACTTGTTCGTAATTACGGGCTATTCGGGTATGGATCCGGAGGTGATGTCGAATACGACCAATGCTACTCTGGCTCCGGGTACGGATAAAAATACTTTGCCACAGGCACGTACATACACATTTGGTGTAAACTTGGCGTTTTAATTGTTGAATTTTTAAAAGCAGATTCGAATGAAAAAATATATTGTATATGCTATATTGATGGCTGGAACCACGTTGAGTAGTTGCAGTAGCAGTTTCTTGGATCAGGAACCACCTTTGTACATTGAGCCGGGAGATATTTATAATGATGCAAATCGTTTGGAAGCAGCTGTATTAGGCTTGTATGGTTCGATAAAAAATGATGCGTCGGATTCCTTCATGGGAGGAAAAACCTATCTGGTGTTTGATAACCGTGGAGAAGATATTGTAAATTCTGACCCGAACTTGATTACTTTGGCCAATACTTATAAGTTTAATGTGGGCAAAACAGATGCAGAAAATACGGTGACCTGGAGCATGGCATACGCTGCCATTAACCGTGTCAATATTTTCTTGGATGAGTTGGAAGGTGCTAAAGCTACTGCTGGAGAAAAGTATGAGCAGTATAAAGCGGAGGCAAAGTTTGTGCGTGCATTTGCTTATTACTATTTGAATAATCTGTATGCTACGCCCTACGTAATTAATCCGGATGCGAAATCTGTGCCTTTACGTTTGACTCCGGAAAAGAACGGTGAACACAATGCGTTGAAACGTGCTACAGTGAAGGAGGTTTACGAACAGATTCTTTCGGATTTGGAAAATATCAGTGCGTTGCCGGTAAAAGCAAAAGCAGATGAACCGACTGTAACTCGTGCTACACAGGCGGCTGCCAATATGTTGAAGATGCGCGCGTATATGTCCATGAATAACTGGACAGAGGCGGTAAAAGCAGGTAAGCTGGTGACAGGCTACGAACTGACTCCGAAGTTTGGAGATATGTTCAAGGCTCCTTATTATACGGATGAAACCATATTCTCTTTGCCAATGAAGGAAACAAACCGCCCGAATACCCAGCAAGGATTGGCAGAATATTATTACGCTAAGAATACGATTTTGTGGGTAGACGTGGAGAACGGTATCATGGGCAAGCCGAATTACAATTCAGCTGATGATGCCCGTGTGCAGATGAAGAACGAAAAAAATCAGTTGCTGAAGTTTACGGATGCTGCACAGAAACTGGATTGGGCACCGATTTTCCGTTATGCGGAAACGTTGTTGAACTTGGCTGAGTGTTATGTAAATCTGGGTGGAACTGAAAATGAGAAACTTGCCAGAGAATGTCTGAAACAGGTGAGATTCCGTTCATTACCGGAGACAAGCAATCAGTTGGATATTGATCATTTGTCTGGTGAAGATTTGAAGATGGCGGTTTATAACGAACGTCGTCTGGAGTTTATCGGTGAGGCGATGCGAGGCATTGATGTGTTGCGTCGCGGAGCTAACTTTGAACGGAAAACACAGATTACTCCGCAAAGTAGCGGATATGTTTGGCCGATTCCACAAAGCGAAGAATTGATGAATCCGGATTTGAATAAATAAGGAAGAAGTAAAAAGAGCGTATCTGTAATGAGATGCGCTTTTTTTATTTATATTTGCGCTCTATAGAATTTAGATTTATACTGAATGAAAGAATTTGTAATATCAGAAGCACAGACAGAAAAAGCTGTGCTGGTAGGTTTGATAACTCAGACTCAGAATGAACGTAAGACCAATGAATATTTGGATGAGCTGGCTTTCCTCGCTGAGACGGCTGGGGCAGAGGTAGTAAAACGTTTTACACAGAAACTGGATACGCCGAACTCGGTGACTTACGTGGGTAAAGGTAAGTTGCAGGAGGTGAAAGAATACCTGGAGTTGCAGAACGAGAGTGAAGAGACGGAAATCGGGATGGTGATTTTCGATGATGAACTTTCGGCCAAGCAAATCCGTAACATTGAGAATGAACTGAAAGTGAAGATTCTGGACCGTACTTCACTGATTCTTGATATTTTTGCGATGCGTGCACAGACAGCCAATGCCAAGACGCAGGTGGAACTGGCGCAGTATAAGTATATGCTTCCGCGTTTGCAGCGTTTATGGACGCACTTGGAACGTCAGGGTGGTGGTTCCGGTGCCGGAGGTGGTAAAGGCTCTGTAGGTTTGCGTGGTCCGGGTGAAACTCAGTTGGAAATGGACCGTCGTATCATCTTGAATCGTATGGCTCTGCTGAAACAGCGTCTGGCAGAAATTGATACGCAGAAGTCTACTCAGCGCAAGAACCGTGGACGCATGATTCGTGTGGCATTGGTGGGATATACCAACGTGGGTAAATCGACGTTGATGAACCTGCTGGCCAAGAGTGAGGTCTTTGCGGAAAACAAATTGTTTGCTACGCTCGATACCACCGTGCGTAAAGTCATTATCGAAAACTTGCCTTTCTTGCTTTCGGATACGGTAGGATTTATCCGGAAATTGCCGACTGACTTGGTCGATTCGTTTAAATCTACGCTGGATGAGGTACGTGAAGCGGATTTGCTGGTACACGTGGTAGATATTTCACATCCGGATTTTGAGGAACAGATTCAGGTGGTAGAGAAAACAATTGCCGATTTGGGTGCAGGTGGAAAGCCGAGTATGATTGTATTTAATAAGGTAGATGCCTATACGTATGTAGAAAAGGCCGAGGATGACCTGACTCCGAAGACGAAAGAAAATATCACGCTGGAGGAACTGATGCATACCTGGATGGCGAAACTAAATGATAATTGTATCTTTATTTCCGCACGTGAGAAGACCAACATTGATCAGTTCCGTGATTTATTATATAAAAAGGTAAAGGAACTGCATGTGCAGAAGTATCCTTACAATGATTTTCTATATCAGACATACGACGAAGAATAACTACAAGAAAATATGACACAACACTATCGTTTACTGACAAAAGAAGAAATCGCACGACTGGAGGCGCAGCACTGTATAGCTTCCGATTGGAGTGGTGTAGAAGTGGCCGATGATTTTCATACGGATTATATTCATCACACCCGTTTTTCGGGAAAAGTGCGACTGGGCGTTTTTGAAAAAGAGTTTACTTTGGCTGGTGGAATGGCCAAACATTCTGGTGTATATTATGCAACCTTGCACAATGTAACGGTGGGTGACAACTGCTACATTGAGAATGTAAAGAATTACATTGCCAACTATGAAATAGGGCATGATACCTTTATCGAGAATGTAGATATCATCCTGGTGGATTGCCATAGCCGTTTTGGGAATGGAGTAGAAGTCTCAGTTTTGAATGAGACTGGCGGACGTGAGGTGATTATTCATGACCGTCTTTCTGCTCATCAGGCTTATATCATGGCTCTTTATCGTCATCGCCCGGTACTGATTGAGAAAATGCGGAAGATATTGAGTCTTATGCAGAGTCACATGCGTCAGATACGGTACTATCGGGAGTCATGTAATGATAGTGAATGCCGGTTACATCAAGAATGTACGGATTGGAGATTATTGTCAGATTGAGGGTGCCGGCCGTTTGAAGAATGGAAGCATCAATAGTAATGAGCATGCACCGGTGCATATCGGTTACGGAGTGATTTGTGATGATTTTATCATCTCAAGTGGCTCACACGTAGAAGATGGCACGATGCTTACACGCTGTTTTGTGGGACAGGCTTGTCATTTGGGACATACCTATTCGGCTTCTGATTCATTGTTCTTCAGTAATTGTCAGGAGGAAAATGGAGAGGCTTGTGCCATTTTTGCCGGACCTTTTACCGTAACGCACCATAAGTCTACATTGCTTATTGCCGGCATGTTCTCGTTCATGAATGCAGGTTCAGGCTCTAACCAGAGTAACCACATGTATAAGTTAGGGCCGATTCATCAGGGGGCATTGGAACGAGGTGCTAAGACCACTTCTGATTCTTATATCCTGTGGCCCGCCCGTATTGGTGCCTTCTCACTGGTGATGGGACGTCATGTCACTCATCCGGATACTTCGAATCTGCCTTTTTCTTATTTGATAGAGGAAAAGAATACAACTTATCTGGTGCCGGGTGTCAATTTGCGGAGTGTAGGTACAATTCGTGATGCGCAGAAGTGGCCTAAACGTGACCAGCGGAAAGACCCGAACCGTTTGGACCAGATTAATTATAACTTGTTGAGTCCGTACACTATTCAGAAGATGATGACTGGCCGACAGATTTTGAAGGAACTGGCTCGTGTGTCGGGGGAAACTTCCGAGATTTACTCTTATCAAAGTGCGAAAATCAAAAATTCGGCACTGAATAAGGGAATCAAGTTTTATGAGACTGCTATCCATAAATTTCTGGGAAACTCTGTCATCAAGCGTCTGGAAGCCATTCATTTTGCTTCTGATGAAGAAATCCGTGCTCGTCTGGTTCCGGATACGCCGATTGGAACAGGAGAATGGGTGGATATTTCCGGACTGATTGCCCCGAAGAGTGAGATAGAACGCCTGATGGAAGATATTGAGTGTGACCGTTTGAACAGTGTGGATGAGATACACGACCGTTTTGCAGAAATGCACGCCAATTATTATACGTATGAATGGACATGGGCCTATGAAAAAATGCTTGATTTCTATGGCTTGCAGGCTGATACGATTACAGCGGCAGACATCGTGGCTATCGTACGTCAGTGGCAGGAAGCCGTAGTGGGGCTGGATAAAATGGTGTACGAAGATGCCAAGAAGGAATTTTCGTTGACTTCCATGACCGGATTCGGAGCAGATGGAAGCAGTGAGGAAAAGATGCGCGACTTTGAAGAAGTACGTGGCGTGTTCGAAAGCAATCCGTTTGTGACAGCGGTGCTGGAACATATAAAGGTAAAAACGGAGCTTGGAAACGAACTGATAGAACGTGTAAAGAATTTATTGTAAAATGGGAGGTACTGCGTATGGAAAGAATATGCAGATATATATGTTTGCTTTGCGTTTGTTTCATGCTTTGCAGATGCAGGCCAATAGAAGAAAGGTGATGGAATGTCCGGGTTTCGTCTTGTCGAATACGGCGGAGATAGAATTCAGACGGATTATCCAGACTAGTGAACAGACTCAGGTCGATGCGGTGATGTATGGTAAGCCGGGAACTCCGGTTGTCATTTCTTCAAAAGCAGCATTGAAATGGGCTGATGGAGGGATGGCACAGCTTCGTGAGGCGGAACGTATTTCCATTGATGGAGTGACTGAGCCGGAAGTAATCGAAGAGAATGGGACCTTGGAGGTAACTCTTTCTTTTTCACCGGTTCCTTCGGATGTGCATGAAGTGGATTTTATCGAGCCGGAGATGGGATGGAACATCTTTGGCATCCAGTTGAGTAGGGAAGAACCTTATGTGTATGTGCCTAATTACCTTACTACAGATAAGCCGGAACGGAGCAATGAAATTCCAGAGCCGGGATTGGCAGTAGGAAAGGCTGTAGTAAACGGTTATATTTTAGGATATGATCCTAGAATGTCATTGTTCACGGAATTGGAATATGAAGACGGTCTTTTCCCTAAGGAGTGGAAGCAAAGCATTAAAGTCCGTCAGGATGGCTCGTTTCATCTGGAAGCAGAGTTGTTGCAACCAACTTTGACGGCATTGCGGTTGAACGAAGCGGTTTTGAAACTGTTTCTTGTGCCCGACGAAGAGGTGACGGTGTATATCAATCTTCCTCGCCTGAGCATGTCTGCTTCCCGTTTGCTGGGTAAACGTTACGAGAAAAAACAGAAGGCCTGGTTTGACGGAGCAGCTGAGACTATTAACCGGGAGCTGGCCAGTTCCCCTTCTTCTGCTGCACTGAATGCCTATCGTGCTGTAGAAAAAGGTTTGATGGAGAGTCCGGAGGTCGCTTCCAGGTTACAATCTGACTATGAGCAGGTGATGCCCATCTGTACCCGGATTACTGCTTCCTCTTCTTTGTCTTCTGATGACCGGAAAGTGCTGAAAACGGTGAATTTTCCGGAAATTCGTATGTATGTGGAAGCTGTGGCAGAAGCACTTCAGCAGAATGCCGAACGGATGGAGTCGGTGAAAGAAGCGGTGATTGCTTCGCTGGATGCGCAGGTAGAAGGAGCGGATATTCTTCCTAAGATTATTGCTCCTCATAAAGGGCGTGCCATCTTGATAGACTTCTGGGCTACGTGGTGCGGTCCTTGTAAAAAAAGTATGCAGTCTATGGTACCGTTGAAGAAAAATCTGTCATCAAAAGACATCGTATATATTTATCTGACGGGACCTTCTTCCCCCGAAAATATCTGGAAATCAAATCTGTCCAAGATGACGGGAGTACACTATCGGCTTACTGACTCACAATGGAAGTACTTGTGCACCTCTTATGGAGTAACTGGAATTCCGGCTTATCTGATTATCAGTCATGACGGAAAATTGCAGGGACGTTATGTGGGATTCCCCGGGTAGATGTACTGCAAAAGGACCTGATTCGTGCAATAGAAGAGTAAGAAGAATTACAGATAACTTTTTGTAGGAATTAAGGAAAAATTTCAATAATACTTTGTAACTTTGTGTCCACTAATAACTCACAATTAATTTAATGTATTATGGCAACACCCGAATTCAAGTATCAGCCAATGTTTGAACATGGCAAGGATACAACTGAATACTATTTGCTTACAAAAGACTATGTGTCTGTAAGCGAGTTTGAAGGAAAACCCATCCTGAAAATCGAAAAAGAAGGTTTGACTGCGATGGCCAATGCGGCTTTCCGCGATGTTTCTTTCATGTTGCGCCGCTCTCACAACGAACAGGTGGCAAAGATTCTGACTGACCCGGAGGCAAGCGACAACGACAAGTATGTAGCTTTGACTTTCCTGCGTAATGCAGAAGTAGCTGCCAAAGGCGTACTTCCTTTCTGTCAGGATACCGGTACAGCAATTATCCACGGTGAAAAAGGACAGCAGGTTTGGACTGGCTACTGTGATGAAGAAGCGCTTTCTCTGGGTGTGTACAAGACTTATACAGAAGAAAACCTTCGTTATTCTCAGAACGCTCCGCTTACTATGTACGAAGAGGTGAATACTCGCTGCAACTTGCCGGCTCAGATTGACATCGAAGCTACTCAGGGTATGGAGTATGAATTCCTTTGCGTAACAAAGGGTGGTGGTTCTGCTAACAAGACTTACTTGTATCAGGAAACAAAAGCTATCTTGAATCCGGCTACACTGGTTCCGTTCCTGGTTGAAAAGATGAAGACTTTGGGAACTGCAGCTTGTCCTCCTTATCACATTGCATTTGTAATTGGTGGTACATCAGCTGAAAAGAACCTGTTGACTGTGAAATTGGCTTCTACTCGTTTCTACGATAACCTGCCGACTACTGGTAATGAATACGGACGCGCATTCCGCGATGTAGAACTGGAAAAACAGGTATTGGAAGAAGCACACCGCATCGGTCTGGGTGCTCAGTTTGGTGGTAAATACTATGCACACGACGTACGTATCATCCGTTTGCCGCGTCACGGTGCTTCTTGTCCGGTAGGTTTGGGCGTATCTTGCTCTGCTGACCGTAATATCCGTTGTAAAATCAACAAAGACGGTATCTGGATTGAAAAACTGGATTCAAATCCGGGCGAACTGATTCCGGAAGAATTGCGTAAGGCTGGTGAAGGCAATGCAGTGAAGATTGACTTGAACCGTCCGATGCCGGAAATCCTGGCTGAACTGGATAAATATCCGGTAGCTACTCGTCTGTCTTTGAACGGTACTATCATCGTAGGTCGTGACATCGCACATGCCAAACTGAAAGAACGTCTGGATCGTGGTGAAGACCTGCCTCAGTATATCAAGGATCATCCTATTTATTATGCTGGTCCGGCTAAGACTCCGCAGGGTATGGCTTGTGGTTCTATGGGCCCGACTACTGCTGGTCGTATGGACCCGTACGTAGACTTGTTCCAGAGCCACGGTGGTTCTATGATTATGTTGGCTAAAGGTAACCGTAGCCAGGCTGTAACAGATGCCTGCAAGAAACACGGTGGTTTCTATTTGGGTTCTATCGGTGGTCCGGCTGCCATCTTGGCTCAGAACAATATCAAGAGCATTGAATGTGTAGAATATCCGGAACTGGGTATGGAAGCTATCTGGAAGATTGAAGTAGAAGACTTCCCGGCATTCATCTTGGTAGACAACAAGGGTAATGATTTCTTCAAACAAATCAAACCTCGTTGCACTGGCAACTGTAAGTAATTGACACCTCTGATATGCTTCTTTCTGTAAAATGGGAGAGGCATAAGACCATACAAAGGATTTGCAAACCGTAGCCTGTCGATGGCCGATTGCAATCCTTTTTCTTTCACTCTGCGCTGGCAGGTTTGTTTCACTATAGTGGATTAACAATGAATATTCTACGTTTTTGTAAAAATTGGACGTTGCCCATAGCCATGGCAATGGGAGTCATTCTGTACTTTGTGTATGTCAATATCCCTTTTCTTGCACCTACCAAGCCCTTTGTGCTCATGCCATCGATATTGTACAGCCGGTATTGATTTTCCTGATGCTTTTTCTTACATTCTGTAAAATCAATGTGCACGATTTGAAGTTGTGTGCCTGGCATTGGCGTTTGCTGCTGATTCAGGGAGCAAGTTTCTTACTTTTGGGATTGCTCCTGGTGATTTTCCCGGATTTCTCGGCTCGTATATTGGTGGAAGGAGCTATGATTTGCCTGATTTGTCCTACGGCTACAGCGGCTGCGGTGGTTACACGCAAGTTAGGAGGAGATGCAGCCCATCTGACCACCTATACCATTTTAGTCAATTTGCTGGCGGCTATTTTGGTGCCGCTGGTACTTCCATTAGTTCACCCGCATCCGGAACTGAATTTTGGCAGTTCGTTTGCGCTGATTTTGGGAAAGGTGTTCCCTTTATTGCTTTGTCCGTTCCTGGCAGCTATTTTACTGCGGGCTTTACTTCCGAAAGTACATGCCAAGTTAGGACAGTATCATGAACTTTCTTTTTATCTGTGGGCTGTGGCGTTGACATTGGCTATTGGAGTAACGGTGAAGAGTATCGTACACAGTGATGTGTCTTTCTGGTACCAGGCCGGATTGGGAGGCGTTTCCTTGGTTTGCTGTGCCCTGCAGTTCTATTTCGGGAAAAAAATAGGACGTCGTTACGATGATTCCATCAGCTCCGGACAGGCCTTGGGGCAGAAAAATACGGTATTTGCCATCTGGATGGGCTACACTTTCTTCACTCCTGTGACGGCCGTTGCGGCAGGATTCTACAGTGTGTGGCATAATGTAGTCAATTCCTACCAGTTGTATTTGCAGCGTAAATCGGAGGGAGAGTCCGACGCTTTGAAAAATTAACAGCTTGTCTGTCATTGCTGTGCTCGGAAAGTTGTAACTTTGCCGTCACTTTGTAATGTAGAAGAATAAATTCGCATGATTTCAATAGAAGGACTGAAAGTGGAGTTTGGAACTACTCCGCTGTTTGAAGATGTATCGTTTGTTATCAACAAAAAAGACCGTATTGCACTGGTAGGAAAGAACGGTGCCGGAAAATCGACTATGCTGAAAATCCTGGCCGGATTGCAGCAGCCTACAGAGGGAGTGGTAGCCGTACAAAGAGGCATTACCATCGGTTATTTGCCACAGGTCATGATACTGAGCGATACACGTACGGTAATGGCTGAGGCCGAGATGGCCTTTGAGCATATTTTTGAGATGCAGGAAAAACTGGAGAAAATGAACCAGGAACTGGCTGACCGTACGGATTATGATTCTGAAAGCTATCATGAGCTGATAGAGCGGTTTACCCATGAGAACGAACGTTTCCTGATGATGGGAGGAACCAACTACCGTGCAGAGATAGAACGTACGCTTACGGGATTGGGATTCAACCGTACAGACTTTGACCGTCCTACTTCTGAATTCAGCGGGGGATGGCGTATGCGTATTGAGTTAGCGAAACTTCTGTTGCGTCGTCCCGATGTGCTGTTGCTCGACGAGCCGACCAACCATCTGGACATTGAGAGTATCCAGTGGCTGGAGAATTTTCTGAAGATGAGTTCCGGTGCGGTAGTACTGGTAAGTCACGACCGGGCATTCATTAACAACGTGACCAACCGTACCATTGAAATTTCCTGCGGACGGATATACGATTACAAGGTAGCTTACGATGAGTTTGTCGTGCTGCGTAAGGAACGCCGTGAACAGCAGTTGCGTGCTTACGAGAATCAGCAGAAAGAAATAAAAGACACGGAAGATTTTATCGAACGTTTCCGTTACAAGGCTACGAAGGCTGTACAAGTGCAGAGCCGCATCAAGCAGCTGGAGAAAATCGTACCTATGAAATTGACGAAGAAGATACTTCTACACTTCGTCTGAAGTTCCCTCCTTCCATGCGCTCCGGTAACTATCCGGTGATTTGTGAGAATGTGAAAAAGGCGTATGGCGACCACGTGGTTTTTCACGATGTGAACCTGACCATCCATCGGGGTGAAAAGGTGGCCTTTGTGGGTAAGAACGGTGAAGGTAAGTCTACACTGGTGAAGTGTATCATGGACGAGATTCCCTATGAAGGAAAACTGACCATCGGACACAATGTACAGATTGGCTATTTTGCACAGAATCAGGCACAGCTGCTCGATGAAAACGTGACTGTCTTTGATACTATCGACCGTGTGGCAAAAGGAGATATCCGTCTGAAGATTAGAGACATCTTAGGTGCCTTCATGTTTGGAGGAGAGGCTTCCGAAAAGAAAGTAAAGGTGCTTTCAGGAGGTGAACGCAGTCGTCTGGCTATGATTAAGTTGCTGCTGGAGCCGGTGAACTTCCTGATTCTGGACGAGCCGACCAACCACCTCGATATGCGTTCGAAGGATGTGCTGAAGGAAGCCCTGAAAGAGTTCGACGGTACGGTCATCGTGGTATCTCACGACCGTGAGTTCCTTGACGGACTGGTGACCAAGGTGTACGAATTTGGTGGCGGACTGGTGAAGGAACATATCGGCGGAATCTACGATTTCCTGCAAAAGAAGAAAATGGAGAATCTGAATGAACTTCAGTTGTCTCAATCTCCGCAGACCGCTTCGCCCAAGAAAGAAGAGCCTGCAGAGAGTGAAAGCAAACTTTCGTATGAAGCGCAGAAGGAGCTGAACAAGAAAATCCGCAAGCTGGAGAAGCAGGTGGCCGACTGCGAGGCAAAGATTGAGAAACTGGAAGAGCAGGTGGCACAACTAGAGGAACAGATGGCTACTCCTGAAGGTGCTTCCGATATGAAGCTGTACGAGCAGCACCAGCAGCTGAAAAAACAGATTGCGGAGGCAGAAGAGGAATGGACACTGCTGCTGTCGGAACTGGAAGAAATGAAATAAATAAGAGAGACTTGATTAAAATAACGCATTTATGAACAAGAAGAATTATGTAGCCGTAGCTACGTTGGCATTTGCTATGCTGACAAGCTGCGCTGGACAGAAGGAAGCGAAAAGCACTTCTGGCATTGATTTGGCAAACATGGATACTACCGTGTCTGCCGGTACGGACTTTTTCCGTTACGCATGTGGAGGATGGAACGATGCACATCCGCTGACTGCCGAATATTCTCGTTACGGCACGTTTGATGAACTGTTTGAAAACAGCCAGAAGCAGTTGCGTGAACTGATTGAAGGACTGGCTGCGCAGAAAAATAATCAGGCTGGTTCTGCCGCACAGAAAATCGGTGACTTGTATAACATGGCTATGGACAGCGTAACCTTGAACAAGCAGGGTGCAGAACCGGTGAAGGCTATGCTCGACAAGATTGCCGGCATGAAAGACAAGAGTGAAATCGTGCCGATGATGACTGAAATGGCTCATATCGGTATCGGTACCTATTTCCACAGCTATGTATATGCTGACCCTAAGAACAGCTCACTCAACATCTTCCAGATGGGACAGGGTGGTATCAACTTGGGTGAAAAGGAATATTATCTGGATACCGACAGCATCACTCAGAATATTCGTGAACAGTATAAACTTTACATCGGCAAGTTGTTCCAGCTGGCTGGCTTCTCTGAAGCAGATGCACAGCAGAAAGTGGCTGATGTGATGGAAATCGAAACTGCCATTGCTAAAGTTTCACGCAGTGCAACAGAACTTCGTGACCCGGAAGCTAACTACCACAAAATGTCTTTCGATGAACTGAAGAAGACCATTGCCGGAATTGACTGGGATGCCTATATGAAAGGTTTGGGTATTCAGGCTCCGGCAGAACTGAACGTAGAACAGGTAGAGCCGATTCAGGAAGTAGCTCGCCTGATGAATACACTTCCGTTGTCTAAACATGTATCTTATCTGGAATACAACCTGCTGGATGCAGCAGCTTCTTGTCTGAGCGATGACTTTGTAGCTGCCCGTTTCGATTTCTATGGCAAGGTCTTGTCAGGACGCCAGGTAAATCAGCCGCGCTGGAAACGTGCTGTAAACTCAGTGAACGGTATGCTGGGTGAGCTGGTAGGCGAGATGTATGTGGAAAAATACTTCCCTGCTGCTGCCAAAGAACGTATGGTGAAGTTGGTGAAGAACTTGCAGACTGCCTTGGGTGAACGTATTGATGCACAGGAATGGATGAGCGACAGCACTAAGATCAGAGCACACGAAAAGTTGGCTACCTTCCATGTAAAAGTAGGTTATCCTGACAAGTGGAAAGACTATTCTAAACTGGAAATCAAAAACGATTCTTACTGGGCTAACGTATGCCGTGCTTCAGAATGGGGATTCAATGATATGTACAGCCGCATTGGTAAGCCGGTTGACAAAGATGAATGGCTGATGACTCCGCAGACTGTCAATGCCTACTATAATCCGTCAACTAACGAAATCTGTTTCCCTGCTGCTATTCTTCAGCCGCCGTTCTTCAACATGGAAGCTGACGATGCTGCCAACTATGGTGCCATCGGTGTAGTAATCGGTCACGAAATGACGCATGGATTCGATGACCAGGGCCGTCAGTTCGACAAAGACGGAAACCTGACCGACTGGTGGGCTCCGGGTGATGCTGACCGTTTCAAGGAACGTGCACAGGTAATGGTGGATTTCTTCAACAAGATTGAAGTATTGCCGGGCCTGCAGGCTAACGGTGAACTGACACTGGGCGAAAACCTGGCCGACCACGGAGGTTTGAACGTAGCTTATCTGGCTTTCCAGAATGCAACTAAGGATGCTCCGCTTGGCGTAGTCGACGGTTTCACTCCGGAACAGCGTTTCTTCCTGGCTTATGCTACTTTGTGGGCTGGTAATATCCGCGACGAACAGATTCGTGTGTACACTAAGTCAGACCCTCACTCATTGGGTAAATGGCGTGTAAACGGAGCGTTGCCTCACATTCAGGCTTGGTACGATGCCTTCCACATCACACCGTCTGATCCGTTGTATGTAGCTCCTGAAAACCGTGTGAACGTGTGGTAAACTACAGACGATAATTCACAATCTCTATAAATGGGGGTATATGAACTGTTGCAAGGTTCATATACCCCTTTTTTGTTCTTAAGATGGAGAATCTACGGGGTAGGTGGACTGTTCTTTCTTTTCTCCTGAAATATTCTTTCAAACGCCCTTGTTTATTCTCTGTTTCACACAGTGAAATTTGTATCCCACACTGTGAAATATATATCCCACACTGTGGTTTTTGTATTTCACAGTGTGAAACAGAGAATTTGTCCTGAAGTTTGGAAGAATGGATAAGGCAAATTTGTGGTTTGCGAGGGAGGAATTCACGGTTTCCGGTGATGTATACCTTAAATGAAAAACTTTTCTTTGTAAAAGAAAACATTCAAAAATGGGAATTATGAAAAACAAGTTAAGTTTTTTATTGTCAGTTGTTTGTCTGTGGGGAGTAATCTTAGTTTCAGGATGTAGTGAAAAGGATGAGACTCCCACAAATCTGACTTTGAAAGAAGGCACACAAACTACTCAGGTGGTTTATGCCGATGAGGTAACGAATCAGGGTGGAATCAGTTTTACAGCTTTGTCCGACTGGACAGCCACAGTAACAGAAGTTGTGACAGAAGCTGCAACCAAGGCTGCTTCGGGAAAAGTGGAATGGCTGGAATTGAGTGCCTATAGCGGAGGTCCTGGTGAATATACCTTGACCTTGACATTGATAGAGAACCTGACCGGAAAGGACCGGAAGGCTACCATCGAAATTCGTTGTGGTAACGATGTGATAACCATTACCGTAGAGCAGAAAGCTACCACAGAAGCAGGAGAAACTCCTGCCCCGAAAGAAAAGCGTCTGGTTCGTTATGAGATTACAAATTCAAGCAGCTTGTATCCGGACAGCTATACTAAGTCTATTGGGAAACTCACTTATAATGAGAGCGGAAAGTTGGCAGCCTTGAAAACCATTAGTTACCAAGGCGATACACAGGGATATTTCACAGAGAGAATCTATCAGTTTACCTATCAGGAAAACCAGATGTGGATTGACCTGAAAACACTTTCCGGATATGAATCGGATGAATCGTATGTGATTACATTGAACTCAGAGGGTTATGTATCACAGTTGTATAAGAAAAAGGAATCTTCTTCTGAGCAGCATACATTGTGGATGTTTATTTATTCCGACGGTTATCTTCAGCAGATACAAGAAGATTATGACTATTATCCAGGTGACCATGAAGATGGGGATGAGGAAGATGGCAATGTGGCAATCGATCCGGGAGTATCTTCTGGCAGGATGGGACGTGCTTCGGATAGGTCTATTCTGCAATTGAACTGGCAGAATGGCAACCTGATGTCGACGGAGGGAGAATTTTCGGATGAAAGCTATATGAGTTATGCATATACTGAATATCCGAATGCAACGCCTTACTTTGATTTTAATGTAGTGGTTCGTCCGTTGTTCGGCAGTCATACTTATGAATATGATGACATGGTGTCCATGCTTTATATGTTGCGTATGATGGGTAAAGGTAGTAAGAATCTGGTAACGAAAGATGTTGTGGACTGGGGATATCGTATGCCGGAACCGGGAGAACCGGAAGTGATACATGAAGATACATGGGCTCCTTTTGCATATAGCTTTACGGAAGATAATTATCTGGATGTAATTACTGGCAAGTGTACTTTGTATTCATACCAGGAGGATGAACATGGAAATCATGTTTCAGAGTCTACATCTTATTACAATGATGAATACCGCTTTGTGTATGAATAAGTAGGGATATTCAGTAAATGTCCCTAAAAAATAAGATGGCATATAAAGTCGATAGAGTATAATCACTTTATATGCCATTATTATTGCTCTTTTTCTGTGTTTTTTCACATAATCCTATCTGTTGGACATGACGTTTCGGAAGAAGTCTGATGACCTCTTCTGCTCCTGTCTGTAAATTCATGTCATGCCGCTTTAGCTGTTCTGCTCGTGACCTTGTCTATCATCAGTACGGCATTTGCCGTATGTATTCCGAAGAAAATCCACAGGATTTCCGTCTTCCTGTTCCGTGCCTTTACTCTGGAGAGCGAGTAATGCTGCTTTTGAGTGCCGAAGCTTCCTTCAAGCCGGGTGGCCCTTTCTTTGGAGAGTTCACTTCTGAGCACCTTCCTCAAGGGCTCATCCTTTGTCTCCCTTCCCTTGCGTACGAAGGAAGTGGATATCCCATATTTCGTGCAGAACTTTCTGTTGGCATTATTGGCATATATGGAATCGGCAGCCACGCATCTTACCCTCACATTCATGAGCTTCTGCTGCATGCGGATGCAGTCCTTCAGGCGTATACCTTCGTTAAAAGCCTTGAACGAGAGGTGTTCGATGAACGATATACCGTCTATCTGTATGTTGTTAACCTTTGCACCGAATTCAACGGATTTTGTTTCCTTTCCTCTTACTATTGGACGTACATAATGACGGTCAATGCTGACGATACGGTCACTAACTTTCTTCCCTTCAAACATTTCCTTTTCCTGTACAAGAATCTTTCTGATGATGGAAAGCCGCTTTCGGTAATCCTGTGTATAGCGGAGTGAAGTACCGTACCGGCAGTGAATCCCGTCTCTTTGACTGATTAGTTTTTCAAGAAGCCTGATCATACGACGCTTGAGCATCCGTGTTCTTGAAGCCTTCCTTTTTCTTTTCTTGCAATAGGAAAGATAGGATTCCGCCACATCCTTGTATTTGTTACGCGGACGCCTTATGCCAAGTTCCCCGCAATGCTTGCAGATATGCCTGTAGAGCCTTCGAGACTTTCCCAGAGAAGTTTCATATCCGTGGGGAAACGCATGTGGCTTTCATAGCACGTGGCATCGGTCATGCACACGTGAAGGTTCTCAAGATAAGGTTTCCAGTGTGAGGACAGTACTTCCTGGAGGGAATCAATGTCAAGACGGGATGCCATCTCATTACGGATAGCACTGATTATCTTGTAGTTGGTTATGGGGAAGGACGGGTCTATCATGATTCCGCAGAACATCTGATAGTGTATGTTGCCATTCAGATGCTCCACCAGTTGTCTGTCGGAGAATCCGGTGTAGGCTTTCAGGACCATAAGAGCAATCTTTGCCGAAGGACAGAAAATATTCCTGCGTCCAAGACGCTGTTCACACAGGCCTATGGCTTTTGCCATACGTTCAAACGGAAACACCGAGTGAAGCCTGCCAAGTTCACTCTCATTAAAACTCTTGCGATATTTTTCCTGAACATCAAATTCTGTAAAGCCCAAAGTAGGGTGAATTTCTGAAATATTTTGTATCTTAGCCATATCTTTGTTGGAATATTTCCCCCGTTTTGGCTGCCAAACCTTATTTTCGGGGGAATACCTAAAGATACAAAAAGCCAACTAATTCGCAATACTTTGTGTATGAATTAGTTGGCTAATTTATACTATTTACTGAATGTCCCTATTTATACCCAATAAATAGGAGTATGAAATCGGTTATTTATGGGAATATATTTTTTAATATTATCGTGTATTTTTGTTAAAAATAAGTTTTGAAGACAGAATAATAGGAAATTAAGGCTATGAAGAACTGCTAAGTCCTTGTATTCGTCAAGGAATGTTACTCATAATGCGAATGGGGTCGGGGACTTATGCAAGCGTGACTTTTGAAGAATGTAACGGGGAATAAAAAGACTTCATTTTGTCATCGCGCTGAAGAATCCGTATTGCAATATCGGGGAAGTTGCAATGCGGATTCTTTTTTCTGTATAGTGACGTCCGTTATGCCGGAAACCAGAAATGTATTACCGTTCCTTGTCCTTCTTTCGAGGTGATGTCGCAACCGCCTTGCAGCTTGTCACAACGTTCTTTGACGCTTCTTAGTCCCAGTCCTGTTTGAAGGAAATCATTGGAAAGCTTATCGGCGGAGAAACCTTTCCCGTCGTCTTCAACGATAAGATTAACCTGCCCGTCCTCATAGCTGGCAGTGATGTAAGCCTGTTGGGCATTGGCGTGTTTCAGCATGTTGGATATGATTTCCTGAAGAATGCGGTACACTTCCTGAGTTTGGTCGGCCGGAATGTCTATCTGCTGAATGCTTTCTTCTATGTAGCACTGGATATGAGGTGTTTTCAGCGATTTCAGCTTATCCGTGTAAAGTGTGAGTACCTGGTACAGGCTAAAGTTGCTGAGGGCAGGAGTTGCCAGCTGATGCGAAAGGTTGCGCAGATTTTCCCTGATTTGTTTGAGTTGAGTCGTTATAGCTGAGTTGTCCGACTGTTTCATCTCCATTTCTACAGACAACAGATCATTGCATACCCCGTCGTGCAGTTCCTTGGAAATACGATTGTGGCTGTCTTCCAGTCCACAGATGTATCGTTCGGTCATTTTCTTGTGCATGTCGGTAAGCAAGAGTTGTCTTTGCATCTCCTTCTCCTTGATTTCTTTTTCCAGTTTCAGTTGCTTCAGGTTGAATGCAATCTTTCGTTTATGCATGCTTATGACCAGAATAATGAGCAGCAGCAGGGCCAAGATAAGTATGCCTCCGATGGTGTAAGTGCGTATCAGGTAAGCAGCTTTTTCCTCGGCACGTTTTCCGTTGAGTCCGGCAATCTGCAAGTCTTTTTCCTTCAGTCCAGTTCAGCCTCAAATCCGGACAGACGGTTCTGATAATATTGATCGTTTAGTTTCTCATTGGCCTGATATGCCTCCAGCATGAGCTGATAAGCTAATTGTCCGTTGTTCCTTCTGCTTCTATTTCGGCCAGTGTAAGCAGGATTTTGGGTAACAGGCCGGAAGGATTCTTTCGGGCAAAGTCGGCTGCTTTCATGACGTAGTTACGTGCCTGAAGCAAGGAGTCCGTATCATGGAATAACATGTAACCATATAAGTACTCTAAATTCGCAATATTAGCCTTATTGTGTGTCGTGTTTTGATAGCTCATGGCTTTCCGGTAGTATTGCAACGCCTGCCGGGGCTTTCCTGCATCCCTCGATACTCTGGCATATTGCGTGTAGGCCAATAGCTTGAGGCCGTCGGGCATTTCCGGACGGAGTTTCTGGATGGCCAGTTTTAGCGTATCCATTGCCTGGACAGGCTGCTGGTTGTTAGCTAACAAAATGGCATGGTTGCATAGTCTGTTTACTTCCCCGATGCGATAGTCAATGGTAAGTGTGTCGGTTTGTGGATAAGTAAACATTTTACGAGAAATCTGTATGGCTTCATTGTTCTTGCCCGTTTCATTGTACAGAATGGAAATGTTGGATACGATAATGGCTGCCAGGTTGTAATTCTGCAAGTCTTCAGTAATGGCGAGCGCCTTCTGATAAAGTGAGATGGCATTGTCGAGCATGAACAACCTGCGGTGTATGACTCCTGAAAGATTGTAGGCCTCTGCTAAGTTCACAGAATCTTTTACCTGTTCCAGTTGGCTGACAGCCTCTTCAGCCGTTTCTCTTGCAGCCGGCAACTGGTTATTCTGCCATTGCCCGTAGGCTATTTCATACGTAGCAATTGCCGCAATTTCCTGGAGCTGGTGTGCTATGGTGTTTTCTGGAAATTTTTCCAGTGCCATTGCGTTGTCCCGGATTTGGGTCAGTAGCGTATTTGCCCTCTCACTGTCTCCCTTCTGGTTGAGAAATCGGGCATAGTCCAGGGTAATATTCAGCGCATAGAGCTTATCCTGCTTGTAATGGTCTTCGTGAATAATAAGATTGTACACTGAATCCATCTGTGCATACTCACCGTTATTGCCGAATGAATGCAGCAAATCAGCCAGTTTGTTATTTTTTTCATTGGCATTCAGGAACGCACTCAGACTGAGAAATAGGAAAAAAAGAATCTTTTTCATTCTGTAATCCAACCTTTTAAAAAAGCAATTCGCATAAGATGTGATACGTTGGTAGCCCCACTTTTCAGTAAGATGTTCTTTCTCATCGTATCAATAGTATTTTTGCTGAGATTAAGTTTGTGGGCAATCTCATCGGAAGTAAGGCCACATGACAGCATCTGAATGATTTCGTTTTCACGCGGGCTTGGTGTATAAGTAATGGACTTTTCCGTAGAATGGTCGCCCATGATAGACAGTACGACATTCAGCGCAGTAGGCGAATAATATTTATTTCCCTCGTGCAAGATGTTGTGTATGGCCTTTTCTATTTCTTCTATTTTATCATTTTTGGTCACGATACCTGCTACTTCCGCTTTGATCAGCAGTTTGATAATCCAGAACTCCGTATGCATGGTATAGATGAGTTGAGGAATATTCACACCTTTCTTTTGCAGGTAGGTTATGACATCCAAGGCTGTTTTATCCTGAATCTCATAATCTATAATTAGCAGGTCAGGAGTATGATCGTTCAGGTAATTATATAATTCAGAATAATGATGCCCGGTAGTTATTTGGTATTGCTGGTTGTTTGCCAGCAATTGTGCAATCCCTTCGGTAATGATGGGATGATCGTCTAAAATATATATACTTTTCATGGGAACGTACGTGTGTTGTGTTTTTGCTTTTTACAAAGATGGTAATTTTTCTTTCGCTATGCAAATAGAAGAAAATTTTTTGTCTTTATGTCAGGCAAAAAAACGATTTCAATTACAATTCAGTAAAACTTAGAGGTGTAAATGGAAAGGTGTAAAGGTGATTTTTATGTTTCCCTTGTGCGAAACCTACGTTTCTCAAGGCCGAGCTGTACGTTTTCCGCATGGGAAACGTATGGTTCCGCTTCGGGAAACGTAGAATGTGGTAGTCGGTTTGTGAGTTTATGTAGGTGGATTTTGTTGTTTTTGTGTGGGGATGTGAGTGGGGGAAAACTGAAAAATATAAAAACAAAAAAGCATCGACAATCATCAGATTATCAATGCTTTTTACCAGTCGGGGTGACTGAACTCAAACCCACCTTATACGACTTATTCAAAGTAAAGTAAATCTAAGTATAAATCAGTTGTTTATTAATTAGTTACCTAAATACGACAAATAAAAGAAATAAGGATAAATTAAAATAAGTAAGAAAAAAACGGAAACAAAAACGGAAACAACCTTATTTTATCCTATCTTTGTGACAAAATAAAAAGAATATGGCAAACATTACTTTTAAACTTCGGAAACCGAACGCCAACACACAACAACTTATTTACTTGGTGTACCGATTCGGACGTAATGATAAGTTAGTTTATTCAACTGGACTAAAAGTGTTGCCTCGCTACTGGAACACTGAAAAAATGAGGGTGCGTAATTTGGTTGAGGCGTTGGGAAAAGAGGCGATAAACGAAAGGTTAAACCTTTTATTCTCGGCTTCTGAAAACTTTTGTATTGAAACGAAAGCAAAAGGGTATGAAGTAACAAAAGAGAGTTTGAAAAACTTTTTAGATGTGTTCACGGGTAAAACAAAATCTGTGAATGAAAATACGTTTCACGGATTTGTTGAGGCGTTTCTTATCAGGAATAAAGAACGCACTAACCCGAATACGGGCAAAATAATTTCCTACAAGGTACAGCAAGAACACAAACGTACTTTTCACTATCTGCAAGAATATGAACGTGAACGCCTCAACGGGAAACAACTTGATTTTAACGATATAACGATAGATTTTTATTCCGATTTTACCGCTTATCTTCAATCATTGGGGCTTGCATTGAATACGATAGGGCATAAGATACAAACGCTAAAGGTGTGGTTAAACGAAGCCACATTCAAAGGAATAAACACGAATAATCAGTATAAAAACCAGCGATTCAGAGCAATAACGGAACAGACGGATAGCGTTTATTTATCTGTGAAAGAATTGGAGCAAATTTACTCAACCGATTGCAAAAGTGAACGCCTCAACAAAGTAAAGGATTTGTTTTTAGTGGGTGCTTTTACTGGGCTTCGCTTTTCTGATGTTACCAGCTTGACAAAAGAAAATATAAAAGGGTCAACTATTAGCATAGAACAACACAAGACGGGGAAAAGAGTTGCAATACCTTTGCACCCTATTGTAATAGACATTTGGCGTAAATATGGGGAAAAGTTGCCAAAACCGATTAGCAACCAAAAGTTTAACGAATATATTAAGGAGGTTTGCAAACTTGCTGGAATAGATAGTATAGAACAAAAGAATATTACAAAAGGCGGTTTTCGTGTTCGCCAGTCGTTCAAGAAATACGAATTAATCACCAGTCACACAGCACGAAGAAGTTTTGCTACAAACTTGTATTTGTCGGGATTTCCTGCTATTTCTATAATGCCAATAACTGGACACACTACCGAAAGGGCATTTATGAGATATATCAGGGTAACGCCTGAACAACACGCGGAACTATTGCGCAAACATTGGATTGATAACGGACAATATATGAAATTAGCTAAATAGTAAGGCGATGAAAGCGGATAGGAATCAGATACAAAATTATAATATAAGCAAGTATATAGAATGGTTGATAAGTTTTCCTACTGATTTAGTGTATAATATCAGTGAATGGCTTCGCCTTAGACATATAGAAGATTATCTAAGTTTAAGGAAATATAAATCACGCCTTTATTTTGAAAGTATTAGGAACGATAAGGAAAAAGCCTTGTCTTTTAATTATGACAAATATAACGGGTTTTATGAAAAAATGTTGCTACTGGTTAAGAAAGAGATGTTAGCACATGACAAAACGGAACATTTATTTTCATTTATGGTTGTTTCGGGTTTAATGAAACAAAAAGATTTAGAATGTTTACAAGCTGGTGGAAAGCATGATTATTGGTTATATATAGACAAAATAAGAGAATCGAGTATTTTAAAGAATACTTATGCAGCAAAAAAAATTATAGAAACGTGGTTTGAGGTTTCTAAAGAAATGTTTTTGAATGATAATCGGGCGTTGTTTGTAAGCGAAGAAAGGCGAAAAGAAGAAAAAATACAAGAATATGAGAATACAGATTTTCACGTTTTGGAATACCTGAAAAACGGCTTAATATATACGCCAGTCTTTGCGGATGATAATATAAAATGCTGTAAGGAGATAGGGGAACTCTTATTTTATAGGTTTTTAGTAAGCGATGAAGCGCAAACGGAAAGTATAAAACAAAATGAGCCAACCCAACGGGAAAAGCTGGATAAGTTAAAAGAAATAGGGGTGTTTGATTTAGATTTCTTTTCAGTAGACCCACGAGGAAACGGGGCTTCACAACGGGAACAAGCCCGTTTTTTAGCTTCAATAATTGGGGGACATGAAGCAAATATAAGAAAGTATTTATATAACATGAGAAAAGAGAAATAAGGCTTTAAGAATTGGAGTATATATTGGAGTAGTACTCCATACGATAAACCACGAAAAAGGGGGTTAAGTTGCAACGTAAAAACAACGTAACAAACTTAATTCCCTTTTTTATGGAAAAACAAATACTACAAATCGAAAGTATTCAGGCTTCGGAAGTGCTGGGGCGACTGGATAAACTGGAAAACGCGATTTTGGCGTTGTGTGAAAACAAAAAGAGTGAAACCGACAAAAACACATCGGAACTTATAACCCGTAATGAAGTATCAGAAATTCTACGGGTGTCCCTTGTAACTTTAAATGACTGGACGAAAAAAGGGCTTTTGCCAGCCTACAAATGTGGAAACCGTGTATATTACAAGCGTTCGGAAGTAACAGAGGCTTTAAAGAAGAAAGGGGCGGTTTATGGAAACCAGTAGGCAAACCGAAATTTTGTGCAACTGCTTTGACTGCTTGGCATGGGCAAACTATATGTACACGGATTCCGAACGTTTGGAACTGGTGGAAAACATACTATCGGAAATAAAAGCCTATCCAATAATGACAAGTTTTGCACATCGGGCGTTATTTCGTCCCTTTGTCTTGGTGTGTCGTTGCCGTTTAACCATGCTTTCTTACAAGTGGGGTTTTGCCTCCTATCCTGCAACCATACAAAGACTATACAGCGATATAGAAAAGGCTTTATCTATCTTCTTCGACAAATAATTATCCAGTGATTGACGGCTTTAAATGTTCTTGCTTTGGGCTTGATTCTTCGCTATGGAAGAATAACAAGCGTTTGGCTTTCGTTCTACCAGTTTGTTCCGATACGGCGAAGTGGTACGCAACGGGTCGAAGCCCAATATAACGGGCTGACCTTTGCCGTATCACCAGCCAGCAACGGGGGCGAAACTTGCAGTATTTCAGGAAGTCTGCATACCTACAAGAACAAAGGGGCGCACAACTGCGATAATTTTACGCTTTCAGAGATTCGGGACACTCTGGACGGACTGGAAACCGACTTTAACGTAAAACTGGATTCTGCGCCTTTGCATGGGCTGGAAGTGGGATTTAACCTTAGTTGCAAGCCTCAACCCGTAATAAAAAGCGCAATTTGCTACAAAGGCACAACCTTTGAAAGCATTGTTTCACGATTCAAGGGAAACGGGGTTGTGTGCCGTTATTCCGATTTCGATATAAAGCTATACGATAAGAACAAACAATTCCCTTTTATTAAAATTCCTACGCTACGGGTAGAGCTTAAAATAAAGCGTTCCCGTCCGCTACACGATTGCGGCATAACTACGCTTTCGGACTTGAAACGGGGCGAATGTATTGCAAAGCTGGTTTCCTTACTGGTGGATAAAATACGGGATTGCGTGTTTTTTGACTATCAGGCAAAGCCTATCGGAGTAACCGCAAATCAGTTGCTTATTTGGCAAAGATTCAGTAACCCGAACTACTGGAACGGATTAAGCCGAAACATGAGGTACAAAGCAAAAAAGCGATATTCTGAACTTATGGAAAAGTACGGGGCTAAAGATTTCGGGGTTATGCTGGTAGGTATGATTCAGGGAAAAAGTAGCGAATTATTACAAAGCAAGCAAATAAAAGGGTTACGTTTTCCACACTCTGACGGAAATAGTGAAAGCACAAAAAGGGTGACGTTTTCCGATTTTAAGTATTTGTGTACAAACGTCACCTCAAAGGGTGGAGGCGAAGCCACACCAGTAGAACAAAGCGAAGAGATGAAAAATACAGACAAACGGAGATACTGTAAATGTTGTGGGCGTGATATTACCCATCAACGAAAAGACAGCGTGTTTTGCTCTGAAAAGTACTTCGGGAAAGAAGCGAAGAAATGCAGGAACAAAGACAGCAATAGACGAATGATTATTAAACGTAAAATTAAAAATGCGATGGAAAAAGAAAAAATGATGCAAGTCGTGTACGTGGATAGTAACGGCTTGGAATACTCCGACATACTGGAGGCAAGGGAGATTAATGTTTCCCGTGAATGGCTGGAGCGTGTGAAAAGTGTTTCAGTGTTGGACGGGACGGAAGAAACCCAAACGGGCGAAAATGCAAAAGAATATATTTCAAAATTAATGTGTAACAATAAAAAAGAAAGATTATGAGCGTAACAGAAACAGAAAGAAACTACAAAGAGTTTAAGAAGTTGAGAAAACAAGGTTTGTTAATTGGCGAAGCTGCAAAGAAACTGGGGCTAAATAGACAAACGGGAGGACGATACGAAAAGCGACTAAGGCAGAGCCTTTGCCTAAAGCTGTAGCACATTTGGAAAAGCGAATTTTGCAAATGTCACAAAACCCTGAATCTTCAATAAATGATTTGGTCAAACTTGCGGACGCTTTAAGCAAAATAAAAGCGTGTGAATGATTGGAAAGGGATAGGGCAAACGGAAAAGCATAATATTTGCCCGTCCCTTTGGCTCTGTTTGAGTTTTAAGGCTCTTTTGTTATAAGTATCATAAGCGGAAAGAAACGGCTTAAAACGCCTTATTTCGCTTTGTTGGTTTGTGGATTGGTAAACTTTTTGTTCGGGCTTGGCTGTTTGTCAAATAACATGACAGTTTTGCCCGTTCTTTTTGCCTATGTGGGTTTATTATGTTTTGGCTGGTATCTTGTAGCCTGAAACAACAAAAGCCCGTATAAGGGCTTGTTTGTAGTTGCTTCGTTGCTGGTTACTGCTTGGCGGTTGTGTCGTTGCCGTGCGCCTCGTTCCTGATTACGATTTCCAAAGGTATAGCCTTTTTGCAATGTGGGCAAATTATCCGTGTGCCGTTGCTTTCGGGATTCGCTTGTACTTCTTCGGGGGCTGCAAATAGTTGCCACATCGGGACATTTAAGGCTGTGGCGATTCGTTCGGCTGTTTCTAATAACATTTTACCCTGAATCTGTTTTCCCAATGCTTGTCGGCTTATCCCTAAAATGTTGGCTAAATCTTGGATTGTTAAACCCTTTTGTTTTAAAATTTCTTTTATCCTTAACATGGTGTTTTTTTTGTTGGCAAATATAGAGTAATGCGAAGAAAAGGAAATAATACTATTTGCAAATAATTCTAAAAAGAAATATATCTATTTCTTATTTTGTTTGATTTGGAAATAAAACTATTTACATTTGCAACGTTTTAGAAAACGGGTGGTTTGCTTACGTTCAGAAACATAGATACTAACAATAAAAATAAAAAACTATGCTTGTAAAAATTAAGGACACAAATAACGGAAAAGAAAATATAGCCGTTATACTGGAGGGATTCAACACGCTGGAAAGCGTTCACTACTTGGAGGAAAATTTGTTAGACCTTATAATTATGGCTTCGGACACTTTGATAAGGGAAGTTCCACCATTAGACGGAACACTGCTTAATGTCTTGTCTTTGGTAAAGTCCATGCGCCCGACTGGGGACGATATTCAATTAATAGAAAGAAAATTACCGATAATAGAAACGAAAGAAAGGGTTTAATGATGGTACAAATAGAAAAAGATAAAATAAAAATAGAAATAGAAACACGTAGCCCGATAGATGATTTACAAGAAATAACGGAGTGTTTGCTTAATTTGTTGGGTAGTGCAGACCCTGATTTGTGTAATACTTCTGAAATTCGCCCTGCTATTATATTATTAAAAGCAATGCAACCAAATTTTGACCAGTTAAAGAAGGCATACAGATAAAACAAAATGATATATTTAGGCTTTGGGGTTACGCTCAAAGCCTTTTCTTTTGTTCGGGCTTGGCTGTTTGTCGGATAACATGGCAGTTTTGCTTGTTCTTTTTGCCTCTGTTGGTTTATTCTGCTTTGGCTGGTTCTTGTAGACTGAAACAACAAAAGCCAGTATAAGGGCTTGTTTATAGTTGCTTAGTTTTATTGGATTCACGAAAAAAAAGAAATATTTTAAGGCTGATTTTGTCCTACGGGGGCTATTTGAATAAAATAAGGCTGAATCTGACACTAAAGAAACAGCTAATTACTGAATAATCAAAGGGAAAGGCATTTTATTTGTATCTGAAAGAAGATGTAAAACCAGTGATAAAAACATACTTTCGTTTACATTTGCTTTACATTTTTTCATGCAAATAGCCAGTATTTGCAAGTTTTTAGTGATTTTCATGTACCAAAGTATCGTAATACTGGGAGTTTTCCATGATTTTGAAGATACGTTTATAAATATAATCTTCTGTAAGGAAAAAGTTTTTGCTTAGGATAGTTAAAACATCGTCTAATCGTTTCCGTTTAATATTGTAAAGCTGGTGAAACGCTTCTATCATTACTTTGTCCCTTTTACGTATTAGTTCGTTATCTCTCATATTACCCGATAATGTTTCCGCAAATATACGGATTTTTGCTGGTTGCCAGCCTCAACAAATGCGGTATCTTGTGCCGTTTAAATTCCTATCGAGTGAGATTTAAAGAACATTTCAATAACGGGGGTTTTCTTTTTGTGTCCCGTCCCTGAATATCTGCAACGGCTTTTCTTCTACTGGTTAAGTAAATTTAGGGTTATGCTTGGTTAATGATAGGAAACGGACGTGTTGAAATACATAGGGAAATAATGGTGAATTTTGGCGAAATGGAACTTTTTCAAAAAAAACGGAACACAAAACGGAAACAAAAAAGCCTAAGTAGTTGATACTTAGGCTATATTTGTCGGGGTGACTGGATTCGAACCAGCGACCACACGCCCCCCAGACGCGTACTCTAACCGGGCTGAGCTACACCCCGAATTGCGGATGCAAAGGTACTGCTTTATTCGGAATAACCAAATATTTTCCGCAATAATTTCTTAGTATTTTTAGATTACGTTTAAACGCTGTTTGAACACGACAAAACTTATCCCATGGTTTCGCGGTAGAAATCAAGCAGTTCGTAGATTTCCTCTTGTGAGGCGGTCTGGTTGATACGAATGTCACCGATTCCTCCTAAAAGAGTGAAATTGATGACGCCACATGAGGCATTCTTTTTGTCATGCTTCATGAAGTCGTACAGACATTCATAGTCATCGCAGGTGAAATAAAGGCTGCCATAGTTTTCCTTGATGAACTGAATGGTGGTGCGCAACGCTTCTTTCGGGAAACCGCAGCGGATGTGTGACAGATAAAGTTCGCAGACCATACCCCAGGCTACAGCATATCCATGAAGCACCGGATGGTTAGTCTTTAGGGCGAAACTTTCAAAGGCATGTCCGATGGTATGTCCGAAATTCAACGCTTTCCGGATGCTTTGCTCATAGGGGTCTTTTTCTACGATGTCTTCCTTGACTTGCACGGACTGGCCGATAAGTTTCTGCAGCAATGCGTAGTCTATGTGAGCAAAGTCAAATGTCAGCAGTTCGCTCCAGTGTGACGGCTGACTGATTAGACCGTGCTTCAGCATTTCTCCGTAACCGGACAGCAGGTTGGGCATATCGAGGGTTTTCAGAAACTGGCTGTCAATCATTACCTGATCGGCAGGATAGAAGGAGCCGATTTCATTCTTGAGTCCGTTGAAGTTGATACCGGTTTTTCCACCCACGGCGGCATCAATCATGGAAAGCAGGGTGGTGGGGATGTTGATACAAGCGATACCTCGTTTGAAGGTGGCTGCGGCAAATCCTCCCAAGTCGGTCACCATGCCTCCTCCTAAGTTTATGAGCAGCGAGTGGCGGGTGGCTCCCCGGTTGCTGAGCTGGTTCCATACATAGGCCAGTGTCTCCAAGTTTTTATGCACATCTTCCGGACCAATGACAATTTGTTCTGCATCCTTCAGCAAGGCGATGTCTTGCAGCAGAGGGAGGCAAAGACGAAAAGTATGTTCGTCGGTCAGGATAAAAATCTTGTCGTATGAATGTGCAGATAACTTCTGGCTGAGTTCCGTATTGAAATTTTGGCAAATAATGACTTCTTGTTTACTCATAAGTGTATTTGTTTTGGTCGCAAATTTAGAAAAAAAGTTAGAAGAAGTCGGATGTTGGCTTACAATTAAGTATTTTTGTGCGAATAAAAAATAATCAAGTTATGAAAGGAATTTTTCCGGCTTCGTGCCGTTTGTTGGGGTATGTGTTACTGTTATTGTCAGTATTTGTTCCGTTATTGATGTATATGTTCGGACAAGTGAATGACGGTAATCTGCTGTATGTGAAACTGGGAATGAAACTGGTCATCTGGATTTCATTGTTCATGGTTTTTCTGGCTAAAATGAAGGATGAAAATGAGGAAGCTTTTGCCATTCGGCGGAAAGCAATGGTGATTTCACTCTATTTGTGGGGAATTTATTATGTAGGAGTGTTGCTGAATGCAGCTTATGGAGGAAATTTGCAGGAAGCAGACAATTCAGTAGGTATTGTGTACATGGTTATTTGTGTGTTCTGTAAAGAGTTTTTGATGCAGAAAGCAAAGATTGAAAAAAACTTCAGACAAAAATAAGTTAAAAAATAAAGAGTAGGGGTAAACCTTTTTTGTTGATAATTGTCAAAGGTACAATTAATCAACAAGGAAGAGATAAAGGCAATGAAAAAAGTTTTATTGGGATTGCTGCTGATGGTGGGGGTAACCATTTCTGCTTTTGCACAAAGCAGCGGCAGCCGTGGAACCGTGACGGGAACGGTTCTTGATGAAGGGGATAAATCGCCTGTCATTCAGGCTACAGTACAGCTCCTTTCCGTAAAGGATAGTTCAATGGTAGTGGGAAATGTGACAAATCTGGATGGACATTTCTCACTATCTGTGCGTCCGGGAAAGTATCTGCTGAAGGTTTCATATATTGGATATACTCCTTTTTTCAAGCAGGTTGCGTTGACGCGTAACAATCCGCGTTTGAATGTGGGCAAGGTGGAGCTGGCTTCGGATGCCATTATGCTGGCAGAAGCTGTAGTGGTGGCTGAGGCTCCGGAGGTGACGGCAGTGGCCGATACGTTGGTGTACAACAGTTCTGCCTATCGTGTGCCTGAAGGTTCGGCTTTGGAGGAACTGGTGAAGAAGCTTCCGGGGGCTGAAGTGGATGAAGACGGAAAAATCACGATAAACGGGAAGGAAATCAAGAAAATCATGATTGATGGAAAGGAATTTTTTGCCGATGACCCGAATATTGCCATGAAAAATCTTCCGGTAAATATTATTGATAAGGTGCGTGCGTATGATAAACAATCGGACTTGGCCCGTGTGACAGGTATTGATGACGGCGAAGAAGAAACCGTGCTCGACCTGAGTGTGAAGCCGGGTATGAATAAGGGATGGTTTGGTAATGCGGACGTAGCAGCCGGAACGGAAGACCGTTACAGTGGAAAAGTAATGTTGAATCGATTCATTGGAGAGAATCAGTTTACGGTGATTGGTTCAATGAATAATGTGAATGATAACGGCTATCCGGGAGGAGGCGGTGGCTTTCGTTGGGGAGGACAGAACGGTCTGACCAGCATCAAGATGGGTGGTTTCAACTTTAGTACACAGAGTGAGAAACTGGAAACAGGAGGTAGTGTGAATTATAACTACAAGGATGCGGACATTATCAGCAAGCAGGCTTCGGAAACATTCGTTTCTTCGGCTACCAGCTCTTTCAAGAATGCCCAGAATGCTAATCGCAATAAGACTACTTCGCTTACGGCAGATTTTCGTATTGAGTGGAAACCGGATACTATGACAACGGTGATTTTTCGTCCGCGTTTAACATACGGAAAGAATGATAACAGGAGTGCGACAAATTCTTTTACATTCAGCCAGGATCCGGAACATACAACCGACGAAATTTTGAGTGCAGCCGACAATCTTTCATCTTTGATTCCAGAAGAAAATATTGTCAATACAATTGCGCGTAACAGTCTGCAGAAAGGAGATAACTTTAATGTGGGAGGTTCGGCCATGGTTAACCGTCGTTTGGGAAAACCGGGACGTAATATTACTTTCCGTGGCTCCTATAATTACACGAACAGTTCGAGTGAACAGTTCTCGGTGTCTGAAACGGACTATTACCAGAAAACAGAGGAGGAACGGCTGGAAATTTTGAACCGCTATATTTCTACGCCTACTTTGAACTATAATTATGGTGCACGCTTTACTTATAGCGAACCGATATTTAAGGGTGGCTTCTTGCAGTTCAGTTATTATTTCCAGTACAAGCGTTCAAAGAGTGACAATTCCACCTACACAATGCCGAATGACTGGGAGATAGCGCAAGGTTATGGAGGAGATAATGTGGGAGTGCTGGATGAAAAGAACAGCAAGAGTGCACAGTACACATATTACAATCATCAGGCAGATGTTTCTTTGCGTTGGATTCGGGAAAAAATGAGTTTGAATGCAGGTGTTTCTTTCCAGCCGCAGAAATCGAAATTGTCTTATAAGAAAGACCAGTTGGATACGGTGGCCGTACGAAACGTATTCAACTTTACTCCGACATTTGATTTCCGTTATAAATTCTCGAAAACAAGCCAGTTGAGAATCAACTACCGCGGAAGAAGCTCTCAGCCAAGCATGACGGATTTGCTGCCTATTGAGGATACGACCGACCCGTTGAACATTCGTCGGGGAAATCCGGGGTTGAAACCGGCATTTACCAACTCGTTCATGGCTTTTTACAATACATTTGATACAGAGAAACAGCGGGGTATCATGACGCACTTCCGTTTTGAAAATGTATTGAACAGCATTAGTAATCGTAGTACATACGACCCGCAAACCGGTGGAACGGTAACCATGCCGGAGAATATCAATGGCAACTGGAACTTGTTTGGTATCTTGGGTTCTAATACGGCTTTGCGTAATAAGAAGTATACCATCAATACCTTTACGATGGCCCGTTATAATAACATTGTGAGTTATATGAGCGATGCACAGGCTGAGAATGTGTCAGATAAGAACAAAACCCGTCAGTTGTCTTTGAGTGAACGCTTGAGAGGTACGTATCGTAATGACTGGTGGGAATTCTCTCTGAACGGTTCATTGGCTTATACGCATTCGCGAAATAGCTTCAAGGAAGAGAATAATATGGATACCTACCAGTCTCGTACGGAGCAAGTACCAATGTACGTTTGCCCTGGAATATGTCAATTGCGACAGACATCTCTCAGAACTCACGTCGTGGATATGCGGATGCAAGCATGAACCGTGATGAGTTAATCTGGAATGCCCAGCTTTCGCAAGACTTCCTGAAAGGAAATGCAGCTACGGTCAGCATTCAGTTCTATGATATTCTGCGTAATCAGAGCAATATCAGCCGTGTAATCAGTGCGGCTATGCGAAGTGATACGGAATACAATGCGATTTACAGCTATTGCATGGTACACTTTATTTACCGTCTGAATCTGTTTGGTGGAAAAGGTGCCGGCCCGAGAATGGGTGGTCCGGGAAGAGGACCTGGATTTGGTCCTGGCCCGGGACATGGACCTCGCAGATTCTAAGGTTGAACATATATACCGCAAAAGTCAATTTCACTTTTGCGGTATTTTTTTGCCTTTTTCCAAATTACTCGTAATTTTGTTGAAAACCAAGTCGTGAGATGGACATAGCAGTCTGGAATAGTATCTTTTTGGCCGTAATCTATTTCCTTTATTTTGCGGTAATACTGACAACTATCTTTGTCGTGATTCTTGACAATCGTAGTCCGGTAAAGACTATGGCATGGATTCTGGTTCTCTTTTTTCTTCCTGTAGCCGGATGGATTCTGTACTTGTTTTTCGGGCGTAGTACGCGTAAGGAACATCTTATCAGTCGGAAAGGGTATGCTCGCTTGAGCAAGCGCCCTATGGCGGCCTATCAGGAACAGCCGTCCGTAATGGCAGAATATGGCAAGCAGCGTTTGATGGATTTTTTTTCACGGGTAAATAATGCACTGCCTTTCTCCGGAAATAGAGTTACAGTTTATACGGATGCTGTTTCCATGTTATCGGAATTATTGAAAGATATTTACAGAGCTCGTCATCACATCCATCTGGAGTTTTATATTTTTGAGGATGATGCGGTAGGTCGGTTGGTTAGAGATGCTTTGATTGACCGGGCTCGTGACGGAGTGAAGATACGGGTGCTGTATGACGATGTGGGTTGTTGGAAAGTGCCTCATGATTTTTATGAACAAATGCTTTGTGAAGGCATAGAAGTCCTTTCGTTCCTGAAAGTCCGTTTCCCTAGATTTACCAGTAAAGTGAATTATCGCAACCATCGGAAGATTGTGGTGATAGATGGTTGTGTGGGGTTCATAGGTGGGATGAATCTGGCAGAACGTTATGTGAAGGGATTGGGAAAAGGAAATTGGAGAGATACACACGTCAGACTGGGAGGAAAGGTGGTGTACGGGTTGCAGACGGCTTTTCTTACTGACTGGTATGCCATTGATCGCACCTTGCTCACTTCAGCAGAATATTTCCCTCCGATTTCGGTGAAGGGAGGTGTGCTGGGGCAAATTGTGACTTCCGATCCGGTAGGTGAGTGGAGGGATATTATGCAAGGACTGATGATGGCTATCTGTTCTACCCGGAGGTATTTTTATGTGCAGACTCCTTATTTCTTGCCGAACGAGGAAGTGATGACCGCTTTGCAGACAGCAGCATTGGCTGGGGTTGATGTGCGGCTTATGCTTCCTAAAAGAGGGGATACCTGGCTTATTCATAAAGGTTCGCTATCTTATCTCTCGGAGATGATGAAGGCAGGGGTGAAAATTTACCTCTACAAAAAGGGATTTCTGCATTCTAAGTTGATGGTGTGTGATGACGAATTGTCAACGGTGGGGTCTACGAATATGGACTTTCGAAGTTTTGAGCATAACTTCGAGGCCAATGCCTTTTTTTATGACAGGGAAACGGCTATGACTTTAAAAGAAATATTCCTGGCCGATCAGAAGGATTGTTTTCTGTTGTCAGCAGGATTTGGGAAAAACGTTCTTGGAAAAATAAGATTACTGAATCGGTTGTGCGTCTTCTTGCTCCTTTACTCTGAAAAAGGAAAAGTTGACACTTCCGTAGTGACGGTGCTCGAAAAAGCAGGGATGACTCTCAAAGTTGAGATCTTTTCCATGTTCCAGAACGAAAATACCTTCCGGCTTGAGCAGGTTGTACTGAAATATCAGGTCGGGTATGCTTGCCAATTCTTTCAGGGCATACGGAGGGTCAGCAAAGATAAAATCGAACTGCAGGCCGCATTTCTCGATGTATTTGAATACATCGGCTCTTAAAGGGATGCACTTGTCCGTTTTGACCTCGCGCATGACTTTGCTGATGAAGGCATGGTGCTGCGGGTCTTTCTCTACAGAAATAACCTGATCGCATCCTCGTGACACAAGTTCTATACTGATACTGCCCGTTCCGGCAAACAAATCGAGTGCTGTTATTCCATCTTCAAAGTCAATGTAGTTGTTGAGCACATTGAACAGATTTTCTTTGGCAAAGTCAGTCGTAGGACGTGCTTGAATGTGTGGGGAACGTCGAAACGTCTCCGTTTGTATATTCCGCTTATTACTCGCATGAGATTAAAGATAGCATGTCAAATGAAATTTCTTTGATGCGGCTCATTGCTGAGTCGTTGAATTCCATTTGAGGATTAATGATGAATAGTTTTCGTATGTATTTTTTTAGTCGCAATGGCAATTCTTTCCATTGTGGAACCCGATTGTTCCCGCAAATGTATAACTGGTCATCTTCTTGATTGTAGCCAGCCTGCTGCCAGATGTTCAACAGATAATAGCATGAATCATTCAGGCCGGAAATGGGGTAAGTGTTCAGTAGCAGTAGTTTTTCTTTTTCGAAAGCTATCACTTCTACACTTTCGGGATGGAAGATGGCAAATAATTTACGGCAGTCACTCGGTTTGACCTTATGTGCGAGGTACTCGGTAATTGGACTTACGGATGCAAACAAACGGGCATTGGGGAAATGTTCTGTCAGGAACAGATGGGTGAGCTTGTCCAGTCCAAAAAGAATGACGAGGTTGCTCTTTCCTAAAATATTACAAAGTACTACTTCGTTATTTTGTGGGGGCAGGTTCTGATAGAACAGAAGGTCGGTCTGTTCATCTTCATACAATTCCAACGGGAGTGTAGTGTAACGTGAAGTATGAATAAGGATATTAACCTGCTTGAAACGATGTTTCAGTTCTTCTGTCTCTGTCAAATAGGCTTTTACATTGGCAGCCATTGAGCGCTGTGTATTGACTGGCGAAGAACTGAAATATACTTCCTCCGATTGCTGAGGGTGATAGATAGAAAAAGAAAATCCATCCGTACTCAGACGGATGGATAATATATACTGTTCTGATTTATTAAAATCAATAGGTTGGGCCATAGGATTATTCCCAGTTTCCTGCATTGTTGTTCGGCTGTTCGATGTCACCAACTCTCAAACCGCAATATTTACCCAATTTTGACTGCATGTCTTTCAAGTTGATCAATTCCTGGCTGTTCAAGTCACCCAAGTATACATCGTATGCAACCTGTGCCTGGAACAAGTTCAGAGGAGCACCAGATTTTGTAGTATCCTGACGGATAGCCATTTCAAATTTAGCTCCGTTTCCGTAAGGAACGTATGCCAAAGAGTCCGGATTAAATCCTTTTGCAAAGATAGTATCCATTACAGCTACCCACATTGTATCACGACGGAAGTTCTGTAAGCCTTCTTTTTCAACTTCACTCCAGTTTCCAGTTTTCTTAGCCTTGTTAATCAAGTCCATAGCCTTCTTTTCTGTCATACCGTTGTTCAACTGATCATCTGTCAATGAACCCACTTTCATGATGAAAGGAAGTTTAGCAGTCTTTACGAAAGTAATCAAACTGTCGAAGTTTGCTGTATAAGCACCGTTATGAACGGTACGATATTCCTGCTGAGCCTTACGGATGTCAATCAGGCGAGCGATAATTGCTTTTTCTCTGGTTTTTTTCGCATTGTCAAAGTTGATAGGGCCCATAATACTGCCATAGCATATATATACCAAGCAGATAACGCAGGCGGCTAACACAAGATTAAGAACTGTTTTCATGATAATATTGTTTTTTTAGTTTATATTCGTAGCGCAAAAATAAGTAAATTAGTTGAACCACGTCAATCTTACGTAAACTTTTTATACTGGCATTATGTTAAATAATGATTTATCGCAACAAATTAAGCGAAATTTTCCTTATAAACCAACAGAAGAGCAGGAAAATGCGGTGAAAAGTTTTGCCGAATTCCTGTTTTCGCCTTCTGCTGACAGTGTGTTTCTGATGAAAGGTTATGCCGGCACGGGTAAGACTACATTGACATCTGCATTGGTTCGTACGCTTGATTCGTTACAGCGGAAAGTGATTTTGTTGGCTCCTACAGGAAGGGCAGCCAAAGTCTTTTCCGGATATGCGGAACATCCGGCTTATACGATTCATAAGAAGATATATCGCCAGAAAGTCTTTTCGAATGAGACGGATAATTTTGTAGCTAATCAGAATTTGCACCGGAATACGCTGTTCATTGTGGATGAGGCTTCCATGATTGCGAATGAAGGACTTTCAGGCGGTCATTTTGGTAGCGGACGTTTATTGGATGATCTCGTGCAATATGTATATAATGGATTGGGTTGCCGGTTGATGTTGATTGGAGATACAGCACAGCTTCCGCCGATAGGGGAGGAAGAGAGCCCGGCGCTGTCTGTAGCGGCATTGCAGGGCTATGGATTGGAGGTGACAGAGTGTGTGCTTACAAAAGTGGTACGACAAACCGAAGGTTCCGGCATCTTGTCGAATGCTACTGCCTTGCGTGAAAGGATTGTAAACGAGGATTTCTTTGAATATCCTAAAATCTGTTGTAAGAACTATCCTGATATACGTATCCTTCCTGGGAGTGAACTGATTGAAGCCATAGACGAATGTTATGGTCATGTGGGGTTGGATGAAACGATTGTTATCTGTCGTTCCAATAAACGTGCTTCTCTATATAATAAAGGTATAAGAAATACGGTACTGTACAGGGAAGATGAACTGAACACGGGAGATATGCTGATGGTGGCCAAGAATAATTATTTCTGGGGAACAGACTGTAAGGAACTTGATTTTATTGCAAATGGAGATGTGGCGGTGGTACGTAGGATACGGCGTGTTCGGGAAATGTATGGTTTTCGCTTCGCAGATGTAGTGCTTGCTTTTCCTGATTATGACGGGATTGAACTGGAAGTAAAGATTTTATTGGATACCCTTCATTCGGAACTTCCTTCATTGTCGAAAGAAGAAAATGACCGTTTGTTCTATGCTGTGTTAGAAGATTATGCTGACTTACCGACCAAGCGGGAACGAATGAAAAAAATGAAAGAAGACCCTTATTACAATGCGTTGCAGGTAAAATATGCGTATGCTGTTACATGTCATAAAGCGCAAGGTGGTCAGTGGAAAAGAGTTTTTCTTGATCAAGGCTACATGACGGAAGATATGCTTTCGCCCGATTATTTCCGCTGGTTGTATACCGCATTTACCCGTGCTACAGAATTATTGTATTTGGTAAACTGGCCAGAAGAACAGACGGAAAAATAATTTATAAAGCATACACCGTTCATTTTATATGAATATAAAAGAAAGGCTGTCCCTCTAGTTGTAGAAGAACAGCCTTTCGACATGTGATTTTAAGTAGTAGGTTATTTGATGACGTTTAATTCTTTTCCTACTTTGATGAAGGCCTGGATTGCTTTGTCCAGATGGCATTGTTCATGACCGGCAGAAAGCTGTACGCGGATACGCGCCTGGCCTTTCGGCACTACTGGATAGTAGAATCCGGTTACATAAATGCCTTCTTCCTGCATGCGGGCTGCAAAATCCTGTGACAGTTTGGCATCATACAACATGACAGCGCAGATAGCACTCTGTGTAGGTTTGATGTCAAATCCGGCAGCAATCATCTTGTCACGGAAATAGTTGACATTGCTCATCAGTTTGTCATGCAAAGCATTGCTTTCTTTGAGCATGCGGAACATTTCCAAGCTTGCTCCTACGATAGCTGGTGCTACAGAGTTAGAGAACAAGTAAGGACGAGAGCGCTGACGCAACATGTCAATAATTTCTTTTTTACCAGTGGTAAATCCACCCATAGCTCCGCCAAAGGCTTTTCCTAATGTACCTGTAAAGATGTCAATCTTGTCGTATACACCGAATTGTTCAGCTACTCCATGTCCTGTAGGGCCTACCACTCCTGCAGAGTGTGATTCGTCTACCATTACGAGGCATTGTATTTTTCTGCCAGTTCACAGATTTTGTCCATTGGAGCCACATTTCCATCCATAGAGAATACGCCGTCAGTGGCAATAATACGGTGGCGCTGTGCCTGTGCTTCTTGAAGACAGCGTTCCAAATCTGCCATATCAGCATTAGCATAGCGGTAACGTTTAGCTTTACATAAACGTACACCATCAATGATGGATGCGTGGTTCAAGGCATCTGAAATAATGGCATCTTCTTCTGTGAAAAGAGGTTCGAACAAACCACCGTTTGCGTCAAAACATGCAGCATACAGGATGGTATCTTCTGTATGGAAATAGTCAGAGATGGCAGCTTCCAGTTGTTTGTGAAGGTCTTGTGTTCCACAAATAAAGCGCACGGATGACATACCGTAACCATGGGTATCCATGGCTTTCTTGGCCGCTTCAATCAGGCGTGTGTTGTCCGACAAGCTAAATAGTTGTTGGCACAGAAATTCAAAACTTCCTCTCCTGCGTTGACCTTGATGTCTGCACGCTGTGGAGTGGTTATTACACGTTCTTTCTTATATAAGCCGGCTGCTTCTATGTCGGCAAGTTCCTTTTTCAGGAAATCTCTAAAGTTTGTATACATATATTGATATTAAGGTTTTGCTTATGCAAAGATGCAATTTTTTTATTTAGGAAAAAAGAACACGCTTATTTTTATTTCATTTATAAGAACTTTTGTATATTTGCTCCGCAATTTAAAAATCTAGCTTGTAAATGAAAAACATTTTAATAAATTGGGGCAACTGGACAGATAGGTTCAGAACTCACAATGCTTTTGAGAAAGAATTATTCTGGTAATGTAGTGGCTGGTTATATTCCTGGTGCTGAGCCTAAAGGAGAATTGAAAGAATCAGGTCCTTCGGCTATTGTGGATATTACGAACCCGCAACAAATTGCCGATGCGGTAAGTAAGTATCAAGTAGATACAATCTACAATTTGGCTGCATTGCTTTCTGCCGTTGCAGAAAACAAGCCTCAGCTTGCCTGGAAAATCGGACTTGGAGGATTGTTCAATACGCTTGAAGTCGCTCGTGAAAAGCAGTGTGCAGTATTTACTCCGAGCTCTATCGGCTCATTTGGTCCTGGTACTCCTAAAGACAAAACTCCTCAGGACACCGTGCAGCGTCCGAAGACCATGTATGGTGTGACAAAAGTTTCAGGTGAATTATTGAGTGACTATTATTTCACTCGTTTTGGAGTGGATACTCGTTCCGTACGTTTCCCGGGATTGATTTCGTATGTAACTCCTCCGGGTGGTGGTACTACAGACTATGCCGTAGATATTTATTACTCTGCAGCTAAAGGTGAAAAATTTGTCTGCCCGATTGCTGAGGGAACTTATATGGATATGATGTATATGCCGGATGCTTTGCGTGCAGCGGTAGAAATTATGGAAGCAGATCCGTCTAAGTTGGTTCATCGTAATTCATTCAACATTGCTTCAATGAGTTTTGAACCGAATACAATCTACCAGAATATCCGTAAATATCTTCCGGAGTTTGAAATGCAATATCAGGTAGACCCATTGCGTCAGGCTATTGCAGAATCATGGCCAAACTCATTGGATGATACATGTGCCCGTGAAGAATGGGGCTGGAAACCGGAATATGATTTGGATGCCATGACTCAAGACATGCTTGCGAAACTGAAAGAGCGTTTTGGCCGTTAATTGCCAACAGATTTGATGCTACATAATTAAAATCCCCTCACTCCCTGTATGATTACAGAGAAGAGTGAGGGGATTTCTTGTATAGGAATTTCTTTTGTTAGAAGATACTTTGGAAAAATGTCTTGATGGCTTCTGGCTTTATGTGGTGAAGTGTATGCTCTTTTATTTTTGTGGAATCCATCAGGCAATGCAGCCCTTTGTAGCCGTCCGCTGATTCTTGCAATACTTTTTCTGTATAGATGTTTTCTGCTTTCTTGTTTTTCTGACTTTCCGGTTGATTTTTAAACTGGCCGATATAGATGTTTTCTTCAAAAGCATTTCGGGTAGAAGATGTAAAATCAAAATGGCTGGGCTCTGCTGCGTAATAGATATTTTGACGGAAATAAGTACTGTCTGCATATCCATCCCAAGAGTCGGAAGTGATCATCGTACGGTCTACTGCATCAGACGGTTTAGGGTTGGCGTGGATAATATTACGTTCGACTAATGTTTGTTTTACGGGACCAGCTATGTGGATACTGGGAGAAAACATACCTTGACGTGTTTCTTTCGGGCGTATACCGTCTCCTATACTGATATTGTATCGAACAATGCTTCCGATGTTTCCGCAGCTATAATCTCCGGCATTTCCACTGTTGCATATAAGTACCATTCCTCCGTAATTGTCGTGACTGTAATTGTATTGTATAAGGGTGTTCTGGCAATTGTAGTCGGAATCGAATCCTTGTGCATCCCAGGGCGCTTTATGTCCCCATACTTCATTATATTGTATGATGGTATTGTCACAGCTCCAAGCTAGATGCCTGCTGCTGCCTCTGTCATCGGAAGAATGTCGGGTGAATCGCACATGAGATTATATTCAATCAGTGTACTGTCACAACCTATGGGGACAATGCCGTCGCCGGGAACTTTTTCAATTAAATTGTTCCGTACAATGGTATGTTTATTCGGATACCAGTTTTTACGATCGTAATAACCACTCCAAATCATGGCATTGCGTTCACATCTTAAAATGTGACAATTTTCTATGGTCAGACTGTCAAAGCGTGAGCGAATACTGTCTCCTCCGTTTACAATCAGAATACCACTTCCTCCTCCCTCTTCTTTGACAAGAGAACCATTGACATCACGTATGGTAAGGTTGTTTATTCTGATGTTATGAGAAATGCCATAATCTGTACATTCTACTTTTAATCCAGTACGTCCGGCCTTTCGTTCTTTACCTGTATTACTGATTTCAAGGTTTTGAATTGTGAAGTAATCGGAGTTGAAAATACGTACGGCATACATGGAGGTATCATTCCCTGCAATACATGGTTTTTGATTGCCCTCACCGTATGCATCGATAATGATGGGGTGAGTGTAGGTACCTTTGCCTGTGACTTCCAATATTCCGGGAAATGTTTCCCCTTTTTTGAATAGAATTTTATCACCGGGCTGTAGGGAGATTTGTTTCAAGCTTCTATACTTTGCCAGGCAGAACGAGGTGAGGTTCCGTTGTTTTGGTCACTTCCTGAAGTCGCATCCAGGTAATAGACGTGTGATGAGTTGCATGCATAAAAAACAGATGAAAGTAAGCAGAATGCAAGCTGTGTCCATGTAGATGTTTTCATAATATATAAATTGTATTTCATTGTAAAGGTAGTGATATTGTTGAATATAAAAGCGATTTTCTATTTTTGTTGATGGTCTCATTCTATTTTTTGACAGAATTGTTTTATACAGAGTAGCCGTTTTGTCTTATTTTTGTATATGGTATCTTAAAACTTAATATCAATGAAAAAACTATGGATGGCGCTTGCCTTATGGGGAGCTTTAGCAGCGCAGCTGCATGCACAATGGAAGCCGGTTGAGGGACGGATTAGCACACAATGGTCTGAACAGGTAAATCCGGATAATGTATTACCAGAATATCCACGGCCTATTATGGAAAGAACAGAATGGAAAAATCTGAATGGCCTTTGGGATTATGCAATTATAGAAAAAGGAAAACATTCCCCTTCTGTTTTTGATGGGAAAATTCTGGTACCTTTTGCTGTAGAATCTTCTTTATCAGGAGTTGCCAAAACGGTAGGTGCAGAGAAAGAGTTGGTCTATCGTCGTTCGTTTGACGTTCCTTCTTCTTGGAAAGGGAAAAAAGTACTTCTGCATTTCGGAGCAGTCGACTGGAAAACTGATGTATGGGTAAATGATGTAAAGGTAGGCAGCCATACCGGAGGATTTACTCCTTTCTCTTTTGATATAACGGAAGCTTTGCAAGGGAAAAACAATACTCTGCTGGTAAAGGTGTGGGACCCGACAGATAAGGGTTACCAGCCAAGAGGAAAGCAGGTATCGCGTCCTGAAGGTATATGGTATACTCCGGTAACAGGAATATGGCAGACCGTCTGGCTGGAACCTGTCAGTGAATCGTATATTCAGGACTTGCGTATTACTCCGGACATTGATAATTCCTTGCTTTCTTTGAAGGCCTTGGTAAAAGATGCTACTTCAAAAGATTTGGTAGAGGTAAAAGTCTTTGATGGTCAACAGTTGGTAGCGCAAGGAAAAAGTATTAATGGAGAATGTGTACAGGTTGCAATGCCGGAGAATACTAAATTATGGTCTCCAGAATCTCCTTTCCTTTATACGTTGAAGGTTTCTTTAAAGCAGAACGGAAAACTGGTGGATGAAGTGTCCAGTTATGCAGCTATGCGAAAATATTCTTCCAAACGTGATGCCAACGGTATTGTACGTCTGGAGTTGAATAACAAGCCGTTGTTCCAGTTTGGTCCTCTGGATCAGGGCTGGTGGCCGGATGGGTTATATACGGCTCCTACGGACGAAGCCTTATTGTACGATATACAGAAGACAAAAGATTTTGGATTTAATATGATTCGCAAACATATTAAAGTAGAGCCTGCACGCTGGTATACGTATTGTGACAAGTTAGGTATTATTGTATGGCAGGATATGCCCAGCGGTGACCGTAACCCGGAATGGCAGAACCGGAAATATTTTGAGGGTACAGAAATGAAGCGAAGTGCAGAATCGGAAGCTTGTTACCGGAAGGAATGGAAGGAAATAATGGATGCATTGTATTCTTATCCTTGCATTGGCACATGGATTCCATTTAATGAAGCTTGGGGACAGTTCAAAACTCCGGAAATAGTGGAGTGGACCAAACAATATGACCCGACCCGTTTGGTCAATCCTGCCAGTGGAGGTAACCATTACACTTGTGGGGATATGCTGGATTTGCATAACTATCCTGCTCCGGAATTGTATCTGTATGATGCACAGAGAGCGACAGTATTGGGTGAATATGGAGGTATTGGCTGGGTAGTACAGGGACATATCTGGGAGCCGGACCGTAACTGGGGATATATTCAGTTCAATTCTTCTAAGGAAGTGACAGATGAATACGTGAAATATGCGGAAAAACTTTATGATTTAATACCTCGTGGTTTTTCTGCAGCAGTATATACGCAGACAACGGACGTAGAAGTGGAAGTAAACGGTTTGATGACATACGACCGCAAAGTAATTAAACTGGATGAAAAGCGGGTTCGTGAGATTAACCGTAAACTATGTGAATCTTTAAACAAATAAGGTAAAAAGATAATATGATGCAGAGGGGAGAGATTTTAATATATTCTCTGGCCCTCTGTTTTTATGAAAAATAGACCTTTGTGCCATGATAAAAAAACATTCTATATTATTAATTCTATTGTTATTAAGCTTTGGTTTTCCGGAGATAATAATATCTTCTTCTGCGTCTTATTATTTTCGGACATTGGGAATTAATGATGGTCTTTCTCAAAGTACTGTAAATGCAATATTGCAGGATCGGAAAGGTTTTATGTGGATAGGAACAAAAGATGGATTAAATCAGTACGATGGACAAGTCTTTAGGACTTTTCAGAAAGAAAATTCCTCATTAGGTAATAATTTTATAACAGCTTTATATGAAGATTGTGATGGAGATATTTGGGTAGGAACAGATGCGGGGGTGTATATTTATAATCCAGTTCAGGAGGCTTTTCAACTATTGGAAACAGAAATTACATCTTTAGGTGAAAAAATTATGCGTTCTGTGACATGGATTACGTCTGATTTACAAAATAATATCTGGATTTCAGTAGATGGTCAAGGACTTTTCTGTTATGATAAACAGAAGAAAAGTTTGATAAAATCGGTTTCATGTGGAGAAGCCAATCTTGCTAATGTCACTCATTTTTGGTTTAATGCAGGAGAATTGTGGATTGCTCGTTATGAGGATAATTTGTATTTTTCAAAAGATAATTCTTCTTTTAACGTTTTTAGGGATGCAAATGGAAAGGAAATTTTTAAAGGGCTTGTAATAAATACTTGTGTAGAAGGGCTACATAATTGTTTGTATGTGGGTACCTCAAAAGGACTAATAGAAGTCAATTTAACTTCTCGTAAAGTAAGAAAATTGTTGGATGAATATGTGCGTGATATTTGTTTTCGTTCAGATTCGGATTTGTGGATTGGAACAGAACAAGGACTTTATATTTATAATATAGAAACAGATGAATATGAACATTTGACTACGCCGGATATAGACGAACGTTATGCTCTTTCTGATAACGCTATATATAGCGTATATAAAGATCGTGAAGGAGGTATGTGGGTTGGTTCTTATTTTGGCGGACTAAACTATTATCCATATCAGTATACTTACTTTGAAAAATATTATCCTCGTGGAGATCTTAGGCAGATGGGGCGACGTGTTAGAGAATTTTGCGCTGGAAATGATGGTACATTATGGCTTGGTACAGAAGACAAAGGGTTGTTTAATTTTAATCCTAAGAGTGGAAAAATAATACCTTTTCATCATGTGGAGTTAGGACATAATATTCATGGTTTGTGCTTAGATGGAAATGGTTTGTGGGTTGGCACTTTCTCTGGCGGATTGAACTATATAGATTTACGTACAAAAACTTTGAAACATTATGGTAAAGGCGATGCAGTTAATACATTAAGTTCTGATAATATATTTTCTATTTGTAAAACTAGCACAAACGATATTTGGATTGGTACAACTTCTGGTTTGTTACGATATAATCGTTCAACGGATGATTTTTTACGTGTGAAAGAATTGGAGAGTATATTTGTATATGATATTTTGGAAGATAGTTATGGAAAATTATGGATGGCAACTTATTCGGATGGTGTTTTTTGTTATGATTTGCCTCAAAACCGTTGGAAACATTATACATGGATTCCAGGGGATAGTACTTCCTTGCCTTATAATAAGGTAATTAGTATTTTTGAAGATAGTCATAAACGGGTATGGTTTACTACACAAGGAGCTGGTTTTTGTCGTTTTTGTTCTGAGACAGATAATTTTATTTGTTATGATATGTCTGATGGATTTCCTAGCAATATTGTGTATAAAATAGTAGAGGACGATAAGGGGAAGTTATGGTTGACAACGAATAAAGGTTTGGTTTCTTTTCTTCCGGAAACAGGTGTTAAACATATATATACGACCGCTAATGGGCTACTTAGTAACCAATTTAATTATCAATCAGGATTTAAAGATAATGAGGGAATAATTTATTTAGGGAGTATTGATGGGTTTATTGCTTTTAATCCTTCTGAATTTGCAGAAAATAAGCAAGTTCCGTCATTGGTGCTAACCGATTTCTTCTTATTTAATAAGCGTTCTCCAATAGCTATAGAGGGTTCTCCTATTTTTAAAAGTATTACTTATTCAGATGTAATAGAGTTGAGTGCGGAGCAGAATTCTTTTTTCTTTGAGGGCGTCTGTGTTGAGTTATCAAGCTCCTTTATCAAATATTATAATCTATAAGTTAGATGGATATGATAAGGAATGGTATACTTTGGAGAGAGGGGAGTCAAAGATTAGCTATTCTAATTTGCCTTATGGATCATATATGTTAAGAGTTAGGGGGGCAAATAGTGATGGAATATGGAGTCCTCAAGAACGCATCTTAAAAATACATGTGCATCCTCCTTTTTATCTTTCTTGGTTTGCTTATATTATTTATAGTATATTGTTAATATTATCTGTAATGATGTCTTTTTACTACTTCAGGAAAAGAAGTCAAAAGAAGCATTTGCGAGCAATGGAAATCTTGAAATATGAAAAAGAACGTGAATTATATACGGCGAAAATAGATTTTTTCACTAATGTGGCACATGAAATACGTACTCCTTTGACTTTGATAAAAAGTCCTTTAGAGAATGTGCTGGCTTCTGCTCATCTGGATGAGAATATAAAAGATGACCTTGAAATTATGGATTTGAATACCAATCGTTTGCTGGACTTGGTGAATCAGTTACTTGATTTTCGCAAGACGGAAACAAAAGGCTTCAGATTAAATTTTATGGATTATAATTTATCAGGTCTTTTACAAGCTATTTATAAACGTTTTACTCCTCTTGCCCGGGAGAAAGGCTTGGAGTTTGCGATAGAAAGTATAGATGATTTACATGCTTCGGTCGATAAGGAGGGATTTACGAAGATTATAAGTAATTTGTTTACCAATGCCATTAAATATTCGGATACTTATATTTGTGTGAAATTGCGTTTGGACAAATCTTCGAATTTATTAATTCTGTCTGTAGAAAATGATGGGGTGATTGTTCCGAAAGATGAACGTGAAGAGATCTTTAAGCCTTTTAAGCAGTATCATGAAGAAAATACTCATGTGCAAGGTACTGGTATTGGACTTGCATTGGCTCGTTCTTTAGCTGAATTGCATGGGGGAAAATTATCGATGGATGAAGCATTGGATTGTAACCGTTTTATTCTTCAGCTTCCATTGTGTCATGAACAGATATTAAATTTGTCTCATACAGAAGATGAAGAGCCTGTTCTCGCCGTAGATTCGAATGTTGTGGAACCGCTTTCGCAGTCAGATTCTTTCCGTTATACGTTGTTGGTAGTAGAGGATAATACTGAAATGCGTAAATTTTTGCAGAAGCAGTTGGCTGAATCTTATAAAGTATTTGTTGTGTCCAATGGTGTGGAAGCGTTGAAGATTTTGCAGGATTCTATTGTAAATTTGGTTCTTTCGGATATAATGATGCCTGAAATGGATGGATTGGAATTGTGTGATGTAATAAAGTCTAATCTGGATTATAGCCATATTCCAGTTATTCTATTGACTGCAAAGACTACTTTGCAATCAAAGATTGAAGGAATGAAGGCGGGGGCCGATGCGTATGTAGAAAAGCCTTTCTCGATGGAATACCTGAAAGCTTGTATTTCGAATTTATTGAAGAATCGTGAACAGTTACAAGCAACCTTTGTTCATGCTCCTTTTGTGCAGACTAATAGTATGGCAATTACTAAGGCTGATGAAGAATTTCTGAAAAAATTAAATGAAATTGTACAGGCCAATATTCAGAATCCTGATTTTAGTTTGTTGGATATGGCAGATCAGTTATGCATGAGTCGCTCTAGTTTAAATCGTAAAATAAAAGGAATACTTGATGTAACTCCTAATGACTATATTCGTATAGAACGATTAAAAAAAGCTGCTTTACTTTTGAAGGAAAGAAATTGTAAGATTAATGAGGTTTGTTATATGGTTGCTTTAATACGCCATCCTATTTTGCAAAATGTTTTCAAAAACAATTCGGTATGTTACCTAAAGATTTTGGGGTAGATAAATGATATGGAAGGTCTATTTTCATTTCTAATGTTTAGGGTGGAATATAGGGAAATGCAATAATATTCTTAAAAAATAGAATAGTAATTGCATACATAAGTGTATATATAAAGTATTTAGGTTTTGAATTTATTTTATTATAAATAGAATGTATTGTTTCATGTTTTTTCTCTTTGATGAACTACTTTTGAATCGATTCATTTTAACTTTAAATTAGTATGAAAACAAAATTAATGAGTTGTTTATTTTGCGTAGGCGTTGGATTAGTTCCTTCGATGGCAAGTTCGATGAATGAGGAAGTTCAGAGTTTGTATTTACAACTAATTATTCCTCAATATTTTATAAGCAATAAGTCAGGAATATGGTCGTTGTCTTTAATTGTACATTCTAAAGGATGAAGATTTAACATTTTTATTATTTCTTAGCTTATTTGACTT
>ENA-OQAZ01000018-OQAZ01000018.1-human-gut-metagenome-genome-assembly--contig:-NODE-18-length-65208-cov-9.114073_pt1 | contig 65208 bp, 67 predicted proteins | sample MGYA00242737_ERZ504531 | MGnify/ENA primary metagenome ERZ504531 (study PRJEB26092, sample SAMD00036244) | human gut metagenome | host: Homo sapiens | study: EMG produced TPA metagenomics assembly of... | reverse complement strand
CAGTCATACACAATGCTTACATGCTTGAACGATTTATTTGCGTGTCTGGGATTGAACCAAACACGCAATTAATTGACAAACTTTTCAAAGAACTCATTTTATTTACTGCCAGAGCCGCTTAGGATGGCTAATTTTTAACGAACTATTGATAATATAACAAAAACCTACTCACTTTTAATGACTTTTTTATGCGATTTTTTATAACACAATGTCTTTCAGGATAATATAAAAAGAAAAAAAATCCGATATATATTCATCAAAATATATATCGGAGTCTATAATCAAGAAACTATTTTAAAATAATTTGCATCCACTGAAGGAATGTGATACACATTATCGAATGAGTTGCAAGAATCTCACGAAGTTTTGAAACGCTACGAGACAATAGATTCATTGAAGATTGTACATTCATATCCATAGCCTCAGCTACTTCCTTATGAGATAGCCCCTTTATATACCGAAGATAAAGGATATGCTTTTGTTGAGAGGTAAGTTGAGAAAGTGCCTGGACAAGTGCCTTCTTCTTCCGAAGATCCTCATCACTGTTTCCAAAAATCTTTTCAAAAGAATCATCATCCATAATATCCGAAAAAATCTCATCATTAAATGAGAAACATTCTACCTGAGACCTTGCTGAAGTAGACTTATCATTAATCATATTGCGCAACGACTTCAGAAGATAAGAGCGAGGATATTCCGTATCCGAAAGATTTGAACTCTTAGCCAGCTTCACAAACAGCTCCTGAATACAATCGCGAACCATATCATCATCAGGAGTACATTTCATCCCATAATTGAGAAGCAATGAATAGTATCTTCTATATATAACCTCCAAAGCAATCAGACTACCACTACGCAACTCTAACCACAATGCCCTGTCATCCATCTGAAAATAATGATTCTTCATCAAACTATTGTCTTACTACTATGCAACTCATAACTTTATTACAAAAATACATAGAAAATAACGTGAATTCAATATAAAAATAAATATATCTTTTGAGAAACCGGAACGCCACGATAAAAGTATTAAAGTTATTACAGTGAAGTATAGTAATTTTCATTTACTATGGTTTAAAATCATAACTCAATCAGCCCTAATCAAAGTTGCCTTAGTACATTCCTCACAACGCTCTGATAAATTCTCTGTTTCACACTGTGGTATTTGTATCTCACAGTGTGAAATATGTATCCCACAGTGTGGTTTTTATATTTCACAGTGTGAAACAGAGAATTTGCACTGAAATTTTCCTTTTTATGTAAGTACACATACAGGAAATGCGCCATCATATCCCTATATTGAAGAGTTTATACACTAAAAAGTCCTGGTTTTATTAGCCAGGACTTTTTAGTGTATATCCGCACGATTGTTAACGGTGTATCCAAAGTTCCGGATTCAGTTTCACCGTTTCCTTACGTAACTGGAAATGCAAAATCGTTTCTCCTTCTGCATTGGTATGGATTTCTCCCAACACATCACGGGCACGTACCAGACTGCCTTTCTTGACACGCACTGTAGACAGGTTACAATAAACGGAGATATAGCTTCCATGACGTACCAGCACATTGGTCAGGCCATTATATTGGAAGACAGCCGAAACTTCACCGTCAAAGATAGCACGGGCATTGGCACCCGACTTTCCTTTAATATCCATTCCCTTATTGTCCAGCTTCACATTACGAAGTCCTTTCACCTGATACTGTCCATAATGTCCTACCACCACGTATGGTCCGGTAATTGGCACTGGGAGGATTCCTTTATTTTTCTCAAAGTTACTTGACAAGCGACGGTCTTCCGAATCCACCTTATAAGCTTCTAACTTCTCGACAGAAGTCTTCGCTGTCTCTTTTTTAGCCGACGATGATGTTTCGGTACTGCCCTTTGCAGCTTCCGCTTTCTTACGAGCCTCTTCGGCTTTACGGCGAGCTTCCTCTTCCGCACGCTTACGAGCTTTTTCGATTTCAATTTCTATCAGACGGTCAATTTGCGCATTCAGTTTATCCGCTGAACGACGCTGTTTAGCCAGTTCCGACTGAATGCTCCGCTGTTTCTTTTGCAAGCCTGACAAAATCTGCTTGCGTTCCTGCTCCTGTGCTTCCAGCTTAGCCTTCTCCGCTTCTCCCTGCTTGAGCAAGTCTTCCTTCGCCTTCCGGCTGTTTTTCAAAGAATTGGCCTTTTCGGTAACTTGCTTTTGCTTCCGCTGTACCTGAATGCCTTGCAAACGCTGATAATCGGCATATTCACGCACATACCGCAAACGCCGGTACATTTGCCCGAAATCTTCGGCTGAGAAAATAAACATCAGCTTGTCTTGTATAGACTTATTCCGATAAATGTATTTTACAGATAATTCATATTTTTGCCGCTTTTCTTTCAGTTCTTTCTGCAGACTCTTTAAATCTCGCTCCAGACGGCTAATCTCCTGCTGAATGGCCTTTACATCATTTTCTATGGTCTGAATGTATTTTTGTCGTTCCTCTATTTGCCCTGAAAGTAAAGCCAGGTTTCCCAGCTGACTTTTCACATCCTTCTTGGTAGACTGCAACAAGGTTTCCGATTCGGCAATCTGTTGTTTCAGCTCATTACGCTGTTTTTCCAGTTGACGAATCTTCGGAGTAGTTTGAGCAGCAAGCGTACAAACGCAAAAGCAAATACAAGATATGACTACAAAACGTTTCATCTTTCCAACCACATTTTGAGCAAGGTTGTTAATTCTATTTTCTTATATCTGGAGGACAGGCTTGTCCGCGTCTCCCAGTCTTCTCCCACCGACATACGGGAAAGCTTCATGTCCAGACTATAAGTTTTTCCAGTCCCCTGCAACTCTGCCAATATATGCTGAGGGAAATAAGCCGTACCTAATTTCCCAAAATCTCCATACGTCCAGCTTAATGCATACGGAGTGCCAGACAGGGCCACAGAAGTGCTTTCGAGCCATCCTTTATCGGCCGTAGTCCGGAAACGGTAGGCCAGTTTTCGGGTATCTTTTACTTCCCACAGAGCACGGTCTCCTTCTGATGTCATCCGGAAACGATGCAAATCGGACACCTCAACGGTTTCCTTACCCGGCAAAAAGATTTCGTTCAGAAACAAAGACTGCAGCACATTAAAGCTCAGATTCAGATCGGCCATCCGGTTCAACTCATCAAAAGAAACTTCCACATACTGCTTGTGAAGGCGGTCGACGGCTAAAATACGGTCTGGAGAAATTTCCAGACGTGCCACTTCAATGCCCAGCAAAGGAGCCACCGACAATTGTATGACTTCTCCTTTCTTCATTCGGAGCGTAGCCGATAATTTCGTATTCTTTCCCCCGTCTACATTCAGGTTCAAAGCGACCTTTCCTGTCACACAATTCCAGTGAGGAAGACCGGAAATTACCTTTTCCTGATACTCTTCTCCTTTCAGTCCACCAATCATCGGGGCGCGTTCTGCATGACGCAGAGAACGACAAGAAGAGGCCAATACAATCAGGCACACCACATATACCCAGTAAATAAACCGTTTCATTCTATGTATTTTTTCAATGCGATTTTACGTTTCAAGCGCTTCAATTCAGCTTCTGTACGCGGAGTAGCTCCGTCTTCTTCCTTATTCTCCATGCTATCCGCCTTTTTCCAGTATTCCAGCGCTTTTTCCTTTTCGCCTGACATATAATAAATGTCACCGCAATGTTCCACAATCACCTGACTGCTGTCTCCTCCGTTCTTCATGGCCTGTTCGATATAAATACGAGCTTCGGTATAGCGTTTCTTCTCAAACAGAATCCAGGCGTAAGTATCCAGATAAGTCGCATTCTCAGGTTCTGCCTTTACGGTCTTGTAACTCATTTCCTCGGCTTTATCCAGATTGGTCCGTTCTACAGACAGATAGTAAGCATAGTTGTTGAGCGTACCGATGTTGTTCGGATTATAAACCAACGAAGAATCATAGGCTGCATAAGCTTCTGCTTTCATTTCCTTAGAATGGTACAAATCTCCTAAAATGGCATAAAAATCTGAGACAATTCCTTTATCACTCTTTTCATTTACCTGCTTCAGCCTTGCTGGAAAATCTCCATAGCCTTATCCGTTTCTTCTTTCTGATAATGAGCCAAGCCTAAATAATAGTAGAACTCCATGGCATCGGGATTGTATTCCAGCGCAGGAGTAGCCACACGAATCACTTCATCGAGGTTATTGTCACGAATAGCATAGCTGAGCAACTGTAAGCGTGCAGGCTTGTTTTCCGGATCGAGCGACAGAACCTGATTCAGTACAGGTACAGACTCTTTTTCCATGTGCTTTGTAATCATGTATTGTGCACAAAGCATGGCCAAATCGGCATTTTGCTGCGGACGGTCCAAGATTTCCTTGAACAAGGATACAATCTGTGTACTGTCCTTCGTGGTCTGTTCCGACTGAAGAATAAGCTGACGCATGATTTCCATCTTGGTATTTGACTCCACATCCTCATTCAACAGAATGGTATCCAATTGCTGACGATACAGGCTGTCCTTACCCAACTGTTTATAATAAGAAGCCATTGATAGCAAAGCCGGTGCATATCCCGGTTCTTCCTTTAAAATCCGCTGGTAAACCGCATAAGCCTCCTCGGGCTTGTCGTTATTCAGGTACACATCGCCTAAAATCGTTTGATAGCGTAAATCATACGGATACTCTTTCGATAGACTTTCAATTTCATTAAACGCCTGTTCCTGATTATCCATCAGCAGATACATTCTGAACTTCTCCATACTGATTTGCTCAGACTTTCCATCCAGTTCTTCCAGACGGTTTAACACAGAAACTACCTGTGCATAGCTTTTTGTCTGATTATACAAATCGACCAATGCCATCAGCGGTTCCAGTCGGGACGGAAACTGATGTGCCATGTCGTCATACACGGCAATGGCTTTCGCCCAATCACGCTTCCGCTGGTAATAAGCCGCCAAAGTCTGTTTATACCAGAAATTTGATTCATCCGAACGTACTGCTTTCTTCAGCGCTTCTTCGCCTTTCTGTTCCTGGCCCAAGACCATATAGAACTGGGAAATCTCATACAAGGCTGGGGCAGAACCCGGATAAATATCCAGACAATGCTTATAAAGTTCAAACGCAGCATCATACTCTCCCTTCTGCTTCAGGCGAACTGCCTCCAGAAAAAAGTAGTTATACTTCCTGCGCTGTTCGTATGACAAGGTATCCCTTTCCTCATTTGCCAAGTTTTGCTTTGCCGAATGCTGCTTTCCGGTGGTACCACAGGCAAACAGCAGGAAAACCATCCCGATGATTCCTAATAGTTTTTTCATACATTCAGGTTTATACGGTTCCGGTGTGACCAAATCCTCCTGCCCCACGCTCCGTTTCGTCCAACACTTCCACTTCTTCCCATTCAGCCTGTTCATGACGGGCTATCACCATCTGCGCAATACGTTCACCGTCTTCAATCACAAACTCTTCAGCTGACAAGTTGACTAATATCACGTTGATTTCTCCCCGATAATCGGCATCAATGGTTCCCGGAGAATTCAATACGGTAATACCTTTTTTGATAGCCAGTCCACTACGCGGACGCACCTGAGCCTCATACCCCTGTGGCAACGCCAAAAACAATCCGGTGGGTACCAGACAACGCTGCAAAGGCTTCAACACAATCGGTTCATTCAGGTTCGCACGAAGATCTACTCCAGCCGACTGTGGAGTAGCATATTGCGGCAACGGATGCCGGGAAGTATTTATAATCTGTATTTTCATCTATTTTATGCTTTTATGAAGTTGCGAAGTTACACAATCCACAGAATTAATAGTTACGTTTACCATTTTTTTATATTTTTGCACTTAACTTTTAGAGCTTCTTTAAATTTAAGTACCACATCACAAAGGAGTTACATTATGAACTGGAAACAATTGCTATCAAATAAAAGATTCGGTCTGGAGAATCTTCATGAAGCCCGAAAAGAAGACCGTACAGAGTTCCAACGTGACTATGACCGCCTGATATTCTCAGCTCCTTTCCGGCGTTTGCAAAACAAGACACAAGTCTTTCCTTTACCGGGAAGTATCTTCGTACACAACCGACTGACACACAGCCTGGAAGTTTCATGCGTAGGGCGTTCGCTCGGCAATAAAATCGCATCCGAGCTATTAAAGCTTCATCCGGAACTGCATGATACGCATATTTCAGAAATAGGCTCCATTGTATCGGCCGCCTGCCTGGCGCATGACTTGGGAAATCCTCCTTTCGGTCATTCGGGAGAAAAGGCCATCGGCACGTATTTTTCCGAAGGAAAAGGACGGACCTTACAAGCATATCTTTCAGCAAAGGAATGGGATGACTTCACTCACTTCGAAGGAAATGCCAACGCATTCCGCTTGCTCACCCATCAGTTTCAGGGACGACGCCCCGGCGGTTTTGTACTGACGTATGCCACGCTGGCTGCCATCGTGAAATATCCTTTTTCCTCGCAACTGGCCGGAAGCAAACAGAAATTCGGATTTTTTACTAGCGAAGAAGAGGCTTTTCAAAAGATAGCTCATGAACTGGGACTTAAAAAGATTAGCAAGGAAGGAGAGCCATTGAAGTATTGCCGCCATCCGCTGGTGTATCTTGTAGAAGCGGCAGATGACATCTGCTACCAGATGATGGACATAGAAGATGCGCATAAACTAAAAATATTGACCACACAGGAGACCAAAGAATTGTATTTACATTTCTTTGCCCCCGAGAAGTTAGACCATATTCAATCGATATGCAAAATGGTGGACGACACCAACGAACAAATAGCCTACCTGCGTTCATCGGCCATCGGAGTATTAATCAGTGAATGTGTACACACCTTTATTCTGCACGAAGAGGAAATTCTAAAAGGTGAATTTCAAGGAACGCTGATTCAGAAGCTCAGTTCAAGAGTCAGAGAAGCTTATGAGAACTGCTCACATACGGCTTTTGAAAAAATTTATTGCTCGAAAGATGTAGTCGACATCGAACTGGCCGGTTATCAGGTAATCACCACGCTGGTCGACTTAATGATTGAAGCCGTAAGATACCCGGAAAAGGCGTATTCCCAGTTGTTAATCAACCGAGTGTCCAGCCAATATCATATCCAGGCTCCTACCTTATATGAAAAAATTCAGGCTGTACTCGATTATATTTCCGGTATGACAGATGTCTATGCACTTGACCTATACCGAAAAATAAACGGGAACAGCCTGCCTGCTCTATAAAGAATATTATTATTTCCGCGTTTTATTTACCACCGGATTGGCTCCAGAAGTTATCTGCAGAGCCTCCGGATGTTCACGCAGATAGGATTCGATGTGACGCACACGCTTTTCTTCAAGAATCTCATCCACGGCAATCAAGATACCGGTTTCTTCCACATCACCAAAGCCATCATTAATCGCCGTACCGAACATACGCATGGTCGGTGACAAGCTCATATAGGCATTCACCAAAGGTGGAATGTTATATCCCAACTTGCGCACCTCTGTATTCAACACCTTATAATCTTCCTTAAAGGTATCGTGGCAGAACAGCTTCTCAAGTACCTTTTCATCGGTTTCAATCAGCAAAGGCTGCATCGGGGTAATCAACTTATCTTTATCATTGAAATGTTTCTTCAGGAAATAAAGAATCATATCACGTCCGAAGCGGTTATAGCTGGGATACATGGTCATCTTTCCAAAGAAATATTTTACCTGCGGCATGACGACCGTCAACGCTCCCAGACCGTCCCACAAATTATCCAAGGCAAACAGTCCTTTTGAACCTGCTCGAGTAGACTGGTATTCAAGTGTCACGAAAGAGCGTCCTAATTCTATCGTGGTAGGCAAATAGTCTTTCAGGAATTTCTCGGAGAAATTGAACATGTGAGCTGTTGCCAGCAAAGGCTTACCCTCGGCATCAAACTCCACTTCATCTCCTAACAAATAACGGTAGCCACCCAGGATTTCTTCAGCTTCAGGATCCCATACAATCAATTGCTGATAAGGATTTTCCATCAAGTCATATTCATCAAGATCCATTGACTTACCGGTTCCCCCTCCAGCGGCACGGAATGCAATTTCACGCAAACGCCCAATTTCCTTCAACACATTAGGCGCATTCTTCCATGTAACAATGTAAATCTCGTTGTTGCTCTTGTTCGTAAATCTTAAGCGCTTGTCTTCCGTTAGTTCCGATTTTAAAACTTTCTTGTCAATCGGAGCAATTATATCTTCCATAATCCAATGATTAAATCGTATTTTCTTTTCACAGTTTATAAACTAACTCTCTTACATAGTCCGCCCATTCCGTTGCCGAACGTGATTTATCAAACGTCTGCCATGGAATCGGTTTGCCAATTGTTACCTTAAAGGTCTTATGACGGTTTTTAAACATTTCATCAGCTAGATAAAGCATGGCTATATTAAACTTAATCCCTAAAAATTTACACAGATTGGCCAGATTGTAGAAAAAATCAGAGTTCTTCCTTCGAAATGCACCGGGATAACATTCCGTTGTGTTTCCACACTTTTAGAGATAAAGGTTTTCTTCCAGGCTAAATCTTTTATCACTCCTTTTTGTCTTCTGGAACAGATGCCAGCCGGGAACATAATAATATGAGAATCAGAGCGGAATCCAGCCTCTACCATCTTAGGAAAATCGCGCGACTGAGACCCAGTCTTATTAATAGGAATACACAATGGAGCTAACCCATGAAGATTCATCAGCAAATCATTTACAAGGTATTTTATGCGACCATTGTAATGCTTGCCCAATATATAGCCTAAGGCGATACCATCCTGTCCTCCTAAAGGATGATTAGACACAAACGTGCATAAGCCATCGGAAGGAAGATTCTCTATCCCTTTCACTTCCAGCTTAATGTCAAGGAATTCCATGCAAGCCTCCAGAAAATCCACACCGGTCTTGTCGGCAACACTTTTCAGGAACACATTAATTTCGTCCTGATGCACAATATGCTTTAAGTATGACACTAAAAAACGCGGTATGCGGTCAGCCTTTTTCCCTGCTTTGTCTCTCAATACTTTGTCAATGTCAATTAAAAATATTGAATTTTCACCCATTCTACAAAAGTTTACTTTGCAAAAGTAACTCATCTTTTGAAAAGACACTCATTTTATGACAAAAAATACACTTATACAGACAAAAAAAAATTGCAGAACTAATTTCATTAAGACAAATCTTTGACGTTTCTTCCTTGTTTTGCACAGAAAGAGTAACCTGTTGATAACTTATTCAAATTTTCTATAGAAAACATGATGCGTGATTCTATGGAAATTTCTAATTTTACCGCTTGAATATATAATAAGGTGAATTTACAAGAAAATCGCATGGAGAAAACAGAGTCTACATATCATATACCGGTACTATTACACGAGAGTATTGAAGGCATGCATCTTCAACCTGGAGGCACTTACGTGGACGTCACATTCGGAGGAGGAGGACATTCCAAAGAAATATTACGGAACATGGACAGTAAGAGCCGGCTGTTCAGCTTTGACCAGGATGCCGATGCGGAAAGAAATATTATCAACGACAAACGTTTCACTTTTGTCAGAAGTAATTTTCGCTACCTGCATAATTTCCTTCGCTATTACGGAGTAGAAGAAGTAGACGCCATCTTAGCCGATTTAGGTGTTTCATCTCACCATTTTGATGACTCTGAACGCGGTTTTTCTTTCCGCTTTGACGGTAAACTGGACATGCGAATGAACAAACGTGCAGGCATTACTGCCGCCGATATTGTCAATACGTATGAGGAAGAAAAGCTAGCTGACTTGTTTTATCTTTACGGAGAGTTGAAGAACAGTCGCAAACTGGCTGCCACACTTGTAAAGGCCAGAGCACAAAAGCCAGTGGAGACCATAGGGGAATTCATTGAGATTGTAAAACCACTTTACGGAAGAGAAAGAGAAAAGAAAGAATTGGCAAAAGTTTTTCAGGCACTTCGAATAGAAGTAAACCAAGAAATGGAAGCGCTGAAAGAAATGCTTTATGCCGCAACGGAAGCTCTCAAGCCCGGAGGAAGACTGGTAGTCATTACCTATCATTCACTGGAAGACCGCATGGTGAAAAACATCATGAAAACGGGCAACATTGAAGGAAAGGCTAAACAGGACTTTTTCGGGAACGTAGAAACTCCATTCAAGTTAATCAACAACAAGGTTATCATCCCAGCGAGGACGAAATACAGCGTAACCCACGTTCACGCAGCGCCAAACTGAGAATCGCAGAAAAGAAGTAACACATGGAACACCAAGAAATGACACCACAAGATTCTCCACATATTACCTGGAGAAGCATATTAGGAGGGGAAGTACTGGTACACCTGATGAGAAAACAGGCTAACTTAATCATACTGATTATGATTCTTGTCATCCTGTACATAGACAACCGCTATTCCAGTCAGCAGGAAATGATTGAAATAGACCGCTTGAAAAAGGAATTAATCGACACCAAATATGACGCACTGACTATTTCCTCTGAACTGACAGAGAAAAGCCGCCAGTCGCGCATTGAAGAGTATATTTCTGCAGAAGGGACTCCACTGGAAACAGCTTCCACACCACCCTATCTAATAAAAAACAAGGATTAAAATGGTACCAGGACAAAAAAATATCATATTACGATATACGCTCATTATGTTCATCATGGCATTGCTGGCTATTGCAATTATTGCAAAAGCAGCAATTATCATGTTTGCTGAGCGACAATACTGGAAGGATGTGGCCGACCGTTTCATCAAAGAGAATGTGATTGTCCATCCCACCAGAGGTAATATCATCTCTGCAGATGGGAAACTGATGGCCAGCAGTCTGCCGGAATATAAGATTTACATGGACTTCAAAGCTGGAGGGGAAAAGAAAGACACTATGCTGATGAATCACCTGACTGAAATATGCGAAGGGCTTCATCAAATCTTTCCTGATAAAAGTGCAAAGGAATTCCGCCAGCACATTTTGAAAGGCAGGCGGCAAAAAAGCCGGAACTATCTTCTCTATCCACGCCGTATTTCTTACATTGAATACAAAGAAGCCAAGAAATTACCCGTATTCAACTTAAGTAAATTTAAAGGAGGATTTCATGAACTGGCTTTCAACCAGCGCAAAAAGCCATTCGGTTCACTAGCTGCACGTACGTTAGGCGATATGTATCCAGATGTTGCATTAGGAGCAAAGAACGGAATAGAGTTAACGTACGATTCTATCTTGAAAGGACAGGATGGTATTACTCATCGTCAGAAAGTCATGAACAAATATCTGAACATCGTCGACAAACCAGCCGTAGACGGTTGTGATATAATTACCACAATTGACGTCGACATGCAGGATATTGCCGAAAAGGCCCTTGTAGACCAGCTAAAGAATCTTGAAGCGGTGTTTGGTGTAGCCATTGTCATGGATGTAGCAACTGGAGAAGTAAAAGCTAACGTAAACATGACTCGAGCTGGTGATGGGAACTATTATGAGATGCGAAATATCGCCGTAAGTAACTTGATGGAGCCAGGTTCTACCTTCAAGACCGCTTCAATCATGGTCGCACTGGAAGACAAATACATTACTCCCGACTACATGGTAGACACAGGTAATGGTGTGGTCAATATGCACGGAAGCAACATGAAGGACTGGAACTGGTATAAAGGCGGATATGGAAAAATAGACGTAACCAGAATCATGGAAGTGTCATCCAGCGTTGGCGTATCAAGCATCATCGACAAATTCTACGGAGACAATCCACAGAGATTTATAGATGGGCTGAAACGCATGAGCATTGACAAACCTTTAAATTTAGGTTTCGTAGGAGAAGCAAGTCCTCGTATATTGGGGCCTAAAGAACGATACTTCGCCAAGACCTCTTTGCCTTGGATGAGCATCGGGTATGAAACGATGATTCCTCCTATCTATATGCTGAATTTTTACAATGCCATAGCCAATAACGGAGTCATGGTCAAGCCTAAGTTTGTAAAGGCTATCGCAAAAGATGGAGAAATCATACAAGAATTCCCGACAGAGATTGTAAATCCTAAAATCTGTTCGGACACTACTCTGACCATGATTCAAGGGATTCTACGAAAGGTAGTTTCTGAAGACTGGCCAAGCCTGCCGGAAGTAAGCAGTTTAGTGTATCCGGAAAAACAGGTACCGCCCAGGTTTCTCAAGGAAAAGCTGGATACAAAGCTGGAGGAGTAAGTTACTTAGTCAGCTTCTGCGGCTATTTCCCATCTGAAGCGCCTAAATACAGTTGTATGGTATCCATTCAGATACCGCATGGTCCTGCATCAGGAGGTTTGCAAACTGGTAGCGTATTCAGCCGGATTGCTGAACGTATTTATGCTAAGCATCTGTATCAGGATTTAGCCTCAGCAAAAGACTCAACTTCAATTATTATTCCTGAAGTAAAGAATGGAGACTTGCGCGAAGCATCCTATGTATTACAGAATCTGAATATTCAGAGTAACAGTTCAAGCATACCGAAAAGCAGTACTCCTATCTGGGGCAAAGCGAACTGCACAACGACTTATGCAGAACTGAAGCGAACAAATACGGAAAAGAATTTAGTACCTAACGTAAGAGGTATGGGAGCAAAAGACGCAGTCTATTTATTGGAAAGCAAAGGTCTCCGTGTACGCTTATCTGGTACAGGAAAGGTAATCAGACAAAGCCTGAATGCAGGCTCTTATTTACATAAAGGACAAACAATAACATTAACATTAAACTAGAAAGCAATGAAACTTGAGAATATGCTAAAAGCTGTCAACGCACAGCAAATCATAGGAGATACCAACCTGGAGGTAAATGGTATTCACATGGATTCTCGCATGGTGAAAAACGGATTCATGTTTGTAGCCGTAAAAGGAACGCAAGCTGACGGACATAACTATATTTCCAAAGCCATTGAGAATGGAGCCACAGTAATCGTCTGTGAACAGCTGCCTGTACAAATTGAATCCAATGTGACTTATGTACAATTGTCAGACACAGAAGAAGCTGTTGGTAAACTTGCTACTACATTCTATGGAGACCCGACTTCCAAACTGGAATTAGTAGGAGTAACTGGTACTAACGGAAAAACGACCATCGCCACCTTATTATATAATATGTTCCGCTTGCTTGGATATAAGGCCGGATTAATCTCTACGGTGTGCAATTACATCGACGGAGAAGCCATCCCTACTGACCATACTACTCCAGACCCGATTACACTGAATCAGTTGCTGGGACGTATGGCTGATGAAGGATGCAAATATGTATTCATGGAAGTCAGTTCACATTCTGTTGTACAGAAACGTATCAGTGGTCTGACTTTTGCCGGTGGCATTTTCACGAACATTACCCGTGATCACCTGGATTACCACAAGACATTTGAAAATTATCTGAAAGCAAAGAAAGCATTCTTTGACAATCTTCCGAAACAAGCTTTTGCACTGACTAACCTGGATGACAAGAACGGTACGGTCATGACGCAAAACACCAAAGCCAAAGTGGCTGCCTATTCATTACATTCTCTTTGTGACTTCAAAGGCAAAGTACTGGAAGACAGTTTTGACGGAATGTTGCTTGACATTAATAACCGCGAAGTAAACGTGCAATTTATCGGACGCTTCAATGCATCCAACCTGCTGGCTGTATATGGAGCAGCTTGCCTGTTAGGGAAACGCCCGGAAGATATATTGGTAAAACTGAGTATGCTTCGCCCTGTTTCCGGACGCTTCGATGCCAAACGTTCTCCCAAAGGCTATACAGCCATCGTTGACTATGCACATACACCCGATGCTTTAGTAAACGTATTGGAAGCCATTCATGAAGTGTTAAGAGGAAGAGGACAAGTCATTACAGTAGTAGGTGCGGGAGGAAATCGTGACAAAGGGAAACGTCCTTTAATGGCAAAAGAATCTGCTCAAAGAAGTGACAAAGTAATTATCACTTCTGATAATCCACGCTTCGAGGAGCCGCAAGACATCATCAATGACATGTTAGCGGGACTTAGCAAGGACGACATGAAAAAAGTTATCAGCATTGTCGACCGCAAAGAAGCTATCCGTACCGCATGTATGTTGGCCCAACCGCAAGATGTCATCCTGATTGCCGGAAAAGGACACGAAACTTATCAGGATGTAAAGGGTGTCAAATCACATTTTGACGACAAAGAGGTATTGGAGGAAATATTCAAAGGAGAACTTTAAAAAACAGAGACAAGACAATGTTATATTATTTATTTCAATATTTAGAGCAATTCAATTTTCCGGGAGCACGAATGTTCGGATACGTATCGTTCCGTTCATTAATGGCTGTCATCCTCTCCTTGTTGATTTCTGCCATCTTTGGAGAATATTTCATTAACCTGCTCAAAAAGAAGCAGATTACAGAGACGCAGCGTGATGCGTCTATTGACCCTTTTAACGTCAATAAGGTTGGTGTCCCGACAATGGGAGGTATCATTATCATCGTAGCCATTCTGATTCCTTGCCTGTTATTAGGTAAATTACATAACATCTACATGATATTGATGCTGGTTACCACCCTATGGCTCGGAACTTTAGGCTTTTTGGATGACTATATCAAGGTTTTTCGGAAAGACAAGGAAGGACTTCATGGCAAATTTAAAATCATCGGCCAGGTAGGTCTCGGACTGATTGTCGGCCTGGCTCTGTACCTGAGTCCGGATGTAGTAATACGAGAGAACATTGAAATCCAACAAAACGGTCGTGTAGTTGACGTGGTTCATAAACCTGTGGATGAGAAATCAACCAAGACAACAATCCCCTTCTTCAAGAACAACAACTTGGATTATGCTGATTTTGTAGGATTCTTAGGAGAGCATGCACAGGATGCCGGATGGATTGTCTTTGTATTCATCACCATTTTTGTGGTCACAGCCGTTTCCAACGGAGCCAACCTGAACGATGGTATGGATGGAATGGCAGCCGGGAACTCGGCCATTATTGGAGTTACCTTAGGAATATTGGCCTACGTATCCAGTCACATAGAATATGCAGAATACCTGAATATCATGTATATTCCAGGAAGTGAGGAACTGGTAATCTTTATCTGTGCCTTCATTGGAGCACTGGTTGGTTTCTTATGGTACAATGCCTTCCCTGCACAAGTATTCATGGGCGATACGGGAAGTCTTACTATTGGAGACTTATCGCCGTATTTGCCATCATCATACACAAGGAGTTATTAATTCCTATTCTATGTGGAGTATTTCTGGTCGAGAACCTGTCGGTTATTCTTCAGGTAAAGTATTTCCAGCGCGGTAAGAAAAAAGGAGTCAAACAGCGCATATTCAAGCGTTCACCGATTCACGACCATTTCCGTACGACACTGGCACAGCTCGACCCGAACTGTACTTATTTGATCACACGCCCTCACAGCGTATTCCATGAGTCCAAGATTACAGTCCGCTTCTGGATTGTAACCATTGTATTAGCAGCAATTACGATAATCACACTTAAAATCAGATAAAGCAATGGCAAGAATTGTCATCTTAGGAGCAGGAGAAAGCGGAGCTGGTGCCGCTGTCCTGGCACAGAAAAAAGGATTTGACACATTTGTATCAGACATGTCCCTCATCAAGGACAAGTACAAAGCAATGTTGAACGAAAGAGGTATTCAATGGGAAGAAGGTAAACACACAGAAGAGTTGATTCTGAATGCGGATGAAGTGATTAAAAGCCCGGGAATTCCCAATGATGCTCCTATCATTCTGAAATTAAAGAATCAGGGTACTCCCATCATTTCGGAGATTGAATTTGCAGGCCGATATACCAATGCCAAAATGATTTGTATCACAGGCAGCAATGGTAAAACGACTACGACCTCACTGATTTATCACATCTTCAAGAAAGCAGGCCTGAATGTGGGACTGGCAGGAAATATCGGACAAAGTCTGGCTTATCAGGTGGCTGAATGTAATTATGACTACTATGTCATCGAACTCAGCAGCTTCCAGCTCGACAACATGTATAAGTTCCATGCCAATATCGCCGTGCTGATGAACATCACTCCAGACCATCTGGACCGTTACGGATTCGAAATGCAGAATTACGTGGATGCCAAATTCCGCATTATTCAGAACCAAACGGATGATGATGCTTTCATTTTCTGGAACGACGACCCTATCATACAGAAGGAACTTCATAAATATGGTATTCACGGACAATACTTCCCATTCGCTGAAAAGAATGAAGAGGGAGTCGCCGCCTTTACCGAAGAAAACAAGGTGTACTTCACCCGTCCTATCGCATTCAACATGGAACAGGAAGAATTAGCTTTGACTGGAACTCACAACCTCTTCAACTCCATGCTGCCGGTATTTCTGCTAACATTGCAGGTATTCGCAAAGAATGCATCCGCGAAGCGCTGAATGACTTCAAAGGCGTAGAGCACAGACTGGAAAAGGTAGCACGCGTAAAAGGAGTGGATTATATCAACGACTCAAAAGCTACGAACGTCAACTCTTGCTGGTATGCACTTCAAAGCATGAAAACCAAAACAGTTTTGATTTTGGGAGGAAAAGACAAAGGAAATGACTACAATGAGATTGCCGACCTTGTAAAAGAGAAATGTAGCGGACTGATATTCTTGGGACTCCATAACGAAAAGCTGCACGACTTTTTCGGCAACTTTGGTCTTCCGATTGTAGACGCACAAAGCATGCCTGATGCCGTAAACGCAGCCTACAACATGGCAAAAAAAGGAGAAACCGTGTTGCTGAGTCCGTGCTGCGCAAGCTTTGACCTGTTTAAAAGTTATGAGGACCGAGGCGACCAGTTTAAAGAGTGTGTAAGAAACCTATAAGCATCATTAAAAAGTTAGAATCATAGCACATGGATTTGCTAAAAAACTTTTTTAAAGGGGATAAAGCGATCTGGATTATTTACCTGTTTCTCTGCCTGATATCCATTGTAGAGGTATTCAGTGCATCCAGTACGCTTACCTATAAAAGTGGAGACCACTGGGGACCGATTACCAACCATCTGACCTTGCTGATGTTGGTACTATCGCTGTATGGATTGTGCATAATATTCCCTGTCGCTGGTTTAAGACTTTTATCGCTTTACTACCTATATCATGGGCATTACTGATAGCCGTATTCGTGATTGGTGCCCTTACCAATGGAGCCAAACGATGGATTGATTTAGGTTTCATTCAGTTCCAGCCTCAGAAGTTGCCAAAATGGCAACCATCATCACCGTCGCATTCATTCTTTCGCGCATGCAGGAAGAAAATGGAGCCAACAAAAAAGCTTTCAAGTATATATGCGGCATTACGGCTGCAACTTGCGGACTCATTGTGACTGAAAACCTTTCTACGGCAGTTTTGTTGGCAGGAAGTGTTTTTCTTCTCATGTTTGTAGGAAGAGTTCCCTTCAAGCAGCTCGGATTACTTGCAGGTATCGGTTTTGCCTGCATCATCATTGGTGTAGGAACCATCAAATATATTCCTGGAGAAGCCTGGGATAAAATCGGGCTTCATCGTATGGTAACCTGGCAAAGCCGCTTGAACAATCATTTTGACGAGAGTGAAATACCGGCAGCCAAATTCGACATCGACAATGATGCACAGATAGCCCATGCCAATATTGCCATAGCAAGTAGCCACATTTTAGGAAAAGGCCCGGGAAACAGTGTACAACGAGATTTCCTGTCACAAGCTTTTTCCGACTTTATCTATGCCATCATCATCGAAGAGTTGGGACTTGTAGGAGGAGCTTTCGTAGCCATTCTTTACATCCTGCTTCTGATGAGAATTGCCAAAATAGCCAGAAACTGTGACAAGTCATATTACATATTTCTGGTTACAGGTATTGGAATTCTGTTTGTGTTACAGGCCACGTTTAACATGCTGGTAGCCGTAGGAATTATGCCAGTCACCGGACAGCCTTTACCACTTATCAGTAAAGGAGGTACATCAACCCTCGTTAACTGTGTTTACATTGGAATGATTCTGAGTATCAGCCGATACGTAAATGAACCTGAAACGTCAGCAGGCAGAAGAAATTGCTCGCACAACAGACAGAACAATCTCAGGAGGTTGCTCCAGAAAATAATATCATACCACAGGAGAAATCCGTTTAAAAGTTTATTCTTACCTTTGCAGGTAAATCACATAAGAATATGGAAGAAAAATTACGCATCATAGTAAGTGGAGGTGGCACGGGAGGACATATCTTTCCCGCTGTTTCCATAGCCAACGCCATAAAGGAATTATATCCGGACACTGAGATTTTGTTTATCGGGGCAGAAGGACGAATGGAAATGCAACGCGTTCCTGCCGCAGGTTACAAGATTATCGGATTGCCAGTCGCTGGATTTGACAGAAAGCATTTATTGAAAAACATCAGCGTACTTATCAAGTTGTTCAGAAGTCAGCTGATGGCCCGTAAAATCATAAAGGACTTCAATCCTCATGCAGCTGTAGGCGTAGGAGCTATGCCAGTGGTCCTACCCTGAAAATGGCAGGCATGATGGGTATTCCCACGCTGATACAGGAACAAAATTCTTATGCCGGAGTCACCAATAAGTTATTGGCTCAAAAAGCTGAAAAGATTTGCGTGGCATACGAAGGAATGGAACGGTTCTTTGATAAAGACAAAATCATTCTGACAGGAAACCCAGTCAGACAAGGGTTGTTGAGCAAAAACATATCACGTGAAGAAGCAATCCGCTCATTCGGATTAGCCCCCGAGAAGAAGACCATTCTAATTGTCGGAGGCAGCTTGGGAGCACGCACAATCAACAACTGCATGATGCAGGGATTCGACAAAATCAAAGAATCGGGAGTGCAGTTTATCTGGCAGACCGGGAAAATCTATATCAATGAAGCCAAACAAGCTGTAAAGGCTTACGGGGAACTTCCAATGTTGCACGTAACCGACTTCATATCCGATATGGCTGCAGCTTATAGTGCTGCAGATGTGGTAATCAGTCGTGCAGGTGCAGGTTCTATCTCAGAATTCTGTCTGTTAGGCAAACCAGTCATTCTGGTACCTTCTCCCAATGTAGCAGAAGACCACCAGACAAAAAATGCACTGGCACTTGTCAACAAGAATGCGGCACTTTACATTAAAGATAGCGAAGCAACTCAAAAACTGCTGGATACCGCTATCGAAGCGGTTCACAAGCCCGATTTATTGAAAGAATTAAGTAGCAACATCACTAAACTGGCTATCAAGGACTCTGCCACTATCATTGCAAAGGAAGTCTGCAAGCTAGCGTTAAAATACAAAGAAAATCATGAACATTAATACCATACAGGCAGTCTATTTCATTGGAGCCGGAGGCATAGGCATGAGTGCCTGGTACGCTATTTCCTGTCAAAAGGGAAAAAAGTAGGCGGTTATGACCGCACTCCAAGCGAGCTGACAGAGAAACTGATTGTAGAAGGAGCAGACATCCATTATGAAGAAAATGTGTCTCTCATCCCGGAAGCATTTCTTCATCCGGAAACCACGCTGGTGGTCTACACACCTGCTATTCCTGCAAACCATAAAGAACTGGTTTATTTTCAGGAACATCAGTTTGAGATTCACAAACGTGCCCAGGTATTGGGAATGCTGACTCAGACTGAGAAAGGAATGTGCGTAGCTGGAACCCATGGAAAAACAACTACCTCTACCATGGCAGCTTTCCTGATGGACCATTCGCACGTGGGATGTAATGCATTTTTAGGAGGTATTTCTAAGAACTACCAGACTAACCTTCTACTGTCGGATAAAAGTGACTATGTAGTTATCGAAGCAGACGAATTCGACCGTTCATTCCACTGGCTGACTCCGTATGCTACGGTTATTACCGCCACCGATTCAGACCATCTGGACATTTACGGTACGCACGAAGCTTACCTGGAAAGCTTCCGTAAGTATACCTCACTTATCCGTCCGGACGGATACCTGATTATCAAGGAAGGATTGGAACTGAAACCCGATGTACAGCCGGGAGTTACCGTATACACCTACTCTACCGAAAAAGGAGACTTCCATGCCGAAAATATCCGTATTGATGACGGTGAAATTTATTTCGACTACATATCTCCTTTAGGCAACATCACCAACGTGCAGTTAGGAGTACCTGTCTTTGTCAATATTGAAAATGGTATTGCCGCTATGGCTTTAGCACAAATCGGAGGTGCCACCACAGAAGAAATAAAGGCCGCAATGCCACAGTTCAGAGGTGTAGATCGTCGTTTTGATTTCAAGATAAAAAACTCACACATCGTCTTTCTGAGTGACTACGCACATCATCCGGAAGAAATCCGACAGAGTGTAAGCTCTATCCGCAAATTATATCCTAACCGGAAAATCACGGCCGTGTTCCAACCTCATCTTTACACGCGTACCCGCGATTTCTATCAGGATTTTGCCCATAGCCTGTCATTCTTAGATGAAGTAATTCTGTTGGATATTTATCCAGCCCGGGAGGCTCCGATACCAGGAGTAAGCAGTCAGCTTATCTATGATAACTTACGCCCCGGCATAGAAAAAAGCATGTGTTCCAAAGAGCAGATTATGGAAGTACTGAGAAATAAAAAGCTGGACGTACTCATCACGCTTGGAGCTGGAGACATAGACAATTACGTTCCACAAATTTATGAATTACTAAAAGATAGATGATTAAACGAATTCTCATACTCTGCATTCTGGTAGCGGTCTCTATTTACCTCATAGTGGCCGTTACTATATTCAATCGCAAGCCCGAAAATCAGGTCTGCAAGGGTATGGAATTGGTTGTTAAAGACAGCGTTGACTACGGTTTTATCACTGAAGCAGAAGTAACCAAACTACTAAAGCAGAAGAATCTATACCCGGAGAAAAAGCGTATTGGCACAATCAATGTCCGCCAGTTAGAGGAAGTGCTGTCACAGCATCCTTTCATCAGCAGAGCTGAATGCTATCTCACTTCGGGAGGGAAAGTAGGAATTGAAATCTACCAGCGTATCCCTCTCTTACGAGTCATGAGCAGCAATGGGGACAATTATTACATTGACCATTCCGGGAAAATCATGAATGCCACAGGAAAACCAATTCATGTAGCCGTTGCCACGGGTTTTATTGACCGAAAGTTTGCTCAACAGGAATTATACGAATTAGGCCTGTACCTCCAGCGTAATCCGTTTTGGAAAGCCCAAGTGGAACAGATAAACGTAACCCCGAAAAAAGAACTGGAAATTGTTCCCCGAGTAGGCGACCATATTCTTTTTTTAGGGAAAGCCACTGATTTTGAAGAAAAATTCAGTAAATTGCAAACGTTTTACAGCAAAGTGCTCAACCGCATCGGCTGGAACAAATATGAGCGAATCAGTATTGAGTTTAACAATCAAATTATCGGAACAAAAAAAGAAGACTAAGATATGGCAGTAACAGATTTTATAGCAGCTATCGAACTGGGTTCGACTCACATCACAGGAATTGCCGGCAAAAAGAATGCTGATGGAAGTATCCAGATTCTTGCCTATGCCAATACTCCTTCGTCAGATTGTATCAAGAAGGGAGCAATCTTCAATCTGGATAAAACCACCCAAGTGCTGGTTTCTGTTATCCAGAAGCTGGAAGAAGATTTGCAGGCTTCCATCAAGAAAGTCTATGTGGGAATAGGCGGACAGTCTATACGAAGCACACGTAACAACGTGACCAAGCAATTAGGAGAAGACACCAAAATATCACAAGCACTGATTGAATCACTTATGGAAAGCAACCGGGAAATCTCACTGATCGATCAGGAGATTCTGGATGTGGAACCACAGGAATACAAAGTAGGGAACAATCTGCTGACTGAACCGGTTGGTATTTCAGCCGACCGCATTGAAGGGCGTTATTTGAATATTATCGCACATCATACGCTCAAAGACAGAATTACCAAGTGTTTCAACCAGACTAAATACGAAATAGCAGACTATTTCCTTTCGCCGGTTGTTACCGCCAGCGTGGTACTGACCGACAGCGAAAAACGCTCCGGCTGTGCACTCGTGGATTTAGGTGCAGACACAACGACTGTGGCAGTATATAAGAACAACATCCTACGCCATCTGGCAGTCATTCCATTGGGAAGCAACAACATCACCAAAGATATTTGCAGTCTGCAAATCGAAGAAGAAGATGCGGAACAGCTGAAACTCCGCTACGGATGTGCATTGACACCTCCGGCAGAAAATGACGAAACCGCAGATGAACAGGAATACAGCATCGAAGGGAAATGTAGCATTGCAGCCCACAAACTGGAATACATCGTGGAAGCTCGTGTGAATGAAATCATCTCGAACGTATGGAATCAAATCATGGTATCTGAATACGGCGATAAATTGCTGGCCGGACTGATTCTTACCGGTGGGGCTTCGAACATGCCTAACATGGACGAAGCATTCAAACAGATTACCAAGATTGAAAAAATCCGTATTGCCAAAGGAGGAAACATTACACTGAACGGTGCCATTGAAATTCCAAAAGACGGTACACAAAATACACTGATCGGATTATTGGCCGAAGGTAAAGAAAACTGTCTCAAGGTAGACCCTCGAAGAGGTCACCAGCTCGACTTCATTGAAGATTTGAAGGAAAAGGAAGAAGAAGCCAAACGCAAAGAAGCCGAACGTATTCAGGCGGAAGAAGCCAGACGCAAAGCGGAAGAAGAAGCTGAACGCATCCGCAAAATCAATGAAGAGAAAAAACGTCAGGAAGAAGAACGTAACCGTAAACGACTGGAAGAATATACTGCATACGTAGAAGAAGCCAGTCTGCTTCTCAGCAAGAAGAAATACAAAGCTGCATTAAAGGAAGTAGAAAATGCACGGCGCATGCACCTCGCTGAAAAGGAAGAAGAACTGGATGAACTGGAGAAGAAAATCAACAAGGAGAAAAAAGAGAACAGTTGGTTTGACCTCTTCGCCAAGAAAGTTACAAACCTTTCTGATGAAATATTAAAAGATAACTGATTATTCATTTACATAAACATATTAGGATTATGTCAGACGAAACAATGGTACCTTTCGATTTCCCGAAAGACTCTCCACATATAATAAAAGTAATTGGTGTGGGTGGCGGAGGAGGTAATGCCGTCAATCACATGTACAAAGAAGGTATCCATGATGTGACATTTGTGGTCTGCAACACGGATAACCAGGCTTTGGAAGAATCACCTGTGCTCCGGAAACTACAGCTGGGTAGCGAAGGACTGGGAGCCGGAAACCGTCCGGCCAAGGCACGTGCTGCTGCTGAAGAAAGCATCGAAGACATCAAGAATATGCTGAACGACGGATGCCGCATGGCCTTCATTACGGCTGGTATGGGAGGTGGAACCGGAACCGGTGCGGCTCCTATCATTGCCAAAACGGCTAAGGACATGGAAATCCTGACCGTAGGTATCGTGACCATTCCGTTCCTGTTCGAAGGCAACAAGAAAATCGACCAGGCACTTGACGGAGTGGAAGAAATGAGCAAGCATGTGGATGCCCTGCTGGTTATCAACAACGAACGCCTGCGCGATGTATATTCCGACATCAGTGTAATGAATGCCTTTGGAAAGGCAGACGACACACTGTCTATCGCCGCAAAGAGTATTGCAGAAATTATTACCTTGAGAGGTATCATCAACCTGGACTTCAACGATGTGAAAACCGTGTTGAAGGACGGTGGTGTAGCAATCATGAGTACAGGATACGGAGAAGGTGAAGGAAGAGTCACACAGGCTATTACCGATGCACTTCATTCCCCATTGCTGAACAACAACGATATTTTCAACTCCAAGAAAGTGTTGTTCGTAATTACCTATAGCCCGAACAGCGAACTGATGATGGGTGAAATGGATGAAATCCATGAATTCATGAGCAAGTTCGGCAAGGACGTAGAAACCAAATGGGGTCTTTACACTGATGAAACACTGGAAAACAAAGTAAAATTCACTATTTTGGCTACGGGATTCGGTATCAAAGACGTTCCGGGTATGGACAATGTACTCAAACAGCGTTCACTTGAAGAGCAGAAACGTTTGGACGATCTGGAAGAAGAAGAGCAAAAGAAAGACGAACGTCGAAGCGACTACTACGGAAAGAGCATCCTGAAAAGCAGCATCCGCAAGAAACGTCCGAACATCTACATCTTCAGCCAGGAAGACTTGGCCAACGATGACATCATCAGCATGGTAGAAACAACTCCTACCTACAAGCGCACCAAGATGGAACTGGAGAATATTCGTTCGAAAGCAACTACAGAAGAAAAGATTGCACCGGAACCGGAAACCACAACCAACACCGGCTCTATGACAATTACTTTCTAAACATCACAAAGAGAACAACATTTAAACTTTATAATGAATATGGATTTATTTGAACAGATTAGCAACGATATCAAAGAGGCCATGAAAGCCAAAGACAAAGTCAGACTGGAGACTTTGCGCAACGTAAAGAAATGTTTTCTGGAAGCAAAAACCGCTCCGGGTGCCAACGATACCCTGACCGATGATGCAGCCCTGAAAATCATGCAGAAACTGGTGAAACAAGGAAAAGATTCAGCTTCTGTATACGAAGGACAAGGCCGCGCTGACCTGGCAGAAGAAGAAATGGCTCAGGTACGCGTAATTGAAGCATACCTTCCGAAACAGCTTTCTCCGGAAGAACTGGAAGCTAAACTGAAAGAAATCATTGCTCGTGTAGGCGCTACCAGCGGAAAAGACATGGGTAAAGTGATGGGAGTAGCTTCTAAAGAACTGGCTGGTCTGGCTGAAGGTAGAGCAATTTCTGCCAAAGTAAAAGAATTGCTGGGATAATCTCATTCATATCTCCATCAAAAAAACGGGATTCTCTTTTCTCAAATGAAAGGAGAGTCCCGTTTTTCTTATTCTATCATTATCACACATCAAGCAAAAAGTTCCTTCAGCACATCAAGCGATTTCAGTTCAGGGAATTCCGGAAGATGCAGACGATAATATTCCATCATCACAGTCAGACAACGCTGCCGCTCCATACGGTTCATACCGAAAAGAAACATCGTTTCATAATTCATGCGTGCCAGCTGACAGATGTGCGACGCCTCTTCCGGAGACAGACAGATGCCGTGCAAAGGCTTGTTCTCTACGAAACACGCATTCAGCATATCAAACCAGCTTCCCTCCCGATAATCTTCCAGATTAGGATAAAAGCCCAAGAACCTGGACAACCTGATCAGAAACACCAGGTGGAAATTAGCATAATCACTCCGGCAGGCATCCAGCCAGCGAATCGACGACACCAGATAAGCAAACAGCGGTTCGTTCTTCCCTTCCTCGCGTAAGGCATGCGACAAGAACTCAGCCAAAAACATCGCGATACTTAATTTGTACGGATCGTAAGGCACAGACTCCAACGGATAAGACAATCTTGCTTCCTTCACCGGAGGTAAAGAAGTACGGGAACGCACATCGGCTTCCACCTCAACCAGGGAAAGCGGACGAAACAACGCCCCGTTTACCAACGACTTGCGCGAACGCGTGGCAGGTATCACAAACGACATACTTCCATGCTGACAGGTATAGATATGCACAATGTTCGATTTGTCACTGTACCTGACTACGTGCAGCACTACTCCATCCAACTTCTGCAACATATCAGCAAGCAAAGAACAAATTCAGCACTTTGTCACGGTCCTTTCTCCGCACCGTCAGCGAAACACTGCCCGAACCTTCTTCAGAAGACACCATCAGCAGAGGAATATCCTTCAGCAAAGTCACCAGACCTTTTTCCGACATCTCCCCTTTGCGCTCAGCCGTCTCTTGTACACATATCACTTCCACCTCTTTCTCCACCGTCACTTCCGCAAATACGGAAAGTTCCTTACAAACATTCTGCAAAGCAGAAGCATCCGCTCCCGTCACCACAGAAAAATTTCCGGCCGAAGAAGCATGGCAAAAACAGGCATGTCATAATGCGCCATCACGGCAAGAGCCTCTCTAAAAAACGAAAAGAGGCCACCGCTCCAACGTACGTAAACGCACATACACTAATTCCGTACACTCAGCCAACACCTGGAAAGAAGAAGGCCCCCCTTCTTTATCTCCCCATTCTGCCAGACAGACCTTTCCATTATACAGGCCGACGGACTTAATTTACAGCATTCCATCTTTCAAATTATCCTAAATATAAAATCCATTTTTGCGGACGAAAGATAGAAAAAGTCCTTATACAAAACAAACAAAATCTATAAAGAATTCTCTGTTTCACACTGTGGGATATAAAAACCACAGTGTGGGATATATATTTCACACTGTGAAATACAAATCCCGCACTGTGAAACAGAGAATTTGTAAAGCAGTTATAAGAAAAGAGATTCGATGAAAGGAAAAAATCTCTTTACCCTATCAGAGAAAATGGTTTCTCCTGCCTTCAGGACCCTTCTTAGCATAAACGAGTAGAAAAAACACAGCAAATTTCATAAAAAAAGAAGCGAATGTTTTGGAGATTTCAAAATTCTTCCTACCTTTGCATCCGCAAACGAGAGATATGTATCCTCGTGAGACTTCAGGAGTTCTTCCTGAAATAAAGGATGGCCCGTTCGTCTATCGGTTAGGACGCAAGATTTTCATTCTTGAAAGGGGGGTTCGATTCCCCCACGGGCTACATAATAAACAAAAATCAAGAACAATATTAAAGATTAGTCGAGATGGCAAATCACAAATCATCTATTAAAAGAATCAGACAGGAAGAAAAAAGAAGACTTCACAACAGATATTATGCTAAGACAATGCGTAACGCAGTGAAGAAACTTCGTGCAACTACAGACAAAGCTGAAGCTGTTGCATTGTATCCTAGTGTACAGAAAATGTTGGATAAGCTGGCTAAGCGCAACATTATCCACGCGAACAAGGCTGCTAACTTGAAGTCTAAACTGGCTGCTCACATCAGCAAATTGGCTTAAGTCTACGCTTGACGCAAGAAAGATATTAAGGCTGGATGATTACATCTAGCCTTTTGTCGTATAGACTCGGTTCATGTCTTTTTCACGATTTTTAGAGTGCTGAAAATCGCTTCGTTCCAGTTTTTTTAGTATCTTTGAAAGCTTAAAAAAACGAAGAAAAAACATGAGTGAAGAACTGACACAGAACAGCGGAAGCAACTACTCGGCCAGCAGTATCCAGGTGCTGGAAGGACTGGAGGCCGTTCGTAAACGCCCCGCCATGTATATCGGCGACATCAGCGAAAAAGGCTTGCATCACCTGGTCTACGAGGTAGTGGACAACTCCATTGACGAAGCCCTTGCCGGTTATTGTACACATATAGAAGTAACTATCAACGAAGACAACTCGATTACCGTACAAGACAACGGTCGCGGTATTCCGGTCGATTTCCACGAAAAAGAAAAAAAATCAGCCTCGAAGTCGTAATGACCGTGCTTCATGCCGGAGGTAAGTTCGACAAAGGTTCCTATAAGGTTTCCGGAGGTCTGCACGGTGTGGGTGTATCTTGTGTGAACGCCTTGTCTACTCACATGACCACCAACGTATTCCGCAACGGAAAAATCTACCAGCAGGAATATGAATGCGGAAAACCGCTGTATGCCGTAAAAGAAGTGGGTACAACCGACATTACCGGTACACGCCAGACTTTCTGGCCGGATGGAAGTATCTTCACCGTAACCGAATATAAATACAGCATTCTTCAGGCCCGCATGCGCGAGCTGGCTTACCTGAACAAAGGAATCACCATCACCCTGACCGACAAACGCGTGAAGGAGGAAGACGGTTCTTACAAACAGGAAAAGTTCCACTCAGAAGAAGGCGTGAAAGAATTCGTACGTTTCCTGAATTCCAACAATACACCGCTCATTGATGACGTAATCTACTTGAATACCGAAAAACAGGGTATTCCCATCGAGTGTGCCATTATGTACAACACCGGATTCCGTGAAAACCTTCACTCGTATGTGACAACATCAACACCATCGAAGGTGGTACACACGAAGCCGGATTCCGTATGGCTCTGACACGTGTATTGAAGAAATATGCAGAAGAAAGCAAGGCGCTTGAAAAAGCAAGGTAGAAATCTCAGGTGAAGACTTCCGCGAAGGACTGATTGCCGTGATTTCTGTAAAAGTATCGGAACCTCAGTTTGAAGGACAGACCAAGACCAAGTTGGGTAACAACGAAGTGAGCGGTGCTGTGAATCAAGCTGTGGGAGAAGCCCTGACTTATTACCTGGAAGAACATCCGAAAGAAGCAAAGATTATTGTCGACAAAGTGGTACTGGCTGCTACCGCACGTGTGGCTGCCCGCAAGGCCCGCGAATCGGTTCAGCGTAAAAGTCCGATGGGCGGTGGCGGACTGCCGGGAAAACTGGCCGACTGCTCCAGCCGTGTAGCCGAAGAATGCGAACTCTTCCTCGTCGAGGGTGATTCTGCAGGTGGCTCGGCCAAGCAAGGAAGAAGCCGTCAGTTCCAGGCCATCCTGCCATTGCGCGGTAAGATTCTGAACGTAGAAAAAGCCATGTGGCACAAAGCGTTCGAAAGCGATGAAGTGAACAACATCATTCAGGCGCTGGGCGTACGTTTCGGTGTGGACGGTGAAGAAGACAGCAAGAAAGCCAACATTGACAAGCTGCGCTACCACAAGGTCATCATCATGACCGATGCCGACGTCGATGGTTCTCACATCGACACACTGATCATGACACTGTTCTACCGCTATATGCCTGAAGTAATTCAGGGTGGTCACCTGTATATCGCTACTCCTCCGTTGTACAAATGCAGCAAAGGTAAAATCAGCGAATACTGCTATACAGACGAAGCCCGCCAGGCTTTCATCCAGAAATATGGCGAAGGAAACGAGCAAGGTATTCATACCCAGCGTTACAAAGGTTTGGGTGAAATGAATCCGGAACAGTTATGGGAAACTACCATGAATCCGGAAACCCGTATCCTAAAACAGGTAAATATCGAAAACGCGGCCGAAGCGACTATATATTCTCCATGCTAATGGGCGACGATGTAGGTCCACGCCGTGAATTTATCGAGAAAAATGCGACGTATGCAAATATCGACGCATAATCTCATTTTTTAATTCATTATTATTAAATCCATCCTCACATCTTACACGAGGGAACCTCCGGAAGCCGAAAGGACATCCGGAGGTTTTTTATTTGCATGAATCCATGAGATTCATTATTTTTGGACAAAACTATGAGCCACAACTAATACATAAGATATGAAAATTACTTTTCGCATACAATACCGTACAGTCTGGGGAGAAAGCCTGTGCGTGCTTCTCAGCCAGAATCACATACAACATACCGTAGAAATGACTACCCGCAACGGAGAAGAATGGACCGGAAAGGCAGAATTCGACTTTCACCCTTCCGAACCTATCTGCTACCGTTATGCCGTAAGCCGTCAAGGCACCCTTGTACGCCAGGAATTTGGCGCCATCCCCCATTCTTTCTATCCGGGTAACTTGCAACAGCAGCACTACCTCGTAGAAGACTGTTGGAGAGATCTGCCACAAGATGCCTACCGCTATACATCGGCTTTCAACAATGCATACACGCCGGAACAGCCCTCCCGCTTGTCTGACAATACCGCAGGTGCATCACCTTCCGCGCACTTTGCCCCGGACTGAGTACCCACGGACAGCGTCTGGGCTCATCGGAAGCTGTGCAGCACTGGTAGTTGGGAGTACTGCCGCCCGCTGAGAATGAAGGAAGTACAGCCCAACGTATGGCACCTGACACTGGATGCCTCCTCATTGGAATATCCTTTTGAATATAAGTTCGTGGCCATTCATGAAGAAACCGGAGCCGTAGAGAAATGGGAAACCCGCCCCAACCGGATATTCCCTCTGCAACCGTTACAACGCGGAGAAACCTACCTGCCCATGGAAACGGAAGTGTTCTTTGACGATGCCCCGCAACGGATAGCCGGTTGCGCCATTCCCGTATTCTCCCTTCGCTCGGAAGGCAGTTGCGGCGTAGGCGACTTCGGCGACCTGAAGCTACTGGCCGACTGGGCAGATGAGACCGGACAGAAAGCCATTCAGATTCTTCCCATCAATGATACGACTATGAGTGGTACGTGGACTGACTCTTATCCTTATAACAGCATCTCCATCTACGCTTTTCACCCGATGTACATCGACCTTCGCCAGCTCCCAGCCCTGAAGGACAAGAAAGCCGCAGAAGCGTTCGAAAAAGCACGCATCGAAGTGAATACCCTTCCCATGATGGATTATGAGAAGGCTAACAAGCTGAAGATGGACTACCTGAGAAAAGTATACCAGATGGAAGGGAAAAAAGTACTTGCCTCGGAAGATTTCCTGAACTTCTTCCAGCATAATGAGGAATGGCTTCAGCCTTATGCTGCTTTCTGCTACCTGCGCGACTCGTATGGCACACCGGATTTCAATCACTGGCCGAAATATTCTACTTACGATGCCGATGAAATAGCCAGACTGTGTACACCCGGAAACAAAGCCTATACCAAAATCGCCTTCTACTATTACCTGCAATACCAGTTGCACGTGCAGCTACTCGCCGTTAGTACGTATGCCAGAGCAAAAGGCATTCTGCTGAAAGGCGACATTCCCATCGGTATCAGCCGTTCCAGCGTAGAAGCTGGGTAGAACCCCATTATTTCCATCTCAACGGTCAGGCAGGTGCTCCTCCCGATGCGTTCTCTGTCAACGGACAAAACTGGGGATTCCCAACCTATAATTGGGAAGTAATGGAAAAAGACAATTACCGCTGGTGGCGCCGCCGTTTCTCCAAGATGGCAGAATACTTTACGGCTACCGCATCGACCATATCTTAGGATTTTTCCGCATCTGGGAAATTCCCGACCATTCGGTACACGGTCTGCTCGGACAGTTCTCCCCTTCCCTTCCCCTGAGCATGGATGAAATCAGAAGCTTTGGTCTGAATCTGGACCGGGACTTCATGACACAGCCGTTTATCAACGACAAGGTGCTGGAAGAAGTCTTCGGCGCACAAAGTGAGTACGTACGGCAACATTTTATCACGCCCAACGGAAAAGGAGGCTACGCATTACTGCCGGAGTTTGATACCCAGCGAAAGGTGGAAGCTTATTTCAATGGAAAAGAAGACGAGGATAGTCTGAAACTAAAAGAAGGACTTTATTCCCTGATCAGCAACGTGCTGTTCGTCACAGACCACCACGACACCGAGAAACTCCATCCCAGAATTGCCGTACAGAATGATTCCGTATTCCAGCAGCTGAACTGGAAGCAACAGGGAGCCTTCAATCACCTGTACAATCATTACTACTACCAGCGCCACAACGAATTCTGGTATCAGGAAGCCATGAAAAAGCTTCCGGTGCTCACCCAGTCCACTCCTATGTTAGTATGTGGAGAGGATTTAGGCATGGTTCCGGAGTGTGTGCCCTGGGTAATGAGACAGTTGCAGATACTCTCGCTTGAAATCCAACGCATGCCCAAACAAATGTACGAAGACTTCGGACACCCTGAAAACTATCCGTTCTTGTCGGTATGCACCATCGGTACGCACGACATGTCCACTTTCCGCGATGGTGGGAAGAAGACCCAGTCCTCACAGAGCGCTTCTACCATCAGGAAATGCACCATCAGGGAGAGATTCCTGTACATGCTCCCGGATGGCTCTGTAAGGACATCGTATTCCATCACCTGAAAAGCCCTTCACTGCTCTGCATTTTGGCATGGCAGGACTGGATGAGCATCAACGAGCAGTTACGCAATCCGGATATAGAAGGAGAGCGAATTAACATACCGGCCCATCCACGGCATTACTGGCGATGGAGAATGCACCTCACACTGGAGCAACTTCTGAAAGAAAAGGAACTGAACCAGACAATCCGTGAATTGATTGAAGACAGCAACCGTAGATAAAAATATACAATAAGGGCCTGAAATTCCAACAACTTCAGGCCTCCTCATTTTTTTCTTATCAAAAATTTACTTCTTTCCCAATAAAAATTCGTCAATGGTCTTTCTCAAAGCCTCTTCAGGCAAAGCCCCTTGCGCCACCTGAGGAGTTCCCTTTGCCGGAATGAACAGAAGGGTCGGAATACTGCGTATACCAAAAGCTGCCGACAACTCAGGTTCCTTATCTGTATCAATCTTATAAACCACAATCTTTCCTTTGTATTCCGCAGCCAGTTTCTCTAATACCGGGGCGATAGCTTACATGGACCACACCAAGTGGCATAGAAATCCACAATGGCCGGTTTACCACCTTCGTATTTCCATTCCTTCGGATTCTTCTCATAATTATATACCTTAGCCAAGAAATCAGCTTTAGTCAGATGAGTAACATTGGCTTGTACAGCTGCACTCTCCTGTACTTCCGCCTTGGTTTCTTTACCAGCATTATTTCCACAAGCCGGAGTCAGCATGGCAGCAGCCAGCGCCATCAACAGCAATCTTTTCATAATTCACAAAATAACGGGTTATCAATTCTTTTCTTTGTGCACAAAAATAGTGCATTTTGTAATAAGAACAAATTTTGAATCAAACAAGTTGAGAGAAACGCGCGTTTATAACTTTTATTGCGAAAGTCCGATGGAATACTATAAAACATCAGCGGGACAAACAAATATACTTTGTTCATCCCGCTGAGATTTAATCTTTTAATCTGCCCTGACGGCTATTAATATTCTTCCTCGTTGAAGAGTTGTGTCTCATTTGATTATCAATCAATTATATTTCAAAGAATGATTTTTAGCCAAACAAACCACACCATCTGAGGCTATCAATGGCAAAGATATGTGTTTTTTGACAAACAAATGAAAACAAGCACAACTTTTTGCTATACACAAGGAAAAATCATTGCCCATGTTTTTTCTTTCCCTTATTTAATAGTAGTTTGTTCGTTCTAACGAACGAAATTATCAGCTAAGACTTCTAATCATATTTCAACATGATTCATGCGAAATACATAGTCATACCTTTCTGATAAAGGTTCAAGCTCTTTTGTCAGAGTTTCAAACGAAGGTTTACCGAATAGCACAGCCAGGCTATCTACTGCTTTTTGCAAGCGTTTACCCAATATGCGTATAGTTTCAATGTGAGAAAGTCTATTAAATAAGGTCCCATATAATATTGCATATTTCATAGAACGAGACGAAACTTTATTGAAATTCTCATCTCTTTGTGCTGGAAGTTTCATTGTATTGCAAAACTTTACAAATTTTTCCAATGAGTCAAGACCAACGTTACTTATGCTCCTTTCCAAACTATCATAAAACTGTTTCTGAGAAAAGTTTCTTGATGAATAGGGTATTTGGTCAAATTTATAACGAAATTTATTAAGATAACATATCTCCATTGCAGCAAACATAGACAGAGAAAAGAAGTTTAAGTCATCTCTAGTTATAACGCCATCACCTGTAGCTTTTACCTGCTCGTATCGCTTACTTATCATCTTCTGATATTTCATTAACAAAGATGTTGATAATTCACCATAACCTTTTAACAGTTGCTTGCTGAGGAAGATATCCTCCTGTTCTTCTATTTCTCTATTATTGCTTGTTTCTGCCGAGCCTTCTTCCTCTTCATCAATGATCGCATCATCTATCGAACGAATCTTTTTTTTAATACTCTCCTCAATACATTCAATCAGTCTTGATGTACGATCTATTTGGAAAATCCTGCTACTTTTTGCATCGTCATTGTCATATTCCGAATTGTATTTTATTTCGGGCAAAGATAAATCAGATTGCCTTTTATCTTCTGATGAAACTTTAATCTTTGGAGAAACTTTTTCACCAGCATCATTAACTAAGTCCCACATTACATCAGATAGCATATCAGCAACCTCCATACCATCATATCCTTCATTCTCAATACGAGAAATGAATCTATTAAGATTACGACTCATTTTCGACGGATTTGTTGTGGCTAAGAACTCAGTCCAATTGACGAACAGCTTATTAGATATAGATTTCTTGTCTTTATCCACTAAATAACATGTATATTGAGTTTTTGCTAACTTTATATCAGTACTATATCTATTGCCTTTATCATGTTTAAGTTCACTTACAAGAGTCTCAATTCCATTGTCGATAGACAGTAGTACTCCATCAGGAATCTCCTCATTGCTATAGACATTTAATTTACCTGATTCGTAATAAGCGGATAATAGTCTTAATCGTCTTCCAGTTTCAGAAGGAGCTTCATTAGAATGTTTGGATCTATTAGTTGGCACATCTATTCTTTTCTTGGTTTTCAGACCAAGTGTAGATAGAAAATCTTGCTTTGTCGAATGATACAAGACTCCAAACTCTTCATTTATGCCTCTGTGAGTTATTGTTCCAAGTCCGGCTAATGTTGCATTTGCACTGCCAACCATACAATATTCAGCATCATTAGTCTTAAAGTGCAAAACCTTTGCATGCAATTGACGTTCATATGTTTTAAAAGCTATTTTACCCCTTTTTGTTTCGCTGAAATCATAAAAATGAATACTGCTATTTGGAAGCATTCCGCTTGGTGGCAAAGCACAATCTTGGTGAATCAAACATTCACCGTTGAGTTCGGACAAAGTTGGGATAATGTAATCAATGATTCTCCATATTCATCAAAATATGGACTGAGAAGTGTTATAGTCTGCACCTCATTTAATGGCACTAAATTTGAAATTTGTTGTAAAATCCCAGACTGAGAATCATTATACAGTAAAGCAGCATTTAACCCTTCTTGTACCTTGCACATACTATGAGGCACAATATTGAAAGAGGAATCTAAAAATGTACAATTTTCAGGAATCTCACGAAGAATTCTATTATGATCATAGTCGTTACATTGCTTTGTAAATCGGCAGAGATACTGCAACATTCTTCAATGAGAGGACGATGCGTCGTATCAGTCTCATCTATCATAAAACCTGTAAATGCCTCATGATTTTTTCCATGTCCTGTAACTGTTAGATTACCAGTACCAAACACAACCAATACAGCGTCATCTCCTACAAAGAAATTAATCTTAGGATGAAAAGCTCCGACAGCACTTATAGATGTAATGGAGTACTCCTTACCAATATGTCTAATATAAATAGGAGATACATATTCCATAGATTTATCCATTTGATTGGTATCGGCAAACACATTTATGCTACATACTTGCTTACGATGAAGCATGTTCAATAATTGATTATCGAAATGTATCAAATCTATGGCATAAGTAGTCAATACAGCTGAATGATATTTGCCATTTTTGCCGCCGCTAGGAATATCCAATAATATTGCATGCTCATTCTTTTCCATAATTCTCAATGAATTGTGATGCTATCTCAGTTAGTGTATTATCTTCATCAAGATAACCCATGTCTTGTAAAAAATTAAATAGAGAATTAATACGCGGCGATGTTTCAACGGGATACCGTTGCTCTACTAGAACAATCCGTCCATCCTCAAGAATAAATTTTCTTAGGTCTGAATTATTCTTTCCCATTTTAGCAATAGCAACCACAGTATGTTCCTGCATTATTTGTACTATCAGAGATTCTATAAAGCTAGATATAGAGAATGACAGGTAACGCTCCATATAAGATCTTAACCCTTCACTGAGTATGCCTCGCTGACGTTTCAAATCATTTTTTTTCTCAAACTCCTCTATTTCTTTTGAGTTATTCTCAAATTCAGTATAAAGTCTCAACAGGAGTCTTATCGCATGTACTGCTGCAGAAATATAATCTTGTTTGCTGACGTAATCCCTTAACTCATCATAGATTATATTTATATTATCACTCACATTTTTCCTCCATTCGTCAAGAGAGTTATAATTCATCTCTTTCTCTATAACCGACAATAAAGATTGTTTAATATCTTGAGAAAGTAGTGCAATTGGAGGATTGTGCAATTCATGAATTTTGTAAAGTATTAAGCAGAAGAACAAGTCAATACAATAATGTAGACCTTCACATAAATAATAGAAATACCACCCAAATGCGGCATGCAAATTACCGTCTTCAGTTATATGCAAAAAACGATTCTTTACAAACTCTTGAATCTCTACGCCTTTTGAAATATCATTTAGGAGCAAAAAGATTGTTTCTCTTCGCAAGGAAGAGTCCTCGTCACTTTTCGTAAGCAAATTATTCAAGAACAGCCATTCCTCAGAGCCTACATTTATGCGATGTATAGCTAAAGATTGTAAGTCTTCTATTGCTTCTTCTTTAAGACTTCCATCCAGAATACATTTAAGAAATAATTTCCGGATGTTTTCATCAATACTATTTCTGACAGCATCAGCTAGCTCTTTTCCTTTGTTACGAAGATAGAATCTGCCTTCTTCAATTTTTACAAGTTCATAATAAATAAGAGAACCAAGATAGTACTGGCCAAAAGCTCCACTTTTGAATGTCCAGTACTTATCTTTAGATTCATAATCAGCACCATCTGCAATATCATAAATACCATCCTCTATTTGCTTATATCTACCTTGTGAAACAAACAAAGCTCCAACCACAGAACCAACATTTTGTTCCTTCATAATTAGTGCCATTGCCAACTCTGCACGACGTATAAAATTATATTGATGCAGAGATGTTTGACCAGCAACTTCAAATTTGTCATATTCACTAAGTAGCCAACAATAAAGGCTGTAATAGCGGATGTGACGGGTTAGATTGGTGAGCCCAGGTAACAATTTGCTATAGGTTGCAATTGAACTGTTCTGGATTCCCAATGGGTCACGTCCACCTTTGAAGCCATCGTTCGATGCCCAAAATACATTTGTGATTTCAGATTGCTTGTATTGTGCCATTGTACAACAGAATGAACAAAATACTAATAGTACATCTCAATATATTGGTATGCACGTTCAAATACATCATTGTCTTTTATCTGATACTTAACCCAAAGGATAGCGCGTAGTTTCTTTTTAATTTCTCTACGGGCTGTAACACTTTGGAATGCATCATTAAATTGACGTACAATGTTAACCACCTCATTATCTATATCATTTACAACTTGCTCAACGATAATTGGGGTTTCTTCAGTCTTAATACTTTGGAAAAGGTCTGTTAAGGCAGCACGAGCTTTTGCTCTTTTATCCTGGGACTCATCCTTTTTCTTTTCTTCTTCAAGCAAGTCTTTTGCTAATGCAAGAAGTTGTTTCAAGAAATCAATACTACTGATTAGATTTTGTTCCATTCGTTCACGTAGTTCATCCAATTTTTCTGCAAATTTCTTGAAGTTAGGATCACCTTTATGCTCGCCCAATCTCAATCGAAGCATTTTCTCTACTTCAACAATCTTCTTCTCACGTGCTTTTTCATCTTCAAGGACTGCATCTATCACATCGGCATCAACTACCAAATCCTCTAGTGGAGTACCAATGTCAATAGTTTCAATGTTGCGATGTATAATCTCAATGGTCTTAGCTCCAAGCAAAGTCCAGATAAGATTACCACCACTTACAGGACGTACACTTTGATACACCTGAGCCAACCAAGTATAATCATTTTGGAATTCGGCCAAACAAGCATCGGGAGAAACTATCTCCACGCTTTATTGAGGCGGGCAAAGTGGCGTCCAAAGTTTGTCTTCACACCATCATCTTTTAAGCATTGTTGAGCAGCAGTAAGCCCCTCCCATCCACCAATAGTTCTATCTACGCCAGGGAAGAACTCAATACATTGTTGCATGAATGTAGGTATAAGACTTTTGATTTCATCGATATTCTGAACAATGGTCTTAACCGTCTCTTCATCAAAAGCAAGACTCTTAGCAACATCCTCAAATACACCAACAAAATCAACAATCAACCCACATTTCTTATTTTCATTGTAGGTACGATTGGTTCTGCAAATGGCCTGCAACAAAGTATGATTCTTCATTGGTTTGTCCAAATACATACACTGGAGTATAGGTGCGTCAAAGCCAGTTAACAGTTTACTTGTCACGATGACAAATTTCAGCGGAGACAATGGGTCTCTGAACTGGTCAAGCAATTTCTTTTCCTCATCGCGACTACGCTTATACGCCTTATATTCATCTGCTTTATCTCCAGCAGTATGCATTACAATTGTTGTTTGGTCATCTGTGCCAAGAAGAGCATCCAAAGCCTTTTTATACTTGACGCAACATTCTCTATTGTAAACAACAACCTGAGCTTTCATGCCTGTTGGCTTCACATACTCTCTGAAATGAGAGACAATATACTTACAAACGTCATTGATTCTTTTTTCAGCGGTAAAGAATGCATCAACGCTTGTTCTTCTTACCAATTCGTTCTTGTCTTCCTCGCTAATTTGGTCGGTAAGCTCATCAAACTCCTTTTGCAACTTAGCATCGTCCAAATGCATTTCGACTGGAACAGTCTTGAAATTAAGTTCAAGAGTGGCCCCATCTGCTACTGAGTTTTGGAATGTATATTTTGATATGTATCCGTATTTATCCTCCTCGGCTCCAAAACATGCAAATGTATTATGGTCATTACGGTTGATTGGCGTACCTGTTAATCCAAAGAAGAACGCATTTGGCAATGCTGTGCGCATCTTTTTACCCAAATCTCCTTCTTGGGTTCTATGAGCTTCGTCCATCAAGAGGATGATATTGTCACGTTCATCAATTACCTCACCATCATTCAAATCACCGAACTTAAAGATAGTGGTAATCAAAATCTTTCTTTGATGGATCTTTTCCTCCAGTTCTTGTTTGGATGATATGCTATCAATGTTAGGTATTTCTGCACGTGTGAAATCGCCGGTAATTTGGTCTTCCAAATCAATTCTATCGTCCACAATCACAACTGTTGGTGCTTTTAGCACTTCCTGACGACGAAGTTTTTGAGCCGCAAATACCATCAACCACGACTTACCAGAACCCTGGAAATGCCAAATCAAACCTTTACGAGGACCAGAGCCCTTTGTATATGTTGACAAAACACGTTGAACAATAGCTTCGCCACCCAAATATTGTTGGTAACGACATACAATTTTAATTTTCCTACCTCCTGAGGTTCCTGTAAAAACAGAATAGAAGCGATATATATCCAATAGTCTTTCAGGAGTCATCAATGATACATAGTTATGCTCAACATCTTCCAATGTACCATGCTTACGCTCCTCATCAGCAAACCAAGGACCCCATTTGTCAATAGGACATCCGATACCTGCATACTGTAATTCTCTTCCTTCGCTTGCAAAGGTTAGAATATTCGGAACAAACATTTCAGGGATACTCTTCTGGTAATGCATAATATCAGTAGCACCATCAGCCATGTTACAGACGCCTTAACAGGAGTCTTTGCTTCACCGATAACCATAGGTATACCATTGATAACATATACAAGGTCTAAACGCTTGCCTCCCTCCTTACTCTTTCTCGGATACTCCCACTGATTAGTCACTATGCAACGATTCTTATATTCATCATCCTTGCCTGCAAAGAAACGAATGTTGATATTATCGCCATTGTCCCCAAATGGGTATGAGTTCTCTTCAAACAGCAACTTGCGGAACTTATCATTGGCTGTAATTAGTTCATCAGAAGCTCCTCCACTTGTAATACAAGCTCGAAGTTTATATATAACCTGTTCTGCTTGTTCAGCAGTAATAGGATTCAATGCCAACAATGCCTCCATGAGCCATTCTACAACAAGAACTTCATCAGGAAGTCTCGGAACAAACTGCGGTTCCACATATATCCAACCGCATTGTCCTGCCGCATTAATGAGCATTTGCTCAACCGTATTTTCTTCGTTAAAGTATGCCATATGTTATTATATTTTTGTTTCTAATTGTAATATTCTGATTTATCGGCCTGTTCAACAATAGAACCAAATCGAGTTTGTTCTTCCATTGATGGAATTTTAATCCAGAGATTAAGAAGATCAACCTTTGTTGTACTAGGAAGAGTTGTACCTTTGTTCAGCACATTGAAATCTATTGTTTTGCAATGCCAATAGAAATAAACGTAATGAAGGACTTTTTCATCAGGAACTGCTCCAAATGCAGTATCAACGTTCCAATACTTTTCTCTTATTAGCAAAGGCTTGTCAATAGTACCTTTTCTCCCTAACAATATAGAATTAGCAGGAGATAGATAATCTGAGGCCCTTGCCATCTCGCCACCAGTTCCATAGACAGGATAGCCCCCATCCTCAACTTGGATTGATTTATAATCCTTGCCGTTAATTATTTCGACGACTTCTTTCCATTGACGGCTATGATCACTCCTCATGTGAGTATCCCCAAACATCTCGATAAATTGCGATTTGCAACCAACAAATTCTGATTTATCGGCTTGTGTGAGGACCTCAACAAACAAGATTTGTTCATCCATACTAGGAACAGGAACTTTCATTTTCTTGATATCTGAGAATACGATATCAACTTGATTTGTAGAACCAGTTACATATTGCCTGTATATTTCTGCTTGCGTATCATTTAAAGAAAGGTATGTATTAAGCACTTCTGGAAGAATCACTGCTCTATCTGTTGACAAGGCAATCACATGTCCATCATTTATGTAGGTATTATTGTCTGAAGGACAAATAAATACACAACATCGTCCAAGAGTACCATTTCCAGTTGCATTCAAGAGAACATCTCCTGATTCAAGTATTCTCTTCCTAACTGGGATTTCCTCGTTGTGGTATTTTATATTACCCAAACGTTGACCATCCCAATGGATACATGCTTGATTAATCACTAAGACAGAAGAAGATTCAACATATTTTGGCGTTATCCCCTTATTCATGATTGGACAAACCGATTCAAGGGTTTGCTTATTATGAGTATTATAATACATCTCGATAAATTGCGACATACTAACCAATGAATTTATGATGAGACAATTTAACATTATTCTGATTAACCATTGCATATTGCAACGTCGTATCGAGACTCTGATGACCAAGCAGGTGTTGGACTTGCTCTATAGGCATGCCCTTATCTATTGCCATTGTTGCTAATGTGCGACGAAACTTGTGTGGATGCACCTTGGGTATATTCAAATCTTTCCCCATCTGACGCAGTCTAATCTCCACACCGCTAATCTGCAATCTTTCATAAGGAGCCAGGAGTGATACAAACAACGCTTCATTGCTATCTGTACGACTATTGATATATTTCTGCAAATGAATCTTTGTACGAGCATCGAAATACACCTTACGCTGCTTATCACCTTTGCCGGTAACAATACATTCCCTATTGTGGTAGTCAATATCTGAGCGATTGAGCTTAACCAATTCTCCAACACGCATTCCTGTTGATGCCAATAAATCTATCAATGCCAAATCACGTGGATTTGAACAATGGTCTCGCATCAATTCAAGAGATTCATCAGTATATGTTTCCTTTACGGTTTTACCTACCTTTACTTTATGGATTCTTCGTACAGGACTCTTTACTATATAGTTTTCTTCTTCTAACCAAGAAAAGAAACTGGATAGTATTCGTCGGATATTATCTACCGTTACTTTGCTCGCGCCACTTTCGCTTTGATATGTATTTAAGTAATGTCGTAAATCGTCAGTTGTGATATGGATTACCTCTTTGCCCAGCTTAATCAATGCATTATTTATAGTACTGCGATAATAGGCGATTGAATTAGGAGAACATCCTTCAACTTTCTTGGCTGAGATAAAATTCTCTACCAAGATTTGATTATTACTTTCTGTATTGACAGCATCTTTTTCAGTCACGACAATGTTACGGAAGGTGTAATCAAGCACCTTACGCAACTGGGCCAACTGCTCATTATTCAATGAACTGAGCATAGCCTGTTCTATTTCGTTAATCAAGTTCTTAACCATAATCTTACTATATTATAAAGTTAGTCAATTAACGCGCGACCTAAAAGTAACTTTATCACCTAACTTAGTCACTTTTGTATAGCAAGTGACTAAGTTAAGTGACCAAGTTTATCTAATCATCCCCTTCAACTATTACTACTATTCCCATATTAAATTATTGCCTAGGATTTACTCTGCAAAAAGAAATATACTGATTAACAAGTATTTAGATATATATCTGATTTATTCTGCAAATAGTTCTATTTTTTTATTGGGAGTTTAGAAGAAGATTTTTCTATCTTTTTATCATCAGAAACCACACGACGCTCAACTTTCTTTATGTCTTCTGCAACAGGAAGTTCTTCTGGGCGGATTCCACGTTCTCCAAGCATACTTCGCACACTAACATTGTTCTGTACATGTTCACGCGTAATAGAGGATTCTCCATACAGATTTTTCTGTTCTACATTATAATTAGTCATTTCTGTTGCCAGGTTCTTTGCCGCAATAGTTAATGTTGGCAAAAAATCCGCTAATGGACGATTTGACTTAATCCCTAATCTGTGTTTCATATCTTCAGTTGTATGCCCTCCAAATAGTGCAGTATCACCTTTTGAACGAATTCTACCATATCCTTTATCATCAACTCCTCTCTGATAAATATTTTGAGATAGTTGTTTTTCGGACGAGCGCAATCGATCTCGAGCTTCAAGTCTTGATATTTCTTGGATTCGTTCTGCTATTATCTCAGCTCTTCGAGTTTGAACCGCAAAATAACCTTGAGCAAAAGCAATTTCTTCTTTTTTAGGATCTCCGTTTTGTGCAATCAAATAACAAGCATATCGGGTCAACATGAAGTCTATGACCTCACGCTGTGAACCACTACCTAAAGATACCATTTTCGTGACCTCACGAAAATGGTCATCTACATTGACATTCTGTTGTTTACATGATTCTACTGCTCTACCTATAGCAACCTGAAAATTTTCCCAACGAGCATAGCCTAATAATTTTTGCAAATCTCGCGCAAACCAAACTTCCACATTCTCACTACCGTCATCACTCTTGATGATTTGGCCAATTGCATCAAAGTTGGCTTTATGTTGATTAATTCTTTGTATATCCATAATGTATTCTATTAATTATTTATCAAACTCTTTATTACTTGGTCTATTGCCTCTATCGATTTGCGGAGTTCAAATTCTGATTTATCGGCTTGTTCTGCAATTGTAACAAACGCTTTCTGATCCTCATCTGATGCATTTGGAATGCCGATTTCCAAATATTTACTCATGTTGAGATTCTGAATTCCTGTCGTCTTGCTTCCCATGCTTCTGATTGCAGTTCTATTTGTCTGATAGAAGTAGTATAATGCATAGAATGCAAACCTTGGATCAACGTCTTTGAATCTCAAAACCTGCGTGAAGTTATTGCACAAAAACAAGTTATCTTCTTCAAATAGCACAACTCTACCCACCGGATTATCAGCAGTTCCACCTGATCTTTCAAGTATGGTATCGTACTTTTTAATTTGCTTTCTAACTACCTTCCTATCTTCAATGCTGCGGGTAACAACATCTGCAAGATTCAGCTTTCCTGAGTTTGTGAAGTTTGTAGTACGTATAACCTTTACTCCATTACCATCCTTATCTTCAGTACCCCATTCACCAGGAAAAGAATCATCAATATAATCTTTTACAGGAGTAGTTTCCATGCCATAAAATATCTCGATAAATTGCGATTTCACCATTTCTTGGGTGGCGGTGAGAAGTTTCTTATATGACTCCTTTAGTCTGTATGCAGCCCACAATTTATCTGCTAAGATACGCTGCTCTTCGATGGGGGGAAGATCGAATTCGTAGTCTTTCAGATGTTCCCACTTTACTCTAGGAGATAGACCTCCAGCTGAGCGAGAAACGGCATAATCGAAAAACTTATCATTCTGAATAATGAACGGAAGCAACAAAGGGTCTACCTTACCAGGTATAGCCTCTATCACAGTAATATCCCCAGAACAAATACCATCAAAATCAGCAATAGCGGCCTTTTTTAGATATGCTCTTCTTCGGCCAAACAAGATTTGTCCCTTCTTGAAAGTCTTCGTAAATGTATTCTCGGTGTCTACATCATATCCAGAGAACTTGATTTCTTGAGGAATAAGATGCTCTAATCCTACAATGGGGACACCCGATTTATCACCTTTATGAGTTGCCCTACTTTCTCTTGCAAATTCTTCTAATTTCATACTCATTTGCCGATTAATGTAAACATTTCAGTTATTGAAGAAGTCATCTCTGCATGAACACTCTTCCAATTGCTCAATGTTTCTGAAACTGATAAAACATTAAAGTTATTTTCATTATTCAAAGCATTGGCATATAAAGAGATATTGAGATTGTAGTTGTAATTTGCAATCTGTTCAAGAGATGCCACGGTGCTGAAATTCTGAATTTCAGAAGCATTAAAATATGCAGATACAATCTTTTCAATATGTACCTTTTCCAGATAGCTCTCTGCGTTTTTTCGTGTAACTTCCTTAAGAGCGTTGATAAAAATGATTTTGTTCTTCAAGGTGCTACGTTTCTGATTATTACATATCAGAATGCAAGCTTCCATGGGTGAATTGTAAAAAAGGTTTGCACCAAGGCCAATAACACATTCTACAACATCACTCTTTATCAGTTTTTCTCTTAAACTTTGTTCTTCATCTCTAAACAGAACACCATGAGGGAAAAGTATTGCACATCTACCTGTCTTATCATCCATAGATGCAAGGATATGCTGGAAGAAAGCGTAGTCTGCACGCCCTTGAGGTGGAGTTCCCAAGAAATTACGTCCCCACTTATCGTTCATAAAAGCTTCACGATTCCAAGTCTTAATAGAATATGGTGGATTAGCCAACACAATATCAAACTTACGCAACCTACTTCCGTCTACAAATGCAGGGTGTGCTAAGGTATCTTCACGAACAATAGAAAAGTCTTCTACACCATTCAGGTAAAGATTCATTCGGGCAATGGCGCTGGTGAGTGCATTAATCTCTTGGCCAAATACCTTTACACCTTGCCATGGTTCACCCTTTTTACGAAGAAAGTCCAAACACTTCACAAGCATACCACCCGAACCACATGTAGGGTCATAGATACTTTCACCTGGACGTGGCTGAAGAATCTCTGCCATCAAATCTACTACAGTACGATTGGTGTAAAACTCCTGTGCTGTATTGCCAGCATCGTCGGCAAACTTACCAACCAGATATTCGTAAGCCTGTCCCATTTCGTCTGCAGGGCATGCTTTAAGCGACAAATTGTATCGTGAAAAATCTTCAATCAGAGACGTTATGATATGGTCGGGCATCTTCGCCTTGTTGGTCCAGCCGTCTTTAGGGCCAAAGATTCCTTCCAAACCTCCAATCACACGACCATCTGCATGCTCGCCTGGATTGGCCTGTTCAATAGCAATAAAGGCTTCCACCAAGCGTTGGCCTACATTTTCTGTACACTCGCGTACATCACGCCAATGGGCACCATCAGGAATACGAATTACCAATTCTTGAGCTTGGGCATTGGCATACTCTATACCACCTTCGCAAACATAACCTTCAAACTGCTCATCGTACACATCAGAAATTCGTTTGAAGAATAGCAAAGGGAAAATATATTCTTTGTAACCAGCAGCATCAATCTGACCACGAAGGCGAGTGGCTGCTCCCCAAAGGAACGATTTCAAGTCTTCCAATGAAATAGGTTCATCGGGATTTCTATAATATTTTACAAGTTGTTCCATAGGGTTATAAGTTTATCAGTTTTCTAAATTCTTCTTCACATCTCTTTACCTCCTCGTATGCTGCCTTGAACTCAGCAAGCACTTCGGCATATGGACGGATTTCCTCTTTGTGATATTCCACGTATTTATTAGGAGAAAGGTCATAATCCTTGGCGGCAATAGCATCTAGAGTGACCACTTTAGCAAAGTCTTCTACATCTTCGTAGTTGATGTAAAGTTCGTAAAGGCGGTCTACATTTTCAGGAGAAAGTATATTCTGTGCACGCTTTACGGTGAGAATCTTTGTTCCATCAATCATCAGTACTCGCGCACTATGTGCAGCTGGTTTCAAGCGTCTTAATATCAAGAAACAGGGAGAAAGACCTGTGCCATAGAATAGTTTATCGCCTAATGTCACAACAGCTTCAATCAAATCGCTCTTTACCAGTTTCTCACGAATGCGGCCTTCTTCATTACCACGGAACAATACGCCTTGAGGCATAACAACCGCCATACGGCCATTGCCGGATGCCATACTTTTCACCATGTGTTGAATCCAGGCATAGTCTCCGCAAGAATCGCTGGGTGTTCCCCAAACATTACGACCATATTTATCGGATGACCATTCTACTGAACCCCATTTCTCAAGAGAGAAGGGCGGGTTAGCTATAACACAATCGAATTTAGCAATCTCTCCATTCTGCAAAATCTTAGGTGAACGAAGTGTGTCACCTTGCATGATATTAAAGTCACTGGCACCATGCAGGAACAAGTTCATCTTTGCAATGGCAGAGTTGACAACGTTCTTCTCCTGGCCGAATATACTTCCACAACAAAGACTTGAATGATTCATGTGCTGTACCGCCTCAATCAGCATACCGCCACTACCACATGCCGGGTCATAGACAGTTTCACCTGGTTTCGGATCGAGAATGCGTACAAGCAAGCTTACGACCGAACGAGGCGTATAGAATTCTCCAGCTTGAGCCTTACTGTCATCTGCAAATTTCTTTAGCAATATCTCATATGCATCACCCATTAAATCAGCCGGGTAATCATTGTTGCCCAATCGGCGGGTAGACAGATGTTCTATCAAATCACGAATCTTGCCATCAGAAAGGTTTTTCTTATCTGTCCATTTCTGTGCGCTGAACATCGACAATACACCATATAATGTATCCGGATTGGCCAACTCTATACCTCGCATTGCTCCAACAATTGCAGCACCAAGATTCTCAGAGCGTTCGCGAATATCACTCCAATGGCAACCATCTGGAATTACAAAACGATGTTGTTCAGGCAAGGATGCATACTCCTCATCGCCACCACTTTCTTCAAGCGCAGTTTGAGTTTCCTCGTCATATACATCAGATATACGCTTAAAATAGAGGATAGGTGTTATATAATCTTTGAAGTTATCTTGACTCACAGGACCACGCAATATGTTGCATGCCTCAAACAGGAAGTTGTACAGATTCTGCACGCCTTCCATTTTAAGGGTTTTCTCGTCTTTGGGAACCAGAGATTCTTCTTTATTTTTCTTTTTTACCATAATATATTGCTATCATATGAAGATAGAGAACTATTTTGTAGAGTTAAGAAGCTCTTTTACATCTATATCGAGTACTCGAGCTATTTCTCGGAGTGTTGCCACATCGGGCTGGGAAGTATTAGTACACCATTTAGAAATGGTTGCAGGGTTTTTGCCTAAAACTTCCGCAAGCCATTTACTAGTTTTCTTCTTTTCTACAAGAACTACTTTTATTCTATTCATGTCGTTCATGACGTAATTTTTATTGCTTTGAACGCAAAGATAATTAAAAGTCTATTAAAAATCAGCAATTCCTATGATAAATCTTTCTTAAAAATGGATTTAACCCTTATTTGTATAAAATCAACTCACCGCTACCACCATATTTCTTGGTGATAGCGGTCTTTGAAAAGCTATCGGGAGCGCCCCTTATTCTGCTTCACACTGTATTTGGCCATAATGTATTTGACGGCATGTGAAAAGCATCTTCTTTGGAATGCAAAATCAGGTTCATCAGGTCTGCGACCATCCCAACGTAGGTCTGATTCATTTCCTCCGCCTCCACCCCCAGTTGGAACTACGTAATCTCCACCTATAAGAGCTGTTGCTACTGCACATAACTCATCACGTAAAGATGGTATCGAGAGGTAGTCAAAAGTCTTCAATGCCAAATTAGACCAGTAATTCATGCATTCCGTCAGCGTCTTGTTTTCTGCTTTTAACGTATGAACTTCTTTCATATCCACCAAAATATTCTGGCGAACAGCTTCAACTTGATTAGCGGCTTCATTTCTATAAAGTTCCTCCAATTTACGCCCCATAGCGGTAAATTGCTTCTCGATAATCGTATTTTGACGTTCCAACCACTTATCGGTTCCAAACATTGGCGGTTTCTCTGTAATCTGTGGAGCATTAAACTCAATCTTGTAATTCTTGAAAGGTCTATTCACAGAATGAATGTTTTGGATATCTTTCAGCAACGAGTCCAACTCCTGCTGCTTTATCATCAACTTGGTTTCCTTATCATCGAGTCTTTCTTGGCAATCATGTATCAAATCTTCAATGCACGCTTTCTTGTTTTGATATTCTGCCAATACAACACGTCCTGCAGCCAAATCTTTCTCCAAGATTTTTAATTCATCGGAAAACATTTGCATTTCAGCCTCGATATTATCCTTCATGGTTTGCAATCCTCTGATGGCTTTTTCCATCTTCTTCTGCTCCTTTGCGAGTTTACGGATATAATCTCGCTTATTCAGGTGCTGGATATTTCGACCTTCTACGCTGTCACCCCTCTCCAAACCGTATTTACTACCAACTTCTTCATAGAGTGAGGTATGCATTTCCTTGAGTATTGAACCATACTCATATTTATTCTTTCCGAATTTTGCAGACCACATCACACATTCACGACCACTTTTAGGACGTACCCCAACAGGAACAATAAGTGCATGAATATGTGGTGACGTTTCATCAAGATGAACCTGAAAGCCGATGATATTTTCTTTCCCATACCTACGACAACACCAATTATATACATCCAAAGCCCATTGCTCCACCTCTTTGCATCTATGTATATGGCTATTATCAGAATCTTTATCAAGTTTTAGGTCCTGAGTGCCAAATGCCATTTCCAATGTACGCTCTCGATTGCCACCAAAGATGAGACGAGCACAACAATTGGGTTGAATCTTACTATCCGCTTTGAATGGACGCCAACCAAGTTCATTTAGCCGTTCTTGCAAACGAACATCAAGTCTTTTATCCTGATAGCCCAAAGAGTGAATCTTACCATCGGGGCCAATCTCAAAATTAAGCCTCATTCTGGTTTTGTCGTAGTTATTAATAGAATCGTTGTTCTTAGAATCAATCATCTTATCGTCCCATCTTCTTTCGTTTTCATTGGCTTCTGCTGCGCCAAAAGATTTGCATGCATCTAAATGCATGGCTTGTTTAATACTTTCATTCATAGATCTAATGTTTTAAAAGTTACACATTTGAGCTTGCTCATTTAGAGTTGTGTTTGCCAACCACAAATGGGAGTTTCTTGCTGCAAGGCAAAAAGTCCTTATTGTGTTATGGATTTTATTTTAACTCCTGGACCAAGCTCCTTTGTTATTTAAGTTTTGTACAATCTAAGTGGACTCTGTCATCTGCTGAGCATCTATCAACTCCAAGCCTAAAGCATCAATGAGATTTTGTAAAAGAGGGTTCTTCTCAATCATCATTTGTAGAATCTGGTGTTTGGATGGAGAGAATAGATAGTAGTCAGAAATATCAAGTCCTTTGGATTGTTCTTCTTCAGTTGCTATCTGTTCAAGCATATCCGAGACTACAACTCTGCTGCAGATTCTTGTCAGAATTATCGATTTCTCTTTCCACAATTGCGTAGCTCCCAAATCAGGATTAGAGTTACATCCCTACCTTTAAGACTGTGAACAAATTCTTCTTTGAAGCATCCATTAATGCCGCCAGTTGCCACCCAAACATAGTTCGGAATGAAGTGACTCATGACAATAGCCGTCTTTTCGCTTTCCACCAATATGACCGGTGCATCCGGATATCTTATCAATAGATGTTCGCCAAATAGACATTGCTTCAGATTGAAATCTTTAAGTTGTAGTTCACGATGCGCCCAGCTTACATAGCTGTGGGGTTCTTTAACCCTATGCCCTGTCTCAGAATTATAAAGTATAATCTTGCCAGAACGTACCTGCTCATTAGCATCAATTTGCCAAAAAACTGTTGCACCTCCCCATTTAGCCGATGTACCAACATGATATAAATGGAATACCCTTTGGGCTTCAGCTTCACCAAACACCCTACATAAGTATTTGTATAAGGGATTCTTCTCAAAATGAGCAAGACTCGCATTAAAATACTCTAAGGGAATAAAAGAGGGTGGCACAATAATTTCTTTTTCATGAGTACTTTTCACAGGCTGTACATAATCACTAGACCGTTCTTCCTTGATGTTTGCATTGGGATTATCACGAAAGAAATCACGTGGAGTGTAATGATAACCACAACTGATTTCATGGTCACATTTCCCAACCTCATTGGAAAAACTTACAACTCCCTCTTCATCAACATATTTCACAAAACATCGAGGTCTCTCACAACTAGGGCAAGCAATCTTGCTTCCCAAACTATACTTTTGCAAATGAAATCTATACTTGCTCATGGATAGATAAGTTTATTCGTTTGCACTATGCACTTTTGCACTATGCTTTGTCTGTAATTCCTCAACTTGGGTTGAAAGTGCAATAGTGCAAGATGCATTTGATGTTTGGTGTTGAATTTTTCGATATTCGCCATGCTTGGTTTTTTCCAGAATTGGCTGCTTTGTCTGACAGAGTTTCTTTAATGCATAGAATACGGTTCTTCTGGGTATTTCATATATTTTCGCAGCAGCGATAGCATCGCTTGCTGTGAATGTATTACCCAACTGAGATAACCAGTCTTCTTTTACATCACCGATAGTATTAGACAAAAGTATCTCTTGTATCCTATGGTAAGTATCTTCATAGTAATCAACCATACGAATAGCGGATTTCACAGAAGACAGGCTTACTGGCTGCATATCTTCTTCGCCTACAGCCCATTTCATTATCTGAAATATCAAGGATAAACGTCCTGCATGGCCATTAAGTTTCATACTGCGACTCTCCACATCTGCATCATCGTCGATGCTATTAACATTATCAATGATATTGTTATACCAATCATAAAAATACACCTCTGCCTCCTCTGTCATTTCCAAAACTTTTGGTTCTGCAACATTCCTTATTTCATTAATCGTGCAGGGAATTTCAAGTACTTTGTTGAGAATAGTCGCCCATTGCCCTGCTATATCAGGTTTTGGGATACTATTATCATTTCTTCTCCATCTTGAAATCTTCCTGTCTTTTGGAAAAATAAAGATAAACCTATCAAGGAATCCGTTAGCAATGAACTCTTTTCTGAACACCTCATGTAACATGTTGGTCTGTACCGTTCCTATTACATTAATACACGGCGTTTTAACACGAATATGACGTGATGAGGACTTGCGTAGAACTTTAATCGTACCACCACTATAAGCTGTTAGCAGAAGTTCAATAAGATTATTATTGCCATTGTATCTCTTTGCAAAATTGAATAGCCCAATAATCTCGTCGACAATTATAGCTATCCCTCGTGGATTGCGCCAATGAGCTTCTACCATTGCTTCTGGTGTGAAGTCTGATATAATATTGGTCAACCACTTGGGCGCTTTCAATTTATCATTTCCTCCGTTCGCCTGCTTGGCACGCTCATATTTCTCAAGTTCCTCACTATATTTCTCGTCAAGACGATCATCCAAATCGTTAATAGGTTTGTAGAGGAAGTTAAGAGGAGGAGTTTTGCCTAAACCTGGTCGCCCAATAAGCATCATATAAAGAGATGGACTGTCTTTCCACTCATTTCTGATATTGATTTGGTATGAATTGCCTATGGCAGCCGCCATCGCAGATATAATAATGGATGCCACATACTCAACATTGAAATTTTCATGTCGAGAAAGGTTCAGAATAATTTCCTGAATTTTATCAGGGAAAACATCCAACGGCAATCCTCCATCAAGATTATGCTCTACCTTTGCTCGGAGCATATTGGTTAAATGCAACTTATCGACCATAGCCACCTCCTCTCCGTTGGGGTAGTTCATCACTTGCCGCAAAGGCATCATAGTGAAAATTACGAAGGAATCGGTCTACATCTTCTTGAGTATACCAATATTTGTCTCCTTGACGTGAATATCCAAGGTAACCATTATCACGCAATTTCTTTAGGTATTTCTCCTTTATACCCAATTTTGCCATCAGTGCTTATTATCATATAGATGATTTTGGGGCATTTGATGTTGAGCCAAAGCCTTTTCCTGCTCCTCTACAGTGTGGAGGATTTTCTCCAGCAATTCCCGTTCACATAGGGACTCTACATTCTTAATTTTAGCCATATACTTAAACAATTATGGCTTGACGGTCCTGATGCACACTCGGACTTTAAGCCGGGTTATTTCGCTATGGTACGATTGTGCACGTCGTCCATAGCTGCCACGAAAGTAGCGAACCTTTAGGACCTCGAATGTTATGGTAGATTAGTTAGTGTGTTATGAATAATGTTAGGGTAAGTTATGTTGAAGTTATGATTGAGACGCAACTATCTGATTATAAATAAAAAAGAGTAGCCGTTTAGCTACTCAAAAAATTTATCAATCTCTGTTGATTTTACTGGGACTGCTAGGTCTTTCCTATTTTGTCGGGATTGCCCTAGCCCCGAGATGTCAAACAAATTATTTAGCTCTGTGTCCGGGAAAAAAGTTTCTCCAAACTTCCAGGATCCTTTATCATCAAATTTTGAAGGTATTGGTTTGTCCCCACAATAAATACGCCCACACATATACGCCAAAAGAACTTTTGATTCGTTCCATTTATAGTGTGTGCCATCTTCTTTCATATAACCAGCTTCTATGGCCTTTGCAAAAACTTTACGAGCCAATTCTGTATCCAATGTTTCAGAAAGAATAATTTCAGCATCAACAGATACAACTTCTTCCACATTCATAATATTTTTCTCACGAAGAATTTCTGCACCAATAACTAATGCAGCTGCTGAAATCAGAAACATAATTGTGCCCCAAAACTCTGATGAGCCAGTTTCGTTATCGCTGACAGGATTTACAATTCCAAGTCCAACGAGTAATAATGTGCCTACGAATAATGTAATTGCACTTGACCATAGAATTACTCTTGCGTATTTTTTGAAGACGAAGCAATTGCCAACAAGATAACACAAAGACCAATATTAAGAAATATAATCTGCAACATACTTCATTCAAATTATTTCTAGAGTTTTAAATTCATCTTTTAAACGTGCCACCTCAGTAGAAAGAGTTTCCGGAAGAAATCTTGCATAAACTTTCTCTGTAACATCGGTACTACCATGTCCTAAAAGGCGACTTACTACAGTCATTGACAAACCTTTGTTTAATGCAAACACTGCAAATGAGTGTCTAGCTACATGCATTGACAAATTAAACGGCAGCCCAATCTGTTCACCCACTACCACAAGTGACTGATTGATGCATTTCGTGGCATTATTACGAGCTTTATAAAGGGCTTCAGCATCATCTAGGTCTAATTCTTCTTTCACAAGATTGAATACATATTTGCAGCCTTCCCGTTTTTCTTGCCACTGTCTTAAGATAGATATAGCTTGCTCTGTAAGAGGAATCACATGGCGTTTGTTTGTCTTAATCATAATTTTTCTCAACTCTTTCTTCTCAAAGTTGATATGCCCCCATTGCAATGTCATTACATCCACAACACGAAGTCCGCAAGCATGGAAAGCAAAGAAGAAAATCTCCAGAAACTCTTTCCTGCGTGGTTCAGGGCAGGTTTTGTAGTATTCCAATAGAGCAAGTAATTGTTCTTTATTCAGACTCTTCCCATCAAATTCACTTTCCTCTTCCGACAAAGATACCTTAGTAATAATACGCATATCCTGTATTCGTGCATTGACAGAAGGTTCCAGCATACCCATCTCACATGCGTAAGCACATGCTTTTAATATTGGTGTTAAAGAGTGATTGATTGTTGCATCACTATTCTGCTTTATCTCTCTACGCCACAAAATATATGCATCCAATAATTCAGGAGTGATATCGCCGACATAGATAGAATCGGTACGATATGTACCCTGTTTCGTAGAACGAAGGAAGGTTTGGAATATATTCATTCCGCTTTTACCGTTTTCATATCGACTACGGCCAATCTTGTTTCTTGAGTATTCTGAATAAAGACGCTCCAATGTGAACTCAACAAAATCTTTTCCTTGGTCTGGGCGTGTCAATGGCTTATCTGCAAGGAATCCCGAAATAATGTCAGCAGTGATTTGATTGGGATGCTTTTCATTATACTCAGCAAGCATAGAGTCAATCCGCTCAACACGTGCCAATAACAGTTGATTGAGACGTTTGTACTCAGATCCATAACTGACACGAATTTCTCCACGACCTTGATTGCCGTTCTGATTCCAGTCGGTTTCCTTAACAAAGACATTTGTTGTCTTACGTATAATTTGTCTATTCCAAGTATATTCCAACTCAATAGGGTAGGCTTTATTTTTGTCAGACTCCTTCGGAGTACGGAGACGATATTTGCCCAACGGATATAATCTCTTCGGTCTTCCCATACGCTTCCTTTCGTTTTAATATTCCTGAGGATGCACAAAGGTAGTGTATTTTAGACAAACAAACCCTATTTTCAAGAAGGAAAATTGCATTTTAGACAAACAAACCGCACCATTCAAACCTATAAAACACCAGCGGGACAAACAAATTATTTTTGCTTATCCCGCTGATATTTAAGTGATTAACTTAGATTTTCCTTCTTAATACTCCTCCTCATTGAAGAAAAAATCTTCTTTACTCGGATAATCAGGCCAGATATCTTCTATACTTTCATAAATTTCTCCTTCGTCTTCCATTTCCTGCAAGTTTTCGATTACTTCCAGTGGAGCACCTGAACGCATTGCATAGTCAATTAACTCGTCTTTAGTTGCTGGCCAAGGAGCATCTTCCAGCTTTGAGGCCAATTCCAATGTCCAATACATAGTATATAATTTTAAACAGTTTTACTTCTTTATATTGATTCGCAAAAATATAACAAATTCTTTCACTCGCAACGCTTATCCCAATAAATTTCGCTTTCGTCTGTTAAATTGTTTAACCGGCGTGACAAAACGAACAGATAATCAGACAATCGGTTCACAAAACACTTTGCCTGCTCCTCCAATTCATAGGAAAGACTTTCTTCCAAGGCCTGAATCCGACGTTCTGCCCGACGACAGACCGTACGACAGACATGACAAACGGAAGCCGGATAACTCCCTCCCGGAAGGATAAAACCTGCAAGCGACGGTAAAGAAGCGTTTATCTCATCGATAGCCTGTTCCAGACGCTGCACATTCTCTACTGAGATATGACTCTCTACCGGGAAAGTAGTCTTTTCCAAGTCGGTAGCCAAATAAGAACCCAATGAAAACAGTTTATGCTGCACAAAGCGCAACAACTCTTCATGCTCTGCATCCTTCATCACCGAAATTAACAACCCGATAAAAGAATTCAGTTCGTCTATGGTTCCGTATGCATCCAGACGTATATCTGCTTTTGAAACACGTACTCCTCCTACCAGTGAGGTGGTACCTTTATCACCTGTCTTGGTATAAATCTTGGTCATTTTCATATATTTAAGGTCTTAAAGTCAAAGAAAGTTCACAATACGATGCTCCTTTACACGCTCTTTATCAAAAAATACCAGTCCGACATCATAAAGGTCAAATGTGATTCCCGTACGAGGATCTGCTATAACTTCCTTCCACCATCTTTTCTTCTCTGGAGTAGCATAAGGATTACCGATGATGAAACAAGTATGTTTATCGGCCAGTGGAATCAGTCGTTCAAACATCTCCTTATACGCTGGAGTATGGGCGATATGTACCACTTCCGGCTTTACACCCTCCTTGAGTAGCCTATCCATATCTGCTTCACAGTTTCCGGTCAGGTAATCAATAGAAGATTTACCGGAGAGAATCCGTTTCACTGCATCTTCCGATTGTTCTGAGAACGTATAAACTGCATGCCTGTATTGGCTTCGGCCATATAGCGGGTACTTATTCCGCTGCCAGTTCCCACTTCCCACACTACAGAAGGCCGGAGATGATTAATCAGACGGAACAAGAACTTATCGACCTTTTCCCGATAATGAGGCAAAAAAGCCACCACACGTCTCAGATGATGCAATGGTGCATAGGCATAGAATGGTAAACGTTCGTAAATGACAAACGTAATAAAAAAGAAATCGGAAGGAGAATGTACTCCGTATCCGCAACGATGCCGGAAACGACGACACCAGTTCCACCCTCTTAATATAAAATCCCCCATTTTTCGGACGCTAATATTGGTTGATAACGGGGGACAAAGATAAAATTTATAGTGGAAAAACAAAAAGGATAGTGTAATTATGATACAAAATATCCTGAATGGATGCAGAAATCATTCCGCTTCCATCCAGGATCAATATTTCATGAAAAACGTGGTTTATTTACGTTGTCCCAGTTTGTCATCCAAATACAGAATGCCAGCTGCGTCGCCACATTTTCTAAGTTTCTCTACAATGTTCTGTGCTGTAGCTTCTTCTTCTACCTGTTCACGAACATATCCCCACAAGAAATCCTGTGAAGCTTTGTCTTTTACTTCAGAAGCAACATTTACCAACTCGTCAATCAAGCTGGATACATGACATTCGTGCTTGTAAACATGTTCAAATACTTCCTGTACGCTGCCCCATCCTTGTGGAACGACATCAATTTTATCCACTTTAGCTGCACCACCGCGTTTAACCAAATAATCAGCTAAATCATAAGCATGCTGCAATTCTTCTTGTGACTGTTTACGCATCCATGAAGCAAAACCGTCGAAACCTTCTTTCTGCAAGTAGAAAGACATGGACAAATACAAGTTAGAAGACCACATTTCCGCAGTAATCTGCTCGTTGATGGCATTTTGCAATTTTTCTGAAATCATAGTTCTATGTGTTTAAGTAAGTAATTCAATATCTATGAAGTAAACCACAAAAAAGATGCCAGATAAGTTCCTGCCACATTTTTTCCAGCGAACTGACAGGATGTCACCAGACCAAGTCTATCTACGAAAGCATGCGGGCTTTTCCCCAGAAGAAACGGGACAAATTCAGCTTATCCATCCCCCAGGCTATAGCAAACGAACCAATTACACAGAAACATAAGGACACACATAAAAAGAGCATCCCGGTAGGTTCAAAAGCCAATACAGGCACCAAAGGCTTCACTGCCATTGTAAATACCGGAGAAAATACTAACAGCACAAAGGTATGAGAGCTATGTAACCCAATCCTTTTTTCAGATAATCGGGTAAATAGCGATATACTGCCAACAGAAAACTAATTACCAGATAAGTCAGAGCAGATCCGGAAAGAGTTGATTTATTCAGATTTGTCTCATCAGCAGCCAGCCATATTACAGGCAGCAAAGCCCAGAATGAAGCTGAAAAGAAAGTACGGAAGTCAAGTGAACACCGTCTTAAAGCCACTCCTGCTGTAAAGTAAAGCGCATTTATCAAAGAAAGAACTCCACAAGCTGACAATACGGCATAACATAAGGCCAGTATAATTAAGACGGAAACAGTATTGCCCCACTTTCCAGCCAATTTGTCCACCAATAAATAAACAAGCCCACACAATATCAACGTATGGAGATACCAATAGGGGCCCAAAGGATGCAAGAACAATTTATCCAGCCATAGAGAAACACTTAAATGCTCCACTGATTCACGAACCGGCAGAATAGCAGACATGATGACATAACCTGTTTCCATCACAGCGTATGGAATAAAAATCCACCACATTGTACGCAGAAACGGGCGTATTCCTTTAGCTATATTCATAACATAACCGGAAATGATCAAGAAAGCAGGCATGTGGAAAGTATAAACCAAGGATTTGGCGTATGGATATTTGTCACCTATATATACAAGATGAAACACAATCATCAATAAAATAAAAATGGATTTCAAGTAATCAAGCTCTGCAATACGATTTTTCATGGAGCATAAGAATTGATTGGTAATAAAAAAAAGGTTGACTTAATCAAGTCAACCTATCTGTACCCAGACCCGGGGTCGAACCGGGATGGATGTTACTCCACTGGTGTTTGAGACCAGCGCGTCTACCGATTCCGCCATCTGGGCATTTGTTTTTCGTTTGCGTGTGCAAAGGTAAACACAATTTTCTGAATACACAAGAAAATTGCTGATTTTTATCAAAAAATCTCTTGTTGTCCTTGTATTGCACAAGCAGCAACAAGAGATTACATAGTTTCACCGTTTATTTCTGACGAATAAAGATGTTTATCGGAGTTCCCGAAAGCTTCCAGCGTTCACGAATCTTATTTTCAAGGAAACGACGGTAAGGCTCTTTCACGTATTGCGGTAAGTTGGCAAAGAACACAAATGAAGGAACCTGTGTATTCGGCAACTGAGTAATGTACTTAATCTTGATATACTTTCCTTTATTTGAAGGTGGCGGATAAGCCTCAATCAGTGGCAGAAGTTCCTCGTTCAGACGAGCAGTCGGGATTCTTGTCGTACGTGCCTGGTAAACTTCCTTCGCCAGTTCAAGCACTTTCAGAATACGTTGTTTTGTCAATGCTGATGTAAAGACAATCGGAAAGTCAGTAAAAGGAGCCAGACGATCACGAATCGCATCTTCATATCCTTTCATTACCTTAGCCGTTTTATCCTCAATCAAGTCCCATTTGTTAACAACGACCACAAGTCCTTTCTGGTTTCGTTGTACCAGAGAGAAGATGTTCAAATCCTGACCTTCGATACCACGTGTAGCATCCAGCATCAGAATACATACATCCGAATTTTCGATTGAGCGGATGGAGCGGATTACAGAATAATACTCCAGGTCTTCGCTCACTTTATTCTTTTTACGGATACCGGCTGTATCGACCAGATAGAAATCAAAACCAAACTTATTGTAACGGGTATAGATAGAATCGCGCGTAGTACCCGCAATTTCTGTCACAATATTACGGTCTTCTCCAATAAAGGCATTGATAATAGACGATTTTCCGGCATTCGGACGTCCTACCACGGCAAAGCGAGGTATATCATCATCCAAAATTTCAGGAGTTTCCTTCTTGAACTTACTCAATACCAAATCCAGCAAGTCACCTGTACCGCTTCCACTCAAAGCAGAAACACAGTAAGGATCACCCAAACCTAAGGAATAAAACTCAGCCGCATTATACTGCAGGTCATTATTATCCGTTTTATTTGCAACTAAAAGTACTGGAGTCTTGGAACGGCGCAAGATTTCGGCTACTTCCATATCCAAATCAGTAACTCCATTCATTACGTCTACCACAAACAGAATGACATCGGCTTCATCAATTGCCAGCATTACCTGTTTGCGAATTTCCTCCTCGAATACATCATCCGAGTTGACTACCCATCCTCCGGTATCTACTACTGAGAATTCCTTTCCCAGCCATTCCGACTTACCATACTGTCGGTCGCGGGTTGTACCGGCCTGTTCATTCACAATCGCCTGACGGCTTTTGGTCAGACGGTTAAACAGTGTCGACTTCCCACATTGGACGTCCCACAATCGCAACTAAATTTCCCATAATTATCTTCATTTACGGCTTCGCAGCCGACATTAATCCAATTGATAACCAAAATTTTTCAATTCCTTGTCAGAGCTTCTCCAGTCCTTATCCACTTTGACAAATGTCTCCAGGTAAATGGATTTACGGAAGAAGTGCTCCAATGTCTTACGCGCTTCAGTAGCTACTTTCTTCAAGGCTTTTCCCTGACGACCGATAATAATACCTTTCTGAGAATCGCGTTCCACATAAATTACCGCATTGATATGGATGCTTTTCTCGTCTTCCTTGAACTGTTCTACTACGACCTCTACTGAATAAGGAATCTCCTTGTCATAATACAACAAGATTTTTTCACGGATAATCTCTGTCACAAAAAAAACGGGCAGGCTTATCCGTCCATTGGTCCTTTCCAAAATAAGGAGGAGAATCCGGCAACAGCTCCTTAATACGCTTCATCACCATATCCACATTGAATTTGGCCATAGCAGAGATAGGAATAATTTCCGCTTCCGGCAGCATCTCGTGCCATTCATCCACCAATTTAACCAAATCCTCCTGATTGGTCAGGTCAATCTTGTTAATCAGCAACAAAACCGGCACCTTCAAGTTGCGCACCTTTTCCATAAACTCCGCATTCTTGTCCGGTTTTTCCACCGTATCAGTAACATACAGCAACACGTCTGCATCCACCAATGCCGATTCCGAGAAGTTGAGCATAGACTCCTGAAGCTTATAGTTAGGCTTCAATACCCCCGGAGTATCAGAGAAGACAATCTGCATATCCTCCGTATTAAGAATACCCATAATACGATGGCGAGTTGTCTGAGCCTTGAAAGTCGCGATGGAGATACGTTCCCCCACCAGCAAGTTCATCAAAGTAGATTTTCCGACATTCGGATTACCTACAATATTCACAAATCCGGCTTTGTGCATAAGTAAATATTAGTTCACAGACAAAAAAACGCATCGATTGGGATGCGTTTTTTGTCTGTAGTGTTAATTCTTTCTTTATTTATTTCCGTCATAACCCCACTTCACATAGCAGGCACCCCAGGTAAATCCTGCACCAAACGCAGTGAAGATGATATTATCGCCCTTCTTCAGTTGCTTTTCATAATCCCATAAGCAAAGTGGCAGAGTTCCGGCACTGGTATTACCATAACGCTGGATATTAATCATCACCTTATCCAATGGAACTTCCAAACGAGAAGCAACCGCATCAATGATTCGCAGATTTGCCTGATGAGGTACAATCCAGTTGATGTTGTCCTTATTCAAGCCATTACGTTCTGCAATCTGAGCCGTTACGTCAGACATATTAGATACAGCATATTTGAATACCGTTCTACCTTCCTGATACAGATAATGCATCTTATTGTCAATTGTAAAATAAGAAGGAGGACAAACCGAACCACCTGCCTTCATGTGCAGGAACGGAAGTCCTTTGCCATCTGTACGCAAGATAGAATCCATGATACCATAGTCTTCTGTAGTAGCTTCTACCATGCAAGCCGCAGCACCATCACCGAAAATCGGACATGTAGCGCGGTCTCCATAGTTCACCATTGAAGACATCTTATCTGCACCTACAATGATAATTTTTTTATGACGACCAGACTGAATCATGCTGGCAGCAGTTTCCATGGCATACAAGAATCCGCTACAAGCAGCCTGCAAGTCAAATGCATACGCATTCTTCAATCCCAGTTTGTCACAAAGAATAGAAGCAGTAGAAGGGAAATGATAGTCAGGAGTTGTAGTAGCTACAATCACGCAATCAATAGAAGCCGGATCCGAGTCCGTTTTCTGCATCAACTGCTTGGCAGCCTTACGGGCCAAATATGAAGTTCCCAAACCTTCTTCGTTCAGGATACGTCTTTCTTTCACCCCGATACGAGTCATAATCCACTCATCGTTGGTGTCAACCATTCTCGACAATTCTTCGTTTGTCAGGACATAATCAGGTACATATCCACCGACTCCTGTAATTACAGCATTTATTTTTTCCATCATTTCTTAATTTCGTGGCTTATAAAAAAACAGCCGAAGAGCCGAAATGGCTCTCCGGCTTTAATTTCCCTGGAACATGCAAAGATGTTCTACAAAGCGTCAAGTTATTAAAGAGCAGCTTCTTTTTCGATAGCTAATTTACCTCTGTAATAACCACAAGCCCCACATACTGTGTGATAAACATGCCATTCGCCGCAGTTCGGACAAATAGCTAAAGTAGGAGCAACTGCCTTGTCATGAGTTCTTCTCTTCGCAGTTCTCGTTTTTGATTGTCTTCTTTTAGGATGTGCCATTTTTCTAAACTTTTATTTAATTATTATCTAATATTTTCTTCAATTCGTTCCATCTCGGATCTATCTCACGTGCTTCTGAAGGCTCATCTGTCATTTCCTCCTCATCCAGGAAGTCATCCATTTCATCTTCTTCATCTGCAGAAGTACGCAAATGTTTGTTCAAGGCTCCCATCATACCTTTATTACATTTTCCGGGAGCATGCACATGCTTCATCGGTATGCTCAATGCGATAAACTCGTACATAAACCAAGCGACGTTAATATAACCGTCTTCTTCCGGCACAATCACCATATCGTCTTCGTCCGAGAATTCGAGTCCGAGTTTTACCTTCAATGTGTCATCCGTTTCTACCGGCAACTCCATGTCATCCAGGCAGCGGTCGCACGGCACAACTACGGAACCCTCAATATGGAAATTCAAGACATAAATGCCCATTGTTTTCTTCACATCCAACTGCACCTGCAGTTTTCCTTTTTGAATCTCCGGAGCATCAATATCCGCGAAGAACTGATTTGTCAGTGAAAACTCATAATGAGCGGAGTTTTCCTTCATGTTCTTCAATTCTATTTTATATGTAGCAAGTTTTCCCAAGTCGCAATACTATATAAATCGGGCGACAAAGATACAAATAATAATTCATTTTATCTAGTCTTTCTACTTTTTATTTATTAAAAATACTTGTTTCCCTTCGAATCTGCCTTCTTAATACCTATTATAATATACCCATATTTCCTAATCATTAAGACTAAAACGCTATTGCTTTCCTCTCCTTTATCTTTAAAGAAGCAACATTGCCCCCTGATAGAATAGAGTTTTAATATAATTAACCCTAATATCGTAAATAAATATAGTATTAATAGCACATTTAATTAGCAAATTAAGTAACTTTGCGGCACATATCAAAGAAATAAAACCTTATCTGTATGTTAACTCAAATAATTAATGCCCGTATTTTAACTCCACAAGGCTGGTTAAAAGACGGTTCTGTACTAATCAGAGACAACAAAATCCTGGAAGTAACCAATTGTGACCTGGCTATCGTCGGTGCGACACTTATTGATGCAAAAGGAATGTATATCGTGCCGGGAGGAGTCGAGATCCATGTACATGGTGGAGGTGGACGTGACTTCATGGAAGGATCTGAAGATGCGTTCCGTGCAGCTATCAAGGCTCACATGCAGCATGGTACCACAAGTATTTTCCCGACGCTTTCTTCGTCTACCATTCCTATGATTCGTGCTGCTGCTGAAACTACGGAAAAATTAATGAGTGAACCTGACAGTCCGGTACTCGGACTCCATTTGGAAGGACATTATTTCAATATGAAAATGGCAGGGGGACAGATGCCGGAAAATATCAAGAACCCTGATCCAGAAGAATACATTCCACTTTTGGAAGAAACTCACTGCATCAAGCGATGGGATGCTGCTCCCGAACTTCCGGGTGCTATGCAATTCGGTAAGTATATCACTTCAAAAGGTGTATTAGCCTCAGTAGGACATACACAAGCTGAATTTGAAGACATCTATACAGGATTCTACGCCGGCTATACTCATGCCACACATTTCTATAATGCGATGCCGGGATTCCACAAACGTCGCGAATACAAGTACGAAGGAACTGTAGAAAGTATCTACCTAATGGACGACATGACAGTAGAAGTGGTAGCCGACGGCATCCATGTTCCTCCTACCATTCTTCGTCTGGTACATAAAATCAAAGGAGTAGAAAAGACAGCTCTGATTACTGATGCACTGGCATGTGCAGCCAGCGACAGCAAAGAAGCCTTCGACCCTCGTGTCATCATTGAAGATGGAGTTTGTAAACTGGCCGACCGTTCTGCACTGGCAGGTAGCATCGCCACCATGGACCGCCTGATTCGTACCATGGTACAAAAGGCTGAGATTCCATTGGAAGATGCAGTCAGAATGGCTTCAGAAACACCTGCCCGCATTATGGGTGTGCTCGACCGCAAAGGTACACTGGAAAGAGGAAAAGATGCAGACATCATCGCTCTTGACCGCGACCTGAATGTTCGTGCCGTATGGGCAATGGGAAAACTGGTGGAAGGTACCAACAAACTTTTTTTAACGACTTAAATACTCGACGATTATGTTGACTCAAATCATAAATGGGCATATTCTTACCCCACAAGGATGGTTGAAAGACGGCTCTGTCCTCATTAGCGACGGAAAAATCCTGGAAGTAACTAACAGCGACCTGGCTGTTATCGGTGCAACAGTAATTGATGCCAAAGGCATGTACATCGTACCAGGATTTGTAAGCATGCACGCACACGGAGGTGCCGGACACGATTTTACAGAAGGTACTACCGAAGCTTTTCAGAAAGCTACACAAGCTCACCTGGCCCACGGAGCAACTTCTATCTTCCCCACACTAAGTTCTACCAGCTTTGATAATATCAAATGTGCAGTAACTACATGCGAGGAACTGATGAAAGCACCTGGAAACATTATTCAAGGACTTCACATTGAAGGTCCGTACCTCAATAAGAAAATGGCTGGAGCACAGATGGAAGAGTTCCTGAAAGATCCAGATCCTGAAGAATATATTCCTTTACTGGAAAGCACACAGTGTGTCAAACGCTGGGACATCAGTCCGGAGCTCCCTGGAGGACATGACTTCGCAAGATATACTCGTTCCAAAGGTATTCTGACAGCAGTCACTCACACCGAAGCCGAATATCCGGAAATCAAAGCCGCATTCGAAGCCGGATTCACTCACGCCGCACATTTCTACAATGCAATGCCGGGATTTCACAAACGCCGTGAATATAAATATGAGGGTACAGTAGAAAGCGTATACCTGACAGACGGAATGAGTGTAGAAGTAATTGCCGACGGTATCCACCTGCCTGCTACCATCCTGAAATTAGTCTATAAGCTCAAAGGAGTAGAGCAAACCTGTCTGGTCACTGACGCACTTAAATACGCAGCCAACGAGGAGGAACCATTGATGATCCGAAATATATCATCGAAAACGGAGTTTGTAAATTAGCCGACCACTCCTCACTGGCAGGAAGTCTGGCAACCATGGATGTACTGATTCAAACCATGGTGAAAAAAGCTCCATTCCATTGGCCGATGCTGTTCGCATGGCTTCCGAAACTCCCGCCAAGCTTATTGGTATCGAATCACACAAAGGAACTCTCCAAAAGGGAAAAGACGCCGACATTGTCATTCTTGACAAAGACATCAATGTACGCTGCGTATTCTCTCAAGGAAAAATCGTGGAAGGCACCAATACAATGATTCACTAACCTAACCTAATTATATTATAGAAATCAATCTAAAATTCCCTGGACTGTGAAGTTCGGGGATTTTTTTTGTCTTTATACTTCAGGAAGGTTGGTACAATACAGCCCCTTCTCTATCCCCTTCTTCCAAAGTGCCTTCTACATCCCCAACATGTCAGAAATTCCAAGCAGGATAATAATCCTATGAAGAAGTAAACATATCTTCAATATAGTTTCTCTTCTCAAACTGTTTTCATTCGCTCTGAGGAAGTCTGGATGCTCCAATAAAGAATGACTCTCCTTTGCGGAGAAAACGTCTTCCAGGCGCAATTTCCGTGAAGGCCGTTCCGGGAATAAAGCGGTAAGGGAAACCAAAAGGGAAAAGACAAAGGGGGAAAAAAGGGAAGGAAAAGGAAAAGGAAAATACCGGCCAA
>ENA-OQAZ01000017-OQAZ01000017.1-human-gut-metagenome-genome-assembly--contig:-NODE-17-length-65239-cov-3.423255_pt1 | contig 65239 bp, 76 predicted proteins | sample MGYA00242737_ERZ504531 | MGnify/ENA primary metagenome ERZ504531 (study PRJEB26092, sample SAMD00036244) | human gut metagenome | host: Homo sapiens | study: EMG produced TPA metagenomics assembly of... | reverse complement strand
TTTGACACAAAGGTTAACCGGAACAAAAAAGATTATATTTTTATCGATACCGCAGGACTTCGAACGCAAGGGTAAGGTAAAAGAAGAGATCGAGCGCTACAGTGTTATCCGTACTGTGACGGCTGTAGAGCGCGCAGATGTGGTTGTAGTTGTGATCGATGCCTCCGAGGGTGTTACCGAGCAGGATGCTAAGATCGCAGGAATCGCTCATGACAGAGGAAAGGGTATTATCGTAGCGGTAAATAAATGGGATGCCATTGAGAAAAATGACAAGACCATCTACAAGCATACGGAAAAGATCCGTCAGATCCTTTCCTTTATGCCATACGCGCAGATCATCTTTATCTCTGCAAAAACAGGTCAGAGACTTCCGAAGCTTTTCGAGAATATCGATACAGTTATCGAAAATCAGACACTCCGTATCCAGACAGGTGTTCTTAATGAGATCCTTTCTGAGGCAGTCGCTCTTCAGCAGCCGCCGTCTGACAGAGGAAGAAGACTGAAGATCTTCTATATGACACAGGTTGCGGTAAAACCGCCGACATTTGTTATCTTTGTCAATGACAAGGAACTGATGCATTTTTCCTATGTAAGATATCTGGAGAACAAGATCAGAGATGCTTTTGGATTTTCTGGAACTTCTCTGAAATTTATCATCCGCGAGCGCGGGGAAAAGGAATAAAAGTATGGAACGTATTATTTGTCTTGTTATCGGTTATGTGTGCGGGCTTTTTCAGACAGGCTATATTATTGGAAAAATCCACAAGACAGATATCAGAAAGCATGGCAGCGGGAATGCTGGTACTACGAATGCCTTCCGGACCTTTGGAAAGAAGGCGGGAGCGATCACACTGCTGGGAGACTGCCTGAAGTGTGTACTGGCTATTGTGATCGTAAGAATGGTTTATGGAAATTCCATGAATGGTATCCTTCCGCTTCTTATCCTTTATGCGGCATTAGGATGTATCCTTGGACACAATTTTCCGATTTCTATGGAATTTCGTGGCGGAAAGGGAATTGCTGCTTCTGTGGGCATGATCATTGCTTTTGACTGGCGGATATTTATTGTATGTGCAGTTGTCTTTTTTGCGCTGTTCTTTACAACTCATTATGTATCGCTTTGCTCTCTCAGTGCATATGCGGTGGCTTTTATCCTGGTCCTTGCTTTTGGGCATATGGGAAAATATGGGATGGATCAGCCGCATACCGTTGAGCTTTATATTGTGATGGCAGTTCTTACAGCAATGGCGTTCTACAGACACAGGGCAAACATTGTAAGACTGTTTCATGGAACAGAGAATAAGGTGTTTTTAAGCAGTAAGAATAAAAAATAAGAGGTAAGATTTATGGCAAAAATCAGCGTACTGGGTTCGGGAAGCTGGGGATTAGCCCTGGCACTCCTGTTGCATAATAATGGCCATGAAGTCCTTCTCTGGTCAGCAAGACCGGAGAATGCCCGGAAACTCCGGGAAAAAAGAGAAAATCCTGACAGGCTTCCGGGGGTACGGCTTCCGGATGAAATCGATGTCCTGACGGATATGGAGCGTGCACTTAAGGACGTGGATGTAACAGTTCTGGCAGTAGCTTCCCCGTATATCCGGAGTACTGCACACAAGATGGCACCGTTTGTCTGCAAGGATCAGAAGATTGTCAATGTTGCAAAAGGCATTGAGGAAAAGACACTGAAAACACTCAGTGAGGTGATCGAAGAAGAAATCCCGCAGGGTAATGTAGCCGTACTTTCCGGTCCAAGCCATGCGGAAGAAGTAGGACGCGGACTTCCTACAACCTGTGTGATCAGCGCACATTCACAGGAAACTGCGGAATACCTTCAGAGCATTTTTATGAGCCCTGTGTTCCGTGTGTATACAACACCGGATATTCTTGGGGTAGAGCTTGGCGGAGCATTGAAAAATGTGATCGCACTGGCAGCAGGTACTGCCGACGGCCTTGGATATGGAGATAATACCAAGGCAGCACTGATTACCAGGGGAATCACGGAGATAGGAAGACTTGGCAAAAAAATGGGTGCGCAGATGGAGACCTTTTACGGCCTGTCCGGGATCGGAGACCTGATCGTGACCTGTGCAAGTAAGCATAGCCGTAATCGAAAGGCCGGATACCTGATCGGCCAGGGATATACGATGGAAGAAGCTATGAAAGAAGTGCAGATGGTTGTGGAAGGCGTTTATTCTGCAAGAGCTGCAAGAGAGCTTGCAGAGAAATATGAGGTGGAGATGCCTATCATAACGGAAGTGAACCGCGTACTGTTTGAAGGAAAATCAGCAGCGGAAGCAGTAATGGACCTGATGCTGCGTGATAAAAAAGTGGAAACGCCCATGCTTCCGTGGGAAAATGCGTGAGCGGATCAGTCAAGTATTTATCAGTTTCAGACATGTGAAATACTAAGCGCAGAATTATAGGATTACCATATCAGGTGAAAAGAAAAAAAGATATCTGCCAGGAGATCACTTATAATCTGGCAGATATCTTTTTGCATTATTATGGAAATTAAAACTGAATATCACGGAGATCTTCCGGAACATGAGAAGTATGCAGATCTTCGTTCAGTGTATCGATGATCGCCATATCTTCATCCTCGATATTGAAGTCAAAGATGTTTCCATTGCTACGGATTCGTTCCGGGTTGATGGATTTCGGAATGACAGAAATTCCCTTCTGTATTGCCCAGCGAAGTCCGATCTGAGCAGGTGTCCGGGCATATTTGGTCCCCAGAACACACATTACATCATTATTAAAATATGCACCTCTTGCCAGAGGAGCATAAGCCTGTACCTGAATACCGAAAGCCTTGCAGTATTCGATCAGTTCAGTAGGGTAACACAAAGGATGGCACTCGATCTGGTTTACAGCAGGAATAATCCCGGATATCTTACGAAGCTCTTCCAGATGCCGGATATCAAAATTACTGACGCCGATACTTAAAGCACGTCCGGAGTCAAGAATGGATTCCAGCTCTTTCCAGGTGCTTAAATAGCAGCCGGGAACCGGCCAGTGTATCAGATAGAGATCTACATAACTGACTTTCAGACGGTCGAGGTACGGGAAAATGCTCCCTGGACATCGCCGAGACGCTGCGCATTGTTCCAGATCTTACTGGTGATGAAAAGATCCTTTCTGGGAACTCCGCATTTGGCAATGGCACGTCCAACGCTTTCTTCATTTTTATAAACAGAAGCGGTATCGATCATGCGGTAGCCGGCGGAAATAGCAGATGTGACGGCTGCTTCGGCCTGTACGTCATCGGGCAACTTGTATACGCCAAGCCCCAGAAGAGGCATTTCTCTGTCGTTGTTCAGAAAAACAGTTTTTTTCAAAATAATTCCTCCTTGTATGTTCTGCTTTCCATGCTTTTGCTATTATAGCACAAAAATATGAAAGAATCACATCAATTATATTACAAAAGTGATAAAGCTTAGACTTGGCCAGGAAAGCAGATTGGGTAAAGAGTAATGGTTTGAAGAAACTAACTTCGTTAAAAATGAAACAATCGAGTTAATTTACTGTCAAAGTTTTTGGAAAAATAGGAAAAACAGCATATAATTTTGGCTATTTTTTATAATTATTTTCTTGATAATAACAGTGAAAAGATGTATAATGAATTTAATTGATAAATTCTTGTCATGAGAGTGTCCGTACGGCGGATACAGGAAAGGGGTATTTATGCATTTAATCAAAGATGAGAATGGCAATCTTGTTCAGCATGGACATGCAGATAGCCATGAACATACACATGAGCACACCCATGAGGATGGTGTGACTCACAGCCATACACACAGCCATGCGGAAGGAGACAGCCATTGTCATACACACGGTGATGGGCACTGCGGTTCCTGTGAGAATGGTGACTGCAAGAATGAGACTGTAGCACTTCTTACCTATATGCTGCAGCATAACGAGCATCATGCTGCAGAACTTGATCAGATGGCTGACAATCTTCAGAAAATGGGACTTGATAATTCGGCAAAAACGATCAAAGAAGCAGTGGCTGATTTCCAGAAGGGAAATATGCGCCTTGGACTGGCGCTTAGTCATGGTAAAAGAGAAAGAAATGATATACCAGATTTCAAATGACATAACTAGGAGGCAAAATTATGTGTCTTGCAACAGTATATAAGGAAGAAGATAATTCTGTAATTTTTAAGAATGTAAGCCGGATCGATGTAGACGGAAATAAATTGATCCTTCGTGATATCATGGGAGATGAGCGTGAGGTAGAAGGCAGTATCCTTATGGTGGATCTTGCAAACAGCATCGTGAAACTGCAGTGTAACTGATATGATCAAGACGTAAGATGTGGAGGGACGATCGATGAAATTATCTGAAGCAATGAGAGAAAAAATGTTGCTTTCCTTTGAACTTTTCCGCCAAAGACGGAAAAAGGCATGGCAAATCTGCCGGGAACCATTGAACATCTCATGAAGTATAGACCGGAGTATATTTCCTGTACATACGGTGCCGGCGGCGGAAATGTCGGAGCCAACAGGGAAGTATGCCAGATGATCAGGAATGCAGGAACTATTCCTGTAACACACTTCACAGTGATCAAGAACACAAAAGAAGGAATCAGACAGCAGTTGGAACGGTATCTGTCAGATGGCGTTGACCATATGTTGGCACTTCGCGGAGATATTCCGCTTGGTGAGACAACGACCTGCGGAGACTTCAATTATGCGACAGACCTTGTTAAATTTGTCCGTGATGAATTTGGCGATAAGTTTGAGATTGCAGTAGCCGGTTCACCGGAAGGCCATATCGCATGCAGAAGCTTGGATGCTGACATTGCTGTTTTGAGACAGAAACAGGACAATGGTGCTGATATATCATGACTCAGCTCTGCTGGGATATGGAACAGTTTAAATACTGGTTGGACGCTATCCGCGAGGCTGGAGTGACAATGCCTGTAGATGTTGGCGTAATGCGATTTTGGATCAGGCAGCTACCATTAATATGGCCCTTTCACGTAACGGCTGTGTAATGGACAGTGAGCTTTGCAGGCTGATCTCCAGGAACTGGCTGTTCCCGAATCCGTTTAACGCTAAAGATGCTGATGGTAAACCATTTGACATGTTCTATGAGGACAAGGTTAAACGATTCAAAGAAGAAGGAATCGAATACACCATCAGACAGATCGATGAGTATCGCGCTCTTGGTGTTGACGGTATCCATCTTTATGCATTAAACAAATGGAAAGATGTATCCGAGATCATTGACAGATCCGGACTTCGTACACTTATCTAATCATTAACGAAATAAATAAGAATTCCGGCACGATGCGGAGGTGTCAGAACAGTATCAGGCACCTCCCTTATGCGCCGGCATAACAGATATTAAATCAGGAGGTGCCCGTTTTATGGCACATGTTATTGCAGTCGCCGGAAAAGGCGGCGTTGGAAAAACTACATTATGCGGAATGCTGATCCAGTATCTCTGCGAAAAGAAAAAAGGACCTGTACTGGCGGTAGATGCAGATGCCAATTCAAATCTGAACGAGGTTCTTGGCGTAGAAGTAGATACGACTCTTGGCGATGTCCGTGAGGAGATCGCACATGCCGAGATGACAGAGAAAAGCCCGATTCCAAAAGGAATGTCCAAGGCAGATTATGCAGAGGTACGTTTCGAGGATGCTCTTGCTGAGGAAGATGATTACGATCTTCTTGTGATGGGAAGAACCCAGGGAAAAGGATGCTATTGCTTTGTGAATGGCCTGCTTCAGGCACAGCTTGCCAAATACCAGAAGAATTATCCATATATTGTTGTGGATAATGAAGCAGGAATGGAACATATCAGCAGAGGAATCCTTCCGAGCATGGAGACAGCAATTCTTGTAAGTGACTGTTCCAGAAGAGGCGTACAGGCAGTTGGCAGGATTGCAGAGCTTATTAAGGAATGTGATATGAAACCTTCCAGAGTGGGCCTTATTATCAACCGCGCACCAAAAGCAGAACTGAATCCGGGAATCCTTGAAGAGATCCAGAAACAGGGACTCGATCTGATCGGTGTAGTACCACAGGATGAGACAGTTTATGAATATGACTGCGACGGGAAACCAACCGTTACTCTTCCTGAAGATAATCCGATGAGAAAAGCAGCTTTTGAAATTTTTGATAAATTAGGTTTATAATTAAATATAAACCTTTTTTTAAAAAAGAGAATAACCCATGGGTGGGGATGGTTCCTGCCCGGGGCTTATTATAAAAAAGAAAAAATAAATAGATGTGCTATTAAAGGAGGTCTATAATGAGTGAATTCAAATTAACTACAGTGGAGGAATTTGAAGCCGCTACAGCCCGTCTTCTCGAGACAGGTGCAAAGGTAGGAGCAGATGCATGGCAGATCCGTGCAAAGAACCAGACTCCGCACTGTAAATTCGGTGAGCAGGGTATCTGCTGCCGTATCTGTGCAATGGGACCGTGCCGTATTACACCGAAGGCTCCAAGAGGAGTCTGCGGATGTGATGCTCATGGTATCGTAGGAAGAAACTTCCTTAAATTTACAGCTGGTGGTGCAGCTACTCACTCCGATCATGGTCGTGAGATCTGTCATACACTGTACTGTGCAAAAGAGGGCGGAAATTATCAGGTAAAAGATCCTGAGAAACTTCTTCGCATTGCTAAAGAGTGGGGCGTAGAAACAGAAGGCAAGGATATCTATGATCTGGCTCATGAGATGGCAGAGATCGGTCTTATGGAATATGGTAAACCGTTCGGATATCAGAGATTCCTTGACAGAATGCCTGCAGGACAGAAAGAAAAACTGATCGAGAACGAAATCGCACCACGTGCTATCGACCGTGAGGTTGCAAGTTCCCTGCATATGAGTCATATGGGATGTTCTTCTCTTCCGGAAGCACTTGTAAAACAGTCTATTCGCTGTGGACTGGCTGATGGATGGGGCGGTTCCATGATGGGAACAGAGTTCTCTGATGTATTATTCGGAACCCCGAAGCCGCTTGACACAGAGGCTAACCTTGGAGTAATGGTTGAAGAGAACGTAAACATTGTTGTACACGGACATGATCCGAGTCTTTCTGAGATGATCTGTGAGTATGCAGACAGCAAAGAAATGATCGATTATGCAAAATCTGTAGGAGCAAAAGGAATCACCGTTTCCGGTGTATGCTGTACTTCTAATGAGGTAGCTATGCGTCGTGGTGTTCCGATGGCTGGTAACTTCCTGCAGCAGGAGAACGTGGTACTGACAGGTGCCTGCGAGGCAATCGTAGTTGACGTTCAGTGTATCTTCCCTGCATTAGGACCTCTGAGCAAATGCTTCCATACCAAATTTGTTACAACTTCTCCGATCGCTCAGATGCCGGATTCTGAATTTATCAGATTCAACGCTGAGACAGCAGGAGAAAATGCAAAAGCAATCGTTAAGATGGCTATCGATAACTTCAAGAACAGAAAACCTGAGCTTGTACATATCCCACAGATGAAACAGAAAGCTACTGTTGGTTACTCAGTAGAAGCGATCGTTAAAGTTCTTGATGGTGTTACAAACTCTCAGGTTGACGTAACAGGAACAACCAAACCATTACTTGAGTGCATCACTTCCGGTGTTATCCGTGGTGCTGTCGCTATGGTTGGATGTAACAATCCTAAGATCCGTCCTGACTATGCACATATCGAACTGATGAAGAAGTGTATCGCAAATGATATCATTATCATTGCTTCCGGATGTTCAGCACAGGCAGCTGCAAAAGCTGGTCTGATGGACAAATCTGCAAGAGATCTCTGTGGTGCAGGTCTGAAACGTGTCTGTGAGCTGGCTGACATCCCGCCGGTACTTCATATGGGATCCTGTGTAGATATCTCCCGTATGATGATTCTGGCTGCTGAACTTGCAAAAGATTCAGGACTTCAGATCAATCAGCTTCCGGTAGTAGGATGTGCTCCTGAGTGGATGTCTGAAAAAGCTGTATCCATCGGTAACTATGTAGTTGGTACCGGTATTGATACATTCCTTGGTGTTGATCCATATGTTTCCGGTTCTTCAGAAATGTGTGAACTTCTTACAGAGGGAACAAGAAAATGGACAGGTGCTGCTTACACAGTAGAGACAGACATCGAGAAATTAGTTGATCTTATGATCGAGAGAATTGAAGAGAAGAGAACAGCATTAGGAATCTAATCCGTTGCGATCTTTAAAATGTTATAAAAGGTGGAAGACGTAAAATGAAAATAGCAGTAACCGGTAAAGGCGGAGTAGGAAAGACAACTTTCGCAGCAACACTTGCAAGATTGTACGCAGATGAGGGTAAAAAAGTCCTTGCGGCGGATGTGGATCCGGATGCGAACCTGGGTCTTGCCCTTGGATTTGACGAGGAAACCTTGGATTCTATTGTTCCGATCTCAAAAATGCGTAAGCTTATAGAAGAACGTACCGGAGCCAACAGCCAGAATCAGTTTTATAAGCTGAACCCAAAGGTAGACGATATTCCGGATACTTATGGAAAAACCTGTAATGGCGTAAAGCTGCTTGTCCTTGGGACTGTGGAAACAGGTGGAGGCGGATGCGTCTGTCCTGAACATGTGATGCTTAAAAGAGTGATCAATAACCTTGTGATCCACAGAGATGATGTGGTGATCATGGATATGGAAGCCGGCCTGGAACATCTGGGCCGGGGCACCACGGAGAGCATGGATGAATTTATTGTAGTGATCGAACCAGGGGCAAGAAGTGTACAGACCTATAAGAATGTTAAACGTCTTGCAAAGGATCTGGGAGTTTCTCAGGTTAAGGTCGTGGCCAATAAGGTAAGAAATCCGGAGGATGAGGAATTTATCCGGAATAAGATCCCGGCGGAGGATCTGCTTGGAATGATCCACTACAATACAGAAGTTATAGATGCTGATCGTCAGGGAAAATCTCCCTACGATTTCAGTGAAACTGTAACAGCTGAAATCAGAAAAATCAAAGACAAAATTGATCAGAATTCAATTCTGTAAAAATAGGAGGTATTACAGTGACTTTATTTGATAGAGTATTCGGCGGAAACGATGCTGTATATGGTTTAACAGAGGGTGCTATCGACGGCGCGATCGCTCAGTATGGCGAAGACAAAGCTGTCAGCTTCCCGAATACCGCTTACAGCCTTCCTTGCTACTATGCTGTAACAGGAACAAAAGTTACAACATTAAAAGAATTAAAAGAAGCTCTTGGCGTTGTTAAAACACTTATGACAAGAGAGAAGAGACTGAACGATGCGTTCATGTCCGGTGTTGCCACAGCACTCTGTGCAGAGTTTATCGAAGTTCTGAAATATATCGATGGAGCAACTCCTTATGAAGAGCCATGTTATGGACATCTTGGAGATGCAGTGATCCGTGAGCTCGGTGTACCGCTTGTAACAGGCGATATCCCAGGCGTTGCAGTTATCCTTGGTTCTGCTCCTACTACAGAAGAGGGTGTTGCCCTTGTAAAGAGCTATCAGGCACAGGGTATCCTTGTAACACTGGTTGGAGGAATTATCGACCAGGTTGCTGAGCTGGAATGAAGACAGGCGCTAACGTACGTGTTATTCCTCTTGGAAAAGATGTTACATCTGTTGTTCATGTAGTTTCTGTTGCAATCCGTGCAGCTCTGATCTTCGGTAATGTAACACCTGGAGATGCAGGAACACTTATGAAATACACAATGGATCGTGTACCGGCATTCGTTAACGCATTCAAACCTCTGGATGATGTGATCGTAGCATGCGGCGCAGGTGCTATCGCACTTGGCTTCCCGGTTGTTACAAATGAGACAGAGAATATCTTCCGCGTACCGAAGAGCCTTATCGTTCAGGAGGACGTAAGCAAATTCAACGCTACTTCCCTTGAGGCACGTGACATTAAGATCAAGATCACAAATATCGATATTCCGGTTGCTTTCGCATCTGCATTCGAGGGTGAGATCATCCGTCGTAAAGACATGCAGGTTGAGTTCGATGGTTCCCGTGTAGACTGTGCAGAGCTTGTACATACCTGCGATGCATCTGAGATCGAGGATCACAAGATCACAGTAATCGGACCGGAAGTAGATGAGATGGAATTCGGCAGCAAGAACAGTATTGCGTATGTTGTTAAAGTTGCAGGTAAAAACATGCAGGCTGACTTTGAGCCGGTTATCGAGCGTAAATTCCACAACTACATCAACTGTATCGAGGGTGTATACCATACAGGACAGCGTGATATGCAGCGTATCCGTATCAGCATTGACGCATTTAATGCAGGATTCAGAATCAAACATATCGGTGAAGTTCTTTATGCATCTGTTAAAAATGAGTTCGATGCAGTTGTTGATAAATGTGAGGTTGTTATCTATACAGATCCTGCTGAGTGTACAAGAATCCGTCATGAGGTTGCAATCCCGATCTTTGACAAACGTGATGAGCGTCTTGATACTCTGACAGATGAATCTGTTGATGTATATTACAGCTGTATCCTTTGCCAGGCATTTGCGCCAAGCCATGTATGTGTAGTAACACCGGAGAGACTTGGACTTTGTGGTGCGGTTTCATGGCTGGATGCAAAAGCTACACATCAGCTTGACCCGGCTGGTCCTTGCCAGATCATCACAAAAGAGCGTCCAATCGATGAGAACCTTGGTGCTTATGAGGACGTTGATGAGGCAGTTCAGAAATTCTCCCAGGGTGCTCTGGAGCACGTTACACTGTACTCCATCATGCAGGATCCGATGACTTCCTGCGGATGCTTCGAGTGTATCTGCGGTATCGAGCCATTCTCCAACGGTGTTGTTATTGCCAACCGTGAGTATGCAGGCATGACACCACTTGGAATGACATTCCCTGAGATGGCATCCATGACAGGTGGTGGAGTTCAGACACCTGGATTCATGGGACATGGTAAACATTTCATTTCCTCCAAGAAGTTCATGAAGGCTGAGGGCGGTATCGAGCGTATCGTATGGATGCCGAAAGAACTGAAAGAATTCGTAGCTGACAGACTTAATAAGACTGCAAAAGAGCTTTACGGAATCGATAACTTTACAGACATGATCGGTGATGAGACGATTGCAGAAGACCCAGAGACACTGGTTGCATTCCTTACAGAAAAAGGACATCCGGCTCTCGGACTTGATCCGATGATGTAATTTGTCAGGGAGAAAGGATGTGCGGACATCCTTTCTCCTGTAAACTGTTAAAAAGTTTGTTGCTTTTTTAACAGAAATATAGTGCTGCATCTTGCCAATAACTGGTGTTATGTAGTATAATATGAGAAGCTCTGTAGTTTTTAATTATTATTTTTAAGGAGGCTAACGAAAAATGCCGTTTAATCAGAAACCACAAAAGTTTAATGCAAAGATTAATGCTGTCACAATCGGAAGCGGAGATAAGACTGTGACAATTGGTGGGGATTGTACATTCCCATTTTATTCCTTTGACGCAGAGTCAGAGAACTGCCCGAAGATCGGTGTAGAATCTCTGATATGGGTCTTGAGGGCGTATCTGAAGGTATCAAAGCTTACTATGAAGGCGCTACAACAATGGCTGACATTGCTAAGAAAGCTGCAGCTATGGAGGGTGCTGACTTTGTTGCACTTATTCTTGAGGGCGGCGACCCGAACGGTGTTAACAAATCTATCGATGAGCTGATCGCAGTTGTTAAAGAAGTTGCAGATGCAGTTGACTGTCCGCTGGTTGTAGAGGGATGCAAGAATGTTGAGAAGGATGCAGAGCTCCTTCCGAAGGTTGCAGAGGCTCTTCAGGGCAGAAATGCACTGATCCTTTCCGAGAAAGAGGAGAACTACAAAGCGATCGGTGCAGCAGCAGGTCTTGCTTACAATCAGATCGTAGGCGCTGAGTCTGCCGTTGATATCAACCTTGCTAAACAGCTTAACGTTGTTACTACACAGCTTGGTGTAGATGCTAAGAAGATCGTTATGAATATCGGTAGTGCAGCAGTTGGTTATGGATATGAGTACGTAGTATCTACTATGGACCGTATCAAAGGTGCCGCTTTAGGCAGAATGATAACATGCTGCAGATGCCTATTATTACACCTGTATCCGCTGAGACATGGAATGTTAAAGAGGCAATGGCTTCTGAAGCAGACATGCGGCATGGGGACCACAGGACGAGCGTGGAATCGACATGGAAGTTGAGACAGCAGCAGCTGATCTTGCAGCTGGTTCTGATGCAGTTATCTTAAGACATCCGGAATCTGTTAAGACAATTTCCAAGCTGATCAAAGCACTTGCGTAATAAATAGGAGGATAAAGAGCTATGGCACTGAATGTATTCAGATCTTTAAATTAACACCAAAGAAAAACTGTAAGGAATGTGGATGCCCTACATGTATGGCTTTCTCTATGAAAGTTGCACAGGGCGCTATGAAAATTGAGCAATGTCCTCATATGTCAGAGGATGCATTAGCATCTCTTTCTGAGGCAACTGCACCGCCAATGAAAACTATCAAAATCGGAACAGGCGATGGAGAGTTTACACTTGGTGGCGAGACTGTTCTTTTCAGACATGAGAAGACATTTGTAAGCAAAACAAGATATGCCGTATCACTTTGCACATGCATGAGTGATGAAGAAGTAGAAGCAAAACTTGCAGAGATCCCGCACGTTGACTATGATCGTATCGGTGAGAGAATGCATGTAGAGCTTGTTTATGTAAACTGCGATGAGAATGCAGATGCTGCAAAATTTACAGCACTTGTAGAGAAGGCTAAAGGTCTTGGAAGAACACTGATCCTTGGCTGTACAGATCCTGAGATCGCAAAAGCTGCCCTTGAAGTATGTAAGGACGGCAAACCGGTTCTTAACGGAGCAAACGCTTCCAACTACGAGGCAATGAGCAAGGTTGCTACAGATGCAGGCGTAGTTCTCGGTGTATCCGGTAAGGACATCAATGAGTTATATGATACTACAGCAGCTATTGAGAAACTTGGCAACAAGAATCTCGTACTTGATACAACAGGAGCTGACATCAAAGAGACCTTTGCAAATACTGTACAGGTTCGTCGTGCAGCTCTTAAGAATCAGGATAGAACATTTGGTTATCCTTCTATCGTTAACCTTGTTAAACTTGCGAAGGGTGACAAACATTTACAGGCAGCACTTGCTTCCCTGTTTACTATGAAATATGGTTCCATCATCGTTATGGAGCAGATGACATATGCAGAGGCACTTCCGCTGTTCGGACTTCGTCAGAATGTATTTACAGATCCTCAGAAGCCGATGAAGGTAGAGCCGGGTATTTATCCTCTGAACGGAGCAGACGAGAATTCTCTCGTTGTAACAACAGTAGACTTTGCTCTTACATATTTCGTAGTATCTGGCGAGCTGGAGCGTTCCGGTGTTCCGCTTAACCTGGTGATCAATGATGCAGGCGGACTTTCCGTACTTACATCCTGGCAGCAGGTAAATTCTCCGGAAACAGCATCTCCGAGTACATCAAAGAGAATGTTGAGCCGAAGGTTAAATGCAGAAGACTGGTTATTCCTGGTAAAGTAGCAGTTCTTAAGGGCGATCTTGAGGCTAAGCTTCCTGGATGGGAGATCATCGTAGGACCAAGAGAAGCAGTACAGCTTGTGAAATTCTTAAAAGACCTTGACGCATAAGCTTGAGGTTTAAGAAATCAGCTGTCCGGCAATATCGCCGACAGTTATAAGCGGCTGTGCAGGTTTGCTGCACAGCCATATCCTACTAATATGTAAAGGAGAACACGAGTATGGCAAAATTTGTAACAATTGGGGAGAGACTTTCAACAACAGCACCGGCAGTAAATAAAGCATTTACTGAGAGAGATCCTGAGCCGATCATCAAAAGAGCAAAACAGCAGCTTGATGCAGGCGCTACATATCTTGACGTAAACATCGGACCTGCTGAGAACGATGGCGAGGACCTTATGAAATGGGCAGTACAGCTCCTTCAGTCTGAGTTTGACAATGTTCCGCTTGCTCTGGATACTACAAACCAGAAAGCTATTGAGGCTGGTATTTCCGTATACAACAGAAGCAAAGGTAAACCGATCGTAAACTCTGCAGATGCTGGAGACAGAATTTCCAATATCGACCTTGCAGCAGCTAACGATGCGATCTGTATCGCACTTTGCTCTTCCGGTATGGTTGCATCAGACAATGACGAGCGTATGATGCATTGCCAGAACATGCTTGAGAGAGGTCTTGGCCTTGGTATGGAAGCAGAGGATCTCTGGTTTGATCCGCTTTTCCTTGTTGTAAAAGGAATGCAGGACAAACAGATGGAAGTTCTTGAGGCAATCAAGATGTTCTCCGAGATGGGTCTGAACTCCACTGGCGGTCTTTCCAACAACAGTAACGGTATGCCAAAACATATCCGTCCGATCATGGACTCTGCTCTTGTAGCTATGGCTATGATGAATGGTCTTACATCTGCAATCGTTAACCCTAACGACCTTCGTCTTATGGAGACAATCAAATCCTGTGACGTATTCAAGGGTAACACACTTTACGCAGATTCTTACCTTGAGATCTAATTTGGCGTGTGAACAAAACAGGAGCGCTGTTTCAGAGGCTGGGGGCTTCGGCCTTCAGCCTCTTTTTTACTAATATAGTTTAGTCTAACTCCCAACGCCACAGGTGGAAGACGAATAACTTTTACGAGGCGAGAAAGGTGGTTGCCGAATGTTTAAGGTGACTTTTGCTTTTGAAAATGGCAGTACGGTAGAAGCATTTGCCAATGCGGGGGATAATTTACTGGAGGTTGCTCGTGGCGCCAATGTGGCTATCGATGCACCATGTTCCGGAAACGGAGCCTGTGGAAAATGTCGGGTACAGTTAAAAAGCGGAGAACTGGACTCAAAGAAAACTCTTCATATTTCGGATGAAGAATATGGCGCAGGCTGGCGTCTGGCCTGTATGAGCAAGATCAGTGCAGATGTGGAGGTTCTTGTTCCGGATATTGCATCCGCATATAAGAGCCGAATGAAAGTGGCTGATTTAAGCTCAAAAGAAGAAATTGCTATTTTTGAAAATGCCAAGCATGAAGTTGAGATGGCTGGCATAGAACTTACAAACAGTCTTGATGTTATAGAAGTACACATGGAGGAACCATCTCTGGATGATACCATGCCGGATAATGAGAGACTGACACGGGCACTGCGGAAATATATGAATCTTAAACATATTAGAATTCCCTATTCCGTGCTGAAAAAACTTCCGGATGTACTTCGAAACAGTAAATTTTCAGTGAAATGTGTGGTTCGTACAACACCGAACGACATGTTTGTATACGATATTTTTGACAGTAAAGAAGATGTTGTGATCGGTGGTCTTGCCGTAGATATCGGTACCACAACAGTTTCTGCAGTTCTGATCAATATGGAAAGCGGAGAGATCCTGGCCAAAAGCTCTTCCGGAAACGGACAGATCCGTTTTGGTGCGGATGTTATCAACCGTATTATTGAATCTCAGAAACCTGGAGGAAAAAAGAAGCTTCAGGATGCAGTGATCAAAGAGACCATCAATCCGATGATCCACGAGATGTGCAGAAGCATTCACTTCCCGGAGGAACAGATCTACCGGATGTGTGTTGCTTCCAATACAACCATGAATCATCTGTTTGCAGGGATCAATGCGGATCCGCTTCGCATGGAGCCGTATATTCCTACATTTTTCAAAACAAATTCCTTATTTGCATCCGATGTGGGAATTGAGATCAATCCGGATGCACATATTATCATGGCTCCGAATATCGGAAGCTATGTAGGTGGAGATATCACTGCCGGTACACTGGTAAGTATGATCTGGAACAGACCGGAATTTTCTCTGTTTATCGACCTTGGTACTAACGGAGAGCTTGTGTTCGGTAATTCCGATTTTATGATGAGCTGTGCATGTTCCGCAGGTCCTGCCTTTGAGGGTGGAGATATCAGCTGCGGTATGCGTGCTACAGACGGTGCTATTGAGGCATGTACCATTGATAAAGAAACTATGGAACCGACATATAAGGTTGTAGGCGAACCTGGAACCAAACCGGTAGGACTTTGCGGTTCCGGTATCATTGATGTGATCAGTGAACTTTTTATGACAGGAATCATCAATCCGAAGGGCAAATTTGTTCGTGAAGGCAAAAGAATCCGTCACGATCATTATGGCATGGGAAGCTATGTGATCGCGTTTGAAGAGGAAGCCGGTTCTGCCAAGGATGTTGAGATCACAGAAGTAGATATTGATAATTTTATCCGTGCCAAAGGCGCTATTTTCTCTGCAATCCGTACTATGCTGAATTCTCTTGATTTCGATGTTTCCATGATCGATGACGTATATGTTGCCGGTGGAATCGGAAGCGGGATCAATATGTCTAATGCAGTGCATATCGGAATGTTCCCGGATATTCCTCTTGAGAAATTCCACTATATTGGTAACTCTTCTCTTACAGGTGCTTATCTGATGCTTCATTCCACACCGGCAGAGAAAAAGACATACGAACTTGCATCCAATATGACTTATCTGGAGCTTTCTACAGTTCCGACTTATATGGATGAGTTTGTAGGTGCATGCTTTATTCCACATACGGACACAAATCTGTTTCCGTCTGTTATGGAAGAACAGCAGAAGAGATAAAGCAGACTAAAACAGCAGAGGTAAAACATGGCTTTTAGTATAAATGACTTGAATTATGAAAAAGACAGCAAGGAAAGAATGCCCTGGGAGCATTATATAGAGGAGTTCAGTAAGGCAGACCCGGCAGAAATTGCCGGACGTCTTTCACTTCCTTATGACGAAGAGAAGAAAGTACTGACTCTGAAATTCCTGGAAAGCGTTTATTATATTTCCTGGCCGGATTTTCAGGTAACTCATGAAGAAGACGATGCGGGATTTTATCCTCTTGAGGAAATGCATTATGCAAAGATCCTTGCTATCCGTTTTCTGCTGAACGGGAATGTATCTCAGGGAAGCGGAAGGTTTAAAACATACAGGGAAATGCCCTGGGGAGAGGTTTATCTCCGTCAGTTTGATGGCAGGTGCATCAAACGCCTGGCTTTCACATACGGAAACAGACTTAAGGATTTCAAGGAAATCATGGAACACATCCATGCGGTTCTCGTGGATCATGGAGATATTGCATACCAGGTGGAGATCTTTCCAGGATATGTAGTTCAGATGATCCTCTGGGAGGGGGATGATGAATTTCCGCCGTCCTCACAGATCTTGTTTTCTGATAATTTTCCGGTTTCCTTTGCGGCTGAGGATATGGCCGTTATGGGAGACGTTATCATTGGGTCTTTAAAGGCATTTCTGAAATGTCTTTAAAAATGAAAAATAGTTAAGAACAGGATGGGACCTGTTTTTATAGAGATGCAGTTTTAAGGGATTAAAAACTGTAAAAATACCTAAAGGGAGGTAACATTATGGGATTTAAAAGTGACATCGAAATTGCACAGGAGTGCGAAATGCTTCCAATCACACAGATTGCAGAGAAGGCAGGTATTGACGACAAATATCTGGAGCAGTACGGTAAGTACAAAGCAAAAATTGATTACAATCTGTTAAAAGAGAGTGACAAGAAAGATGGTAAGCTGATCCTCGTAACAGCTATCAACGACACCTGCAGGAGAGGGAAAAACAACAACAACCGTTGGTCTTGCAGATGCAATGCAGAAAATGGGCAAAAAAGTAATGGTAGCTCTTCGTGAGCCATCCCTCGGACCGGTATTCGGTGTAAAAGGTGGTGCAGCAGGCGGCGGTTATGCACAGGTAGTTCCGATGGAGGATATCAACCTTCACTTTACCGGTGACTTCCATGCGATCGGTGCGGCAAACAACCTTCTTGCAGCAATGATCGACAACCATATCTTCCAGGGTAATGACCTGAACATTGACCCGAGAAAGATCACATGGAGACGTTGCGTGGACATGAACGACCGTCAGCTTCGTAATGTAGTAGATGGTCTTGGCGGAAGAACAAACGGTATGCCTCGTGAAGACGGATACGACATCACAGTTGCATCTGAGATCATGGCAGTTCTTTGCCTCGCAAGTGACATCAAAGACCTGAAAGAGAGACTTTCCAGAATCATCATCGGATATACCTATGGTAAAGTTTCCGAGCAGAAACCGGTAACAGCTGGTGATCTTCATGCAGAGGGTGCTATGACAGCACTTCTGAAAGATGCCCTGAAACCAAACCTTGTACAGACACTGGAGCATGTTCCTGCAATCGTACACGGCGGACCATTCGCAAACATCGCTCATGGATGTAACTCCGTAACAGCTACAAAGATGGCTATGAAACTTGCAGATTATGCTATCACAGAGGCTGGATTCGGTGCTGACCTTGGTGCAGAGAAATTCCTTGACATCAAGTGTCGTATGGCAGGCCTTCATCCAAGCGCAGTTGTTATCGTAGCTACTGTTCGTGCACTGAAATACAACGGTGGTGTTCCGAAGGCAGATCTGAACAACGAGAACCTTGAGGCTCTTGAGAAAGGTCTTCCAAACCTTCTGAAACATGTAAGCAATATCAAAAATGTATACAAACTTCCATGTGTAGTTGCTATCAATGCATTCCCGACCGATACCAAGGCAGAGCTTGACCTGGTTGAGGCAAAATGTAAAGAGCTTGGCGTTAACGTTGCACTTTCCGAGGTATGGGCAAAAGGCGGCGAAGGCGGCATGAAGCTTGCTGAGGAAGTAATCCGTCTTGTTGAGGAGCCGAATGACTTCACATATGCTTATGAGCTTGAGGGATCCATCGAGGATAAACTGAATAACATCGTACAGAAAGTTTACGGTGGTAAGAAAGTTGTTCTTACAGCAAATGCTCAGAAACAGGCAAAACAGCTGGAAACACTTGGATTTGGCAACTGCCCGATCTGTGTTGCTAAGACACAGTACAGTCTGACTGATGATCAGACAAAACTTGGTGCACCGAAAGATTTTGAGGTAACAGTACGTAACCTTAAGATCTCTGCTGGTGCAGGATTTATCGTAGCTCTTACAGGTGAGATCATGACTATGCCAGGTCTCCCGAAAGTACCGGCTGCAACTAAGATTGATGTAGATGAGACAGGAAAGATCACAGGTCTCTTCTAATCACAATAGAAGATATGAAACAACCGGAGGGGGCTTTTTATAAGGCCCCCAATGGGCTCTCAGGAGTGCTAAAATAAGAATATAAGGAGGAGAGTCCTATGGGATTTTCTACAAGTACTTGTACTGAATTTGTCGAGGTATTAAGCTCCAAGGCACCGGTTCCAGGCGGCGGCGGTGCATCTGCTTGTAGGTGCTGTTGGTACAGCTCTTGGAAATATGGTTGGAAGCCTTACTGTCGGTAAGAAAAAATATGCGGATGTAGAAGATGAAATGTGGGAGCTGAAAAAGAAATGTGATCAGCTTCAGAAAGATTTCCTTCATCTGATCGAGAGAGATGCGGAAGTTTTTGAGCCTCTTTCCAAGCTTACGGAATGCCAAGAGAGACAGAAGAAGAGAAGGCTGAGAAGGCTCGGGTAATGGAAGCAGCCCTCAAGGAAGCATGCTCTGTTCCTATGGAGATCATGGAGAAATGCTGCGAGGCTATTGAACTTATCGTTGAGTTCGGAGCAAAAGGTTCCAAGCTTGCAATCAGTGATGCCGGTGTAGGTGCTGCATTCTGCAAAGCAGCTCTTAAGGGAGCAAGCCTGAATGTGTACATTAACACAAAATCCATGGCTGACCGTGCGTATGCAGAGGAATTAAATAAAAAAGCAGACGCTATGCTTGAGAAATATACAAAGATTGCAGACGAGACATTTGACAGTGTTCTCGGAAGACTGAAATAGGAGGAACCAGACAAATGGCAAAGCAGTTATTAGGTAAAGAAGTTACAGCAGCTCTCAATGAGAAGATCAAAGCTAACGTTGCAGAGCTTCAGGCAAAAGGTGTAGATCCTACCCTTTGCATCATCCGCGTTGGTGAGAACCCAAGCGATATTTCCTACGAGAGAGGTGCTACAAAGCGCTGTGAGACTCTTGGTGTTGCATGTGAGAAGATCCTTCTTCCGGAGGATGTTTCCCAGGATGAGCTTCTTGCAACCATTGATAAAGTAAACAAAGATGACAAGATCCACGGAGTTCTTCTGTTCCGTCCGCTTCCGAAACATCTGGATCAGGCAGTGATCGAGAATGCACTTGCAGCAGAGAAGGATGTTGACTGTATGACAGATCTTTCAATGTCTGGTGTATTCACAGGCAAGAAGATCGGATTCCCGCCATGTACACCGCAGGCATGCATGGAGATCCTTGATCACTATGGAATCGACTGCACAGGCAAAAAAGCGGTTGTTATCGGAAGAAGCCTTGTAGTTGGTAAACCGGCTGCCATGATGCTTGTTAAGAAAAATGCGACAGTAACGATCTGCCATACAAGAACCGTTGATATGCCGTCTGTTGCAAAAGAGGCGGATATCGTCATCGTTGCAGCTGGTCGTGCTGGTGTTGTCGGCGCTGATTATGTCAGAGAGGGACAGACCATTATCGATGTTGGTATCAATGTCAATGCAGAGGGTAAGCTTTGTGGTGATGTTGATTATGCGGCAGTTGAGCCAATCGTTGATGCGATCACACCGGTTCCTGGCGGAGTAGGAAGTGTTACAACTTCTGTTCTTGTAGGACACGTAGTTGAAGCAGCAATGAGAAAAGCGCAGTAATAAAGGGTTGATTATTGATATATGTACAGATTCCGAAATAGTTTTTGTTTACGGATGATGATGCTTGCAGGCGTTCTGGTATTCGGAACGCCTGTGGGTGTTTTTGCAGAAGAAGCGGATCATTCCATGGAGGGACAGATCTCCAAGCCCCAGCCATCCGGAGAGAGTGATGCAGATAGTTTTGTGGATGATTCCACAGATAATACTTACGGATATTATACGATCATGGGGTGTACCACAGTGACTGGGGAGGATATGGTGGCGCAGTATGAGGCGCAGAATGTGGAATATCCTTCCGGTATCCTGACAGAGGGTGGTGCACCGGACATTGATACGTTTTGCACAATTGTGACAGAGGAAGCGGATGCGGAGGGTGTCCGCGGGGAGGTTGTTTTTGAGCAGGCGATGCTTGAGACCGGTTGGCTTCAGTTTGACGGAGATGCCAGTGCCGGGCAGTTTAATTTTTCCGGACTTGGGACTACCGGCGGCGGTGTTGCCGGAAATTCCTTTCCGGATGTCAGGACCGGGATCAGGGCTCAGGTACAGCATCTGAAGGCTTATGCGTCTTCGGATGAACTGAATCAGGTCTGTGTGGATAACCGCTTTCAGTATGTGACCCGGGAGAGTGCACCTTATGTGGAATGGCTTGGGATTCAGGAGAATCCTTACGGTGGTGGATGGGCCGCCGGGAGAAGCTATGGATATAGCTTAGAAGCCTTCTGGCAAATCTGAAAGGTGAGGAATATACCTGGCCGGAGAGCACAGAGACTGTGGAGAAATGATGAAATGGAGATGTGCGTCTGAATAAAAACAGGCGCACATCTTTTTGTGTCAAAGAGTAATTAATTCAATTCCAGATTTTCAAGTTCCTGAGATGGAATCTTAGGGTCTGAGCCATCTACATATTTCTTGAGTGCTTTGGAGGTTTTTGCGAAGCCGGCATTGGTTCCTGCACCGCCGATGCAGCCTCTGGGACAGGCCATTCCTTCGATCATGCAGTTTTTGATCTTGCCGGCTTTGGCCAGAGTGAGAACTTTTTTGCACTCAGCAAGGCTTTCAGCGTGTTCGATGTGAACGGGGACATCAGGATAATATTCCTTCAGACAGGCTTCGATAGCACCTGCTACGCCGCCTGCGATGGCATATCCTCTTCCGGCAGCTGTTGCAGTCTGGGTTTCTTCCGGAATGTCCTCGCATGCAGATGGAATTATATCTTTGGCATCGAACAATCCCCAAAGTTCTTCGAAAGTGATAACGAAATCCACATCACTTCTTACGGAATGACGCATGGCTTCCAGTTTTTTGGAGGCGCATGGTCCGATGAATACTACTTTCGTATTGGGATGTTCTTTTTTTACAATGCGGGCAGTTGCCACCATCGGGGTCAGTTCCTGTGAGATGTTGTCGATCATAGCCGGGAAGTATTTCTTCGCCATTACAGACCATGACGGGCAGCAGGATGTAAGCAGGAACGGGAGATTGCCGGTGGCTACTTCTTTTGCATAATGATGGGCCTCGGAAATACAGCCGATGTCTGCGCCGAGTGCTACTTCATAAATATTGGAAAATCCAAGCTGAGTTAAAGCAGAGCGGAATTTACCGGGAGTTACATCTTCACCGAACTGATTGATGTAAGCTGGTGCAACTTCTGCAATAATCTCAGTTCCCTCACGGAGGGCATGTGCCAGCTGGAAAATCTGAGATTTATCAGAGATGGCACCGAATGGGCAGCTGACCATACACATACCGCAGGACACACATTTATCCTGGTTGATGGAAGCGCGTCCCTGTTCATCGCTTTCGATGGCTTTTACACCGCAGGCGCGTTCGCAGGGACGTTCTTTATGGGCGATGGCGTCGTAGGGACAGACAGCTTTGCATCTTCCGCAGTGAATGCATTTGTCCTGGTCGATGAAGGATTTTCCGTTTACCATGGAAATGGCGCCTTTGGGGCAGGTGAGTAAACAGGGATGTGCAACACAGCCGCGGCACATGTTGCTGACTTCGTATTTGTTGGATTCGCATGCGGAACATGCGGAAGGAATCACCTGCATAAGAGGTGGTTCATAATATTTTTCATCAATATTGCTGCTTTTACGCCATCAGTAAGGTGTACAGAACGATTTTCCGGGCGGAGGGAAAGTCCCATGGCCAGACGGACACGTTCACTTGCAACAGCTCTTTCGCGATAGATGCTCTCGCGATATTTCGCGCGTTCCTCTACAATATTGTAAGGGATGGATTCAATATCGTGAATCAGGGATTCGTCCGTGGATTCAAATCCGATCTTCGCAATTTCTGTAAAAATCTTTCGCCGGATCTGTTTAACTGGTGTGTCGAGATTTCGCATAAATGTTCTCCTTTTCAAAAAATGATTAAAATGTTTTCCACGCACTTTTTATTCATCTTATAGTAATTGAGAAATAAAATCAACAATAGGAAATGTTTTTTTAGCAGAAACAAAAAAAGAATATTTGTTTCTTTATTGTCATGAATGTTAAAAAATGCACATTTATTATAAAAAATAGATGCAAAACCAGTAAGACGTTGTAAACTTTCTAATATATTCTGAAAAAAACGAAAAAATATCTTGTGAAAAATGACGATATAAGTTATAATTAAAAGCACGAAAATAGTGCAATATAATGATAGGCACGTAAATGAGGCACTGACAGAGTGTTAAAGCATTAACCTGTAGTGGAACAGGTTGATCAAGTGGAAAATCTATGAGAAACAAGGAGGGAACCGAATGTTAGACCAGACGTATTACAGGAAAACGGACGAGATCATCGAGCACTACGGCCGGAAAGCTGCATCACTGATTCCGATCATGCAGGATATTCAGGCTGAGTACCGTTATCTTCCGGGAGAGCTTCTTACTTATGTTGCGGAACAGATTGGTGTAAAAGAAGCGAAGGCGTACAGTGTAGCTACTTTCTATGAGAACTTTTCCTTTGAGCCGAAGGGCAAGTACATCATCAAGGTATGTGACGGTACTGCCTGTCATGTACGTAAGTCCATGCCTGTAAAGGAAGCAATGCTGAAGGAGCTTGGACTGAGTCATAAGAAGCATACTACAGATGATATGATGTTTACCGTTGAGACAGTTTCCTGTCTTGGTGCCTGCGGACTTGCACCGACACTGACTGTAAATGATGAAGTTCACCCGAAGATGACTCCTGAGAAGGCTGTTGAGCTTTTAAATGAATTGAGAGGTGAGAGCGTATGAGTATAACCAGTATGGAAGATCTGAAAAACAAACAGGCTGAGGTTAAGAAGAATCTTGATGGCTATACCTGCCGTGTTCTCGTCTGTTCCGGTACCGGATGTATTGCTTCCGGTGCTCAGAAGATTTATGAAGAAATGTCAAGACTTTGCGAGGGAATTGAGGGCGTTGCAGTTGAGATGCAGAAGGATGTTCCTCATGTAGGAATCGTTAAGACCGGATGCCAGGGCTTGTGTGAACTTGGGCCTCTTATGAGAATTGAGCCATATGATTATCAGTATGTACATGTTCAGGTAGATGACTGCCGCGAGATCGTAGAGAAGACTGTGATCTGCGGACTGCCTGTTGAGCGTCTGTTTTATCGTCATGATGATGAGGCCTGTCCGCATCCGAGTGACATTCCGTTCCTGAACCAGCAGACAAGGATCGTTCTTGAGAACTGTGGCAAGATCGATGCAGAGTCCATTGATGAATATATTTCCGTAGGCGGCTTTTCCGCAATGGCGAAGGCGTTCTTTGAAATGACCCCACAGGATGTTATTGATGAGATCACGAAATCCGGCCTCCGCGGCCGTGGCGGTGCAGGTTTCCCTGCAGGCAAGAAATGGTCACAGGTTGCACGCCAGCCGGAAAAAGTCCGTTATGTAGTATGTAACGGTGATGAGGGTGACCCGGGAGCCTTTATGGATGGCTCCGTAATGGAAGGTGATCCTTACAAGATGATCGAGGGTATGGTGATCGCTGCCTATGCAGTAGGTGCAGAGGATGGTTATATCTATGTACGTGCCGAGTATCCTCTTTCTGTACAGAGACTCCGGATGGCCATTGAGCAGGCAGAGTCCTATGGCCTTCTTGGCGATAATATCCTTGGTTCCGGTATCAATTTCCACTTACATATCAATCGCGGTGCCGGAGCGTTCGTATGTGGTGAAGGTTCTGCCTGACTGCCTCTATCGAAGGCAACAGAGGTATGCCTCGAGTAAAACCTCCGAGAACTGTCGAGCAGGGTCTGTGGGGTAAACCTACCGTTCTCAATAACGTAGAGACCTACGCCAACGTACCGAAGATCATCCTTCAGGGTGCTGACTGGTTCCACACCATCGGTACAGAAGGAAGCCCCGGAACAAAGACCTTCTCACTTACCGGTTCCATTGAGAACACCGGTCTTATCGAGGTGCCGATGGGAACAAGTCTCCGTCATATTATCTATGATATCGGCGGCGGTCTTAAGAGTGGTGCTGCATTTAAGGGAGTACAGATCGGCGGACCATCCGGTGGATGTCTGATCGATGACCAGATCGATCATCCGCTTGATTTTGATTCCGTTAAGAAGCTGGACGCTATCATGGGATCCGGCGGACTGGTTGTTATGGATGAGAATACCTGTATGGTAGAGGTTGCACGTTTCTTCATGAGCTTTACACAGCGTGAGAGCTGTGGTAAATGTGTTCCTTGCCGTGAGGGTACCAAACGTATGCTTGAGATCCTGGAGAGGATCGTTGAAGGTAAGGGTGAGCTTTCCGATCTGGATGAGCTGGAAGAGCTTGCGAACATGGTTCAGAGCATGGCACTGTGCGGCTCGGTAAGAGTGCACCGCTTCCGGTCATCAGTACTCTGAAGCGTTTCCGTGACGAATATGTAGAGCATATCGTAGATAAGAAATGTCGTGCGAAGGTCTGCACGGCGCTCCGTCAATTCCATATCAATCCTGAGTTCTGTATCGGCTGTGGCAAGTGTGCGAAGAACTGTCCGGCTGGTGCGATTTCAGGAAAGATCAAGCATCCACATGTAATCAACAACGACGTATGTATCAAATGCGGATCCTGTAAGGATAACTGTAACTTTGATGCGATTTATGTGGAAGCATAGAAGGGAGGATATCTTATGGGTACAATGACAATTGACGGAAGAAAAGTAGAATTTACCGACGAAAAAAATGTCCTGACAGTCATCAGGAATGCCGGTATCAATATCCCCACACTGTGCTATCATTCAGAGGTTTCCACATTTGGTGCCTGTCGTCTCTGTACAGTTGAGGATGACAGAGGCAAAACATTTGCCTCCTGTTCCGAGCAGCCGAGAGACGGAATGGTTATCTATACCAACTCCGGCCGTATTAAGAAATATCGTAAACTGATTGTGGAATTACTTCTTGCAGCACATTGTCGTGACTGTACAACCTGTGTAAAGAGCGGCGAGTGTATCCTGCAGGAGCTGGCACATCGCCTTGGTGTGCGTAATATCCGCTTCGAAAATACAAGAGAACAGCATGAGATCGATGACAGTTCACCGTCCATCATCCGTGATCCGAACAAATGTATCCTGTGCGGTAACTGTGTACGTGCCTGTGAGGAGCTTCAGGGAATCGGAGCTCTTGGATTCGCATTCCGTGGAACAGAAGCCATGGTTATGCCTGCATTCAATAAAAAGATTGCTGAGACACAGTGTGTAAACTGTGGTCAGTGCCGTGTTTACTGTCCGACAGGTGCGATCTCTATCCGTACACATATGGATGAAGTATGGGATGCACTGGCTGATAAGAATACTCGTGTTGTTGCACAGGTTGCACCGGCAGTTCGTGTTGCAGTTGGTGATCATTACGGACTTGCCAAAGGCAGAAGTGTTATGGGTAAAATCGTTAACGCGCTTCACAGAATGGCTTTGACGAAGTATACGATACCACATTCAGTGCCGACCTTACCATCATGGAAGAGACCAAGGAGTTCCTAAACAGAGTGGAGAAGGGTGAGAATCTTCCGCTTCTGACTTCCTGCTGTCCTGCATGGGTGAAGTTTATCACTGATCAATATAAAGAATATGTTCCGAACATTTCTACCTGCCGTTCCCCACAGGGAATGATGTCTGCGGTTATCAAGGAATACTTCCGTGATCCGGAGCATGCAGCAGGCAAGAAGACCGTTATGGTTTCCATTATGCCATGTACAGCCAAGAAGGCAGAGGCAATCCGCCCCAACAGCTTTACCGATGGCGAGCAGGATACCGATATCGTTATCACAACCACAGAGCTTCTCCGCATGATCGATAACTTTGGTCTTGATTTTGCAACACTGGATCCGGAAGCATGTGATATGCCGTTTGGATTTGGTTCCGGCGGTGGCGTTATCTTCGGTGTTACCGGTGGTGTTACCGAGGCAGTTCTTCGAAGACTGAGCCGGATCACAGCAAGGAAGCCATGCATGAGATTGCAGAGTGCGGTGTTCGTGGTGAAGAGGGAATCAAGGAATTTACCGTGCCGTATAAAGGAATGGATATCAATGTATGTGTTGCCAGCGGCCTTGCAAATGCAAGAATCGTTATGGAACGTGTAAAGAACGGTGAGGCAAACTATCATCTGATCGAGGTTATGGCGTGCCGCCGTGGATGTATCATGGGTGGTGGTCAGCCGACCAGATCCGGTGACAGGACCAAGGCAGCCAGAGCAAGGGGTCTGTATAATGCAGATAATACCATGATCATCAAGAAATCCGATGAGAACCCGCTGGTTCTGGAGCTTTATGAGGGACTTCTCAAGGGCAAGGAGCATCATCTGCTTCATAATGAGTTTTATATTAAAGACTGATGTAAGGAATACAAATGGCTGCTGTTCTCGTTGAACAGCAGCATATAAGAAGCCTTCCGGGCATATACTGTGGTATGCGGGAACTATCTTTTGCAGATGGTTTCCGGAGCTTACAGGCCAGTATATGCAGGGAGGCTTTTTTATATGGAAAACTTTCAGGTTTACCGTGATATCCAGGCACGGACGGGCGGGGATATCTACATAGGGGTTGTGGGCCCGGTCCGTACAGGAAAATCCACATTTATCCGGAGATTTATGGAACTGGTGGCACTGCCTGCGCTTAGTGAGGGAAAAAGAGCAGAGCTTCAGGATGAACTGCCGCTCAGTGGCGCCGGAAAAATGATCACAACCGTAGAACCCAAATTCATTCCAAAAGAAGCGGTGGAGGTATCCATAGGGGAAAACCAGAAGATCCGGGTAAAGCTTATTGATTGTGTGGGCTTTTTGGTAAAGGATGCATCCGGAAATGTGGAAGAAGGCAGGGAACGGATGGTCAAAACACCATGGCAGGAAAAAGCAATCCCGTTTCATGATGCGGCCCGGATCGGGACGGAAAAAGTGATCAGCCAGCATTCCACCATTGGAATTGTAGTTACAACAGACGGAAGCTTCGGGGAAATTCCAAGAGAAAATTTTATTCCGGCAGAAGAACAGACGATAAAAGAGCTGAAAGCCCAGGGAAAACCCTTTCTGATCCTGGTAAACTCCCAGACTCCCTACAGTGAGGAAACTGGAAAAACTGTAAAACATCTGGAAGAGAAATTCGGAGTATCCGTTCTGGCAGTCAACTGTGAACAGCTTAGAAAAGAGGATGTGACCAGGATCCTGGAGAAGCTCCTTTATGAATTCCCGGTTAGTGAGATAGAGCTATTTGTTCCCAGATGGGTGGAGATGCTTTCTCCTGAACATGAGGTAAAGGCGGCTCTGTTAAATGAGATTCGGGAAAAGATGACAAGACTTACTCATGTGCGGGATGTAAGCAGAGAATCGGTATATCTGGAATGTCCATATGTGGAAGATACATTGCTTGAACAGGTCAGTCTTTCCGATGGAAAAGTCCGTATCCGGATCGCAGTAAAAGACATTTATTATTATCAGATGCTCAGTGAAATGAGCGGGATATCCATGGAAAGCGAATATGAACTGATCCAGACCATAAAAGAGCTTGCCGGTATGAAGGAACAATTTGTAAAAGTCCAGGCTGCCCTGGAAGCGGTAAAAGGAACAGGGTATGGGGTTGTTGTGCCTGAGCTTTCCGAGATCACTATTGAGGAACCTGAGGTGATCCGTCAGGGAAATAAATTCGGAGTAAAGATCCGGTCAAAAAGTCCGTCCATTCATATGATCCGGGCGGAGATCGAAACGGAGATCGCTCCGATCGTTGGTACAGAACAGCAGGCGGAGGATCTGATAAAGTATATCAGAGAAAGCCGGAGCGAGGGGAAAGTATCTGGGAGACCAATATTTTCGGAAAATCTATCCAGCAGCTGGTGGAAGACGGAATCCGGAACAAGCTGGCCATGATCAGTGAAGAAAGTCAGGTGAAGCTTCAGGATACTATGAAGAAGATCGTAAACGACAGCAAAGGCGGACTGGTGTGTATCATCATATGAATGGAGAATAGAATTGCAAAGCAAAAAGGACGTTCTTCAGCAGACGTCCTTTTTTTGATGTTGTTTTTTCCATTCTGCGATAAACTGAAGCTGTTCCTGGTCAGATAGTTCCTGGGAAGCGGCGTCATTTCCTGCAGCGGCACAGCAGAAAAGAACAAAGATCTGGAGTCCGAAGAATACAAGAAAAAAGAGAAGCATAGAAAAACCTCCTTTATTTTTCAGATATGTTAAGTATTGGAGGAGATAATGTATTTTATACATTATATTGCAAGAAAATCTAATTATCACCGGGTATGAAGATTTTTAAAACAGGAGGAAAAGAAACCATGAAAAAGAGAAGATTCGCACAGCTTGTTCTTGTGATTACAATGCTGTTTTGCCTGACATTTGGTACAGTGTATGTGCAGGCGGCAACAACAGCAACCACAACAACCGCAAAAGCAGCCATTAAAAATGGCTGGAAAAAAGAGGGCGGTCAGTATTATTACTACATAGGACAGGCTAAGGGCTGGCATACCGGTGTTTATGGAAACTACAGCTACGGAATGGACAATCAGATCCAGAAAACAGTTAATTTCCGTACAGGAAGAGGAAACTAAATAAAAAATATACAGCAAAGATCCCGGGGGATTCAGATGTAAGATCCCGGGGTCTTTTTATATAAAACGAGTAGCGGGAAAGATGGCCGCAGAATAAGCTAAAGAAAGGTCAGCTGTCCGACGGGAGAGCTTTGGAAAGGTATAAAAGGATGTATACAGGGAAAGGGATAGGCGTGGCAGTTCTGGATACCGGTATTTTTCCCCATATAGATTTTGGAAGCCGTATTTCCGTGTTTCGTGATTTTACAGGAATCAGACGCAACCCATATGATGATAACGGACATGGGACTCATGTCAGCGGGATCCTTGCAGGGGACGGAACTGCATCAGGAGGAAAATATAAAGGGGCTGCACCTGGATGCAGTATCGCTGCTCTGAAGGTTCTGGATCGTTTCGGGAACGGAAGCAGGGAGGATGTGATGCGGGCATTTCGGTGGATCATGGAATTTGGAAGTATTTATCATATCCGTATCGTTAATATTTCAGTGGGAACAACATCCCGGGATCATAAGGAACAGACAGATCTTCTTGAAGGAGTGGAAAAACTCTGGGATCTGGGATTTGTGGTGGTAGCTGCAGCAGGAAATCAGGGACCGGGGGCCGGCACGGTAACAGCACCGGGAAGCAGCCGGAAGATCATTACCGTAGGCTCCAGTGATATGCTGAATGGCAGAAAGGCAGTTTCCGGAAGAGGCCCTACCTTTGACTGTGTATGCAAACCGGATCTGGTAGCGCCAGGAAGCCAGGTCATTGCCTGTGCACCGGGACTGCCGTACTCATATGGCTCAAAAGCGGAACCTCCATGTCGACGCCTCTGGTGTCAGGAGGAATCGCCTGCTTCTGGAAAAAGATCCTCGGCTTTCTAATGTAGAGGTAAAGATGTTGTTAAGAGAAAGTGCAGAAGATATGGGACTTCCCAGAAATCAGCAGGGATGGGGAAAATTTAACTGTGAAAAACTGTTGGCAGATTGAATTATTATACAATTCTTATAAACAAAGCGTGGTAACGCACAAAAGCGTTGACGGAACCGGAAAATATGAGTACAATGTACAGTAAAAGTGCTGAAGAAAGATTCTAAAGGAAAGAGCACCTGGAATCCGAACAGGAGAATAAACCTCAAAAGGAGAAAATAATATGGAAAAAATCAAAATGCAGACACCTTTAGTTGAGATGGACGGAGACGAGATGACCCGTATCCTGTGGCAGATCATCAAGGATGAACTTCTCACACCGTATCTGGAACTGAATACAGAATATTATGATCTTGGTCTTGAGCACAGAAATGAGACAGATGATCAGGTTACCATTGATGCAGCAGAAGCAACCAAAAAATACGGAGTAGCCGTAAAATGTGCCACGATCACACCAAATGCAGCCAGAATGGAAGAGTACGACCTGAAAAAAATGTACAAAAGTCCAAACGGAACGATCCGTGCCATTCTTGATGGAACTGTATTCCGTGCGCCGATCGTTGTAAAGGGAATCGAGCCATGTGTAAAGAACTGGGTGAAACCGATCACACTTGCACGTCATGCATATGGAGATATCTATAAGAATACAGAATTCTATATTGACAAGCCGGGAGATGCATATCTTGTATTTGAGGGCGAAGATGGAGAAGAGCGTAAGGAGCTGATCCAGCATTTTGACGGAGCAGGTGTTCTCCGTGGCATGCATAATCTTGATGATTCCGTAAAGAGCTTTGCGAGAAGCTGCTTTAATTATGCATTGGACACAAAGCAGGATGTATGGTTCGGAAGCAAGGATACCATTTCCAAAACATATGATGGAAGATTTAAAGAGATTTTCCAGCAGATCTTTGATGCAGAGTTTAAGGATAAATTTGAGGAAGCTGGCCTGACCTATTTCTACAGTCTGATCGATGATATCGTAGCCCGTGTTATGAAGGCAGATGGCGGTTTTATCTGGGCATGCAAGAACTATGACGGAGATGTTATGAGTGACATGGTATCTTCCGCATTTGGCTCTCTTGCATGATGACCTCTGTACTGGTATCACCGAAGGGATATTTTGAGTATGAGGCTGCCCACGGAACAGTTCAGAGACACTATTATCGTCATCTTGAGGGAAAAGAAACATCCACAAACTCCGTTGCAACGATCTTTGCATGGACAGGAGCTCTCCGCAAGAGAGGTGAACTGGACGGAAATGAGGCACTTGCTGATTTTGCAGAAAAAACTGGAAAAAGCAACACTGGATACCATTGAAAGCGGAAAGATGACCAAGGATCTTGCATTGATCACTTCCCTGAAAGAGGTACAGGTATTGAACAGCAAAGAGTTTATCCTTGCTGTAAAGACAAAACTGGATGAACTGATGGCATAAATAACAGAAATTTCAGAACTTCAAGTAATCTCATAAAAATAAAAAACTGCACCGGAAGATCCTGGGATGGATCACGGTGCAGTTTTTTTATGAGGGATATATGTGGATCATCTTATCTCTGTCAGACCGAAGCGTTCATGGCCTGCTGTACATGTTCCACAAGGATCTGCCGGACCTGGGGATATTCTCCAAGTCCCTTCAGTACAGGGGTGACTTCATATCCTTCGGAAGAAAGACGGTTCATCCAGGAGTCCGAATCTGCACCGGCCAGATCGTTCTGTGCATGGTCGCCGGCTACGATCATGAAAGGCGCCAGCACGATCTTTTTCGGATGAAAGCTGTCGGCAGCCCGGAGAAGGGAGTCCAGGGCCGGATAGCTTCTACAGTTCCAAGAAAAATATTTTTATGTCCGGTATCTTTAAAACGGTAATCCAAAGCAGCATAAACCGTGTTTGCGTAGTGCTCTGTTCCATGTCCCATCAGTACAAGTGCAGTGTCCGGATCCATGTCCCGGAATTCATCTGCAATTACCCGGACGATCGCCTGGTTATCTTCTTCCGTTGTGAGAAGAGGATTTCCGAAAACAATACTGGAAAAACGGTCACGAAAAGAAAGCGCATCGGCTTTCATCTGATCATTTTCGATACCGTTGATCACATGAGTCGGCTGTACGATCACATCGGTGATACCATCCAGAAGCATCTGTTCCAGAGCTTCCTTTACCGTGTGGATCGTAAGACCGTCCCGCTTTTTCAGTTTGGCAATGATCATTTTGCTTGTCCATGCACGGTAGGTGGGACAGGCAGGGAATGCATCGGCAATATCGTGCTCGATGGCTTCGATGGTAAGTTTACGGGTGTTTTCATAGCTTGTGCCGAAACTTACTACTAGGATCGCTTTTTTTGAAGCTGAGTTCATACGGGGATTTCCTCCATCCTGATAATTATGGTGATTATGATAAACTCTTTATATTTCTCCGCTGGAATATAAAGATAATCCGCAATTTCTACCATAAGATATTATAAAAGGGAGGGCTGACATTGTCAATCGTAGTTGACTTTCCCTGTGGAAATGTTTATCATTATAAAAGATTGTGAAAACAAAGGAGAAACGTAGGACATGAGTATATTCATGCTTGGAATCGATCATAATATGGCACCTGTAGATGTCAGAGCGCAGTTTGCCTTTACCCGCAAAAATACCGGAGAGGCGCTGCACAGGCTGAAAGAAGAAGCTGGGATCTGCGGGTGTATTATTCTGTCGACCTGTAACCGGCTGGAACTGTGGGTAAGTACTGCAGATGAGAAGAAGCCAGACCTGTATCAGTGGCTTTGTTCGTTGAAAGGTGTGCAGGGAGAACAATACCAGAAGTATTTTACCAGCAGAGAAAATGAAGAGGCGGTGGAGCACCTTTTTTATCTTACCAGCGGACTGAAATCCCAGATTCTGGGGGAAGATCAGATCCTGACCCAGGTAAAAGAGGCGTTGAGCATGTCAAGGGATGAGTTTACCACAGACAGTGTTCTGGAGGTGCTTTTCCGTATGGCGGTAACTGCAGGCAAGAAGATCAAAACGGAAGTGCCGTTTTCCCATGGAAATCCTTCTGTGATCCATCAGGCTATCCGTTTTCTGGCAGAAGGCGGTTACGATGTTCGCAATAAAGTCTGTATGGTGATCGGAAACGGTGAGATGGGGAAGATGGCTGCCCAGACACTGCGTGAAGCAGGAGCGGATGTGACGGTTACGATCCGTCAGTACAGAAGTGGTGTTGTGAGTATTCCGGTTGGATGCAGCAGGATCAATTATGGTGAGAGAATGGACTATCTGCCGGAGTGTGACCTGGTGGTCAGCGCAACAGCAAGCCCCAATTATACACTGACGGAAGAATTGTTTGAGGATGTACGTGTGGAACGACCTATGATCCTTATCGATCTGGCAGTTCCAAGAGATATTGATCCGGAGATCCGAAAAAAAGATAACATCACACTTTATGATATGGACAGCTTCCGAACCGACGAGACACCGAAGGAACTTGCAGATAACCTGGAAGCAGCAGGCTCCATTGTGAAGGACCAGATGAACGAATTTTTCCAGTGGCTGGAAGGTCGTGATATCATCCCGCGCATCCAGGAGATCAAAGCGGATGCTGTGGAAGATCTGAACCTGAGGATCGAAAAAATCTTCCGGAAAACTCCTATGGAGGATTCAGACAGAGAAAACCTGAAAAAAGCAGTGGATATTGCAGCCGGAAAGGTTGTGAACAAGCTGATCTTCGGGCTTCGGGACAGTCTGAATCAGGATGCTTTTCTGGAATGTGTGGAAGGACTGGAGAAACTTTATGAAGAATAAACCTTATTTCCCCATGTTTATAGACCTGTCCGATAAAAATATCGTTGTGGCAGGAGGCGGCAATATTGCTACCAGAAGAATAAAGACTCTTCTGAAATTTACAAGAAATATCACAGTGGTGGCTACAAAAGTGACCCAGGAACTTATGGACCTTGGAAAAGCAGGAACTGTAACTTTACATATCCGTCCCGTGAAACGTTCAGACTTTGCCAACGCATATATGGTGATCGCAGCCACCAATGACTGGAAGCTGAATGATGAGATCCACCGTGTCTGTAAGGAGGAGGGCATTTATGTCAATGTAGCCTCCGATCGGGAACCTGTGATTTTTATTTCCCAGGCGTTATATATGCGGGATGAAATGGTAGTTGGAGTTACAGCCAGCGGACTGGATCATAAAAAAGCAAAGCGTGTAAGGGAAGAAATCCAGAAAGCGCTGGAAAAAGTACTGGGAGAGCAGGATGAAGATGAAGAGAGATAAGATCGTGATCGGCAGCAGAGAGAGTAAGCTTGCAGTGCTGCAGAGCGAAATGGTCCGTGACTACATAAAAGAAAAAAATCCGGATCTGGAAGTGGAAATCCTCACTATGAAAACTACCGGGGATATCATTCTGGACCGTACACTGGATAAGGTTGGCGGAAAAGGGCTTTTTGTAAAGGAACTGGATAAAGCACTGATAGATGGAAGAAGTATTCTTTCTGTACACAGCCTGAAAGATATGCCTATGGAGGTTCCGGAGGAACTGCCGCTGCTGGCTTTTTCCAAAAGAGAAGATCCGAGAGACGTACTGGTTCTTCCTGATGGAGTTTCTGAACTTGATAAAAGCAAGCCCCTTGGGTGCTCCAGCTTAAGGAGAACCTTACAGCTTAAAAAACTGTATCCGGATATGGATGTCAGAAGTATCCGCGGAAATCTTCAGACAAGACTCCGGAAGCTGGATGAAGGACAGTACAGTGCATTGATCCTGGCTGCTGCCGGTCTTAAGAGACTTGGATTGGAATCCAGGATTAACCGGTATTTTACAGCAGATGAGATCATTCCGGCTGCTGGTCAGGGAATCCTTGCTGTACAGGGAAGAAAAGGGGAAGCTTATGATTTCCTGGAGGACTACTGTGATAAGGATGCCTGGGCCGCGGGAAGTGCGGAGCGTGCTTTTGTAAAGCTCCTGGATGGAGGATGCTCTTCTCCGGTGGCTGCCCATGCGGAAATTTTTGGGGATGAGATCTATCTCAGAGGGCTTTATTATAATGAAAAAGACGGTTCCTATGTAACAGGAACACTGCGTGGCAATAAGGCAGATGCGGAAAGCTTAGGCAGGGAACTGGCAGAAACTCTTCGAAAAAAAGGAGAAAACAGATGAAAAAAGGAAAAGTATGGCTGGTAGGAGCGGGTCCTGGCGATATCGGCCTTTTTACATTAAAAGGCCTCAAAGTGTTGGAACGGGCAGATGTGGTCGTCTATGACAGTCTGGTAGGTCAGGGAGTTCTGTCAAGAATCCCGGAAAATGTCAAGCTGATCAATGTAGCAAACGTGCCAGTCACCATATCATGCGTCAGGAAAATATCAATCAGGTACTTCTTGAGGAGGCACAGCGGGGGCTTCGTGTGGTGCGCCTGAAAGGCGGAGATCCATTCCTCTTTGGAAGAGGAGGAGAGGAACTGGAGCTTCTTCGGGAGAATGGGATTCCTTATGAGGTTGTTCCGGGTGTTACTTCCTCCATTGCAGTACCGGCATATAACGGGGTTCCGGTAACACACAGGGATTTCTGTTCTTCAGTCCACATCATTACAGGACATAAGAGGGCCGGAGAAGAATACGATATAGACTTCCGTGCGCTTGTTGATACAAAGGGAACTCTTGTGTTTCTGATGGGCGTGTCCGCGCTTCCGGATATCTGTGAGGGCCTGATAGGGGCAGGAATGGAAAAGGATATGCCTGCGGCGATCCTGCAGAAGGGAACTACAGCAGGTCAGAAACGGATCGTAGCAACAGTTTCTACCCTGGAAGAAGAGGTGAAACGCCAGGGAATCGAGACCCCGGCGATCATTGTGGTGGGTAAGGTGTGTACACTGGCAGAGAAGTTTGGCTGGTATGAAGAACTGCCGCTTTCAGGATGGAAAGTCCTTGTCACAAGACCGAAAGAGCTTGTTTCCAGAACTGCGGACAAGCTTCGTGAAAAAGGCGCGGAGGTTCTGGAACTTCCGGCGATCCGTACTGTTCCCATGGAAGACCAGAACCGTCTCTATAAAGCACTGGATCACCTGGAGGAATATCAGTGGCTTGTATTTACCAGCTACAGGTGTAAGGGTATTTTTTGAGGAACTGATCCGCCAGGGAAAAGATATCCGTGCCATGGGAAATGCCCGTTTGGCCGTGATCGGGGAAGGAACAAAAAAGGCCCTGAAGGAAAGAGGTCTGCTGGCAGATTTTGTGCCTTCGGTATATGACGGGGATACTCTTGGAAAGGAACTTTCAGAGCTTCTCTCCGGTGGAGAAAAGATACTCATCCGCGGGCAGAAAAGGGAAATGAAAAACTCACTGCATTTCTTGCACAGGCAGGTGCTGTGATCGAGGATGTTCCGACCTATCAGACTCTTTACGAAAAGAGCCAGCTCATCGATGAGAAGAAGGAATTTGAAACAGGACAGATCAGCTGTGCGGTGTTTACAAGTGCCTCCACTGTGAAGGGATTTGTGGAGGGAACAAAAGGACTGGATTATTCAAAGGTTAAGGCAGCCTGCATCGGCAGACAGACGAAGGCGGCTGCTGAGAGCTTTGGAATGAAAGCATATATGTCAGAAAAAGCCACCATTGACAGTCTTGTCAAGCTGGTGGAGGATATGAAAAGGAGCGAATGATCATGGAACTGACAAAAAGACCAAGAAGATTAAGAGGCAGCGAAAACCTTCGTAAATGGTACGTGAGACAAGAATGGATAAATCTTCTCTTATGTATCCTATGTTCGTAATGGAAGGAGAAAATAAGGAAGAAGAAATTCCGTCCATGACCGGGCAGTACCGTTACAGCCTGGACCGTCTTCCATATAAACTGGAGCAGCTTTCCAAAGCCGGTGTAGGCAGTGTGATGTTTTTTGGTATTCCTGACCATAAGGATGAAGTGGGCAGCGGTGCCTATGATCCGGAGGGAATCGTTCAGAGAGCTCTTCGCATTGCAAAAGAGAAATTTCCGGAGCTTTATTATGTAACAGATGTATGCATGTGTGAGTATACTTCCCATGGCCATTGCGGTGTTCTCTGCGGTCATGATGTGGACAATGACAAGACGCTGGAGCTTCTTGCAAAAACAGCACTTTCCCACGTGGAGGCAGGTGCAGATATGGTTGCTCCGTCTGATATGATGGATGGTCGTGTTGCAGCGATCCGTCAGTGTCTGGACAAGGCCGGACACTACACAACACCGATCATGTCCTATGCAGTAAAATATGCTTCTGCATTTTATGGCCCGTTCCGTGAGGCTGCAGATTCTGCGCCGTCCTTTGGCGACAGAAAAAGCTACCAGATGGATCCGCACAACAGCAGAGAAGGACTGAAAGAGGCACTTGCAGATGTGGAAGAGGGCGCAGATATCATCATGGTAAAACCGGCTCTTGCATATCAGGACATGATCTGGCAGGTAAAGGAGATCACAAACGTTCCGGTTGCCGCATACAGTGTCAGTGGTGAGTATGCAATGGTAAAAGCAGCAGCTGCAAACGGCTGGATCGACGAAGAAAGGATCGTGGGCGAGATGGCTACCGGGGCATTCCGTTCCGGTGCGCAGATCTATCTTACCTATTATGCGGAGCTTCTGGCGAGACTTATGGATGAAGGGAGAATCGGCTGATGACAAGATCAGAACAGTTATTTGAGCGTGCGGTAAAAAGAATCCCGGGAGGCGTAAACAGCCCGGTAAGATCTTACGGAGCGATCGGTGAGGCACCTCGTTTTATTGAAAAAGCAGATAAATGCTACATCTATGATGTAGATGGAAACCGCTATGTGGATTACATTGATTCCTGGGGCCCGATGATCCTGGGACATAACTTCCCGGAGATCCGCGAGAGTGTGATCAAGGCCTGCGAAAATGGTCTGAGCTTTGGCTGTGCTACAGGAATCGAAGTAGAGATCGCTGAATTTATCTGTGAACATATTCCACATGTAGATATGATCCGTATGGTAAACTCAGGAACAGAGGCTGTTATGAGTGCCATCCGTGCAGCAAGAGGTTTTACCGGAAAAGACAAGATCATCAAATTTGCAGGCTGCTATCACGGACACAGTGACTGCCTTCTGGTAAGTGCCGGTTCCGGTGTCATGGCAAGTGGTATTCCGGACAGCGCCGGTGTTCCGAAGGGCTGTACACAGGATACTATGACGGCTACCTACAATGATGCCGCCAGTGTGGAAGCACTTCTCAAACAGGAAGAGGGAAATGTGGCAGCAGTGATCGTGGAAGCAGTAGGAGCAAACATGGGTGTGGTTCCTCCGAAACCAGGTTTCTTAAAGCGGCTTCGTGAGCTTTGCGATGAGCACAATTGTCTGCTGATCTTTGATGAAGTGATCACAGGATTCCGACTTGCTTTTGGCGGAGCGGCAGAGTATTTTGGTATCCGTCCGGATCTTGTTACTTATGGAAAAATTATCGGCGCAGGAATGCCGGTAGGCGCTTATGGCGGACGTAAGGAGATCATGGATCTGATCTCACCGTGTGGTCCTGTATACCAGGCAGGAACCTTAAGCGGAAACCCGGTTGCCATGGCTGCAGGATTTACACAGCTGAAATATCTCTATGAGCATCAGGAGATCTACAAAGATCTGGCTTCCAAAGGTGAGAAGCTTTACGGCGGACTGAAGAAGATCGTGGAGGAAAAAGGTCTTCCATATCAGGTGAACTATGATTCTTCCCTGGCAAGTATTTTCTTTACAGATCAGGAGGTAAAAGACTATGTTTCCGCAAAAACTTCCAACCTGGATCTTTTTGCAAAATATTTCAAGGGAATGCTGAAACGAGGCATTCATCTTGCACCTTCCCAGTTTGAGGCGATGTTCCTTTCAACAGCGCATACAGATGAAGTAATTGATGAAACTCTGGAGGCAATGAGAGGCGCCCTGGGAGATCTGTAATTTCCGCAAAAAAATGATTTTGCACAGGAATTTACACAAAGATAGTAGGATGGTAACTTGTTCTTCAAAAAACTTTGTGATAAAATAAACACAAAAATACGTAATGAATGTGAAAGCAGGAGGCCAGAGCTTATGGGAAAAAAGAAGTACGTGGCTTACGTGGGAACATATACCATGGAACCAGTAAGGGAATTGCAGGTATACGATGTAGATGTAGAGAACGGAACACTGACAGAGCGCAGTGAGGTAGAGGTCAGCAATGCATCTCATCTGGCAGTTTCCAAAAACGGTAAATATCTGTACTCCATCGAGGATGAAGGTGTGGCTGTATTCGAGAGAGATGAAAATGGAGATCTTTCCCGTATTAACAGCGTAGATATTAACGGAATGCGAGGCTGTTATCTTGCAACAGATGTAGACGGAAGATATCTTTATGTAGCAGGTTATCATGATGGTAAGGTAACGGTTGTACATACACATAAAGACGGACGTCTGGGAAGTGTTATGGACGGTGTTTTCCATAAAGGACTTGGAAGTGTGGCAGAACGTAACTTCCGTCCACATGTAAATTGTGTCCGCCCCACACCGGATAACAAATATCTCTGTGCGGTAGATAATGGCATTGATCAGGTTAAGATCTACAGGATCAACAAGAAGAAAGATAAACTGGAGCTTGTTGACATCCTCCGCTGCCGAGAGAGAGTGGCCCTCGTATTATCCGTTTCAGTGATGATGGAAGATTTGCATATCTTCTTTTTGAGCTCAGCAATGAGGTTAAGGTATACAGCTATGACGGAAGCGGCAAGAACCCGGAGTTCCAGCTGCTCCAGAGTATTACCACTCTTGGAAAAGAAGACGCCAATGATGCGATTCACAACGCAGCATCAGGCATGTCTCTTTCTGCGGATGGCAAATATCTTTTCTGCACAACTGCAGGTGAGAACACAGTAACCATGTATGCGGTAGACCAGGAAACCGGCCTTCTGACCAAGAAATTTACCCTTCCGATCAGTGGTGATTATCCGAAAGATCTTATGATCTTCCCGGATAACAAACATATTGCCATTGCAAATCATGGAAGTAACAGTATTACTGTTTTTACAGTAGATTACGAAAAAAATATTATTATGATGAATGAGAAGCCAAGAAAGATCGAAACACCGAACAGCATCCATATCTGGCCGGTGCCGGGAGATGTGGATGGCATCTGCAAATAATTCTTTTCGGTAAATGACTGCAACGGCCAGATATCCGGATACAAAAACAGACTCAGGGATAAGCAATAAGATTCCCTGAGTCTGTTTTTTGCTGGAAAAACATTTGGCATTACGGATGAATCCACGGATCTGCCGGGAATGAGGGCGGTTTTATCTGCGATAGAATTCGTGGATGCGGTCCATGCGTGCGCTCATATTGGCAAAAAGTGCATCGGTGATGGTGAGAGCTGCCATGGCTTCCACAACAACTACGGCACGTGGAACAATAACAGGATCATGGCGTCCTTTGATCTCAAGCTCCAGATTTTCGCCGGAGCTGGTTACGGTGGACTGGGGCTGGCTGATCGATGGTGTTGGTTTGATATGGGCACGGAGGATAATGTCACTGCCGTCACTCATACCGCCCATGATACCGCCTGCATGGTTGGAGGTCTTGGAAATGATGCCGTCTTTCTGGACAAAACCGTCGTTGTCTTCGGAACCGGTAAGACGTGTCACATTGATGCCGTCACCGATCTCAACAGCTTTTACAGCACCAATGGACATGATCGCATGAGCGAGGGTAGCATCCAGCTTGTCAAAAACCGTATCGCCCAGACCGGCAGGAACGTTTTTGATGCGGCATTCGATCACGCCGCCGGCACTGTCCTGACTGTTCAGGCACTGTTCGAGATAGCAGATGCCTTTGCGGCTGCGTCGGCATCTGGCATGCAGAGTGCATTATTTCGGATCTCTTCTTCTGAGAAGGACCGGATCTCTACAGGACCGATGGATCTTGCGTAGGTAGTAAATGTAATGCCAAGTTCGTTTAACAGCTTGATGGCAATGGCACCGGCTGCCACACGTCCGGCGGTTTCTCTTCCGGAGGAGCGTCCACCTCCACGGTAATCACGGAATCCATATTTCTGTTCAAAGGTAAGTCTGCGTGACCGGGACGATAGGAGTATGCGATATTTCCGTAATCTCTGGAACGCTGATCTGTATTGCGGATCAGAAGAGAAATTGGAGTACCGGTAGTCTTTCCTTCAAAAACTCCGGAAAGGATCTCCACCAGATCGCCTTCCTTACGGGCAGTTGTATAACGGCTCTGACCGGGCTTTCTCCGGTCAAGAAAAACCTGGATATCTTCTTCACAGAGAGAAAGACCTGCGGGACAGCCGTCGAGAACGGCACCGATGGCCTTGCCGTGAGATTCTCCCCAGGTGGTAACCACGAATTTTTTTCCGAATGATGACTGACTCATTTGTATAACTTCCTTTCGTTGGAATTCTGGAATCATTATATAGGAAGCCGGAAAAAATGTAAAGAACGTGGAATGCAGAATGAATTTTTATGTAAAGATCATGTGAAATTAATTAAAAGCTTTTTTAAAAAGAAAATGTATGAATTGACAAAGCTATTTTGACTATTTATAATAAAAAAGAATTTTGCCCTGGCAAAAGAAAAGCAAGAGAAGGGAAGTGGGAATCGTGGTAAGGATTTACAAGACAATAGACGGAGCCATCCACCAGATACAGGAACCGGAGGAAGGCTGCTGGATTGCGCTGACGAATCCGACGGCAACAGAGATTTTTGAATTTTCCGAGAAGTTTGATATAGAGGTTGACGATTTACGATCCCCTTTGGATGAGGAAGAACGGTCACGTATCGAAGTTGAGGATAATTATACACTGATCCTGGTTGACGTTCCTATGATCGAGGAACGTAATGACAAGGACTGGTATGGGACAATACCGCTTGGCATCATTGTGACGGGATCTATGATCTTTACCATCTGCCTGGAGGACACACCGGTTCTTACCAGATTTATGGAGGGAAGAGTCCGGAGCTTTTTTACCTATATGAAGACCCGTTTTATCTTTCAGATCCTTTACAGAAATGCGAGCATGTACCTGCGTTATCTGCGTATCATTGACAAAAAAAAGTGAGCAGGTGGAAGAAAAACTGCATCTTTCCACAAGAAATGAGGAGCTGATCGAGCTTCTGGAGCTGCAGAAATCCCTGACTTATTTTATTACGTCACTCCGGTCTAACGAGGTTGTGCTGGAGAAGCTTCTGAAGATAGACAGTATCAAAAAATATCCGGAGGACACCGATCTTCTGGAGGATGTCATCACTGAGAACAAGCAGGCGATCGAAATGGCCAATGTGTACAGCGGTATCCTGAACGGAACTATGGATGCCTTTGCATCGATCATCTCCAACAATATGAATATCGTTATGAAAGTACTGGCGATCATTACCATTGTCATGAGTATTCCGACCATTGTGTTCAGTGCCTACGGAATGAATGTGGCTGGTTCCGGTATGCCTTTATCAAGGAGTCCATTGGGATTTCTGATCATTATCCTGATTTCTGTGGCGATCAGTGTTGTGGCAGCGATCATTCTTTCCAAAAAGCGATTTTTCTGATTTTCAAAAGTTTTCTGAAAGGAGATTTTAATGAAATTTATTGATAAGCTGGAACGTAAATTTGGAAGATTTGGGATTCCGAATCTGACTGTTTACATCATTGGATGCTATGTGCTGGGATATTTTCTGGCCATGTTTGCTCCGGGAGTTTTGAATATGCTGAGTCTTGATATGTCCATGGTCATGAAGGGACAGATCTGGAGACTGGTGACATGGGTGATCTATCCGCCATCCAGTGTGGGAGGAACCGGAAATCTTGTGATGTTCCTTCTCGCAATCTTTTTCTTCTATTATCCGATCGGTACTTCACTGGAACGTACCTGGGGAACTTTCCGGTACACATTGTATATTTTTTCAGGTGTTTTGTTTACTGTGATCGCAGCAGTGCTTTTACATGTATTTACAGGTGGTTATGTAGTGATGAACGGGATCGCCTATTCTCTTGGCGGAAATATTTTTACCACATATTATATCAGTCTTTCCATTTTCCTTGCCTATGCAGTCACATATCCGGATCTTCAGCTGCTTCTTATGTTTGTGATCCCGATCAGGATGAAATGGATGGCCTTTGTATACGGATTGTTCATTGCGTGGGATATCGTATCTTATCTTCGAGTCGGACTTTGGGTAGGCGTAGTGCCGATCGTAGCGTCACTTTTAAACTTTGTGATCTTTTATTTCAGTACCCGAGATATGAACCGTTACAATCCGAAGGAAATTCACAGGAGGCAGCAGTTTAAGAAGGCGATGGCTCCTTCCAGAGCGGGCTCTGGTCCGGATGGGATCGCCAAGCATAAATGTGCGATTTGCGGACGTACCGAAAAGGATGATCCAAATCTGGAGTTCCGTTTCTGCTCAAAGTGCAACGGGAATTATGAATATTGTCAGGATCATTTATTTACACATAAACACGTACAGTAAAACGCACAAACGAAGGAGAGCATTATTATGAAAAAAACTAAGATTATCTGTACACTTGGACCTGCCAGCAATAACAGGGAAACTCTGAAGGCTCTTATGGAGAATGGAATGGATATTGCCAGATTCAACTTTTCTCACGGGGACCACGAGGAACAGAAGGGCCGTGTGGATATGATCAAAGAGCTTCGTGAGGAACTTGATATGCCTATTGCCATGCTTCTTGACACAAAGGGACCGGAGATCCGTACCAGACTTTTAAAGGACGGACAGAAGGTTAAGCTGGAAGCGGGAAAACAGTTTGTACTTGGAATTGGCGATTTTGAAGGCGACAGCACAAAGGTTGCTATCACATATGAGACACTTTACAAGGATGTAAAACCGGGAAACAGGATTCTCATTGATGATGGTCTGATCGAGCTTGAGGTTAAGGCGATCAAGGGAACCGATATTGTCTGTGACATCTTAAACGGTGGTGAACTGGGAGAGAAGAAGGGTGTGAATGTTCCCTATGTAAAAGTAAATCTTCCGGGAATCACAGAGCAGGATAGAAAGGATATCATCTTTGGTATCGAACAGAAATTTGATTTCATCGCGGCATCTTTTGTCCGTTCCGCAGAGGTGATCCGTGAGATCCGTAAGCTTCTGAATGATAATGGCGGAAAAGATATCGGTATTATCGCGAAGATCGAGAATGCAGAGGGTGTTGAGAATATTGATACCATCATTGAAGCATCTGATGGCATCATGGTTGCCAGAGGAGATCTCGGTGTGGAAATTCCTGCAAGCCAGGTACCTCACATCCAGAAGGAGATCATCCGTAAGTGCAACGAACATTATACACCGGTTATTACGCAACACAGATGCTTGATTCCATGATCCGTAATCCGCGTCCTACACGTGCAGAGGTAGCTGATGTTGCCAATGCGATCTATGACGGAACCGATGCGATCATGCTTTCCGGAGAGACAGCAGCCGGTAAATATCCGATTGATGCTCTTAAGATGATGGCAGATATCGCAGAGATGACAGAGCCGCATCTGGATTATAAAGTGTTTATTGAACATCGTTCCATGGACGGAAGAGAGAAGATCTCCAGTGCAGTGGCACTTGCAACGGTGCGTACTGCAAAGAACCTGAAGGCAAACGCTATCGTAACACCGACAATGAGTGGAAATACAGCCAGACTGATCTCCAATTTCCGCCCGAAGGTTCCGATCTATGCGATCACACCGAACTCAACCATCCAGCATAAACTTCAGCTGATCTGGGGTGTAACACCTCTGAAAGGATATCAGAGAGATACCACGGACCATATCATGTCTCAGGCTATGAATGTTGTCCGCAGTCGTCATCTGATACATAAAGGAGACCTTGTTGTATTTACAGCAGGAGACCCTGCGACCAACATGACAAACGGTCGTGGTGCAGTGACAAATATGATGCACGTGATTGAGGCAGAATAAGACTGAGGTTTCTTCGGGAATAGCAGTCGGAAAAACAGGAGATGCAGTTATTATGAAAAAAGAACCATTTGTGACACTTGAGAAACTCAACGAGATTACTGAAAAGTTTCCGACACCCTTCCATCTCTATGATGAGAAAGGAATCCGTGAGAATGCAAAAGCCCTGAAAGAGGCTTTTGCATGGAACAAAGGATTCAAGGAATTTTTTGCGGTAAAGGCAACACCGAATCCATATCTGATCAATATTCTGCAGGAGTATGGCTGTGGCTGCGACTGCTCCTCAGAAACAGAACTTATGATGGCCAAGGCAGTAGGCTGCAAAAAGGGCGATATCATGTTTTCTTCCAATGACACACCGGAGAAAGAGTTCAGATATGCAGATGAGATCGGTGGAATCATCAACCTTGATGACATCACACATATTGAGAGCGTAGAGAAAGCTCTCGGAAAAATCCCGGAAGTGATCAGCTGCCGTTACAATCCAGGTGGAGTATTCAAGATCAGTAACGGTATCATGGATAATCCGGGAGATGCAAAATACGGAATGACTACCGAGCAGATCTTTGACGCATTCCGTATCCTAAAATCCAAAGGTGCCAAAGAGTTCGGAATCCATGCATTCCTTGCAAGCAACACAGTGACAAATGATTATTATCCAATGCTTGCAAAGGTTATGTTTGAGCTTGCCGTGAAGCTTCAGAAGGAGACAGGTGCACACATTAAATTCATCAACCTTTCCGGTGGTATCGGAATTCCTTATAAACCGGATCAGGAGCCAAACGATATCCGTGTGATCGGTGAGGGTGTCCGAAAGGTTTATGAAGAAGTCCTTGTTCCGGAAGGAATGGGTGATGTTGCGATCTATACAGAGCTTGGCCGTTTCATGATGGGACCGTATGGCTGCCTTGTCACAAAAGCGATCCATGAGAAACATACACATAAAGAATATATCGGCGTAGATGCCTGCGCAGTAAATCTGATGCGTCCGGCTATGTATGGTGCTTATCATCACATTACGGTTATGGGTAAGGAGAACGAACCGTGTGATCATAAATATGATGTGACAGGTTCCCTCTGTGAGAATAATGATAAATTTGCCATTGACCGTATGCTTCCGAAAATCGATAAGGGAGATCTTCTTGTGATCCATGATACAGGTGCTCATGGTTTTGCAATGGGCTACAACTACAATGGTAAACTGAAATCTGCAGAGATCCTTCTTCATGAGGATGGTAGCTTTGAGATGATCCGTCGTGCCGAGACACCGAGAGATTATTTTGCAACATTTGACTGCTTCCCTGTTTTTGAGAAACTTCTTCAGGATGAAGATGAATTGAAATAAAATAGCAAAAATATATAAAAACAGCCTTCTATGCATCCTGGTAATGATGTTGGAAGGCTGTTTCATATTTAAGCGTCTGATAAGAGGTATAAGACCACGAGCAAGGCGGAAGGGGGTCAAATGCAGGGTTACTGCTTCCGGCTTCCGGAGATTTCTGCCAGGGCTTTTCTAAACTCAAAGAAAAACAAGATGGCGGTAAATGTAACTGCCAGGATATCTGCAACCGGCTCGGCCATATAAACTGCATTTGTCCGGTCAGAACGGAAAATATGGGGCAGAATATAGATCAGCGGGATGACCAGAACAAATTTTCGGACAATAGCCACAATGATGGAATCTTTGGCTCTGCCAAGGGAGATAAAGGTCATCTGGCAGGCAATCTGGATACCAAAGATAAACACAACTGCCATATAGATCCGGAGAGCTGTCTTTGTGAAAGCAAGTAATGTACTGTCCGAAGTAAACATTCCGGCAAAGAGCTGCGGGAAGATCATAATGATCAGCCACAGGATCACGGAATAAGAAATACTTGTTTTTACAAGAAGCTTAAATGTAGAACGTACACGTTTTTCATTACGTGCACCATAGTTGTAGCTGATGATAGGCTGTGCACCCTGACCAAGTCCCTGAAGAGGAAGCATGGCAAACTGCATGACGCTGGTAAGGATGGTCATGGCTCCTACGGCAACATCCCCGCCGTATTTTAAGAGGGAGGAGTTGTAGCAGACAGAGATAACGCTTTCACTGAGCTGCATGACAAAGAGAGAAGAGCCAAGAGCCATACAGGGCAGAATGATATCGGCTTTCAGTTTCATGGTGCTTTTCCGAAGCTTCAGGAAGGTCTTTTTTCCAAAGAGGAATGAGAGGACCCAGATGCAGGAAATGCTGGGAGATCACCGTTGCCAGAGCAGCGCCCCGGACACCCATGTGGAATCCGAAAATAAAAACCGGATCCAGAATAATGTTGGAGATCGCACCGATCAGTACAGAGAGCATTCCGGTTTTTGCGAATCCCTGGCTGTGATGAAATTATTCATGCCAAGAGTCAGCTGTACAAAAATAGTTCCTACTGCATAGATATTCATGTAACCCACCGCATAGTCGATGGTGTTTGCACTGGCGCCGAATGCAAGGAGAAGGATGCGGTTTCCGAGAAACAGGATAACAGTCAGGATCAGGGAGATGATGATCTGCATGGTGAAGCAGTTTCCGAGAGTCTGTTCGGCTTTTGACGTGTCATTTTTACCCATAAAGATGCTGGCTCTGGGAGCGCCTCCGTTTCCGACAAGAGCAGCAAAGGCGGATACGACCATAATAAGCGGCATACAGACACCTACACCGGTAAGGGCAAGAGCACCCTCTCCGGGAATATGACCAATATAGATACGGTCGACGATATTGTAGAGCATATTGATGAGCTGTGCGGCAACTGTAGGAAGTGCAAGCCGCAGAAGCAGCTTTCCGACAGGCTCGGTTCCTAAAAAGCTTTTGTCTTTTTCCATTTTTTTATTCCTTTCGTGATTTTTTTTGTATTATATAATAAAGACCTGACAGATTTCTCCGTCAGGTCTTTTATGCGAATGCCGCTGGCCGGACTCGAACCGGCACGGATTGCTCCGCTTGATTTTGAGTCAAGTGCGTCTGCCAATTCCGCCACAGCGGCATAACCATTTATTATAATAGCACAGTATCAGGTGGTTTGCAAGGATTTTTTCAGAATAAAGGTATTATTTGGAAATATTTTTAATTCTAAAATGTTTATGAAATCGGATGAGGCATCCTTGAAATTGACTGAAAAAAGTGGTACAGTGTACTACAAGGCTGTACCACCTGATATAGCACTGTGGATATAGCGATATACTATAAGATAACGGAGGAGACTGCATGAATCTGAATTCCAAAAAACCAGAGAAGCGGCCGCTGTATGTATATTATATCATTGCGGTCGTCATTATTGTTCTGCTGAATGTTTTTGCTCTTCCTGCTCTTTCTGAGAGAAGTGTAAAAGAAACCGATTACACCACCTTTCTGAAAGCCGTAGACAGAGGAAAAGTATATGAGGCAACCCTTAATTCCGATTACATTTATTATACTATGAAAGTGGATGGAAATGATGTCTATTGCAAGACGGTATCTGTAGATGATCAGGATCTTGTATCACATCTTTACGATGCAGGAGTAAGTATAGAGGGAACTGCACCCCAGAGGCAGTCATTGCTTTTGTCTCTGATCCTGGGATATGTACTTCCGATCGCGATCTTTGTTCTTCTGGGACGCTGGCTCAGCAAGAAGATGATGAGCTCCATGGGCAGCGGAGGACCGGGAGGAATGATGTCCTTTGGCAAAAGCAATGCCAAGGTTTATGTGAAATCCTCTACGGGAATCAAATTTTCAGATGTTGCCGGTGAGGATGAAGCCAAGGAGCTTTTGACGGAAATTGTAGATTTCTTCATAATCCGGAGAAATACAGAGAGATCGGTGCTTCCATGCCGAAGGGTGCCCTTCTTGTAGGCCCTCCAGGAACCGGTAAAACCCTTCTTGCCAAGGCAGTTGCCGGTGAGGCGGAGGTTCCGTTTTTCTCAATTTCCGGTTCGGAATTTGTGGAGATGTTTGTTGGTATGGGTGCTGCAAGTACGTGATCTTTTTAAACAGGCCAATGAGAAAGCACCATGTATCGTATTTATTGATGAGATCGATACCATCGGCAAGAAACGTGACGGCTCCGGAATGGGCGGCGGAAACGATGAGCGTGAACAGACACTGAACCAGCTTCTGACAGAGATGGACGGTTTTGACGGTTCCAAGGGTGTTGTGATCCTGGCAGCTACCAACCGACCGGATTCCCTTGACCCTGCACTTCTTCGTCCTGGACGTTTTGACAGAAGGATCCCGGTTGAGCTTCCGGATCTTCAGGGGCGTGAGGAAATCCTGAAGGTCCATGCCAAGAAGATCAAAATTGCGGACACAGTCCGGTTTGATGAAATTGCCAAGGCGGCCGTCGGGGCCTCTGGTGCGGAGCTTGCCAATATTGTCAACGAGGCAGCTCTCCGTGCAGTCCGCGACGGACGGAAATTTGCCACACAGGCGGATTTTGAAGAAAGTATCGAAGTTGTTATTGCCGGATATCAGAAAAAGAATCGTGTACTTTCCAATAAGGAAAAACTGATCGTTTCCTATCATGAGGTTGGTCATGCACTGGTTGCTGCCAAGCAGACAGATTCTGCACCGGTCCATAAGATCACGATCATTCCACGTACCTCCGGTGCACTGGGATATACCATGCAGGTGGATGAACAGGAACATTTCCTGATGAGTAAGGAAGAACTGGAGAATAAGATCGCTACATTTACAGGCGGCCGTGCAGCGGAAGAGCTGATCTTCCATTCTATTACTACCGGTGCCTCCAATGATATTGAGCAGGCGACCAAGATTGCCAGAGCGATGATCAGCAGGTATGGTATGAGTGATGATTTTGACATGGTTGCCATGGAAAATGTGAGCAATCAGTATCTTGGCGGAGACGCAAGTCTCACCTGTTCCTTTGAGACGCAGACGCTTCTGGATAAGAAGGTTGTGGAGCTTGTAAGACGGGAGCATGAAAAGGCTACGAAGATTCTGACGGATAATATCGGAAAGCTTCATGAGATTGCCAAGTATCTGTATGAGCATGAGACGATTACCGGTGAGGAGTTTATGAAGATCCTGAATGAAGCACCGGTGGAGATTGAGGATACACAGGAAAATTAATCAGGATAGCAAGAAAAAAGCGGGGTCCGAGAGACTCCGCTTTTGTTGTAAAAATATAAATTGTTTAGATTATTTACCAGATTTCCGGGTGTACCTTGGAGCAGGTGAGAGCAAGGCTTCCGGGGCCGATGTGGCAGGAAACGCTCAGGGAGAGAGGGAAGATGTTGACTTCACCGATGTTTGGGAAGGTGGTGAGGACTTCTTTTCGGAATTCTTCGGCCGCTTCCAGGTTGTGGGAGTGGATGACATCCAGGTTGATCTTTTCTCCGAAGCGGTCTGCAATGTCATCTTTGATGGCTTTAGTCATAGTGTTTTTTGCCTGAGTCATGGTGCGGGCCTTGGAGAAGCGTCCAGCTTTTCGCCCTGAATCTGCAGAACCGGTTTCAGACGGAGCATGGTTCCGATGGCTGCGGCTGCAGGAGTGATGCGGCCGCCCTGTTTCAGGTACTTCAGAGTAGCTACAGTGATATAGATGCTGGAGTCGAAGCGGGTTTCTTCCAGCCAGGTTCCGATCTCATCAGCAGAGAGACCGTTTTTAGCCTGCTGGACAGCTCGATGGCAGAGTAACGTAAGGTTCCGGAGATCCTCTGGTTGTTTACGACACGTACACGGCCATCATAGTTTTCTGCAAGCATGCGGGCAGTTTGCATGGAGCTGGAGAGACCGCTGGACATGGGGATATGTACGATTTCGTCGTAGTCTTTGAGCAGCTTGTCCCAGAGGTAGTGACGGATTCCGGTGTGGGCTGGGATGTGGAAACTCTGCAGCCTGGATTTTGTTCAAGATGCTGAAAGAATTCTGATTGGTTCATGTCAATGTCTTCCAGATATTCCTTATCATCTATAAAAAACGGCATTGGAAGCATGTAGATGCAAGATCTTTTGCCTGAGCGGGAGACATGCCGCAGTTACTGTCTGTAACGATTGCTATAGATTTCATAATGGTGATCCTCCTTGCCTGGATTTTCATATTTGGTCAGTTTTCCTGTTTCCTGACCGTGACATCTCAAGTATACCACAGGAAACCGCCCTTGTCATTCAACGTTTAATTCGCTATAATGGTAACATTCTGGGAAGTGTTTCTCCGGCCCGGGCGAATTGTCGGGCTGAATTTCAGAAGAAGCTTTTGGGTAAGAGAGAATCTGCTGCTTTGAAAGAGAGGGATAATATGAATTGTCGTATTGCAGAGGGAATGGTTAATAGATATATCGATCATACGTTGCCGTTGAATGATCTGGAGGATTTTCTGGAGCATATTGAGAAGTGTTCCTCCTGCTACGATGAGCTTGCCACATATTTCATTGTACATAAGGCCATGCAGCAGCTGGATGAGAAACAGGAAGATTCTGTTCTGGATTTTAAGGAGCTTCTGGAAGAGGATATCCGAAAATCCAAAAGGTATATCCGAAAAAAGAAATTTCACAGAGCGATCGCTGCAGTGGCAGTCTGCGTTCTGATCGCAGCACTGGTGGTCTTTCTTGTTTTTGTGATCCTGGAACTGAAGGAGGGAATTTGATTTTGAGTGAAAAAATATTACTGATCGATGGTCACAGCATCCTGAACCGTGCGTTTTATGGTCTGCCGGATCTTACCAATGCAGAAGGACGTCATACAGGAGCGGTATATGGATTTCTGAATATTATGTTCAGGATCATGGAGGAAGAGAAGCCGGAGTATCTTACCGTTGCGTTTGATCTGAGTGCACCTACGTTCCGGCATAAGAGATATGAAGCCTATAAAGGCACCCGAAAACCCATGCCGGAGGAGCTTCGGGAACAGGTTCCGCTGATCAAGGAGATGCTTTCTGCCATGGGAATCAACATTATGTCCCTGGAAGGCTATGAAGCAGATGATCTTCTTGGTACGGTCGCCAGAAGAAGTGAAGCAAAGGGCATGGATGTTACCGTTCTTTCCGGAGACCGGGATCTTCTTCAGCTTGCCACAGATAAGGTGCTGATCCGGCTTCCGAAGACTGTCCGGGGAAAGACAACCATTGAAAATTACCATACAGCGGAAGTTCTTGAGAAATATCAGGTAACGCCGCCGCAGATTATAGAACTGAAAGCACTGATGGGCGACAGCTCCGATAATATTCCGGGAATCTCGGGCGTGGAGAGAAAACCGCGACCAAGATGATCGTGCAGTTCGGTTCCATTGAGAATGCTCATGAGCATCTGGAAGAGGTAAAGCCTAATAAGGCGAAAGAATCTCTCCGCGAGCATTATGATCTGGCGCAGCTTTCCAAAGAGCTTGCAACCATCAACACAGACAGTCCGCTGGAATTTTCCTACGAAAAAGCGAAAGTGGAAAATCCCTATACTCCAGAGGCATATGAATTGTGTAAACGCCTGGAATTTAAGAACATGCTGAACCGTTTTGATCCGGCTACGACAGCAGATTCCTCCATGGAACTGGAATTTTTTACATGCAATGATCTTTCCGGTGTGGAGGCACTGTTTGAAAAAGCAGCGCAGAAAGATCAGGTGGGTATTTCTGTTCTTGCAGATTCGGATCAGGTGTATACCGTGGGATTGGTCCTGGATGAAAAAGAAATCTATCAGATTCCGGTGGGAGGACTTCTCACAGGGGATTACCTTTGCGGAAAACTGAAAACTCTGGCGGACAGTACGGTACTCTGTGCTATGGATATTAAATCAGTTCTCAAACATGTTTCCCTTGACGATTCGAAGAAGGTTTTTGATGCGGGGGTTGCTGCATATCTTCTGAATCCGCTGAAATCTTCTTATTCCCATGATGACATCGCCAGAGAATATCTGGATGGTATGATGCTCCCCTCAAAGGAAGACCTTCTTGGAAAGACTTCTCTGAAAAAGGCCTGGGAAGAGGAGCTGGAATGTCTTGGAAATTATGCCTGCTATCAGGCGTTTGTGCCCTGCATGGCCCGAAAAGTTCTTCTTGAAAAACTGGATGAAACAGGCATGCGTAAGGTTTATGATGAGATCGAGCTTCCTCTTGTTTTTACCCTGGATTCTATGGAAAAATGGGGGATTTCCGTTAAGGGTGAAGAGCTTAAGAGCTATGGCGAAAAACTTAAAGTCCGTATCCAGGAGCTGGAAAAAACCATCTGGCAGGAAGCAGGGGAGGAGTTTAATATCAATTCCCCGAAACAGCTGGGTGTGATCCTTTTTGAAAAGCTGGGACTTCCAGGTGGAAAGAAGACCAAGACCGGCTATTCCACAGCGGCGGATATCCTGGATAAGCTGGCACCGGATCATGCCATCGTAAAAGATATCCTGGAGTACCGCCAGCTGACCAAGCTGAAATCCACTTATGCAGATGGTCTCGGAAATGTGATCGGAGAAGATGGAAGGATCCACTCTACTTTTAATCAGACGATCACAGCAACCGGTCGTATCAGCAGTACAGATCCGAATCTCCAGAACATACCGGTCCGCATGGAGCTGGGCAGCTGATCCGTAAGGTTTTTGTGCCGGAAGAGGGATTTGTATTTCTGGATGCAGATTATTCCCAGATCGAGCTTCGTGTGCTGGCACATATGTCCGGTGATGAAAAACTGATCCAGGCTTATCGTGAGGCGGAGGATATCCACCGGCTCACCGCATCCCAGGTGTTTCATGTGCCGCTGGATGAGGTGACATCTCTTCAGCGAAGAAATGCCAAGGCGGTAAATTTCGGAATCGTTTATGGGATCAGTTCCTTTGGACTGAGCCAGGATCTGAGTATTACCAGAAAAGAGGCAGCTGCCTATATTGAGAAATATTTTGAGACCTATCCGAAGATCAAGGGTTTTCTGGACGGTCTGGTAAAGGATGGCAAGGAACACGGTTATGTGACAACTATGTTCGGCAGACGAAGGCCCGTGCCGGAGCTGAAATCCAGTAATTTCATGCAGCGCTCCTTCGGAGAACGTGTAGCCATGAACTCTCCGATCCAGGGTACTGCAGCAGATATCATCAAAATAGCCATGAACCATGTTTACGAACGAATGAAAAAAGAGAGACTGCGTTCAAGGCTGGTGCTGCAGGTTCACGATGAGCTTCTGATCGAGACAAAGAAAGAAGAGATCGAGGAAGTTTCCCGTATTCTGGAAGAAGAGATGAAGGGAGCTGCAGATCTTGCAGTGGAACTTGACGTAGATATGCACCAGGGTGACAGCTGGTATGAGGCGAAATAAATGAGAGTGATCGGAGTAACCGGCGGAGTAGGGGCCGGAAAAAGTACAGTACTTGGAATCCTGGAAGAAGATTTCCAGGCATATGTGATCCAGGCAGACCAGCTTGGTCACATTCTGATGGAACCGGGGGAAGAGTGTTACGATGCGGTGATCGCATTGTTTGGAAAAGAAATCATAAAAAAAGATAAAACTATTGACCGGAAACGGATTTCTGATGTAGTATTCACAGATAAGGATATGCTTTTGAAATTAAACGGGATCATTCATCCGGCTGTAAAGCAGAGAATCCTGGATCTTCTTGGAGAACAGAAGGATGCCGGAAGAGGAATCTGTGTTGTGGAAGCTGCTCTTTTTCTGGAAGAGAATTATCAGGAATTCTGTGATGAAGTCTGGTATGTGTATACAGAGGAGGAAATCCGGATCCGTCGTCTGATGGAAAGCCGCGGCTATTCCAGAGAGAAATCTCTTGGCATTATCCGAAACCAGGTATCTGACCAGGTTTTCAGAGAACATACGGATTATGTGATCGGGAATAATGGAGATCTGAAGGAAACCCGGAGACAGATCAGAGAAGGGATAGAGAGAAATGAGACTTTGTAGTATTGCCAGCGGAAGCAGCGGCAACTGTATTTATGTGGGCTCTGAGGAGGCACATGTTCTGGTAGATGTGGGGATCAGCGGGAAGAGTATCGAAAAAGGCCTGAATTCCCTGGATCTTACCGGGAAAGATGTGGATGGCATCCTGATCACACATGAACATTCTGACCATATCAAGGGACTGGGAGTGATCTCCAGAAAATACGGAATTCCCATCTATACCACAGGTGGAACAGCAGATGCGATGCTTCGTATGAAATCCCTTGGGAAAATGCCGGAGGGACTGATCCACGAGATCCGGAGGATGAGCCTTTTGAGATCAAGGACCTGACGGTAAATCCTTTTACCATTCCCCATGATGCCGCACAGCCGGTGGGCTACCGCCTGGAATGTGGAGAGCATTCTGTGGGCATTGCCACAGACCTTGGAAAATATAATGATTACATTGTAAAAAATCTGGAGAATCTGGATGCGGTGCTTTTGGAAGCGAATCATGACATCCGTATGCTTCAGGTCGGAAAATACCCTTATTATCTCAAACAGAGGATTCTGGGAGACCGTGGGCATCTCTCCAATGAGAATGCAGGACGTCTGCTCTGTCGGATCCTTCATGATAATTTGAAGGCGGTTTTTCTAGGCCATTTAAGCAGAGAAAACAATTATGAAGAACTTGCCTACGAGACTGTGTGCTCGGAGGTGACACTTGGTGACAACCCGTACCGTTCCAGGGATTTTAAGATCCAGGTAGCGAAGAGGATCACATATCAGAAATAATCACAGTGTAGAAAGGAAAAAACGATGAAGAAGACAATTATCACAGTAGTAGGAAACGACACAGTAGGAATTATTGCAAAGGTTTGTACATATCTTGCAGAGAATCAGGTTAATATTCTGGATATTTCTCAGACCATCGTTCAGGGTTACTTCAACATGATGATGATCGCAGACACAGCAAAATGTGAAAAGGATGGCGGTGAACTTGCAAGAGAACTTGAGAATCTGGCAAGGAAATCGGTGTTGTGATCCACTGCCAGCATGAAGATATTTTTAACATGATGCATCGAGTATGATCAGGCACCGAATGCGGATTGCGAATGCATATGATATCTACTTTACATCAATCATCAGGGAGAAAATAAAATGATCAATATTTTTGAGGTAAACGAGACAAATAAAATGATCGAGCAGGAGAATCTGGATGTGCGTACCATCACCATGGGGATCAGCCTTCTGGACTGTATCGATCCTGACCTGGATGCACTGAATCAGAAAATATACGAAAAGATCACCACAAAGGCCAGAAATCTGGTGGCTACCGGTGATGAGATCGCAACCGAGTACGGTATCCCGGTTGTAAATAAACGAATTTCCGTAACACCCATTGCTCTGGTTGGCGGGGCTGCATGTAAGAAACCGGAGGATTTTGTGACCATCGCAAGACACTGGATAAATGTGCCAAGGAAGTTGGCGTTAACTTTATCGGCGGATATTCTGCACTGGTAAGCAAGGGAATGACTCCGGCAGAAGAGCTTCTCATCCGCTCCATTCCTCAGGCAATGGCAGAAACAGAGCGTGTCTGCAGTTCTGTAAACGTTGGTTCCACCAAGACCGGTATCAACATGGATGCCGTAAAGCTGATGGGCGAGATCGTCCTTGCAACAGCAGAGGCTACTAAGGACCAGGATTCTCTTGGATGTGCCAAACTTGTGGTGTTCTGCAACGCACCGGATGACAATCCGTTCATGGCAGGCGCGTTCCACGGTGTCACAGAGGCGGACTGCATCATCAACGTAGGTGTCAGTGGCCCCGGAGTTGTGAAGAAAGCCCTGGAGCAGGTTCGTGGAGAGGATTTCGGAACCCTCTGCGAGATGATCAAACGTACTGCGTTTAAGGTTACACGAGTTGGACAGCTGGTTGCACGTGAGGCATCCAAGCGTCTTGACGTGCCGTTTGGTATCGTGGATCTTTCTCTTGCACCGACACCGGCTATCGGTGATTCCGTAGCTGAGATCCTGGAAGAGATCGGCCTTGAGAGAGCCGGCGCACCGGGAACAACTGCAGCGCTTGCACTTCTCAACGACCAGGTGAAGAAAGGCGGCGTTATGGCAGCAGCAGCTGTGGGCGGATTAAGTGGTGCCTTTATTCCTGTCAGCGAGGATCAGGGAATGATCGATGCGGTAAACGAGGGAGCTCTTACTCTGGAGAAGCTGGAAGCCATGACCTGTGTATGCTCTGTTGGTCTGGACATGATCGCAGTTCCGGGAGATACCAAGGCGACCACACTGGCAGGTATCATCGCAGATGAGTCTGCCATCGGTATGGTAAATCAGAAGACAACTGCAGTACGTCTCATCCCGGTTATCGGTAAGGGTGTGGGCGAAACGGTTGAGTTCGGAGGCCTTCTTGGATATGCTCCGATCATGCCTGTAAATTCCTTCTCCTGTGATGCATTTGTACAGAGAGGCGGAAGGATCCCGGCACCGATCCACAGCTTTAAGAATTAATTTTATTTTTGGGCTTGACAGACTCACGTTGATGTGCTAAAGTAAACACAACTTAAAAAACAAACCAGTGAGAAAGAGAAGTAAACATTTCAGGAAACTTCACAGAGAGCGGTGGTGGTGGAAATCCGCAGGGGACCAGATGTTGAATGGACTTTCGAGGGCGGCCCGAACTATTTATCTGTACAGTAGGCGCCGACGGGAACCGAACCCGTTACCAATGAGGAGTGTATGTTAGTACGCCGGAAAGTGGACGATTCGTCAATTTGAGTGGTACCGCGATAATAAAGAACTTTTATTACCGTCTCAAGCATGATATAAGCTTGGGACGGTTTTTGTGTTACAGGAAAAGCGATTCTGTTGCATGAAAGTTGTTCCGGAAAAGCAGACCGCAGGGTGTACAAATAAGTAATCATAAGCGGAATAAGAAGGGAGAACAAAATTATGAAAAAAAGAATGTTAGTGATCGCAGCAGCAGTAGCAGCAACAACTATGATGATGACAAGTCCGGTTATGGCGGAGGATTTTAAAGTAGGCATCTGCAATTATGTAGATGATGCTTCCCTGAACCAGATCGTAGACAATATCCAGTCCCGTCTGGAAGAGCTTGGCAAAGAAAAGGGTGTTACATTTGATGTGTCTTATGACAACTGTAATGCAGATGCCAGTGTTATGGAACAGATCATTTCAGATTTTCAGGCGGATAAGGTTGACCTGATGGTAGGTGTGGCTACACCGGTAGCAATGCGTATGCAGTCTGCTACAGAAGGAAGTGATACACCGGTTGTTTTCTCAGCAGTATCTGATCCGGTTGGCTCCGGTCTTGTAGATTCTCTGGATGCTCCTGGCGCAAATATCACAGGAACCAGCGATTACCTGGATACTTCTTCTATCATGAAGCTGATCCAGGCACAGAATCCGGATGTAAAGAAGATCGGTCTCCTCTATGATGTAGGACAGGATTCTTCCACAACAGCAATTCAGGAAGCAAAAGATTATTTGGATAAAGAGGGAATCGAATATGTAGAGCGTACCGGAACCACTACCGATGAAGTCCAGCTCGCAGCAGATGCACTGATCGCTGACGGTGTGGATGCCGTATTTACACCTACGGACAACACTATCATGACAGCAGAGCTTTCTATTTATGAAAAATTCATCGACGCAGGAATCCCGCACTACACAGGTGCCGACTCCTTTGCATTAAATGGTGCCTTTGTAGGATATGGTGTTGATTATGCAAATCTGGGACAGAAAACAGCTGATATGATCGCTGACATCCTGGTAGATAATGCGGATCCGTCTAAGACAGCTGTTGAAACCTTTGACAATGGTACTGCAACAGTTAATACAGAAACCTGCAAGGCACTTGGACTTGATTTCGATACCGTAAAGAAGGCATTTGAGCCTCTCTGCACACAGGTAAATGAGATCACAACTGCAGAAAGCTTTGATGAAGTAGAATCAAAATAAATTAACCGCTTACTTTTGTGAGCAGTTATGAAATAAATCCAATTGGAGGAAATCACTGTGACGATTGCAACTATGCTCTCCCTCGGGGAGACAGCCCTGAAGCTTGGACTGATCTGTTCTCTGACAGTTCTTGCCTTGTTCCTTAGTTATTCCATGCTGAATGTCTGCGACCTTTCTACAGATGGCTGCTTTACCTTCGGAGCCGCTGTAGGAGCCGTAGTTGCTGTAAGCGGACATCCGTTCCTGTCCATTGCGGCAGCTATGGCAGCAGGTGTTACATCGGGATTTGTAACGGCTATCCTGCAGACGAAGCTGGGAGTAGATAGCCTGCTTGCAGGTATTATTGTAAATACTGCATTATATTCCGTAAATATTGCGGTCATGGGAGGGTCATCCCTGATCAATATGAATCGGACGACCACAGTATTTACCATGATGAAGGACGTGCTTGCAGGTACACCGTTAAAAGGCAGGGAAGATATCCTTATTGCAGCCATCGCAGTGATCCTCGTGATTGTATTTCTGGTATTCTTTCTGAAAACAAGACTTGGTCTTGCAATCAGGGCAACCGGAAATAATTCCGATATGGTAAAATCTTCTTCTATCAATCCGGTCTTTACAACAGTGATCGGTCTTTGCGTGGCAAATGCATTTACCGCACTTTCCGGATGTCTTCTGTCTCAGTCACAGAAATCCGTAGATATCAACATCGGTCAGGGTATGGTCACCATCGCACTGGCATCCTTGCTGATCGGAGGTACCCTTCTCGGACATGGAGGGATTTTTGTGAGAGCGGTGGGAATGGTACTTGGTTCCTTTATCTTCCGCCTTGTGTACACTATTGCACTTCGGTTCAACATGCCGGCATTTATGCTGAAGCTGGTATCCTCTGTGATCGTTGTTCTTGCAATTTCCGGTCCATATCTTAAGAAACAGTGGCCGCAGATCCGAAGAAGAATGACTCATACAAAAGGAGGAAGATGATCCATGTTAAAAATCAGCCATATTTCAAAAATATTTAATCCGGGAACCGTAAACGAAAAAAAAGCAATAGAAGATCTTTCCCTGGAACTGAAAAAAGGCGATTTTGCTACGATCATCGGTTCCAATGGTGCAGGAAAATCAACACTTTTTAATGCGATCTGCGGTGATTTTCTTACAGATGCCGGTTCGATCGAGTTGGACGGCAGGGATATCACATTTATGCCGCAGCATGCACGTGCAAAAGAGATCGGACGTCTTTATCAGGACCCGATGCGTGGTACTGCGCCGGGAATGACGATCGAAGAGAATCTTGCACTTGCAGCCGGCAAGGGTGGTTGGCTTTCCCGCACGACCCGGCAGGAAAAAGAGCGTTTTCGTGAAGAATTAAAGAAGCTGGACATTGGACTGGAAGAGAGGATGAGCCATCCGGTAGGTCTTCTTTCCGGCGGACAGAGACAGGCGCTGACGCTTCTGATGGCAACCATGAATCCGCCGAAATTACTTCTTCTGGATGAGCATACTGCAGCCCTTGATCCGGGAACTGCTGAGAAAGTCCTTGATCTCACCAGACGGATCGTGGAAGAAAATCAGCTGACATGTCTGATGATCACACACAATATGCAGTCAGCAATTGATCTTGGGAACCGTATCCTGATGATGGACTCCGGCAATATCGTGCTGGATATCGGTGGTGAGGAGAAGAAGAACATGACCGTGGATGGTCTCCTTGAGAAATTTAAGACAGGAGCCGGAAAGGCTTTGGACAATGATCGTATTCTTTTGTCTGAATAAATAAATTTCAAAACACCGGAATATATGAAGAAAGTTGTAGCGGAAGCCGCTGTGGATCTTAAATGATCCGCAGCGGCTTTTTCATCTCGTGGATGAAAGGCTGACCTGTTTTGTGACAGAGAAGCATTTCGTAAAGATTGGAGGCTGCACAGGTTTCATTAAAAAGCCGGAGCGCAGTTTTATCGAGGATCGCAGATGCATCTGCGGCTTTGGTGATCAGCGGGATTGAGGAGCTTTTTTTGATCTGGCTGAGAAGCGGAGCGCTGTTTTTTCGAAAGCCAAGTACCCGGGCATAGGGAATATGTCCGGGTGCGTTTGTTTTTTGGTCAAGAAAGATCCGGACAAGGCTGCGACAGATAGCAGAACGGGTAATATCCCGTGTTTTCAAAAGATCCGCAAACTGGGAAAAACCTTCATATTGATTTCGGGATTTCAGGATACGCCGGATCAGTGCCTCCGAAAGCTCCGGATACATTTTCAAAGTTTTTTCGGATTCCAGAAGCAGTTTGTAATGCAGAGGAAGATCCAGTGCTGAGTCAGAAAGCCATGCTCCTTTTTTGAGAGAATCCAGGAAGCCGGGAAGGGAAGCAGAAGGGATCAATCGGGAAAGATCAGCAGACTGCACAGTCTCTCCGGATTTTTTCATAAGGCTCCGGATGCCGGAAGCAGAGGGAAACTCTTCGTCGGAAAGCAGAGAAAAATCTGTATCATGATAACCACTTCCCTTTCTTAAAAGTGCATGAGGAAGGACCCGGCTGTTAAGACGGAGAAGTGCTTTGCAGTATTCGATTCCCAGGATGTTGTTAGGAGAAGAAAGAATGAGTTCAACATGTTTTGATGAAGCACCGAATGTGTTATGTGCGGAAGTGGATTTTTCACGAATGTAACGGATCAAAGCACTGCTTCTTGCAGCAGGAAAACTCATTCCGGTACGAAGATTCTGCTGAAGGAGTTCGCGGTATTCAAACGGTTCCTTTACAAAAATCCGTGCAATATTCATAAGAGTCTCTGTATCTCCGCATTCACTTCCGAAACATAGCTCATCTACAACACTAAGCCCGTCAAGAAGACTTATCCCTCCTCTGGAAAAACCCTCTGCACTGGCTGTTGCTGTCTGTACCGGCATTTCCAGGACCAGATCAGCGCCTCCAAGAAGAGCCATCTCAGCCCGGAGATGTTTTTCCATAAGGCAGGAGCCCCTCTCTGTACAAAATCCCCCGCTCATGGCGATCACAACATAATCAGCACCAAGGACCTCCCGGGCATAGCGGATCTGGTATTCGTGGCCTTTGTGAAAGGGTTATATTCTGCAATGATTCCAACAACTTTCATATAAAAAAGTACCTGCCGTTTCTAAAAATTCAAATCTTGAAATAAGTTTTTATATTATGATAATGGTGCTATTTTAACATAAGCAATGTAAAAAGTTAAGCGGCATTCGAAATCTGTTTTGCTGTCATAAAACCGAATGCTGCTGTACGCCCTGTACCCGGCAACGCCTTTGTAAGATACAGAAATCACGCAAATGCATGATCATGAGCCGAAATCCTCTGGCCATCTGTGACATTTACCCACAAAAAACACCTCGCAGAACATTGTCGGTGAACAGTAATAATTGCACTTCAAAAAATACGCAGTATAGCCATTTTCTGACAATGAAACGCTTGAAAAGAAAAGGGTAAGGGGGTATAATGAACATAGTGTAGTGCCCGAACAGACACTAGCGTTTTTGTTACATCAAGAAAGGAGCCATTTAATCATGGGATTTGTTGAACTGCTTAAAAAAAGAGCAAAAGAAAGCGTAAAAACAATTGTACTGCCAGAAACAGAGGATATGAGAACTCTTGAGGCAACTGACAAGATTCTGAAAGAGGGAGTTGCAAAGATCATCCTCATCGGTAATGAGGAAGAGATCAACAAGAAAGCTGCAGAGGGCGGCTTTGATATTTCCGGTGCACAGATCGTAGATCCGGAGAAATCTGACAGAACTCAGGCATATATTGATAAATTTGTAGAGCTGAGAGCAAAAAAAGGAATGACACCTGAGAAAGCGAAAGAGATCCTTCATACTCAGTACCCATACTATGGCGTAATGATGGTTAAGATGGGGGATGCAGACGGTATGGTATCCGGTGCATGCCATTCTACAGCAGATACACTTCGTCCATGCCTTCAGATCCTGAAGACAAAACCGGGAACCAAGCTTGTATCCGCATTCTTCCTGATCGTAGTTCCGGATTGCGAGTATGGTGCAAACGGTGCATTCGTATTTGCTGATTCCGGTCTGAACCAGAACCCGACTCCGGACGAGCTTTCTGCGATCGCAGCATCTTCTGCTGAGTCCTTCAAGCTTCTTGTTCAGGAGGAGCCGATCGTAGCTATGCTTTCTCACTCCACCAAGGGAAGTGCAAAGCATCCTGACGTAGATAAAGTCGTAGAGGCTACAAGAATTGCCAAAGAGGAGCATCCGGAGCTTAAACTTGACGGAGAGTTCCAGCTTGATGCAGCTATCGTTCCAAGCGTAGGCGCATCCAAAGCACCGGGAAGCGAAGTAGCAGGTAAAGCTAATGTACTGGTATTCCCTGACCTTGATGCAGGTAACATCGGATACAAGCTTGCTCAGCGTCTTGGTAAAGCAGAAGCATACGGACCTGTTACACAGGGTATCGCAAAACCTGTAAACGACCTGTCCCGCGGATGCTCTGCAGACGATATCGTAGGCGTTGTAGCAATCACAGCAGTACAGTGCCAGGCAGAGGATAAATAATTATTAAAAGATCAGGAGAGTTAAATCATGAACGTATTAGTTATCAACTGTGGAAGTTCTTCATTAAAATATCAGTTAATCGATTCTGAGACAGAGAATGTACTTGCAAAGGGTCTCTGCGAGAGAATCGGTATCGACGGAAGACTGGTATACCAGAAAGCCGGATGTGACAAAGAGATCACAGAGGCAGCTATGCCAACACATAAAGAAGCGATCCAGATGGTACTGGATGCTCTTACAAACGATAAGACAGGTGCGATCGGAAGCCTTAAAGAGGTTAATGCAATCGGACATCGTGTCGTACACGGAGGCGAGAAATTCGCTTCTTCCGCAGTGATCACAGACGAGATGATCAAAGCAGTAGAAGAGTGCAACGACCTTGCACCGCTTCACAACCCGGCGAACCTCATTGGTATCCGTGTATGTGCAGAGCTTATGCCGGGCGTACCGCAGGTAGGCGTATTTGATACTGCTTTCCATCAGACAATGCCTGCTAAAGCATATCTCTATGGACTTCCGCTTGACTTCTACAAGAAATATAAAGTAAGAAGATACGGTTTCCACGGAACATCTCACAGCTTCGTATCCAAGAGAGCTGTTGATTTCCTTGGCCTTGACAAAGACAACTCAAAAGTTATCGTCTGCCACCTTGGAAACGGATCTTCTATCAGCGCAGTTGTAAATGGCAAATGCGTAGATACAACAATGGGTCTTACACCACTTGAAGGTGTTGTTATGGGAACTCGTTCCGGTAACATCGATCCGGCTATTATGGAGTTCATTGCTAAGAAAGAGAATCTGGACATCGAGGGCGTTATGAACGTACTTAACAAGAAATCCGGTCTTCTCGGACTTTCCGGCGGACTTTCCAGTGATTTCCGTGACCTCAACGAGGCAGCTGAAGGCGGAAACGAGGATGCAGCTAACGCGATCGACGTTCTCTGCTATGGCATCGCTAAATTCGTAGGCGGATATGTTGCAGCAATGAATGGTGTTGACGCGATCGTCTTCACAGCAGGTATCGGCGAGAATGCGATCCCGGTACGTGAGAAGGTTGTCAGCTATCTCGGATACCTTGGCGTAACACTTGACAAAGATGCTAACGGACATCGTGGCGAGGAGATCGTGATCTCCACACCGGATTCCAAGGTTAAGGTTGCAGTTATCCCGACAAACGAGGAGCTTGCAATCTGCCGTGAGACTGTAGCACTGGTATAAGCAGCTGTTTCAGTATCGGTACAGAACCGTTCGGGCATGATCGGTAATCAGGCAGAATTATATATTACTGTGGATCAGCAGTATAGCATTCGGGGGGCGGACAATTAAAGGTCCACCCCCCGTAATTTACCCTGAATTTCTGATTAAGCAACAGTAACAAAAAATTAAA